>ERZ772827.61-NODE-61-length-59479-cov-17.625791_pt1 | contig 59479 bp, 51 predicted proteins | sample MGYA00580850_ERZ772827 | MGnify/ENA primary metagenome ERZ772827 (study PRJEB29015, sample SAMEA2737950) | human oral metagenome | biome: human oral; feature: human-associated habitat; material: dental | place: China | collected 2145 ... | reverse complement strand
CCGGTGCCTCCGGGGAAGCGGGCAGGTCCGGTGCCTCCGGGGAAGCGGGCAGGTCCGGTGCCTCCGGGGAAGCGGGCAGGTCCGGTGCCTCCGGGGACGCGGGTAGGGTGTCGGCTGGGCCCGGTGCCTCCGGGGACGCGGGCAGGGTGCCGGCTGGGCCCGGTGCCTCCGGGGACGCGGGCAGGGCGTCGGCTGGGCCCAGTGCCCCTGGAGATGCTGGCTTCTCACAGTCTGGGGGCGACAGATCGGGTACTTCCGACTCGGGTGGCCAGCGGCCCGCGCCCGATGCCAGGCCGAGTTTTCCAGGTCCCAGCGCATCACTCTCGGATCCCGGCAATGGCCATGGGAGCGGTGGTTCTGGCACCAGCTATCCCGGCTATGGCGGTGGTTCTGGGAGCTCGGGTCATAGTGGTTCTTCTAGCCATAGTGGCGGCTATGACTCCGGCGGGGGCCAGAGCTCTGGCGGCGGGGGTCAGGGCTCTGGTGGTGGTAGTGGCTATCAGCCTGTCCCGTCGGGTGGTGAGTACCGGTCGGCTCCTCCGCCCCCGGTCCCGAGTGGTACGGGCGCTGCTGGCTCTGCGCCGCCGGCCTGGTCACCGGTCGCGCCGGAGGTCCCGAGGCAGCCGAGCATCCCGCAGCCGGGCCTTGGAGGGCCCGGCCTGGGTACCATCCCGGCTCCGGGAGGAGGCTCGGTTGTGCCGCCCGCGGCTCCTGGGATGGGTGGGGGCCCGGTGATGGGCGGTCCGGTGATGGGCGGCCCGGTCGCTGGTCCGGTGATGGGTGGCCCGGTGACTGGTGGGCCTGTGGCTGGTGGTCCGGTCGTGAGCAGCCCGCTGGGTGGTAGTCTGGGTTCTGCCCCGGCACCAGCGGCTCCGGCGCCAGCTCCCGCGCCGGCGGCTCCCGCGCCTGCTCCTGGTCCGGCTCCGGCTCCTGTTCCTCAGCCGTCTTCTGGGGGTCAGCCGGTAGGGATTGCGGGGCCGGCTGGGCAGGCTGGGCCGCTGCCGGTCCAGCCGGGTCCGCGGGTGGACGTGCTGGGTGTTGCTGCCGGCCTGGAGTCGGCCTGGGCACTCACACTGCCTGTTGCCCTGTCGATCCTGGGCCTGACCGGCCTCGCTGCGACCCACTTCAGCCGCATGTGGCACGACCTGCGGGCCGACTCCCTGACCACCATCCCACGAGCCACGATCCTGCCGACCCAGTGGGGCCGCAACGACGTCCCGCTCCAGCCCATGCCCACCGGAATGGAGACCCCCTACCAGAAAGTCCTCCTCCCCGGCGAGGCCGACCTCCTCCTCGAAGGGCAAGAGCACCTCCTCCGCGGACTCGTCTACCCCCTGGCCCAGGTACGGCACCTGACCACCCCAGCCCGCCTCCACGACACCCTCGGACTCGGCTTCGCCCTCAACAGCTCCCAGACCCTCGCCTTCAACCGCAGCGCCACCACGGTCGAGGTCCTCCGCTTCGCAGGCCTGCGGGTCCAAGACCTCATCACCCCCGTCGCCGCCGACGTCTCTCTCCCACCCGACACCATCCCCCTCCCCCTCGTACGCCACCACCTGCGCCCCTGGACCGGCCGCGGCGAGCCCCCCGGATCCACCTCAACCCGACCCATCGACGAGCACGAGGTCCTCGGCTACGCCACCGTCGCCATACCCCACCTCGCCGAGATCTGGCGCATCCACAACGACGGCCACGAGGAGTACGTCTCCACCTACAACCAGCGCAACGCCCAGTGGGTCGGCCAGACCACCCCCCACCACCACACCGGCGGGCGCCGCATCGAGAACGGCACCTACGCCACCCTCGACAACGGCACCGCCTACCAGACCATCACCCTCAACGACCGCCACAGCGTCCTCATCGCCTACGGCGTCAGCGCCCCCGACCACTTCGAGAAAGCCCACGACGGCACCTACCGCCTCACCATCCCCAACACCACCATCACCGCACTCACCGGAGTCACCACCATCGGCACCTGGCACGACCTCCCCGTCCAGCTCCTCCACCGCAACGGCGACTACCTCAAAATCGACTACGCCGGCGACAACCACCACGCAGCCACCGCCGCAGGCTTCACCCAGCTCAACCAAGGCCAGTGGCAGCCCCGCTGGGTCAACCACACCGAAGTCACCAGCATCCAAGAGCTCGAACGCCCCTACCCACCACTACAACCCCCCAAAACCCACACACCACAACAGGTAGTCACCGGCTAGACGGGCCTGCCCGCCCAGACGACAGCCCCCTTGCTGAACCGGCCCGGGCCTGGCCCCAGGACCACCGGTGCTGGCCCGGGCGAGCCCCGCAGCACAGACAGTCCAGCTCGTCATGTTCCCTGAACCAGGACAGTCCGGTAAGGTGGCAGGGGTCTGAGACCGAGGAGTGATGCATGACATCCCCACACAACCCCCCAAACCCCTTCCCCGGCCAGCCCGGGCCCGCGTCGCCGTACTCTGCGCCCAGCGCCGGACCCGCCGCGTCTCAGCCCCGGCCTGCGTCGCCGTACTCCGCCCCAGGCGCCGCACCCGTGCCCCAGTCCGGTTCTCCGTTCCCGGCACCCGGCCAGCCACTCCCAGCCTCAGGCTCCCCAGTCCCTCCTCCTCAGCACCCAGGCCCGCAGGGCCCGGGCCAGGCCCCGGCAGGCCACGGCCCCCAAAGCCCCCTCACAACCCCCGGCCTTCCCGGGCAGCCACCCGGCCCGGGCCCTGCGACACAACCACCCAAGAAGAAGCACCGCCTCCCCCTCCTCATCGGGACCGGCGTCCTGGTCCTCGCCCTCCTCAGCGGCCTCGGCTACCTCCTCCTGACCTGGACCAAGACCCCCGAGCAACGAGCCGAAGACGCCATCAACGACTTCATGAAGAACTACGCCGCAGGCAACGGAGAAAAAGCCAAGACCTACCTCGACACCGACTCCGGCGGAGACACCAGCCTCCTCACCGACCAGGTCCTCAAGACCGCCGCCACCAAAGCCCCCATCACCGACATCACCATCACCAGCACCGGCGGCCTCACCTACCGCGCCGCCTTCAAGACCGGCGGCAAACCAGCCACCCTCCCCATCACCGCCCAAGTCCCCACCAGCCGAACCGACCAGGTCAAGCTCCGGGCAACCCTGCCCGTACTCGACCTCGCCAAGCTCCGCAACCTCCCCGTCACCGTCAACGGAACCACACCCAAGACCACCAGCCCCCGAGTCCTCCCCGGCGGATACACCCTCGCCATCACCAACCCCAACTACACCCTCGAACCCGACCAGGCAGTCATCACCGTCAGCCAGTCCCCCAGCACCACCCCCGAACCCAAGCTCTCCCAAGACGGCGAAGCAGTCTTCCGCGACAAGCTCAGGCAGGCCGTGGCAGCGTGCCTGGCCGAGAAGACCCTCGCCTGGACCTGCGGAGTCAACTACCGCGCTTCTGGCGGCTACGTGCCTCACGAAGGGACCGTTGCGCGCGTCGCTGCGGCAGAGGAACTGGCCAAGCTGGACAAAGTCAAGGTGCGGCTCGACCCTACCCGGCCGAACCTGGCCCAGCCCGACGGCGAGCTACCCCGAGTCAAGACCTCATCACCCTGTGACTACAATGGCGCCCCAGTCCCCGAGGGCTGCGAACCCAAGAACGGAGTCGGCCCCCAGCTGCAAACCCCGAAGATCGACATGACCACCTCCGACCTCAAGGTGACCTGGTCCTGACCCCGCGGCTCGCTCTTCACCGGGATCGGCGACGGCCACGAGGACTACAACCAGCGCAACGCCCAGTGGGTCGGCCAGACAACCCCCCAGACTCAGTCAGGCTGGACCGAGTTGCTGGAGACGCCAGGAATCCCGTCGTGGACGATCTTGCCCGGGTTGAAGTTCTGCCTCGGGTCGACGCCCTCGAAGAGCTTGCGCTGAATGAAGACCCCAGCAGGGGAGATGTCCTGCTCCATCCAGGGGCTGTGCTCCTCACCGACACCGTGGTGGTGGGAGACTGTGCCGCCGTTGTCCATGAACGACTGCTGAATGGCCTGCTTCACCCGGTCGTACGTCTCCATGTTGTGCTCAGAGGCGTCATTGATCGCGAACGTGAAGTACTGGCAGGCACCCGAGTGGTACGAGTGCGACAGGTGGCACATGATGAAGCCCTTGACCCCGGCCTCGTCAAAGGCCCGCTCCGCGGCGGCGACCGTGTTGTCGTGCATCTGCTTCAGCTTCGACCAGGGGGTGGCCGTCTCCGACACGTCGGCCGGGATTCCCCGGTCCAGCAGAAAGTCCCGAATGTACGGGACGTCGAACTTCTTCTGGTCGTACAGCGCCCCCGGGCCCTTGCCGACGCTCATCCCCCGGTTGCGGGAGATGATCTTGCCGACCAGAGACTTCTCGTAGCGCACATGCACCGGCGAGCCCTCGTACCCGACCAGCGCCAGGCAGATCTGGCTCAGGTCCCAGCCCTTGCGCTCCATCACCTTCTGGATCGCGGTGCTCACCAGGTGCCCGACCCTGGTCGACTGCTTGCCGTTCGCCATCGAGAAGGCCGTCTCGGCAGCGTCCATGATCCGGGTGATCGACGGCGCGGCGTCGCTGGCCGCGATCTGCTCCATGGCGACCAGGCCCTCGTCGTACGTGGGGAAGAAGTACGCCTGGATCTCGCGCACCTGCGGCAGCCGGTGCACGTGCACCCAGGCCTCGGTGATGATCCCGAGCCGACCCTCGGAGCCAATCACCATCTCCCGCACCGACGGGCCGCTGGAGTACGACGGCAGCGGGCGCAGCTCCAGCACCTGGTGGTCCATCACCATCCGCAGGCCGCGGGTCAGGTCGGCGATGTCGCCGTACTTGTCGGACTGCATGCCGCTGGAGCGGGTCGCGATCCAGCCGCCCAGGGTCGACCAGACGAACGAGTCCGGGAAGTGGCCGAGGGTCCAGCCGCGGGCGTTCAGCTGCAGCTCCATGTCCGGGCCCAGCACCCCGGCCTGAATCCGGGCCAGCCCCGACGGGGCGTCGATCTCGAGGACCTTGTTCATCCGGCCCAGGTTGACGCTGACCACCGGCCGCTTCTCGTCCGGCAGCGCCTCCAGCGCCCCGACGATGTTCGAGCCCCCGCCGTACGGGATCAGCACCGCGTCGGCGTCACAGGCGGCGTTGACGACCGCGACCACGTCCTCCTCCGAGCCGGGGTAGACCACGACGTCGGGGACCCGGCCGAGCTGGCCGCGCCGGATCCGGACCAGGTCCCGGACCCCGCGACCGAAGGCGTGCACCACCCGGGCCTCCGGGTCGTCGACCACGTACTGCTCGCCGAGCGCCTCGGCCAGCACCGAGCGCAGCGCGTCCGGGATGCGCGGCTCGGGCACGTCCAGGCTGGCGAAGTCACGCACCCCGGCTGCCGGCTCGTTGATGTCGACGCCCAGCTTCTCCAGCACGAAGGGCCGGAACTTCGGCTTGTCAGCGTGGGAGAACTCGATTCCCTCCTCGCCCCAGCCCCACCACTTCTGCTGCTTGACGATGCTCACGATCACTCCTTGCTGGCGGTGTCGCCGCCTGGGTCAGCTGTGGGTAGGGAGCGGCTGCTCCCGGGACGCGGCACCGATGTCTGCCGCAGCGCTACCGCCCGAGCGTAGTCGTCCAGGGTCGGCATCCCGTACGCGCGGGCGGTGCTGTCATGGAGCCGCTGCACCGTACGCCGGATGCGCTCGTTGAACTGCTTGGCGATCTCCCCCGGCTCGGACCTCAGCGGGTGGCCGATCACCACGTGCACCTCGGGACGGCCCCGCGGCGGGTGGTTCTGCCCGTACGGCCAGGCCGCGAACGCCCCGACCAGGGCCATCGGCAGGCACGGGACCTCGCGCGAGATGCACAGTGCCGCCACCCCCGGGGTGAACGGGCCCATGGCCCCGGTCCGGGAGCGGGTGCCCTCGGGGAAGACCAGCAGCGGCACCCCGTCGGTGAGCAGCTGCCCGGTGAGACCCTTACGGGTCCTGACGCCTCGCCGCTCAATCGGGTACGTATTCATGAAAGCCCTAGTCAGGACGGTTTTGATCTTGGAGGTGAAGAAGTAGTCGGCTGCGGCGCCGGGGGCCAGGTAGCGCGACAGGCGCTGCGGCAGCGAGTCGATGACCAGAGGCGCGTCGAGGTGCGAGGAGTGGTTAGCGACCGCGATGAAGGCGCCCTTCAGCCCGTCCACATTGCGCCGCCCGTGGACCCGGATCTTGACCATCCGGCCCAGCACCGCGTGCAGCATGACCCCCTGCGTCAGCAGCCGCCCGGCGGCACGCTTGGGGTCTCGGTACGGGCGGCGGTCGAAGTCCTTGTCCCTCATCAGTGCCGCTTCCGTGACCGGGACAGGGCAGACGAGACCCACCGGATCGTACGCCGTGGGGCGAGCCGGGCCAGCACCGCCGCTGCCGCCCAGCGCCGCCCGGGGACCGACAGCACCCGGCCAGCGGCGTTGTCGTCGAGGCACTCCCGGACCACCTGCTCGACGTCGATCCAGACGACACCGGGCAGCCTGGCCGCGTTGATCCCGGCCCGCTGGTGGAACTCGGTGCGGACCCAGCCCGGCAGCAGCGCCGTGACCAGGACCCCGGACCCGGCCAGCTCGACCGCCAGGCCCTCGGTGTAGACGTTCACCCAGGCCTTGACCGCCGAGTACGTGCCGGCCGTGATCAGCCCCGAGGTGGAGCCGACGTTGATGATCGACCCGGCCCCGCGGGGCCGCATCGCCCGCCCGGCCGCGGCCGAGAGCACCAGCACCGCCAGGCACATCACGTCCAGCGCCCGCTCGGCGGCCGAGAAGTCCTCGTCCAGCAGAGAGCCGTGGAGCCCGAAACCAGCGTTGTTGACCAGCATGTCGACCGGTGACTCGGTGGAGCCGAGCCGCTCGGCCACGGCGAGCAGGTCCTCCCGTACGGCGAGGTCAGCGGTCAGCACCTCGACCTCGACCCGGAACCGGTCCCGGATCTCAGCCGCCACCCGCTCCAGCCGCTCGGTGTCCCGGGCGACCAGGACCAGGTCGTACCCGCGCCCGGCCAGCTGGTGCGCGAACTCGTTGCCGATGCCTGAGGTACCCCCTGTGACCAGAGCTCGCGCCATAGCCACAACCTACTTTCTGGGCCGGTCGCTGTCGAAGTCGGGCCCTCGGACCGCTGTGCTGCGGTCTGTCAGCCTAGGCCTCCGCCCGCGGCTGCGGATGCCGGCCCCGCGTTCTGAGCCAGGTCTCACCGCAGTCGCCCGTGCTGGGCAGGAGGCCGAGCTGGCGCGCCCAGGCCAGCCGCAGCTCACCCGGACCGGCCCGGGGTACGGAGCGACAGGCCTGGGGCCCACCTCACCGACCCAGCCGCACCAGCCGGCTCAGACAGGCCGCGACGACACCTCGGCTCGAGGGACAACAATCCCCTTCACCCGGACAACACCCCACTCCACCCGGACAACACCCCGCCGAACGGGACCACCATCCCGCCAACCCGACAACACCCCACTCCACCCGGACAACACCCACGGGCTCTGGTCGAGATCACCCTGGGGAGACCACGGTGGCGCTGCGAGACGCTCCCCGCCTCACCTGTGACGAGGATTGTCCGTCCTGCAAGGAGTCTCCCGCCGTTCAGCGCAGCGATCTTGAGCCGTCCTCGGGGACGCTCCTCCCGCAGAGCGAGCGGCCGGGTAACGCCCCGCTGTCGCCGGCCCAGGCCAAGGTCGAGAAGGCGTCATGATGCACGACTGATCCCAGCGCAATCAGCATGCTGGCTTCGAGAAACGCCGGGCGCTCAGCCAGTCAGTCGTCACGGTGATCGGCCACCAGCTCATCGGTCACCGGATGAGCAGCAGGGCCGGACAGCACCGGAAAGCCGGGCACCGGCCGGGTATCGAGTGCATGCACCCCTGCCAGAGCCAGCTCGGACACGGCCTTGCCGAGCGAGATTCCACGAGCCGCGGCACGAGCTCGGGCAGCGCTCATAACACCATCATCAAGGTCCAGCGTCGTTCGCATCACAGCATCATCGCACTACCTCACCGCGCAGAGCCGGCTGACCACCCGCGCCTTGGAGCTGCTCGCACACTCGAGGACCCAGCTCGGACAGGCCGCGACAACACCTTGGCCCGACGGACAGCAATCCCCTTCACCCGGACAACACCCCACTCCACCCGGACAACACCCCACTCCACCCGGACAACACCCCGCCGAACGGGACCACCATCCCGCCAACCCGACAACACCCACTTCGCCCGGACAACACTCCACTACGCCCGGACAACACCCCACGGGCTCTGGTCGTGCTCTCGATGAACGGGCCCGGCAGGAACGGGCTACCAGCGATGCCCGGATGCAGGCGGAGGATAACCGGCGGCGCTGGTGGGAGATCCTGGGCTGGATGAACGCCGAGCTGAACGCTCGGACAATGCGGCGCGACGACATCAGTACGGTCCTTGTCGAGCTGGCCGAGGCCCCTCACCTCACCAAGACCCAGAGCGCCGCTCTCGGTACCCTGAGTGACTCACGATTGGAGCGCGATGAGCCAGAGATCCAACCCGAATGGCACGCAGGCGATCGAGCTGGGCGAGGTGAACCGGACCTCGGCGCCGGGGGTCACCAAGACCCGGATCGACAGCGCCCAGGCCCCTCTGCTCGATGGAGACATCGCACCCTGGTTGCGCGCTGCACCCCATGAGGATGGCCTGGACCCCCATACCGAGCACCACTCTGAGCAAACGCATTCCGCATCAGTCTCGGGCCGGCCGGGGGATGCTCCGCTGTCGCCAGAGGTGCTGGCCGCTCAGCTCCAGGTCGAACGGGCGCTGGCGGCTCGGCACGCCAGCCTGCCGAACGGGGTGTAGTCCCGTCAGGTCCGAGTCCACGCCCGATCAGTCTGGCCTCAGGGGAAACAGACCCATGCCGGTGGGCCCGACCTCCAGCAAGGGAGGAGCATCGGGCACCAGGCACCTGCGGCGACGCACCGCAGGGGCAACCTCGCCAACGCGGCTGCCCCTGAGTCTGGGTGAATCGGTCAGCCGACCAGGGCGGCGGTCTGGCGGGCCATCTCCAGCTCCTCGTTCGTCGGGACCACCAGGATCGCGACCGGGGACCCGGGCTGGCTGACCACCCGCGGCTGCTTAGAGCGGATCCCGTTCAGGTTCTCGTCGAGCAGGAAGCCCAGCGGCGCCAGCCGGTCACAGACCGACTCCCGCAGGTCAGCGTCGTTCTCCCCGACGCCTGCGGTGAAGGTGATCGCGTCGACCCCGCCCAGGATCGCCAGGTACTGCCCGATGTAGCCGACCAGGCGGTGCACGTACACCCCGAAGGCCAGCGTCGCGTCCGGGTCACCGGCCTCGACCTTGGCGGCAATGTCGCGCATGTCGGAGGTGCCGTGGGTCATCCCGGCCATCCCAGACCTCTTGTTGAGCAGGGCGTCGACGTCGTCGATCGACATCCCCAGCTCCCGGGCCAGAAAGGCGTGCAGACCCGGGTCGACATCGCCGGAGCGGGTGCCCATCACCAGGCCCTGGTTCGGGGTCAGGCCCATCGAGGTGTCGACCGCGACCCCGCCGCGGACCGCCGAGATCGAGGCCCCGTTGCCGAGGTGGCAGATGATCTGGTTCAGGTCCTCCAGGTCACGGCCCAGAACCTCGGCGACCTTCTTCGACACGTACGAGTGCGAGGTGCCGTGGAAGCCGTACTTGCGGATGCGGTGCTGGCGCGCCAGGTCCACGTCGATCGCGTACGTGTAGGCCTCGGCCGGCAGCGTCGAGAAGAAAGCCGTGTCGAAGACCGCGACGTGCGGCACGTCCGGCAGCACCTTCTGGGCGGCCTCAATCCCAGCAATGCCGGGCGGGTTGTGCAGCGGCGCCAGCGGCGACAGCTCACGCAGCCCGTCGAGCACCTCGTCGTCGATCAGCACCGTCTCGCGGAACCGCTCCCCGCCGTGGACAGTCCGGTGACCGACCGCCATCACATCGGCCAGCGCCGGCCCGTACTCGCCGAACAGGTCAACCACGAGGCGCAGCGCCGTGGTGTGGTCGGGGATCGGCTGCTCCAGCCAGTGCGGCTCGCCGGCGACAGTGTGGGTGACGATACCGTCAGGCAGCCCGATCTTCTCGACCAGCCCGGTCGCCAGCACCTCCTCCGGGTCGACGTCAATCACCTGATACTTAATAGAGGACGAGCCGCAGTTCAGCAGCAGGATCGGTCGGGTCATCATGCTCCTTGCGAGAATCGGGTCAGGGCTGGGCGAGTCAGGGCTGGGCGAGCGGAGCAGGGGTGCCCGAGGGCTCGGCCTGCGCCTGGATCGCGGTGATCGCGACCGTGTTCAGGATGTCGTCGACGGTGGCACCGCGAGACAGGTCGTTGACCGGCTTGTTCAGGCCCTGCAGGACCGGTCCGATCGCGACCGCGTGCGCCGTACGCTGCACCGCCTTGTAGGTGTTGTTGCCGGTGTTGAGGTCCGGGAAGATGAACACCGTCGCCTGCCCGGCCACCTCGGAGCCCGGCATCTTGGTCCGGGCCACGCTCGGGTCCATCGCCGCGTCGAACTGGATCGGGCCCTCCACCTTGAGCTCGGGGGCCCGGCCGCGGACGATCTCGGTGGCCTCGCGGACCTGGTCGACGTCGGCTCCGGAGCCCGAGGTCCCGGTCGAGTACGACAGCATCGCGACCCGCGGCTCAATCCCGAAGGCCACGGCCGTCTCGGCCGACGAGATCGCAATGTCGGCCAGCTGCTCAGCGGTCGGGTTCGGGTTCACGGCGCAGTCACCAAAGACCAGCACCCGGTCGGGCAGGCACATCATGAACGAGCTCGACACCACCGAGACGCCGGGCTTGGTCTTGATGAACTCCAGCGACGGGCGGATCGTGTTGGCGGTGGTGTTGACCGCGCCCGACACCATGCCGTCGGCCATCCCGAAGTGGACCATCATCGTGCCGAAGTACGACAGGTCCTCCAGCTTGGCCCGGGCCTGCTCCACGGTGACGCCCTTCTTGGCGCGCAGCCGGGCGTACTCGGTGGCGAACCGGTCCAGCAGCTCGGGGTCGCGCGGGTCGACGCAGCGGGCCGCGGACAGGTCCAGCCCCAGCGCCTCGGCCCGAGGCCTCAGGGAGGCCTCGTCGCTGAGCAGGATCAGGTCGGCGACCTGGCGGCGCAGCAGGGTCGCCGCGGCCTCCAGAATCCGGTCGTCGCTGGCCTCGGGCAGCACGATCGTGCGCCGGTCGGAGCGAGCCTGGTTCATCAGCTGGTGCTCGAACTTCAGCGGCGTCCGGACCGACGCCCGGGCCGTACGCACCGCTTGCAGCAGGGTCGACACGTCGACCGAGTCCCCGAACAGGCCGCGGACGATCTCGATCTTGCGCGACGAGTCGGTCATCGCGCCCTCCAGGCGCAGCATCCGCTCGGCGGTCGTGTACGTGTCGAGGTCGGTGGTCCCGATCGGCAGGTCAGAGTCGATGCTGTCGATCAGCCGCTGGACCGAGTCCGGCAGCTCGTACCCGCCGACCAGGAGCAGCCCGGCCAGGGACGGGAAGGCGTCGCTGGCGTGGGCCAGCAGCAGACCGGGCAGCAGGTCGACCCGGTCCGAGGCGGTCACCACGGTCGCCTCGGGGTAGAGGTGGTCCAGCACGTTCGGCAGGGTCATCCCGGTCGCCACCCGGCCCTGCGACTCCCGGTCCAGCAGCGTCTCGGAGCCGCGCAGCAGCCGGGCCTCGGCAGCCTCAAACTGCGCCCGTACGGTCGGGGCAGCCAGCACCTTGTTCTCCGGCAGCGCCGCCACCATGGGGTAGCGCCCCGTGAGCACCTGGCGGTAGGCCTCCACCTGGCCCGGCTCGATCCGGGAGGCGATCAGCCCGATCGTCGGGACGTGGTGCTCGCGCAGCTCCGCGACCGCGTTCTCCGCGGCCCGCAGCAGCTGCTCGGGGGTCTTGTCGTTGCCCTTCACCACCAGCAGCGCCGGGGCGTCCAGGTTGGCGGCGACCATCGCGTTGTACGAGAGCTCTCGCGAAGCCAGCACATCGGTGTAGTCGGAGCCGAGGATCACCACCGCCGGGTAGCGCTCGGCCAGCTCGGTGTAGCGGGCGATGACCTGGCTCATCGCCTCGTCCAGGTCGCGGTGCAGGTCCTCGTAGGTCACCCCGTACGAGGCCTCATAGTCACCGTTCACCGAAGGCTGGCTGACCAGGGTCTTCAGGATCTGGTCGCGCCGGTCGGTGCGGATGATGGGCCGGAAGACCCCGACCGAGCCCACCTCCTGGGCTAGCGCGTCGATCACCCCCAGCGCCACGGCCGACTTGCCAACCAGTCCCTCGGGTGCTACCACGTAGACGCTCGTCACCATGAGGGTCACCCTAGCCCGGTCTGCTCCCGGCGGCAGGCCGTCGCGCAAGCCGGTGACTACGGACCATCGGCAGGGCGGCGCCAGAGGACCGGTCAGGGCACCCGCTTGCGGCCCAGCAGCCCGCCGCAGAGACCAGGGCGACGGTGAGGCAGGCCGGGCCGCCGCCACGGGGTATCGTCGCCCGCGGCCGCACGGGGCGCTGTCAACCGGCGGCATGGGAGGGTGCGATGCGGGTTCTCGTGTACGGGGTGGGCGTGATCGGCAGCCTGCTGGCCCACCAGGCGGCTCGGGCCGGGCACCAGGTGACGGTGCTGGCCCGGGGGGCCTGGAAGCAGACAATCACCGAGAAGGGCCTGGTCATCAGGCACTATGCGCAGCGGCGGACCACAGTCGACCACCCTCGGGTGGTCGACCGGCTGGAGCCGGACGACCCGTACGACATGGTCTTCGTGGTGCTGCAGGCCCAGCAGCGCGCCGAGGTGGTCGACGCTCTGGCGGCCAGCCCGAGCCCGGTGACCATGGTCGGCAACGACATGGACGCGATCGGAACGTACCGGGCGCTGCGCCGCCACCACCCGGACAAGCAGGTGCTGTTCGGCTTCCAGCCCACGGCCGGGACCCGGGAGCCGGGCCGGCTGGTCTGCCTCCACGCCCAGACCTCTATGGTCATCGGCCCGGTCGCCGGGGTGCCCGAGCCGGACGCCACCTGGGCCCTCACCCAGGCTTTCCGCCGCAGCGGGCTGCGCCTGGCCTGGCGTGACCAGATGGACGCCTGGCTGAAGGCGCACGTGGCCGTGATCCTGCCGGTCGCCTTCGTGTGCTTCGCGACCGGGTACGACCTGGCTGCCGCCTCCCCCCGGCAGCGTCACGACGTGCTGACCGCGGTCGGTGAGGGGATCGACCTGCTGGACCGGCGCGGGGTCCCGGTCGGGCCGGAGCCCTACCGGCGCTGGCTCGCCCAGGGCTGGCGGCGGAGGCTGCTGAGCGGCGGGCTCTGGCTCGGGGCGGCCACCCCGATCGGGAGGCTGGCGGCCGCCGACCACTGCCGCCACGCCCCGGCCGAGGGGGTCGCGCTCGACCGGGACTTCGAGCGGCTGCGGGGCGGGTTCCCGATGCCGGCCTGGGACCGGCTCCGGGCCCAGGCCCTGGCCGGCGACCTCGGCCGGCTCACCCTCTGAGCGCGGGGCCGTGACGGCGGCGGCAGTCAGGCACAGTCACCAAAGACCGTGCTCGGGACACCGCAGTAGGCGTACGTGCGCTCGCAGGCGTGGCAAGGGCCGACGGGCTGCTGGTCCGGGCCCTGGAGCCGGACCTCGGTGACCTCCTGGGCGACCTTCTCGACCCCGACCTCATTCACCCGGCCGGCGAGCAGCTGGTACGCGGCATCGGCCCGGAACTCCCAGCGGGCGTACGGGCCGCCGCCGTGGATCGCGTTGTCCAGCCACCCGTCGTACCAGGCGGTGAAGGAGGACGCGACCGGCATCGTCTCGTCGCTGCAGGCGCGGGCGTCGAGCCAGACCGAGCCCCCGGCCAGGTCCAGGACCCAGAAGGCGCCACAGCCGGCACCGGCCAGGTGCACCCAGCCAGGAGCCAGCAGGCGCACATCAAGGCCGTACCCCGGGCCCGCCCCCGAACCGGCGACCGTGGTGAGGAACCTGGCCAGGTCGTCAGGCAGCCCCGGCACCGGGAGCGTCTGCAGAGGCGCCCCGAGCCGCATCTGGTGGCGGCGGGCCCCCAGCCAGCCGGCCTCACTGTCGGAGTCCTCGTGCGTGGCCGCGATCAGGTCGAGGCTGTGCTGCAGGCTTTCTCGGGTCAGCGGCGGCGCCGGCTCCAGAGGGGTCAGCAGCGCCCACTCCCGCAGCAGCCGGAGCCCCTGCGGCTCGGGCGGGATCGCGTCCAGCACCGCCCGCGCCGCGTGCCAGTCCAGGGTGCCCAGCTTGACCTCGTTGCTGGTCTGCGGACCGATCCCCGCGAAGGCCCCCAGGGCGATCAGGCGGTTGCCGCGGGTGGCGGGGATGGTGCCGGAGTCCAGCACCCGCCGGGTCAGCGCGTACAGGCCGCCGAGGCTCTGGCGGTAGGCCGCCACCTGCTCTGCGGTCACGTTCCCGCCCCGGTCCAGCGAGCTGATGGTCACCCGGTAGCGGCGCCCCTGGAGGACGGTCTCGAGCTCGTCGACCTGCGGGTCCTCGGAGCAGATCCGGTCGGCGTGCCCCAGCGCGGTGAGCAGGACCGGGCCGAAGGCGCAGGCCCAGGTGCAGCCGGCGGTGATGATCGCGGCGGGCTGGCTGTCTGCGTACCCGGACGCGGTGACCAGGGCCCCGCTCTCCCCCAGCGCCCCGCCGGTGATCCTGAGAAAGATGAAGGCCCCGTACGGAGGCTTGTCGCTGAGGTGGTCGTTCCAGCAGATGATCTGCGGCAGCCCCTCCCCCAGGTGAACAGTGACGGTGCCGTCCTCCTCCAGGACCTGCGCGTCGGCGAAGTGGTTGGCGATGACGTCGCCTAGAAGCCGGTCTGGGGAGATGGGCTGCTGCTCAGTCATGACGCCATCACAGCACACACTGGCTCCGCTGCCCCGAGCACACGCGGCGACCACAAGGGCTTTCCTCAGACTGGCTGGTCGACGCGGGCGCTCACGCCGTGCTCTAGATTCCGGGCATGAGCCAGAACCCGACCGGCCCCCACCAGCCCAGTGCCTGCGACCGGACCGGGGCACGCCTGGACCGGCTGGAGCCCATCATGGAGGTCCGTGAGCGCTCAGCCCAGCCGGTGAAGGAGGTCCTGATGGTGCCTGCTGACGAGCTGCAGGTCGTGATGTCGGCCGGGTGGCCAGGACTGGAGCAGCGCCGCCTGGGTGACTGGCTGCTGCGGGCCGGTGAGGGCTACACCCAGCGCGCCAACTCGGCGCTCGTGGTCGGTGACCCGGGGCTGGCGCTCGACGAGGCCCTGGCCGTGGTGACCCGCTTCTACGCCGAGCGGGGGCTGCCGGCCCGGCTGCAGGTGCCCTTCCCGTACCCGGTGCCGCACGACCCGGCCCCCGGCGTGGACACCGAGCTCGCCGGGCTCGGCAGCACTGCCAGTGGCCTGACCGAGGTGATGGTCGCCCCGGTCACCGGGCTGGACCTGCCCGACCCGCCCGACGGGCTGCATCTGACCTTCTCAGAGCACCCTTCTCGGGACTGGATGGCGAGCCGGGACAGGTCGTCGGTGGCGCTGCGGGTGCTCACCGCGGCCCCTGCCCACTACCTGGAGGCCCGCCTCGGCGACGAGCTGGTGGGGATCGGCCGGGTCTGCTGCAGCGGCGGCTGGGCCGGTCTGTCCGCGATCGAGGTGGTGCCTGAGCACCGGCGCCGCGGGTACGGGCGGGCGGTCACGGCGGCGCTGGCCCGGTACGGCGCCGAGCTCGGCGCCCACAGCCTCTACCTGCAGGTCGAGCACGGCAACCCCGCCGCACTCCTCTACCGCCAGCTCGGCCTCACCGGCCACCACGCCTACCACTACCGCGTTCTGCCTGGTGAGAGGTCTTTCATGTAACTCGTTCCCCCCTCAAGGACCGGGGAAGACTTCCGGTCCGAGGGGAGGAAGAGAGCATGACTCGCACAGCACGACTCATCGCTGGCATCAGGGACGCGTTCGCGGGCCCGGCGGCGCGTACGACGATCGTTCTCGGCCTTCTCGCCGCGACGATCGCCATGGTTGCCCCGATGGTCACGACCCCGCAGCCACCCGTGACCGTCCGGCTGTCAGCAGATCGGTAAGAGCATCCCGGATCACCCCAAGGATCCGGGCCGGCACAGCGCCAGGTGACCCCAAGCACCTGGGGCCGCACCGGAGGCGACCCCAAGCGCCTCTCGGAGCACGACCTGATCGCGGCGAGACCCTTGCGGCCGGCCGTGGCGACCCCAAGCGTCACGGCCGGCACCACTTCGTCCCCGCGGCCCCAGGCCGACGGCTAGGGGTGCGACTCGACGTGGACGCGGGGCCAGGGTGACCGGTCCAGGCTCGACGGGTCGGTGGAGCCCTGCAGCGCCCGGTCGAAGAAGTCGACGGTGAGCCGCCGCATGATCTCGTGGACCTCGGGCCCGGCGTTCTTGCTGGTCATCCCGAGCCACGACAGCCCCGGTGCACCGTACGGGGCGTCGGTGAGGTCGGCGTGGAACAGCCCGTCCACCGTCACGTACCAGGCGGGCGCCCGGGAGGCCCGGTACGCGGCTCGCTGAGTCTGGTCGAAGTGGCGGACCTCGGTGGGCGGCCACCCCTCGGCCGCCATGTCTGAGGCGGGCCGGGTCAGCCACAGCGCCGGCACCGAGAAGCCGCGGGCCAGGGCGTCCTGGGTCATCGGGGCGTCCATGAGCAGGCAGGCCTTCACCCGGGCGTCGGTCGTGCACCACTGCGACGAGGTGTACCCGCCCAGCGACATGCCCATCGCCCCGACCCGGTCGAGGTCCATGCTGGCCCGTACCGGGTTGGACGGGGTCGAGAGCCAGTCGAGCACGGCCCGCGGGTCGGCCGCCAGGTAGGGCGCCAGGCCCTGAGGGAAACGCGCACCGTCCAGCTCGGGTGGTGTCTGCTGGGGCTCGATCGACTGGTCGACCAGGGGCTTGACGAGCGACGAGCCCCGGTACGGGATGCGGGTCCCGTCCGAGAGCAGGGCCGACCCGACGGTTCCGGGCTGGTCGAGACTCACCACGACGTAGCCGTGAGACACCAGCTCTTCGACCTGGACGGTCTGGGACTGGCGGTAGCCCAGGTTCCCTTGCGAGATGATGATGACCGGGAAGCGGCCGGGCGCGGCCGGGGCACCGGCGGTGGCGTGTGACGGCAGTCTTCCCCAGGCCGCGGCGAGTCCCCGGGGGGCGTGGACCAGGTCCAGCAGGCCGTCGAAGACGTGCGGGTCACGGACGTACGGCTCGGGACGGTCCGACCGGGCGGCCGCCGGGTACCAGATCTGGGTCGGCAGGACCCGGGGGCGGTCACCGGGGGCGAAGACCTCCCGGCGAGACGGGTCGCGGACCTCGACCACGGTCGTCCCGACCAGGTACGGCCCGGACGGCGCGGGCAGGAACGGGCGAGGGGTCACCGCCCACACAGCGCCCATCGCTCCCAGCCCCAGCAGGGACAGCCCCACCAGCGCCCGACGGCTCGCCGACCCTCGCCGCTGCGCTGGGCCTGACGATGCCGGGACCTGTCTGGACCGCCCCCTCCTGGTGCTCATGGCCACGACCCTAGGCGTCGGCGCCAAGGAGCGACTACGGTCATCGGGACCACGCCTATGACGGGACCACGCCTATGACGGGACCACGCCTATGACGGGACCACGTCTATGAAGAGTCAGCCCCAGGCCAGCCCGAGGTCACCCTCGGTGAGGGGCCTCACATTCCGTACATGATCATGTACAGCCGAGTGCACAGCGGCATGACCAGACCCGGCGACACCTGCGCGAGCTCTTCCTGAGCCTGGGCGAAAGCGTCGTCGACCTCGTCCAGCTCCAACGACGCGAACCGGCGCCCCCACCGGTCAGCGATAGCGAAACCCTTCTCGAACACGTCCCAGCTGTCAGCCATCCGCTGAACCAGCCCACTGACCTCCGCGTCGACCCACACCACCGACCCGTCATCAGCGACCGCAATCAGCGGACCAAGAAACTCACCATAGCCGGGCACAAACTCAACCACAGCCCCACGAACCGGCAGGTCCGGCGGGTCGTCCCAGCCGCCCACATGGTCCGGAACCCGGCCCAGGTCACCAAACCGGAACCGGCTACCCCCCTCACCCTCGAAACCAGGCCACACCACATCACCCGCGGACGCCTCACTATCCGGACTGGCCGCGGCCTCCTCGGCCGCATCCCGAGACTGATCCGCCGCGGGGGGCGAGTCCTGCCGGGCGACCAGCACCTGAGGCGCAGCCAGCGGCTCCTGAGCACCAGTGCTCTGCTCCTGCTCCGGGCGCTCTTTCGGCCAGGTGCCGTCATCCGTGTTCCGGATCCCCAGCGCGTGCGGCCCAACCAGAGCCCCGTCGGTCACGGCCTGCTCCCGCACCCGGTCCACCAGACCCGGCCCAAACGGCTCCTTCCGGACCAGGTCCACCACCGCCTCGATCCGGCCCAGCCGCAGCCCCTCGTACGGCTGCACGTCCCGCTCCGCCAGGCCCGGCGGAAGGCGGTACAACGCGTCCACCATCTGAACATAGAAGTGCCAGTTCCCGACGACCTTCTTCACCAGCCACTCAGTGTCCGGACCGTCAAACGCAGCCACCAGCGCCCGCCCGGAAACAACCGCGCCACCCGAGACAGCAACCCAGTTCCGAGCGCTGAGAACCCCACGCCGAGAGTTCTCCCGCAACCCCGACAAAGGCGCACTGTCAGGGCGCCCGCCACCCTTCAAAGCAGCCCACACCCCATCCACCACGACCCGCAGCGCATCCACCACTTCCTGCCTGGCGACAATCGCCACATGAGGCAGGTGCGACTCCATCGCGTACGCACCCACCAGCAGCAACCCATCCCGACTCAGCCCCGACAGGTCAACCTCCCGATGCATCCCGACGGGAAGGTCGTCGAAGAACCGCCGATCATCCACCATCATTCCCCCCTCCTCGGCTCACCGGTCCGACTCGAGATCCTCCTCGCTCACGTAGCACGGCAGGTCCTGCATAGCAGCCACACTAGAGAAGTCCTCACCAAGAACCAAGTGTCCCACCTCATCATTGACCACGACCGGCCAGGCCGCCGCCATCAGCCGCACCATCTCATCCACAATCGGGTCGTCGGGCCGCTGGTAGGTAATGGTGATCGACGCCGTCCCGCGACCAAACCCGTCCAGAGCCACCCGCTCCGAAGCGTACAGCCACTCAATGAACTCGTCCCCACCCGGCCACAGATAGAAGTGGATGCTGGGGTCAGCGTCAAAAACCAGGTACCACGGCTCGCGGCCCTCCCCCTGCAGACGACCCACCGGCGCCAGAACCCTGCTCACCTCAGCAAAAGACGGCACCTCACGCAGAAAGACAAACACATCCCTACTCACGACCGCACCACCTTATCAGGCTTCACCAGCTCAATCAGGTCGTCCAGCGAACCAACAGCCAAACCTCCCGCCTTCTCAATGGAGCGTCGAGCATGTCTGCCCAACCCAGGGGAATAGCCAATCACTGGCAAGCCAGAAGACTCCATTGACGTAATAACTTGCCTTGTGACACCCTTCCCCCTGGAGTTTTTCTTGACCTGAATGATCGCATTCTTCAGGACAATGTCGTAGTCCGTCAACTGCTTGCCATCCAGGCCATATACAACTCTATTTACATCGACCACATGTCCAGGGTAGGCCCGCTCGATGGCATTCGCAAGGTCCGCGACATACGGGTCGCTGGACGTGAATGTTCGTCCTCCATGATCACCGCTGGGACAGTTGTGGACGAGGATGCGGCTGTCGCCGGCCCGGTACGTGTGTGGACCGTCGACGGACAGGTTGTACGCGGTGAGCAGCTGGCGGCGGTGCTCGATCCGGGTGATGGTTACCGTTCCCGACGGGGTGTCGAGCTCATGGCCGACCGTCAGGTCACGGGTATACACCCACCTGCGGTCGGTCACGTCCCAGAACGGGTGCTGATCGGTCGCCACGACCTGGTGGCCGTCGCTGGTCGTCACCGTGTACAGGTCACGCTCCGCCGTCGTACGGGGCACGGCCGTCACGGTCTGGGCCGACTCGTCCCCGCTGGATGGGTCCTGCGCCGCTACCCGGTCGCCGACCTGCACCTGCTCGATCGGCTTCGACGACCCGTCCGCCATCGCGACCGGCGTGCCCGCCGCAAAGCTGTTCGGCGAGCAGGCCTCCAGCGTCTTCCGAGCCGACCGCTGCTCGACCGCGTCCGCGCCCTCCCGGACTGCTGAGCGGGTCGCTCGCTGTGTCGCCTCCCTCGCGGCCGACTCGCCAACGCTCTCAGCACCCTCCCGGGCGGCAGACCGAGACAGCCGGCTCGCCGCAGCGCGTTTCCCCACGCCGAGCACCTGCCCAGCCCGCCGCGACAGGGCACCACCCAGCGCCCCCGTCACCGGGCTCAGCAGCTTCCCCAGCCCGTGGAACGCGACCCCCGAGGCGGCGCCGGTCGCCACCTCACGCATCATGCAGGCCTGGTCACCGTTGCAGGTGAGCGCCCCGTACACGGCCCCACCGACCCCACCGCCGACCACCATGCACCCCAGCGCCCCGGCCCCGCCGGTCGCCGCGGTGCACAGCCCCGACGCCACGACATCAGCCGCCGTACTGAACGCCATCGCCGCCATCTCGCGGCCGATCAGCCCCGACACCTGCTCGACCGCCGCCCGGGCCTGGCGGCTGATCCAGTCATGGACCGCCCGGATCTCAGGGATCACCACCTGCCGCAGAAGCGCGACCACATCACCCAAGGTCTGGACAACCAGGCCCCCGAGGTCAGCCAAGGCGCTGCCGACGCCGTCGAGGAGCGGGTCGTGACCTGTCGGGTCGGTCCACGACAGCGGCGACCCGTACGCGTACAGGTAGCGGTTGAACGACACCGGGCTGCCCGGGTGCCCGACCAGCGTGTCCGGCTGGGTGAACCGGCCCTCCGCCGGCTGGTACGACCGGAACCCCATGTCGACCTGGCCGGTCAGCGGATCGGTGTACCCACCCTGGTAGCCGAGCGGTACCAGCGCTGTCGTCCCCGACACCGAGGTCGGCACACCGAACGAGTCGTACGCCGCCGTCAGGTGCTTCTGGCCAGAGCTCGCATCTGACACGACCCTCACCACGTCGCCGTGAGGGTTGGCGAACGCCTGCTGGGCCGTCGACGCGTCCGCGTACCCCACCGGCCCCAGGCCAGGTGCCTGGACGATGTCCACCGGCCGTGCCGGGCGACCGGCGGCTGCGTACGAGCCCGGCCGGTGGTCCGTCCCGAGGTAGCCCAGCCGGTCCACGGCGGTCCCGCTGGTCCGAGTCGCGAGCCGGCCCAGAGCGTCCCGCCCCTGCGTCACGACGCCCGCCGGGGACGCCACCCGGGTCTGCTCGCCGAACGCGTTGTACTCGTAGGTGACCAGGCCGGCTGCCAGCCGGAGGCCGTCGGCGTCGTGGGTGTAGGAGGTCCCGTCCGACGAGCTCACCGGACGGTCGGCTGCGTCGTACGTCGTCGTCGTGGTCACCGGGCCCGACGCGGTCACCGTGGTGTGGCTGGTCCGGTTGGAGCTCTCGTCCCAGGTGCTGGTCTGCTCGGTCACTGCCCCGTCGGAGCCGGTGACCTTCGTGCTGACCAGCCGGCCTGCGGCGTCGTAGGTGTGGTCCCGCACCGGACCCCCGGCGACCTTCTCCTGGGCCAGGAGCCCGTCCGGGGTGTACGTGTAGCTGGTGGTGGTGAACATTCCCGAGCGCGTCAGCTCGCCCGCAGCGTTGTAGTAGGAGTAGCCCACCCCTGATGCGGGCGACACCAGCTGGCGCCGGGTCACCTGGCCGTCGAAGCCGAAGGTGAAGTCGATGTTCACTGCGCCGCGGAGCGTGGACGGGAAGCCGCTGCTGTCGTAGGTGTAGGTGACGGAACGTCCCGACACCCCGGTGATCGTGGACGGTCGGCCCGCGAGGTCATAGTCGATGCTGGTGGCGCCGACATGGTCGGTGCTCCTCACCAGCAGCCCGCGAGGGCTGTACCCCAGCTCCAGCGACAGTGTGGGCCCGTCGCCGGTCGTCCTCGCGGAGGTCAGACGGCTCGCGGCGTCGTAGCCGAACGTCCGGGTCACCGCCGGTCGCAGGGGTGCGGTCCCCGACATCGTGGTGAGGCGCCCCGCGTCGTCGTACGCATAGGTGACCTGGCGCCCCGCCGCGCTCGTGGTCTTGACGAGCTGGCCTGCCGCGTCGTACTCGCGGGTGGCGGTCTTGCCCATCGGGTCCTTCACGCTTGCCAGCAGCCCGTCGGCGTTGTAGCCGTACTGGTACGTGCCCCCTCGCGGAAGGGTCACCTGCTTCAGCTGCGAGTCCGGCCAGTAGGCATAGGTCGTCGTGCTCTTCGCCCCGTCCTGGGCGGACACCGGCCGGCCGGCCAGGTCGTAGGTCATCGACCTGGTCGCCCCGGACGGCAGGGTCGTGGTGACGCTGGGCCCCTGCGGCCCGTTGGCGTAGGAGGTCTTCGTCGTCCGCGACAGAGCATCGGTCGCCGAGGTGACCCGGCCACGGACGTCGTACGTGTAGGTCATCTTTCGCGGCTCTTCCGCGGTGAGCAGGTTCCCCTCGGCGTCCCAGGTGTAGTAGAGCGAGAACCTGCCGTTCCACGAGTCGCGCAGCAGGTTGCCGACCTTCGACCAGGTGTAGGTGTGCGTGACCTGCGCCGGGTCGGTCGTCTTGACCGGGCGGCCGTCCGCGTCGTACGTGGTGACCCAGGAGGCCCCCAGCGTGTCCCACACCACGGCTCGGCGGCCCATCGGGTCGTAGGCGATGCTCGTCTCCACACCCGTCGGGTCAGTTGTCCGAGTCAGCTGCCCGGCCGCGTCCCAGACCGCTGCCGTTGTGTTCCCCAAGGGGTCTCTGCTTGTCAGCAGGCGGTTGTTGCGGTCGTAGGTGTAGGTGCTCTGCTTCCCCAGGGGGTTGGTGACCGAGGTCACGTTGCCCGCCGCGTCGTACCCGTAGGTCGTGGTGCGGCCGTTCAGCGTACGGCTGGTCTGGCGGTCAGCGCCGTCCCAGGTGGCGGTCGTGACTCGACCCACCGGGTCGACGGAGGCGACCAGGCGCCCGGCCGCGTCCCAGGTGGCCCGGCGCTCGCCCGCCGGGTCGACCACCTTCGTCACGTTGCCTGAGGAGTCGTACGTGTAGGTGCTCGTCGCGCCGTAGGCGTCGGTGGTCGCCGAGACCAGCCCTGCAGCATTCCGGGTGACCGACTCCACGACCCCGAGGGGGTCCTTCGACGTGACCGTCCGGCCCGCCGTGTCGTACGTGGTCGTGGTCACCGTCCCCCGCCGGTCCGTGCTGGTGACCGGGCGGCCAGCGTCGTCGTAGGAGAGGGACGAGACGCCGCCCTGCGGGTCCTCCACCGACAGGACCCGGCCGTCGGGGTCATTCGTCATGACGTAGCGGAAGCCCAGCCCGGTGACCATGGCGGTCTGGTAGCCGTTGTGGTCGTACTCCGCCTTCACCACCGATCCGTCAGGACGCCGCTCCTCGGTGGCGTGACCGTCCCGGTCGAGCACCAGCTGGGTGACCCGGCCGAGCTGGTCGGTCGTGCGGACTGCCCGTCCACCCGGGTCGTACGCGGTCGTCACCACGGCCCCTTCCGGGTCCTTGACGCTCGCGGCAGTCGTGGTCCCCGGCAGGTACGTGTAGGTCGTGACGCCGAGCCGAGGGCCGGTCACCGTCGCGGTCCGGCCCACGGCGTCGAACGTCTGCACCGTCCTGCCCCCGACCGGGTCGACGGTGGTGGTCGGCCGACCCGCCCTGTCGTACTGCACTGTGGTGGTGGCGATGGTGTCGGGCCCGGCCTTCTTCGTCACCGACTGCAGCAGCCGGTCGCGGTCAAAGGTGCGGGAGACGACCAGCCCGGAGGGCAGGGTCTGCTCCGACACGTCTCCCCACGGGGTGTACGTGGTCCTGGTGACCGCACCCACCGGGCCGGTCACCTGGGACACCCGGCCCACCGCGTCGACCGCGTACGTGGTCACGGCCCCGGACTCGTCCACGGTCCGTACCGGGTCGCCGTTGGCGGCGTACTCGGACCGCTTCACGTTGCCGACCGGATCGGTGAGCGACGTCATCTGGCCGAAGCCGTCATAGGTGAACGCCCAGGTCTTGCCGCGGCGGTCGGTGACCGAGGTGGCCCGGCCGCCGGTGTAGGTGTAGCGGACTGAGGTCCCATCGGGGTAGGTCACGGTCTGCGGCTTGCCCGCCTCCGTGTAGGAGTACCCGACCCAGCGCCCTGCTGGAGTCACCTGAAGCGTCCGAAGACCCGAGGCGTCGAACACGGACAGGCTGGCCAGCGCCGACCACCCCGTCATGGGGCCCGACGGAACGCCGGTCACCTGACCGATCGGCCGCATTCCGCCGTCGTAGACCACGTGGGTCCCGGTGCCGGCGCGGTTTTCGGCCAGCACCCGGCCCAGGGCGTCGTAGTACTGGACGATGGTCGAGCCGTCCGCCAGGGTCGCGGTCGTGGACCCGGAACCGTCCGGAAGCGTGTGGTACGCCAGCGTGGTGCGGCCCTGCCCGGCCGCCTCGTACCAGGCGACACGGCTCCCGTCCCAGCCCACCGCCAGCTGGGTACGCCCCTCGGCGGACACCACCGTGGTGAGCCGCCCGTCACCGTCGTACTCGTAGGTCTGCGTGCCCCCGTCGACGCCGGTCACCTTCGACAGCCGCCCGCCGGTGTAGGTCAGGGCCACGCTGCGCCCGGCCTGGTCAGCGAGCCCGGTGACCTGCCCGTCCGCGTTCCGCGCGTACGAGACCGAGCGCCCCGACGCACCGACCACCCGCGTGGTCTTCCCGCCTGCCGACTCGACCCGGACCGCGTACCCGGGGTCTGCCGACTGAACCTTGGTCAGCGTCCCGCCCGGGTCGAAGAAGTACGTCGTCCCGGTCGCGGCCGCGACCGTCGTCGACCCGTCGTCTGACCGCAACAGCACGGCGGTCGTGCCCTGGCCGGCGACGTACCCGACCCCGTCGTCCTCCCGGAAGTCGACACCGGTCCCGTCGGGGAACACCATGGTCGAGCCGCCGCCGTCCCGCTCGGCCAACTTCTCCCCGTACGACACGGACCAGCCCCGCCCCGCGTCGCCACCGGCCCGGTCTGACCGGTACCGGCGCGCCACCACCAGCTGACGCCCCGCGTCGCTGAGCGACAGGTCCTCCTGGTCCAGCACCAGGGCGCCCGTCGCAGACATGACCGGCCCGAGCCTCGGGGCGAGCGTGTCCAGCACCGCCTCGGGGGCGGGGGGCGGCGGAGCCGACAGCGCCGGAAGGTACGACGCCGGGTAGCCCACCAGGTACATGCCGGGGCTGCTCGGGCAGGGACCTCGAAGGTCCGGCTTCGGCCGGAGCTTCCACGCGTCGTACTCCGCCAGCGGCATGCACCACGGCTCAGCCTTGAGGGGCCGCCCCCACCAGTTCCCTGCGTAGGCGCCGTCTCCCGCGCCGAGGACCGGGTTCAGCCAGGTGTCCTGCAGCACCGTGTTGTTACGAAAGTAGACTCCGGTCGGGTCGCTGTGGAAGTTGACCATGGACTCAAAGGTGTTGTACTCCATCCGCACCGACACGCTGACCGCAAACGACGCCGCCCGCCTCAGCGACGCGTCGAAGTGGTTGTTCACCACCGACACCGTCGCCCTCGCCCCACCTATCCCGCAGGCAGAGGTGGCAAAACGGCTCCTGGTGACCGCTCCCTGGTCCATGGACAGGGCCGTCGTCGAGGAGTCGGTGAACGACGAGTTGGAGATGTAGACCGGGGCCCTCACGTCCACCATGCCCGAGTGAGTGCACAGCAGCACCCCGCTGCCACCCGTCCCGTGCGACACGTCGGTGTAGTCGAGCACCGACACGCGCTTGCGCACGGAGTCGAGCAGACTGCGCTGGAAGGAGACGGCCGAGAACCGCTCAGCGCCGGCCGACGTGATGGTGACCCGGGCATCCGGTCGGCCGAGCGAGAGCAGCTGCCCGCTCACCACGATGGACTCTCCGGCTCCCACCTGCACGACGGTTCCGGGCAGCAGCGTCAGGGATGCGTCCAGGTCCACGAGCATGCCGGCCTGAAGCACGTACGGCGATCCCTGCGGCCCCCAGGTGGTGTCGGTCTTCAGCCGCAGCCTGGTCGTGAAGACGGTCGGTCCCGCCGTGGAGACCTCGGCCATCGTCGGGTCTGGCACCACGGCTGCCGGCGCCGGTGCCGGGGTCACGGGGGCAGGGTCACCGCTGGGCCTGGCCGGCGCCGCCACGGGCGCCGCGGCCATGGTCACCCCAGCCTGAAGAAAGTCGGCGACCACCAAGGACAGTGCCAGCACAAAAGCCACAACCGAGCGGATAACCCGCATCAGAAGCCCCCCGGACTCGTTTCCGGCTCGACCCAGGCGAGCCGGTAGCGCGAACAGTAGTGACTCAGTCAACAGTTCGCAAGCAGAGACTGCTTGAGGCGCCGAGGAGAGCGGCTCCTGCGGCTACTTTGCAGGCCTCTTTGCTTCGTTGCATTGACATGTAGTTGACGACGGTCCCGGCCGCGGGCGCACCACGTACGCCGAGCCAGGCCGGCGGACGGGTCCACCGGCGGACGGCTCGGCCTGTGGACAGCTGGGATAGATTCCCCTCCGTGAGCATCCAGATCCGGCCGGTCTCCCCCGACGAGCACCTCGCCTTCATCGAGCAGCGAGGGTCTGCCAGCTTCCTGCAGACTCCGGCCTGGGCGAGGGTCAAGCCCGAGTGGCGGTCCCAGACCGTCGGCTGGTACTCCGGGCCGGACCTGGTCGGCGTCGGCCTGGTCCTGTACCGGTCGCTGCCGAAGATCGGACGCTCCCTGGCGTACCTGCCGGAGGGCCCGGTGCTGGACTGGGCCAACCCGGCGATCACCGACTACCTCGACACCCTCGTCGAGTACGCCCGCCGCCAGGGCGCGTTCGCGGTCCGGGTCGGCCCGACCCCGGTCTGGCGACGCTGGCAGGCCGGCACGATCAAGGCCGCGATCGCCGACGAGCACGTCACCCGGCTGTCCGAGGTCGAGCCCGACGCCCTGGACCCGGCGGTGACCCGGCTGCGGGGGCTGCTGCAGCACACCGGCTGGCGCCGCCCACGCAGCGGCTCCGGCTTCGCCCCTGGCCAGCCCGACTTCAACTTCTGGCTGCCGCTGGCCGGCGCGACCGAGGCCGACCTGCTGTCGGGGATGAACCAGCTCTGGCGGCGCAACATCAAGAAGGCCGAGAAGGAAGGGGTCGAGGTCACCCTGGGCGGCCGCGACGACCTTCCCGACTTCCACGCGCTCTACCGGGAGACGGCCCAGCGCGACCACTTCACCGGCCGGCCGCTGGCGTACTTCGAGACCATGTGGGACGCGCTGCGGGCCGAGGACCCGGACCGGATCCGGCTCTACCTCGCCCGTCACCAGGGTGACCTGGTCGCCGCCACTACCTGGGTCCGGGTCGGCACCCACGCCTGGTACTCGTACGGGGCGTCGTCGAGCGCTAAGCGGGAGGTCCGCGGCTCGAACGCGATCCAGTGGCGGATGATCCGCGACGCGCTGGCCGCCGGGGCCACCGTGTACGACCTGCGCGGGATCACCGAGGGGCTGGGGGCCGACGACCCCGAGTTGGGGCTGATCCAGTTCAAGGTCGGCACCGGCGGCGAGGCGGTCCAGTACCTGGGCGAGTGGGACTACCCCATCAACCTGCCCCTCTACCAGGGCTTCCTCGCGTACCTGAACCGCGACGAGTACCTGGCCACCGCCCGCCGCGGCCTGAACCGGGTCCGCACGGTGCTGCCGCAGCTGCGCCACGGAGGCCGACGGTGAGCGTACGGCTGCGGGTCGCCGGGGCCGAGTGGCGGGCTCACCAGCGGCGCCTGGCCGCCGAGACCCCCGGGCTGGTGCCGGTCGCGAAGGGCAACGGGTACGGCTTCGGGCTGGGTCTGCTGGCGGGCGAGGCCCAGTCGCTCGGGGCGGACACGCTGGCGGTCGGCACCGGCCTGGAGGTCGGCGCGGTCGGCGCCTTCACCGGGCAGCTGGTGGTGCTGCAGCCGTGGCGGGCGTACGAGCCGGGAGCCGACCAGCTGCTGGCCGACCCGCGGGTGGTGCACACCGTGTCCCGGGTCGAGGACCTGCGCCGGCTGGTGGCCTCCGGCCGGCGGCCGCGGGTGCTGCTGGAGCTGCTCACCTCGATGCGCCGGCACGGGCTGCAGCTCGCCGAGCTCGGCGAGGTCCGCCAGCTGCTCAGCGAGGACCGGGTCGAGGTCGTGGGCTGGACGGTCCACCTGCCGATGCCCGGCGCGGCCGACGGGAACCTGGCCGAGGCGCAGCGGCTGGCCAGTGCAGCGGTCGCGGTCCGGCCGGTGCCGGTCTGGTTCTCCCACGTCACGCCCGCCGAGTACGCGCAGCTGCGGCAGACGGTCCCGACCGGGACCCGGATGCGGGTCGGCACCCGGCTCTGGCTTGGCGGAACCGGCCTGTACCAGACCACCGCCACCGTGCTGGACTGCCACCCGGTGCGCCGCGGCGAGAAGACCGGCTACTGGCAGCGCACCGTACCCGTGGACGGGCACGTGGTCGTGGTCTCTGGCGGCACGGCCCACGGCATCGCGCTGGAGGCACCGACCGCCGCTGCGAACCCCCGGCAGCGGGTGATCTCGGCCGTCACCGGCTCGATGGAGGCCGTCGGCCTGGCCCGCTCCCCGTTCACGGTTGGCGGCAAGAAGCGCTGGTTCGTCGAGCCCCCGCACATGCAGTCGTCGATGGTCTTCCTGCCTGGCAGCCAGCCGCCTGAGCCGGGCGAGGAGGTCCCGGTCGAGCTGCGCCTGACCACTGCCAGCGTTGACGAGGTGCTCGTCAGCCAGTAGCTGGGGCTGCCACGCGCTCACCGAACCGGCTGGGCCCGCTGGCGTGCCCCGGCCTCGCCTAGCGGCTGGGCCTCGGCTTGGCGGTGCCGAGGTTGGCGACGAAGTCGGGCGGCAGGGCGTCGACGACCTCCAGGGTGGTCACGGTGGAGGTGAAAGTGCCCTCGGGTGAGGTCGAGCCGCTGGACGCGATCGACCCGTCCATGGTGAGCACCAGGTAGAACTCCACCCCGGGCCGGGAGGTGGGGTCGACGATGGCGGCGCGGACTCCGCTCTCGCCGTTGTCCAGGCGGACCTGGGTCACGCTGACCCGGGGACTGGCCAGCTCGCCGTCCTTGGTCCGGGTCGGCTGCTGCGGGTGACGGGCCAGGTTCTCCAGCACGGCGATGGCCGCCTTCCGCTGGGCAGGCGTGGTCTGGTGAGTGGTCAACATATCGTGGATCCCCTTGAAGACGCGCTCATCAGCAGACTTGGTGCCGCTCTGCCTGCGCAGGGCGGCGTCGAGCCGGGCGGGGTCGGCCGGCAGGCTCGCGACGCCGGTGTCCGGCTTGCCAAGATGCCACCTGGTCTGCCCGGACTCCTCGCTCTTGCGCCAGGCCCACCCGTCGGCCGAGACGTACGTGTCGTGGTGACGCTCACTGGGGTACTGGCCGGTCTGCACCTCGGCCGAGACCTCGTGCAGGTACTGGGTCGGCCCGACCACGAGCGGAGACTTGGCCGCCGCGTTCGCCGCAATCTCCGGCAGCAGCGCGACCCCGTCTCGGCCGGCCAGCGAACCGGTGGATGAGGCCGGCTGCGAGAACGACGAAGCCGAGGTCAGGGTCGGGGCCGGCTGTGGCGGGTTCGCTGGCGGCGCCGGCTCGAAGCGGCCCAGGACCTCCGCCCCGACGACGGCCGCCGACCCCAGCCCGAGGGCCACAGCCACACCGGCTCCGAGCAGCCAGCGCCGCGTACGGGACGCGGCAGCCGGCGCCGGGGCAGCGACCCGCAGCAGGACCCGGTCGAGGACCGCCTGCTGGCGCTCTGGGGAGAACTCGGCGGCGATCTCGTGGTCGCTGGGCCGAGCCTGGGTGATCTGCTGGTCAAGGCTGGGCATGTCAGGAGGCTCCGTTCAGGGCGTGCCGAGAGGTAGGGGCAGAGCCGCCCTGCTCGCTCTCGAGGAGCCGGGCGAGACGGCCGCGGGCCCGGTTGATGCGGGCGGTGAAGGCGGAGACCGAGCAGCCGGCGACCTCGGCCGCGCTGGTGTGGTCGAGCCCTTCCCAGCCGACGAGCAGCAGAGCCTCCCGGTCGGTGGTGGTCAGCGCCTGGAGCGCGTTCAGCATGACGACTCGGTCGACGGTGACCCCGTCGACCCCGGCCTCACTGGTCTGGGTCGTGACCGCCCGGACGTCGTTCTCCAGCCGCCGGCGGCGCTTCTGGCTGCGCCAGAGGTCCAGCATCGTGGTCCTCGCGGTCGCGATCAGCCAGCCCATCGGCTCGTCGTCCAGGCCAGCGAGGTGCTTCCAGGCCTTGACGTACACGTCGGCGAGCACAGCCTCCGCGTCGTCAGGGTCGGCGTGCCGGCGCAGGTACGCGTACACGCGGGGGGACGTGTCGTGGTAGAGCCGGGTGAACCGGTCCTCGTCGGTGGCACTCACACCCGGGGAACGCCCGTCGGCACAGCGAGGTGACACATGAGACCGACGAGGTTCGTCGTCACCGGCTCGGCGGCCCGGCCGCGTACGGAGGCTCAGCCGGCCTGATGGGGATCTCGACCGGGTGGTCGTTGTAGGCGCGGGGGTCCTCGCGGGGCTCCAGGTGGATCTCCAGCTCGATCCCGGGCAGGGCCTGCTGGATCTCCTGCTCGATCTCCTCGATCAGGTCGTGGGCCCGGGTCACCGACCAGTCGCCGGGGACCAGGGCATGGAAGGTGGCGAAGAGCTGCCGGCCGGCGTGCCGGGTCCGCAGCCCGTGGAACACCACCTCATCGTTGGTCCGCCCGGCCAGGACCGACACGATCGAGGCGTTCTCCTCCGCCGACAAGGTCGAGTCCATCAGCCCGTCAGTGGACTCGGTGACCAGCTTCCAGCCGGTGACGATGATGTTCACGCCGACCGCGAAGGCGACGAGCGGGTCCAGCCGCTCCCAGCCGGTGAGCCAGACCAGGCCCACCCCGACCAGCACCCCGGCCGAGGTCACCACGTCGGTGAGCAGGTGCTTGCCGTCGGCGACCAGGGTCAGCGACCGGTGCTGGCGCCCCGCCCGGAGCAGCAGCCAGCCGACCGCCCCGTTGATCAGCGACGCGACGACCGAGATCCCCAGGCCGATCCCCACATTGTCCAGCGGAGCCGGGTGGATGAAGCGCTGGACCGCGCTGACCATGATCGCGACCGCCGCCACGAAGATCATCACGCCCTCGACAGCGGCCGAGAAGAACTCGGCCTTCGTGTGGCCGAACATGTGCCCCTCGTCGGCCGGGCGGGCCGCCACCCGCAGCACCCCCAGCGCGACACACGCCGCGACCAGGTTCACCACCGACTCGGCGGCGTCAGACAGCAGACCAACCGACCCGGTCAGCAGCCAGGCGCCGGCCTTGAGCGCGATGGTGGCGATGGCCGCGGCGATCGAGAGCCAGGCGTACGTGGCCAGGTTGGGTCCAGAGGTCACCGAAGCATCTTGCCACCACTGCCCCGGGCCGTACGAGCAAGCACAGCCTCACCAGCCCAGGCGGCCGACTGGCGGCTCAGTCGCACTGGCTGCCCGGCGTGGGCTCGGCTGCGTACGGCGACCCGTCGGCAGCTCACAGGTACCGGCTGGCCACCTCGGCCCCGGCAAGGACACCGGGGTCAGCAGCGAGCTCCGCTTGCGCTTGCCGCCACGCCACAAGGTCAGACTCGTCCTCAATGCGCTGCAGCGCGGCGGTCCTCATGAACTCCGACAGGCTCTGGCCGAACGTGCTCGCATAGTCCTGGATCAGCTGCTTCTCCCGCTCGTCGAGGCGCACAGTGATCGATGCCCGGCCCATGGCTCCTCCTCCGCGTGCCCAGACATCGTAAGACGACCAGCCGGGTGTGGCACCATCCAGAGCGCACGACCGCACTGGTCCACACCGCACTGGGCCACACCGCACTGGTCCACACCGCCACCGCACTGGGGCCACACGCCCACCGGTGGGCTGGTTGCTGACCGGGTTCAGGACTTCTGGACCTGGTCGGCAACGAGCGGCCTTGACGCACCCCTTGTCACGCAGACGGCACCAGCGGCTCCCACTGCCCGTCGGGGTCGAACCGAAAACCAGGGGGTGCAGCCGTGTTGAGCTCGACAGCCAGACGCAGGTGTGCAGGCCCGTCGGGATCGCCCACACGGATCACACCGACATGGACTGTGCCGTGCCGGCCGAGCTCTCGAAGGTCCCGGCTCAGAATCCTCGGCACCCAGCCGATGGGGATCTCGTCATGAGTCACCAGGCAGGCGTCCGGGTCGTGAGGGTTGTCGTCGGCCTGCACCACGAGGGCGCTCCCCCTCGTCAACGAGTCCAGCGCCCGCCGGTGCTGCTCGGCGGTGACCCGTCGGCTTCCGCCGCGGTAGTCAGGAATGTGCCGGACTCCGTTCACCAGGAAGCGCGCCAGAGCCCGTCCGTTGTCGACCCGCGGCAGAGGGATGAACTGGAGGGTGTCGCCGGCCCGGTGACCTGCCGAGCGCACGATCTGCTCCCACGGCGTGGCTTCCGCGCGCGACAAGCCCAGACGCCGCACGTACTGCTCGAAGTCAGGGCGACCATCACCCATCACCCGCTGCATGAAGACCGGCGGCAGCGGGCCGCGGTAGCGCTGGTCGAGCCTCAGCCCGGGCAGGGGGCGCAGGTCCGCCGCGCCAGCCGCCTTGGTGTACGAGAACTCGTACTGGTCACCGGCACGTGCCAGCCGCCCGATCGGGACGAACCGGCGCGACTCGGGGTCTTGCCACACCACGAGGAGCTCCTCAGTCCGCAGACCCGGAGCAGCAGCCGACGACTCAAGGACCGATGACATCGCGTAACCTCCCCATGTTCCTGGTGACCACCTCGCAGGCAAACCTAGACGCAGCCTCTGACATATCCGGAACCTGCCTGGCTCGAAGATCCTCGAGAACTGGCTCCAGGTCGGCCTCCAGCACGGTCGCCAGCCAGCGCCTGCCTGCCGAGCCAGACATCCTCACCCCTTGGGCAGCGAGATCGACTAAGGATGGCGGGCTGTGTCGGACATGCTCGAACCGGTGCGCGGTGCCGCGACGCAGCCACGCATCCAGCCGCTGCTCCTGCCGCTCCCGCCCCTGGTCAGTGAGGTTGTAGCCCAGACTGCCAGCGTGGTCGTACGACGGAGCCAACCGAAGCAGACCGGTCCGCTGCAGGGGAGACAGAACTGCCCAGTTCTGCTCGTGGCGGTCCCGGTTCGCGATCACAGCGTCGAGGATCAGGTAACTGACGAAGACGTCGAAGCCGGTAACGCCTGGAGGAGCCGCCGCTTGGGGCGGTGGGGCCACATCGTGCAGTGCCAACTGGATGTTCTCAAGTGAGTGACCTGGCCGGATGATGTTCGGCCGCTCGGGATCAACAGCCGCCGCTCCTTCGACGTGGCGCAGGTAGCCCGGAACCTTACGGTCATCCAGCATCACCCAGCCCTCGTGCAGGCTGTGCTCTGGGGGGATGATCGATCGAGACAGGGAACCCCGTTGCCCTTTCCGAGAGCACAACTGGGCCTCAGCACACGGCACCCATGCATCGCGCCACCTGAGCTGCGACGACCTCGGCCCAGTCCCCGCCCTGCTCCTCGCCGTTCGCCTGAGTGACTGTCGGCTTGTAGAGCCACCGCCGCCCGTCAGGGTCCAACAGCCACTCCACCTGCGAGGATCCCGACTGCTCGGTGTCCAGGGTCTCCCAGTCGTCCACAGACCTGCGTACCCAGATGTGGGGCTGCATGAGCCGCAGTGTGGCACGACCCACGAGCTCAGCTGGTCATCTGGGGCCGGTGCAGGCAGGGAGCTGCGCGAGGGCTGCGGGGACCATCGCGGCGACCAGGTCCTCCAGCCACGGGGGCATCGGCTCGGGGAGGTCGGCGAGGTACGGGCGGACCAGGCCGTACGCGGTCTGCAGGACGGCGACCCGGACGTAGCCGAGCGCCTGGTCGCTGCCGAAGGCACGTACGGTGAGGTCGGTCAGGACCGCGTAGACCTCGTCGTTGAGGGTCAGCAGGTCACTGCGGAGCTGGTCGGGGCAGTCGCGCAGCTCCGGGTCGGCGTCCTGGAGCCGGCGCAGCAGCTCCGGGTGGCGGTACAGGGTCATCGCCCGGGCCTCGTCGGGGTGCTCGCGGCAGTAGCGCACGATCAGGACCGCGCCCGCGGCGAGGGCCTGGCGCGGGTCGTCGGGCTGGTTGACAGCGGCGAGCAGGGCGGCGTGGAAGCGGTGGATGCTGCGTACCCACAGCGCAGCCATCAGGATCTCGCGGGTCGGGAACCGGTAGTAGACCGAGCCGACCCGGGCCCCGGCCTGGGCGGCGACCTCGGCGACAGTCGCAGCGCGGCCGCGACGGGCGACCACGGCCAGGGCTGAGTCGAGCAAGGAGTCAGCGTCGAACTTGGCCGGTCTGCCCATGGCCGGCAGCCTAGTCACCGCCTGATCGGTTCGCTGAGCCACCGGGCTCGTGGCTGGTCCGAGCGTACGGGCCGGAGCCGTGCCCACCTCGCTCGGGCTGCGTACGGGCGGCTGGCCACGACGCGCAGAGGAGCGCTGGAGGCTCCCTGCTAGTTTGTGATCGTGAAGTCAAAAAACCTTCCGGTGGTGGGCTGGCTGCTGATCGGGATCGGAGTCGTCCACAACGCTCTCGGGGTCTCCGCGGGCTGGCCGCTCCTGGTCGCCGCCGCCTCTGACGGGCTGGTCGGGGCCTGGGGCGGTCGCGGTGGCGTGTACTGGTTTCTGGTCACGGGTTTCGCCCTGATGCTGACCGGCGGCGCGGTCGCCTCGCTGGAGCGGTACGAGCCGCGGCTGCCGTGGGCCTGGATCGCCGGGCTGGCGGCCCTGACCCTGGCCGGAGTGGTGACGCTGCCGAGGTCGGGGTTCTGGACCCTGCTGGTTCCGCTCACCGTCGCCGTGGTCCGCCGGCTCCGTACGCGAGCACCGACCCGCTGACACCCGGTCAGCGCGAGGCAGACCGGTCCTGCCGGCCTGGCAGGGCCAGGATCTGGAGGTACCGGTCAGCGCCGGGCACGACCGAGCCGGTGAGGTAGGTGGACAGCCGGGAGGCGCTGGTCCCGATCCGCTCGGCGGCCTCACGCAGCGTCAGGCCACTTCGCTCGACCGCCAGCTGCATGTCGATCACCGCCAGCCGCCGGTGCTCCTCGCGGCTCAGGCCCTCGATCCCCAGCCGTACGACGGCGGCCCCATCGGTGTTCCCGAGCACGTCACACGCCTCAAGGAAGGCCTGACGGGTCGCCGGGTCAGCACGGCACGCGTCCAGGATCCGCCGGTAGTCCGCGAGGGTGCCGCGCTCGACGGCAGTGACCTTGGCCTCAAACGGCCAGGTGGTGGGCGAGGCCTCGGGATCGGCGTCCACGTTGCGGAAAGTGAGCACTCAGATCATCTCCCGGGCGATCTGGCGGCAGACGCAGACCACGTTGGCCCAGTCGTGCCAGCGCTGGGCGAGCCCCTGGTACGAGGCGAGCTCGTGGGTGACCGCGGGGTCTCGCGGGCTGGGACTGGCCAGCTGCTGGGAGAGCAGGACGCTGACGAGCCCTGCCTCCCCAGCCTCGTAGTAGTCGTCGATGCCTCGCAGGACGCCCCCCGCTACAGCCGCGCTGGTGACCTCCGCCAGGGCAGCCACGTCGAGGTAGTCGCGGGTGGCACTCCGCTGAAGAACGAGCCACCCCTTGATCCGGACGATCTCCTCGTACACAGGCACCGTGACCGTCCCCCCCGACGCCAGGGCGACTTCCTGAACCTCCAGAGGTCGAGTGCGCCTTAGCTGGCGCACTCCCGCTTGTACTCCGTCCAGGCTCCCCATGATGGTCACCGGGCGCTTTGAGTAACGCTGAGCCAGAACCCAGCCATCCGTAGCGTCCAGAGCCTCCAGGACCGCGTCGTAGCGCGATCGAAGGTCTGCGATCACGTGATCGTGGTCATAGGACAGACGGTGGTGGGCATAAAGGGAGGCCGCAGAGCCGCCCACCATGACCGCGTCGGGGGCTACCCGCTGAAGCCGAGCCGCGGACTGGAGGATGGAGTCCATTCCTTCAGGAGGCGAAGGCTCCGACAACCGACTCATACACAGATATTATCACTTACGATAATGTCACCTCAGACCCTCTGAGTCTCCCAGCAGCGCCACGAGCACCGGGCACAGTGGGCTCACGATCGCCTCGACCGATCCCTGCCCGTGCGTCGGCGATCAAGCACTGACTACCCCCACTCCAGGCCTGCCAGAGGCGGGCGTACTCGCCGTCGAGTGCCAGCAGCTCGGTGTGGGAGCCGAGCTCGGCGATCCGGCCGTCGATCACCACCGCGATCCGGTCCGCGTCGTGGGCAGTGTGCAGCCGGTGCGCGATCGCGACCACGGTCCGTCCGCTGAGCAGGGCGTGCATCGAGCCCTCCAGGTGCCGCGCGGTCCGCGGGTCGATCAGCGAGGTCGCCTCGTCGAGGACCAGGGTGTGCGGGTCGGCAACCACCAGCCGGGCCAGGGCGACCTGCTGCGCCTGGGCCGGCGTCAGCGCCGTACCGCCAGAGCCGACCCTGGTGTCGAGCCCGTCAGGGAGCCGCTCCACCCAGTCCAGCGCGTCGACCGCGGCCAGCGCCTCCCGTACGACCTCGTCATCACTGTCTTCCCTAGCCAAGATGATGTTGTCACGGATCGTGCCGACGAAGACGTGGTGCTCCTGGGTGACCAGGGCGACCTCGGTCCGCAGCACCGGCAGCGGCAGCCGGGTGGCCTCCACCCCGCCGATGGTGACCGTCCCCGTACGCGGCTGGTTGATCCCGGCCAGCAGCCGCCCCAGGGTCGACTTGCCCGACCCGGACGGCCCGACGACGGCCAGCCGCTCCCCCGGCCGCAGCGTCAGGCTGACGTCGTGGAGAACGTCGTGACCCTCCCGGTACGCGAAGCAGACCCGCTCGGCGACCAGGGCGGAGCCCTCGGGACGCTCCGGGCCGGCCTCCCGGTCGGGCGGGACCTCGGCGATCCCGAGCAGCCGGGTGGTGGAGGCCGCCGCCACCTGGAGCCGGTCCAGCAGCTGGATGACCAGGTCCAGCGGTGTGAACAGGCTCTGGCTGTACAGGGCGGCGGCGGTGATCTGGCCCAGGCTCACCCAGCCCTGGCTGTAGCCCCAGGCCCCGAGCACCACGATCCCCACCAGCGGCCCCTGAAAGGCGCAGTCAAGCACCAGAAAGAGGACGTTGCGCAGGCTCATCGTGAACCGCTCGGCCTGGGCGGAGACGTCCATGTCGGCGTCTGAGGCCTGTCGTCGCCGGTCACCCAGCCGTAGCGCCTCCACAGTCCGGGCGCCCTCGACGGTCTCGGACACGGTCGCGTTGATCCGCGAGTACGTGCTGCCCTCGGCGATGTACCCCCGGCCCGCCAGCCGCAGGTAGGCGCGGACCACGAACCACATCACCCCGAGCGCCACCAGCGTCGGGGCCGCCAGCAGCGGCGAGCTGGCCAGCATCGCCCCGACCGACAGCACGACGAGGACCGCGTTCAGCAGGAACAGCGGGACCACGTCCCGGGCGGCCGCGCTCATTGTGGACACGTCCCGGGTGATCCGGGTCACCAGGTCCCCGGTCGACGAGCCCTCGATCCGCGACAGCGGCAGGCCCAGCACCGTACGGACCACGTGCTCGCGGGCGTCGGCCAGCACGTTCTGGCCGAAGACCACGGCGACCCGCTTGGCCAGGAACGTCACCAGCGCCTGCAGCCCGACGATCCCGGCCACCACCAGCACCAGCCGGTCGGTCTGGCGTACCGGGGCGTCGACGGTGACCTGGTCGATCACGGCACCGAGCAGCCGAGGTACGACCAGCCCGGCCCCGGCGGCCAGCCCGTTCAGCACCAGCAGGCCCCAGAACCGGGCCGGCCGGCGCCGTACCAGCTGCTGCACGAACCGCCAGGCGGCCAGGGAGCCGGCCACCGGCAGCCCGTGCCTGGGCGCCCGGGACCGGGCGTAGAAGTCAAAGGCCTGGTCGCGGCGGATCTCGAACCGCCGCCGCAGCTTCGCCAGCCGGGTCCGCCAGGGCTGCCCCGCCAGCTGCCCCTGGGACTGCTCCTGCAGCTCGGGAGGCAGCGCGGGCACGCCCGGGTGCTCGGACCAGGTCTGCGCCGAGGTCGCCGCCACAGACTCGTCGAGCAGGCGGTCGCCAGAAGCCTCAACCGGCCCCAAACCGGCCATGACGAGGTCTGCTACCCGATCCGTACCCGGCCCGTCGGTGCCCGGCCGTGGCTGGTCGCCCACCTCGGCCTCGCCCATGCCGCGGCCGACGACCTGCCGGTACGCGGCGGAGCCGGCCAGCAGCTCCGCGTGGCTGCCCTCGGCCGCCACCAGCCCGTCCTCCAGCAGCACGACCCGGTCGGCGTGACGCAGCAGCAGCGGTGAGACTGTCGTGACCACGGTGGTCTTGCCGGCCCGGTACGTGGCGAGGCGCTGCGCGACCCGGGCCTCGGTGTGGGCGTCGACCGCCGAGGTCGGCTCGACCAGCACCAGCACCGGCGGGTCGCACAGCAGCGCCCGGGCCAGGACCAGCCGCTGCCGCTGCCCTCCGGACAGGCCCCGGCCCTTCTCCTCCAGCTCGCCCTGCCAGCCGTCGGGCAGCGCGTCGTACACGTCCTCGGCGCAGGCGACCCGCAGCGCCTCCTCAGCCTGGGCCCGGGTCGCCTGCCCCCACGGGTCGATGTTCTCCTGCAGGCTGCCTCGGAACAGCGCCGCCGAGGTGTCGGAGACGAGGACTCGCCGACGTACCTCGGCCAGCGGCAGCCGGGCCAGGTCGACCCCGCCCAGGGTCACGCCCCAGTCCCCGCCGGCGGCCTCCTCGTCGGCGGTGGCCAGCCGCGTCAGCAGGTCCCGGCGCTCCTGCTCGGCCTGCCGGCGGGCCCGACGGCCGGTGACCTCCAGGTCCGGACGGGTCGGCTCCTCCCCGGTCGGCAGGTAGCGGCCCAGCCGGTCGGCCAGCGCCGCCGACTGGTCGGGGACCGCCGAGACCACGACGGTCAGCTCACCGCGGCGGGCGACAAGGCCCGAGACCTGGTCCACCAGGTCACCGTCGGGCGCCGATGTCGGCGGCTGGTCCCGCCAGGGCGGCTGGATCGACAGCAGGGCGATGGTCTTGCGGGCCGCGACCAGCCCGTCGATCCAGACCCGGCCGAGGGTGAAGAAGGTACGGATCGGCCCGAGCAGAAAGACCGCGTACCCGAAGAAGCTGATCAGGTCGCCCAGGCTGAGCCGCCCGGCCCGCATCTCGTGGGCCCCCTGCCAGGTCAGCACCACCAGCAGCAGCCCAGACAGGAGCACCGCGAGGGCGTCGATCCCGCCCTGGAAGGTGCCGGCCCGGATCCCGGCCTGCTTGGCGCGCTGCGACTGCTCGGCGTAGCCGCGCCCGAAGGTCCGCTCGCCGCCGATCCCGCGCAGGATCCGCAGCCCGGCGACGATGTCGGTGGCCTGCGAGGTGAGGTCCGACGACCGCTGCCGCTCCAGGGCCCGGGAGGCGTGCAGCGGCCTCAGCAGCAGCGAGCTGGAGGCCACCAGCACCGGCGCCCCGACGAGCACGGTCAGCCCTAGCGGGACCGAGGTCGACAGCACCAGCCCGGACACCAGCAGGAAGACCACCAGGCTGGCTGCGGCCCGGGTCGTCGTCCCCAGGACCGACCCGAAGGTGTCGGAGTCGCTGGAGCTGACCGACAGCACCTCCCCGGTCGGGGTCCGCCGGGGCAGCACGTGCCCCAGCTGGTTGGCCTTGCGTACGACGAGCTCGACCGTCCCGTACAGGGCGACCAGCCAGCTGCGGACCGCCCAGGTGTGCTCCAGGACTCCCAGCAGGGTGCCGGCCACGATCAGGGCCGCCAGCAGAGCCGACCAGCCCGCGGTCGCCGACAGGTCGCCCCGCAGGATGCCCTCGTCGACGGCCCGCCCGACCACGTACGGCGACAGCGCTGCCGGCAGCATCCACGCCAGCCCGGCCGCAGCGCCCCCGAGCAGCAGCCACTTCTGGACCCCCATCAGCCACAGCAGGAAGCGGCTCGGCGAGCGTACGTCGGGGTGGACCGTCGCACCGGGCTCGAAGGCGTGGTACCGCGGTGGGAAGTCGATCATGGCAGCAGCGAGCCTAGAGGCTGCCTCTGACAGGGCCACCGGATATCCATCGCCCGACCGCCTGTCGCTGGACCGGGCGGTCACCTATCGGCAACCGCTCCCAGAGTCGGGAGCGAAGGCTGCACTCGCGTGCTGTGGTTCGAGAAGCCGGTCCGTACCTGACCGGCCACCACAACGGCCTGGCCTGGCTACAGTCCTCGTGTGCTACTGAACGACCTGGTCACCGCCTCGGCAGCGGTGGCGGCCACTCGGTCCCGGACCGCCAAGGTCGAGCTCCTGGCCTCCCTGCTGCGCCGGGCCGCCGACGACTCTGAGCGGGCAGTCGGGCTCACGGTCGCCTTCTGCTCGGCCCGGGTTCCGCACGGGAGGCTCGGAGTCGGGTGGCGCTCGCTGCGGGACCTGCCGCCACCAGCGCCGGAGCCGAGCCTGGCCCTGGCCGAGGTCGATGCCGTCTTCACCGAGCTGGCGTCGGTCGCCGGGGACGGCTCGCTGGCGCGTCGCCGTACGCTGCTGAGTGGGCTCTGGCAACGGGCGACAGCTGCTGAGCAGAGGTTCCTGGCCGGGCTGGTCGGCGGAGAGATCCGCCAGGGCGCGCTGGACGCGGCGATGCAGCAGGCGGTCGCGCAGGCCGCTGAGGTGCCGCTCGACGCCGTACGGCGGGCAGCGATGCTGGCCGGCCGGCTGGACCCGGTGGCGGTGCTGGCGCTCACCGGTGGCGCCGAGGCGCTGGCCCAGGTCAGCCTGGAGCCGCTGCGTCCGGTGGCCCCGATGCTGGCCGCCTCGGCCACCGGGATCGACGCTGCCCTGGCCGGTGACGGGCCGTGGTCGGTGGAGCGCAAGCTGGACGGTATCCGGGTCCAGGCCCACCGCCTGGGCGAGGAGGTCAGGCTCTTCACCCGCTCTCTCGACGACATCACCGACCGGCTCCCGGAGGTGGTGGCGTCAGTGTCCGCGCTGGCCTGCACCTCCTGCGTGCTCGACGGGGAGGTGATCGCGCTGCGCCCCGACGGGCGGCCCGAGCCGTTCCAGGTGACCGGTGCCCGGACCGCATCCTCGACCCGGGGTGAGCAGAGGCCGGTGTCGGTGTTCTGGTTCGACCTGCTCTACCACGACGGGCGGGCGCTGCTCGACGAGCCGCTCTCGGTACGCCGGCGTCAGCTCGCCGACCTGGTCCCGCCCGAGCAGCGGATCGCCGCCGTTCAGGTCAGCGAGCCCGGCCCGGCCCAGGACTTCTTCACCGAGCAGGTCGCGGCCGGACACGAGGGAGTGGTGGTGAAGGCGCTGTCCGCCCCGTACGCAGCGGGCCGCCGGGGCGCCTCCTGGGTGAAGGTGAAGCCTCGGCACACCCTCGACCTGGTGGTGCTGGCGGTGGAGCGCGGCTCGGGCCGGCGCCAGGGAACCTTGTCGAACATCCATCTCGGAGCCCGCGACGGCGACGGCTTCGTGATGCTGGGCAAGACGTTCAAGGGGATGACCGACGAGGTGCTGGCCTGGCAGACCGTACGGTTCGGTGAGCTCGCCACCGCTGACGACGGCTGGACAGTCACCGTACGGCCCGAGCAGGTGGTCGAGATCGCCTTCGACGGCCTGCAGCGCTCCCGCCGCTACCCCGCGGGCCTGGCGCTGCGCTTCGCCCGGGTGGTCCGCTACCGCGACGACCTGACCGCTGCCGACGCCGACACCATCGACACCGTACGGGCGCTCGCCCGCTGACTCACTCCTCGTCCAGCAACCCCTGCCGTAGTGGTCCGGTGTCGAAGACCAGTGGGTCAGAGTCTCCGATCACGACACGAAGCCCCAGAGCTCGTCGGCGCGTCGTGGCGGAAGAGGTGGAAGGTCATCGTCGGTGAAGGTGTCGTGCAGCAGCTCCAGAGTCCGCTCCGCACTGACCTGGCAGTCCCGGTACGCCCGCAGCACGGTCTTCACGTACGCTGCTGGCAGGCTGGTCCCCGCGAGGTCATCGGCCACATACAGCCCCAGCTCGACGATGTCAGTCTGAGTGGTGCGGACCGAACGCACCTCGCGGGCATCGGCGTGGCTGATCAGCTCCAGGTCCAGAGCCCGTCGCGCGAGGGTCGACATGTCCACCCGGAACCGGCTGGCCACTACCACTGCCGCCTCCCGAAGACCTCGCTGGCTGTGGGTGCTCCACTCCTTGCGGAGGCCGTCCTCGGGGAGCAGCAGCTCCCGAGCGAACTGGTCGAAGCGCGACTCACCGTCCTCATCCTGGTCCACCCGCCAGTCGACGCGGTAGTCGTCGCGGACCAGGTAGTGACCCAGCTCGTGGATCGCAGCCAGCCGCCGGCGACCGACCTTGGCGGTGCTGTTGACCAGGGCGACTCCGCCGCGCTCCAGCAGCACACAGGCAGCGTCGGCGGTGTCCGGGCCGAGCTCGAGGCCGAAGACCCACAGACCGAGCCGAGCACAGACGGCCGAGACCTCGCCGACCGGGGAGGTTCGGTCCAGACCCACCATCTTCCTCACGTGGACCGCTAGGCTCTCTGCCTCCTCACGGCTGCGCGGAACGGGTAGCGCACGGTCCGGCTCGGGGACCATGTCGCCGGTGGCTCGCAGCACCAGACCCGCATCGTCAGCGAGCCTGGCGATCTGCTTGTCGATCACGGAGTCCTGAGTCTGTGAGCCCTGGCTAGCGCGGTGGGCGACCACTCCGGGGGCGGCCCGGAAGAACGACGCCATCCGGACACCCAGCTCGTCGGCGATCGCCGCCAGCTCCAGCGCGGTCAGCCGACGCGAGCCGCTTTCCACCCTCACCAGCGCCGTACGGTCCAGTCCGACCCGAGCAGCGAGGTCCTGGCTGAGCCCAGCGCGGTCACGCGCCTCGCGAATCCTGGCTCCGAGCGTCAACTCATCCAGGTCCATGTGTGTGATTATCACACACCCATGGTAGTGCGATAACCGGTTCCGAAGCTCGAAGGCGTCGGGCTGGGAGCGCCTCTCGGCGCGAGGCCGCTCGCAGCGGCGAAAAGTGGAGCCCGGGGCTACCTCAGCCCGACGCCGGAGGTCGAGGATAGACGCTACAGCGGGCAGATCCCAATCTGCCCACAGATATCTCCTCAGGGGCGCCCGGTGTGACCGCAGCCGTGCTCACGGCTGGTGCCCGATCAGGTGCAGCGCGGCGGCACTGCGCCAGGTCAGGTGGATCCCGACCAGGGCCGCGACCCACAGCAGGGTCACCTTGGCCTCGTACTCGAGCCGAGGACCGATCCGGGAGAGCAGCGGGAGGAAGCGCTGCCCGAGGGCGGCGGTCGCCCCGATCAGGACCAGCGCCGGCAGCACCATCACCAGGCAGTACCCGGCAAGGACCGCGACGGTGCCCGGCCACGCCCACCGCCCGCTGATCATGCTGGTCGCAGCCAGGTACGGGGCCATGGTCGCGGCCTCCGAGAGCGAGGCGCCGAGGCCGAGCGCGATCATCGCCGGGGTACTGGTCGGCGAGGGCCGTCCGGCCAGGGCGTCGGTGCCCGGCTCGGGCTTGCGCGGGGTGGGCCCGAAGATCCCCACCACCGCTAGCACGAGCCCGGTCACGAGCGTCACCCAGGCGAAGCCGGAGCTGCGTGACAGCCGGGTGACCACCCCGCTGAGGGCGTCGATGCCGGCCACGAGGCCGATCCCCAGGGCGAGGTACACCAGCACTACGGTCGCCAGGTACACCGCCATCGGTCCGGTGTCGACACCTCGCCGCCGGACGACCAGCGCCAGCGGGATGACCAGGGTCCCCATCGACATGGAGTCCAGCAGGGCCAGCCCGACCAGGGACAGCACCGTGTCCACGGCTCCTCCTCCCGCTCGTCTCGTACGATCGTACGACGGATAGGCTCGGGGAGACAACCGCACCGCACCAGCCCGCCGAGGACCTGCCGTGGACGACACCTCTCCTTTCTTCGTCGAGATGCCCGAGGCCGTACGGGCAACGGCCGATGCGACAATCCGGGTCATCGCCCGGCAGGGCTTCGACCGGGTCAGCGTGCGTACGGTGGCCGCCGAGCTCGGCGTCGCGCCCGGGACCGTCCAGTACCGGGCGGCCTCCCGGCAGGCGCTGCTCACCGACGCCCTGGTCCGCTCCGTCCAGCGGCAGACCGAGCGGGCTCTCAACCACCAGGTGGACCCGGCCCGCCCGTCGAGCCTGGTCGGGTCGCTGTCCGAGCTGCTGCCGACCACGGGCGAGGCCCGCGAGGACGCCGTCTGCTGGGTGGCTTTCGGGGCCGCCGCCTCCACCCGCAGCTGGCTGGCCACGCTCTTTCAGGAGGCCGTCGGGCTCTTCCACGAGTCGGTCGAGATCGTGCTCACCGCCTGCCGCGACCACGGCTCGCTGCGCGACGGCCTCGAGCCTGTTGCCGCCGCCCGGCTGGTCACCGCCCTGGTCAACGGGCTGACCCTGGACGCGCTCAACGACCCCGAGCCCGACCCGGAGGCGATGGTCGCCCGGCTCTGCGACGGGCTGCACCTGCTGCTGGACTGGCGGACGGCCTGAGTCTGACCCCCAGCGAGACGGACCACCGGTCAGAGGCTGGTCGCGTACCTGGTCTCAGCGGGTCGCGAGGCGCTGCGCGACCAGGTCCACCAGGGCCTGCGCCACGTCGTCCTTCGAGCCCGATGCCCGCATCACCTCCTGGCCCTGGGCGTCCAGGACCACCAGCGCGTTGGGGACGTCACCGAAGCCCTGCCGCTCGCCGACGGCGTTGACCGCGAGCAGGTCGGCCCCCTTGCGGCGGGCCTTGGCCGCCCCGTGCGCCAGGACGTCCCCCTGCTGGTCGCCGGTCTCGGCGGCGAAGCCCACGACGAGGGTCCGGGTGCCGTCCGTACGCGGCGGGCGGGCCACCAGGCCAGCCAGGATGTCGGGGTTCTCCACCAGCTCGATGGTCATGCCCGAGGAGCCCGCGTCGTCGAGACCATGCTTCTTGATCTTGGCGTCGCTGGTCTGGGCCGGGCGGAAGTCGGCGACCGCAGCGGCCATGACCACCACGTCGGCCGTGGCGGTGGCGCTGCGTACGGCCTGCTCCAGCTCCCGGGCGGTGCCGACCGGGACCACCGCGACCCCCGCCGGCAGCAGGGCCAGCACGTCGGCCCCCACGTTCGCGCCCACCAGGGTGACCTCGGCGCCCCGCTCGTGAGCCGCCCGGGCCAGCGCCACCCCTTGCCGGCCCGAGGACCGGTTGCCGAGGTAGCGGACCGGGTCGATCGGCTCCCGGGTCCCTCCGGCCGAGACCACGACCCGGCGTCCGGCCAGGGTCTGCCCGCCCGTACGCGCGCTGCGCCCGGCAGCGGCGAGGGCCTCGGCCACGATCCGCTCCGGCTCCGGCAGCCGCCCGACCCCGTAGTCGGCGCTGGTCAGCGGGCCCGCGTCGGGGGTGATCACCACCACGCCGCGGCGGCGCAGGGTCGCCACGTTCTCCACCGTGGCCAGGTTCTGCCACATCTGGGTGTGCATCGCCGGGGCCACCACTACCGGGGCGGTCGTGGTCAGGACCGTCGCGGTCAGCAGGTCGTCGGCGCGTCCGGCTGCGAGCCGTGCCAGCAGGTCGGCCGAGGCCGGGGCGACCAGCACCAGGTCGGCCCACTCCCCCACCGCGACGTGCTCGACGGCGGCCGGGTCGTCGAAGACGCCTGTCGACACCGGGCCGCCCGAGACCGCCGCCAGGGCCGGGGCCCCGATGAACCGCAGCGCGGCCTCGGTAGCCACCACCTTCACCTCGTGCCCGGCGGCCCGCAGCAGCCGGACCACCGTCGGCGCCTTGTACGCGGCGACCGACCCGGACACCCCGACCACGACCCGCAGCCCCCGCTCCTGCCGTACGGTCTGGTCGGGTGCGGGCTCGGGCATGGGTCGACCTGCTTTCGTTGACGCTGGTGTCGCGCTCCTCAGGCTAACGGGATGGGCTGTACGGATCAGTGCAGGTCGCCGGCGCGCCAGTCCTGGGCGCAGAGCCGCAGGTCGTGGGCGACCCGGTGCAGCCGGTGCGCCTGGACCAGCTCGCCCGGGCCGCGTGCCAGGTCAGTACGGCCGGCGACGACCACCTGGCAGAAGGCGGCCGCCCGCTCCAGGGCCAGCCCGAAGTCACCGGTGAAGACGCCGCGGAGGATCTCGTCGGCGACCTGGCGGACCTCGTCCGGGCCAGGCGGGTCGGCCCCGGCCACGACGTGGTGCGGCTCGGTGAACCGGACCCCGGCCGCGTACTCCCGGGCGACCTCGTCGGGCGCGCCCAGCATCCACTGGTGCAGCAGGTAGATCCGGTACAGCGCCCCCGGCAGCGACCGGGCCGGCCGGGCCGCCCACAGGTCAGCCAGGGTCACCAGCCCGATCTCGTCCACCAGGGCCACCAGCCGCTCGGTGACCTCCGGGTCGTCGGCGGCCCGTCCCGCATGCAGCAGCACGGCGGCCGACTCGTGCGCCGCGTGCACCTGCCCGATCGGGTCGACCCGCTCCCCTAGGGCCTCCAGGGCAGCCGGCTCCTGAAAGCTGGGTCGTCGGTACCGGCGCTCGGTCACTGAGCCAGCGTACGGGGTCGAGCCGGTCCCTTCGCTGTCTCTGGCGGTCGAGCCGTACGCCCCGCGCCAGCTCCCGGCCCGACGGCCGTCGGGTACCGCGGCATGGCTCCTGGCACAACGACGGACTCACTCACCGCCCACGACGCCGCCGTGGCGGGAACAGCCCGGTCCGTCCGCTGCTCTGCGCACCGGAGCAAGCCACGGCCGAGGTGGACTCGGCCGGCTACGACGAGCGGCAGCGGTCTCGCAGACCTGCCACCGTCAGCGACAAAGAGAGTTGCCCGTCGGAGACCCGCGGCTCAGTGGTGGCCCCCGCGGCGGCGCCCGGAGATGATGACCAGGGCCAGGCCGGCCGCCACGGCAGCCATGGCCAGACCGGTCTGCCACCAGGTGATCGGCGAGCCGACCTGCGGCATCGACTCGGCCGGCACCCCCGGGGCTGCGAGGGCAGTCGGGCCGCTCATCATCAGGCCCACCAGCACCGCCCAGACAGCGGCCGACCGGATTCTCATCTCATGCTCCTACGACGGGTCCACAACCATCACAACGACGCGACCCATTCACCCACGAACGGCCCGCATCGGCAAGCGTGACATCCCTTCTCTCACGTGCCGGAGAGCCTAGACTGCGTCGCCAGCACCATCAGCGTCGCCTCCCTCGCCCTCCTGCTCGTCCGGCCAAGGGCGCAAGTCACCCGGCCGCACGAGGGCAAGCACCGGTAGCGATGGCGTCCGCATCCGAGCAGCCAGCGAGGCCAGCCCCTCCCGGACAAAGGGGAACACGCACATCAGGGCGACCCGAGAGGCGAACTCATCACGCACCTCAGAGGTGATCTCGAGTGGCTCAGGGAAGTCGAACCGCGCGACGGCCGACACGTGGCAACGCAGAGGTGGCTCCTGAAGCCCCAGCTTGAGCTCGAGCTTGAACTCGTAGGTTTCAGGCTGGAGCCGGACGCCGACCACAAGACTGGGCTCGGGAGGGAAGTCTGGGCGCTCCCCTGCGAACGGGCCGCGGTGAACGCTGAAGTCGTCGTAGACGACATCGGCCAGCTCAGCAATCTCGGCCAGCTCCTCGACCTTCGAGATTCTCCGGGCGCTCATGCCGCCACCGCCTGATCTCGCGGGTCGTGGACGAGCTTCAACCGCGCTCCGACATTCATGTCCACCGGGGTGAACTCCCCGGGTGACGAGCAGGACGATGCCCGGGCTCCGTCACGGGTCTGGAACCCAGCGGACTTCACCACGGCATTGGTCCAGCCTCCCCGTCCACGATCAAGCAGCCAGGCGTTGCAGCGGGGGTAGTCCTCTCGACTCGGGTAGACGATGTCGTCGGCCGGCTTCCCGTTGGCAGCCAGCCACTGGTTGACCTCGCCCCACAGCCACAGTCCGCCGGTCGCGGGGTTGTACGGGGCAGGGAAGGCCGTGCGCTGCCGCTCTCCCCGGACCCACAGTCCGACCGCCTGGGGCGTCACTCCAGTCCGCGAGGCAATGGTGCTGCGAGTCACCAGGTCCTCCAGCAGCCTCCGCACCCGAACTCCAGCCTCTTCCAGCTCAGCGACGATGCTGCGCGCCGCGGACTCCACGCTGAAGCCCTCGGCCGTGATCGTCAGCACGGTGGACTCGCCGTGGGTGGCCACGAGGGCATCCCACGTCGACACGATGGCGTCTTCCAGGCCCTCATCGACGGGATCGATGTCTAGCATCAACTCACAGGTGATCATCCATGGCCTCCCCTCGCTTCGCCTCAGACTCACCGAAGGACCGGTTGTTGTCAACTTGAAACAGTGGCGCCTCACTTCATCAGGACGTGAGCGTCAGGGCAGTGCTCGAGGTTGCGGCGTATCCGCCGAGCAGTGTTCCCAGCACTCTTCGGGGTTCCAGGTATCGCGCACTTGCCGCCTCCCTGCTCACAGGGACAGTAGAGATAGGCCTTGTGACCTTGCTTTCGCAAGGTCCACCCCTTGTTGACGGCCTCCTCCACCGCCCTGTAGACCTCTGGGGGAACCTGACGACGCAGCTCGGCCAGACTCATCTGGTCATCGCGCATGAGCCCCCCTGAGGTACCTGATGTCGGCACCCTACTGACCAGAGCCGACGCCGCAACCCCAACGGGAACACTGATACCCGCGGGCCCGCGGCCTGCTAGACGCGACACGCCGCCCGAGGCCAGCCCAATGACGGGGCTGCTCACTGGGCTACAGCGCCTGCCGGAGGTGTCCCTGGGTGGCCTCCAGGCGGCGGGTGGCCTCGGCCTGGTCGACACCGGCCAGCAGCATCAGGACCGCGGTCTTCACGTGGCCCCCGGCAGCGGCCAGGGCGTCGCGGGCGACCTCGGGCGGGCAGCCGCAGACCGCGACCACGGTCTGCTCGGCGCGGGCCCGCAGCTTGGCATTCGTGGCCCGCAGGTCGACCATCCGGTTCCCGTACGTCTTGCCTAGCCGGACCATGGTCAGCGTGCTCAGCAGGTTGAGCACCAGCTTCTGCGCGGTCCCCGCGCGGAGCCGGGTCGAGCCGGCGATGAACTCCGGGCCGACCACCACGTCGATGGCGATCTGGGCCTCGCGGCCGACCGCCGAGCCGGCGTTGCTGGTCACCCCGACCGTGAGCGCACCCATCGCACTCGCGTACCCGAGCCCGCCCAGCACGTACGGGGTGCGCCCCGAGGCCGCGATCCCGACCACCGCGTCGTCAGCGTCCAGGCCGAGCGCCCGCAGCTGCGCCGGCGCCGCCGTACGGTCGTCCTCGGCGTTCTCGACCGCCTGGGTGATCGCGGTCGGGCCGCCGGCGATCAGGCCGACCACCAGGGAGGGGTCGGTGCCGAAGGTCGGCGGGATCTCGCTGGCGTCGAGGACGCCGAGCCGCCCGGCGGTCCCGGCGCCCAGGTAGAACAGCCGACCGCCCCGTCCGAGTCGCTCAGCGATCTGGTCGACAGCACTCGCAATCTCGGCCTGGCAAGCGGCGACCGCGTCGTACAGGCCCCGGTCGGCGTCGATCATGGCGGCGACCAGGCGGTCGGTCGGCCAGGTGTCGATGTCAGCCAGGTCCGGGCTGGCCTGCTCGGTGGTGAGCCCGGCGATCTCACCGGTGACGTCGCTCACCGCAGCACCGGGTTGTAGCGCAGCAGGTTCGGCTTGCCGGAGCACTCCTCGCCGAGCCGCATCCCACCGATCCGGCCCTGGTCGCGCAGCGCCTTCAGCCTGGGCACCACCCGGTCTCGAATCCCCATCGGGTCGATCGTGTTGATGTAGATCTTCGTCCCCCCCTCGAAACCGGCCACCGTGGACACCCGCCACTTGAGCAGGACCCGCCACGGCATCGGCACGTCGCAGTCCACCGGCCGATGGTGCCACTCCTCGTTGCACGGCACGTCGGCCCCCGTGGCGGCGTGCATCGCGTGCACCAGGTCAGACACCCCACCGACCTCCTCGATCGAGTGCTCCCAGGGCCAGGCCCGCTCCGACTTGGAGTAGATCTCGATGGTCGGGTACCGGTGCCCGAAGCCGGCGTAGGCGACCGCGTGGTCGTTCTCGGCCAGCAGCAGGTTGTGCCGGCTGGCGTAGTTCACGCCGTCCTCGTTGAAGACGTTGAGGTTCGCCCGTACCCGCTGGATCGCGAGCTCGTTCTGCACGCCTCGCTCGTCGATCGCGACCAGCTGCTTGTGCAGGTGGTCGAAGGAGGCGCCGGCCGGCTTCAGCCAGTTCTGGAAGACCGCCACGTACGGCGCGTAGCGGTTGGTCTCGTACAGCTGGCGCGCCGACTCCACGGTGAACGCCGTGTAGTAGTAGTGCTCCTCCGGCGTCAGCGTGCCCGAGGAGGCGAGCTGGGAGGTGTTCTCGGCGCCGTCGCAGAAGTGGCGCCGGGCGACGATGACATCATGGCCGCTGCCGAAGAAGCCGGAGGCGCTGGCGATGATCTCGTCCTCGTCGTAGCCGGCGATCTGCTCGGGAGTCCGGCCTGCGGCCCGAAGCTTGGCACGGGCCACCGACAGCACGTGCGCCCGCCCGGCGGGCGAGGCCAGGTACGCGCGGCGCTGCTCGTCGATGTGCTCCGGGGGAACGTACCCGTAGTTCTCCTGCCAGTACTCATTGCTGAGGATCTCGAACAGGTTCGGGATCCGGCGGAACTCGGCCCGGGTGTCGAACAGGTGCTCGGCCGGGGTCTGGTAGGCCGCCCGCCAGCCGTCGCCGGAGCGGATCATCCGGGACTTCTCCGGCGGGGTCTCCAGGTAGCGGTGGTGGCAGAAGGCGCAGTGGCGCCCGTCATCCTCGGGCCGCAGCGGCTGCGGCTGCTCCACCCGGACGCCGAGCGGCCGGTTGCCGCGCCCGGGCACAGTCCAGACCTCGGTTCCCGAGAATGGGTTGATCTGCTTAACCGTCCCGTCCTTCATGATCGTCAGGTACGAGCCGCTCGGTCGATACGGAGTCAGCATCCCCTCACCCTAGTCCGGCCTATGGGCTCGGCAAGGTCTGGGCGGCAGGCACCCGTACGGGACCGCGGGGCGACCCGGGCCGGGGAGACGACGACGGCCCACTCACCTGCGCGACGCGCCAGCGCGGGACGGCTCACCCGCGTACACACTCCCACCGCAGGCCCCGGCTCAGCTCGCGGCCCGCAGCGGCGGCTGCACCACGGACGAGTCGTCAATGAAGACCGTGTTGGCTAGGGAGAACATCATGTGGGGGCTCCTGTCGCACCGTGCCGGCGGGGGAGCCGACGCAGTGAGTCTGGTGGCTGGGCGAGAGCGGGCCGCACTTCATGAGGACTTCCTCACCGAGCTGAACCCCGAGCACGGCACCATGGAGTCGGATCTCGGGGGAACCGCAGGCTGGCCATAGGTAGGGGTACTCAAACCAGCTAGCCTTCCTACCCACCTCAAGTCGGGTAGTTCCCATCACTTTCTCAGGCCTGTGCAGGGGATCCGTTCTGCGACAGTGGTTCTGCCAGCGACTAGAGCCGAGCGGGTAGCCCCGCCGGAACAGTTTGGAGGGACCCCGTGAAGCCTGAGACGGCCACCAGCGCTCTGCCCGCCTGCGTCAGCGCCAGCGACGTCTTCCAGCACCCGCTGCTTGAGGACGGCCTGCCGTCCGGCGCCTCCCGCGAGGTTCGCCGCCAACAGGCCCGGCTGACCGCCGAGGCCGCCCAGACTTGCGCCTCCTGCCCGCTGCTGGCGACCTGCCTGTACGACGCGGTCGTGAAGCACGACGTGAGCGGTTTTGTAGCCGGCACCACCCAGCGCCAGCGCCAGGAGATGCGGACCATGCTGCAGGTCACCGTGGCTCCTGAGGACCTCGATACCCTCGCCGGTGTGGCTGCCGCGGGCCGGCAGGTGAACCACGACGAGGTGCTCCGGCTGCGGTCGGCCAACCCGCACGAGAGCCTGGAGACCATTGCCCAGCGGCTCGGCTGCTCCCTGTCCACGGTGAAGCGTCACCTGCGCAAGGCCCGCAACGGCGAGTCCACGCCGAAGCTCACGATGGCCCCGCCGACCATGGAGCAGCTGCTGGCCGCGTACGCCCAGGTCGTGCGCCGTACGCCCCAGACCCGTCGCGCCGCCTGACCCACGAGCCGGCGCTCACCCCCGAGCACCCGGGCGACGCTGCTGGCCGCCGACGAGCGGTCCGGGAGGCAGCCACACCTGGCGCCCGGCGAGTCGGGCACCGCGTAGTCTCAGTGCTGTGTTCGCGCAGGAGCCTGGTGGTCCCGTCGGCGGGGCTGAGAGCCCGGTCGGCCTCGCCCGAGCCGGTCACGCCGAGCAGGCAGGGCTGGGCACGCCCGCCCACCAGGTCCTCGGGCTGCGGTGGTGAGCCGCTCCGCCCGGCTCTGGGGCGCCTTCGAGCCCACCCCGACCGCACAGCTGCTGGTCTCGGGGCTGTCGCGGGAGCAGGTCCTGATCTGGTGTTCCCGCGCCACGGCGGCCGAGGCTTGCGAGGCCGTGATCTCGGTCAAGCACTGGGACGAGGGCACAAATCAGGGCCTTTTCGCCGGACAGGCGCTGACCGCGGTCATGCAGCACCTCGAGGCGCTTGGCGGCCGCATCGACGGGGTCCAGGCGGTCCCCGCCAGCCAGCTGCCAGCAGACTGCCCGGCGCACCTCACGACTCGGGTGCTCCTCGCCCGAGAGGCCCGTCGGCTCAGATGACCCGGGCTGAGCTGGCCCCGGGCCGAGCGCGGCTCGAGACAGACGGTCTGGCCTCGCTGTGGGCCGGGCCTCGCGGCCCGGCGGCCGGTACGGGGTGTCACTCAGTCTGGTGCGCGAGCCGGGCGGCGACCCCGTCCAGCAGGAGCGCGATCCCGATCGCGAACGAGTCGTCGTCGCCGAGCCGGTACGGGACGTCCTCCTCCGTACGACCGAAGCGGCGCCACTCCAGCCGGGCCTGCTCCTCGGCGACGTGGCCGAGGATGAAGTGCAGGCAGCAGGTGGCGGCCGCCACGGCCTCGGCGGGCGGCAGCCCGGCGGCGGCCAGCAGGGTCGCCGGGTGGCGGCTGACGTCGTGGCGGCTGAGCCGGAAGCCGCGGGAGGTGGCGACCACCTCGGCCGAGTCGCGGTGGGAGAGCAGGACCCGCCGTACGCTGCCGGCCCAGGCCTCGACCGCGGTCCGCCAGGTGCCCAGCGGCTCGTCGATCTCGGCCAGGATCAGGTCGGCCAGCCCGGCCAGCAGGGTCTGCTTGTCGGGGACGTGGTGGTAGAGCGCCCCGGCCTGGACCCCGAGCGTGGTCGACAGGCGCCGCATGCTCAGGTCGGCCAGGCCGTACTCGTCGAGGATCGTGAGCGCGGCCAGCAGGATCTGCCGTTGCGTCAGCGCCATGGGCCGCATGCTAGCGAGCGGGGCTCGTAGCCCCGGCACCGGCACTGAACGATCTACTGCTTTCAGTGAACGTCGTTCAAATCTCGTGGTAGGTTCGCCCCTGTGCAAGCCAGCGATGTCGTCGCCCTGGACCGGGACCACCTGTGGCACCCGTACGCGCCCCCCGTCGCGCCCGACCCGCTGTACGCGGTCCTGGAGGCGGACGGGGTGCGGCTGGTCCTCGACGACGGCCACGGCCGGCACGAGGTCATCGACGCTATGGCGAGCTGGTGGGCCGCGATCCACGGCTACCGCCACCCGGTGCTCGACGAGGCGGTCCGCCGGCAGGTCAGCACCTTCAGCCATGTCATGCTCGGCGGGCTCACCCACGAACCGGCCGCCCAGCTCGGCGAGCTGCTCACCAGCCTCGCCCCGCCCGGGCTGAACCGGGTCTTCCTGGCCGACTCGGGCTCGGTAGCGATGGAGGTCGCGCTCAAGGTCGCCCGCCAGGTCGGGCTGGCCAGCCGCCCGGCCCGGACCCGCTTCGCCGCGCTGCGCGGCGCGTACCACGGGGACACCTGGGGCGCGATGTCGGTCTGCGACCCTGACGGCGGGATGCACCACCTGTACGCGGGGCAGGTCCAGCCGCAGCTCTTCCTGCCCCGCCCGCCGGCCTTCGACGCCGGGGAGGCCGAGGTGGCCGCGTGGACCGCGGAGGTCACCGCGATGCTGGCGGCCCACCGCGACGAGCTGGCCGCGGTCGTGGTCGAGCCGGTGCTGCAGGGGGCGGGCGGGATGCTTCCGTGGTCACCGCTGGCGCTGCGGCGGCTGCGCGAGCTGGCCGACGAGCACCAGGTGCTGCTGGTCGCCGACGAGATCGCGACCGGCTTCGGCCGGACCGGGCGGCTGTGGGGCTGCGACTGGGCCGAGGTGGTGCCCGACGTGATGGCGCTCGGCAAGGCGATGACCGGCGGGTACCTCACCCAGGCCGCGGTGCTGACCACCGACCGGGTCGCCCGGGCGGTCGCTGACGGCCCCGCCCAGGCCCTCATGCACGGCCCCACCTTCATGGGGAACCCCCTGGCCAGCGCGGTGTCGCTGGCGTCGGTCGGGCTGGTGGCGGGCGGCGGCTGGCGAGCCGATGTGGCCCGCGCCGAGCAGGTCCTCACCGAGGAGCTGGCGCCGCTGCGGGACCAGGAAGGGGTCAGCGAGGTCCGCCTGCTAGGCGCGGTTGCCGCGGTCGAGCTGCGCGACCCGGTCGACGTACCGGCTGCCACCCGGGCCGCGGTCGGAGCCGGGGTCTGGCTGCGACCGTTCCGCAACCTCGTGTACGCGATGCCGCCGTACCTGTGCACCGAGGCCGAGCTGCGCCAGGTGGCGGGCGGGATCCAGGCCGCTGTGGCCGCGACCACCACAGGAGCCGCATGAGACTGCCAGAGCTGGCGGGGGTCATCCTGGTCACCGGCACCGACACCGGTGTCGGCAAGACCGTCGCCACCGCGGTGCTGGCCGCGGCCGCAACCGCCCGCGGGCAGGACGTGGTGGTCTGCAAGCCGGCCCAGACCGGCCTGGCGCCCGGGGAGCCGGGAGACGCGGCCGAGGCCTGCCGGCTGTCGGGGCTCGACGCCGCCCGGGCCCGGGAGCTGGCCCGGCTGCCGGAGCCGCTCGCCCCGACCACCGCCGCCCGCCGAGCCGGGGTCCGGCTGCGCAGCACTGCCGAGGTCGCCGAGCAGGTGGCCGGGCTGGCCACCGAGCACGATCTGGTCCTGGTCGAGGGGTCCGGCGGGGTCCTCGTCGGGCTCGACGGCGACGGCGCGGGGCTGCTGGAGCTGGCCGACGCGCTGCCCGGGCCGGGGAGGTTCGTGGTCGTCGCCCGGGCCGGGCTCGGCAGCCTCAACCACACCGGGCTCACCTGCCGCGCGGTCCGCGACCGCGGCCACCAGGTGGTGCTGCTGGTGGTCGGGGCGGTGCCCGAGCAGCCCGGGCTGGCTGAGCGCTGCACCCTTGCCGACCTGCCCGAGGCGGCCGGAACCGACCAGGTCGTCGCCCTGCCCGAAGGGCTCGGCGCCGACCCGGCCCGCCTGCACCAGACCGTACGGGCCCTGCTGACCCCAGCACCCACTCGACCCCCGAAAGGCTGAGCATGTCCGCTCCCACCAGGCTTGACACCGCGCCCGAGCAGTCGGCGCAGTCCGAGGCAGATGCCGCGCTGGCCGAGCTCGGCTACGCCCCCAGCCTGAGGCGCAGCCTTGGGATGGGCGGCCTGCTCGTGTACGGGCTGCTGTTCTTCGTCCCGATGGCGCCGATCGCCACGTACGGGATGGTCATCAACCGCTCCGGCGGGCTGCCGATCCTCACCTACCTGGTCGCGGCGGCGGTGATGGGCCTGTCCGCCATCAGCTACGCCCAGATGGCCAGGCGCTTCCCGGTCGCCGGGTCGGTGTACGGGTACGCGCGGCTGTCGGCCGGCCCCTGGCTCGGCTTCTTCGCCGGATGGGCGATCCTGCTCGACTACGTCCTGATGCCGGGGCTGCTGACGATCCTGTCGGCGGTGGCGCTGGCGCACTCCTTCCCGGCGGTCCCGCCCACCGTCTTCGCGGTGCTCTTCATCGGGACGTCGATGCTGATGAACCTGCGCGGGATGGAGCTCACCACCCGGGTCGGGCTGGTGCTGCTGGGGATCCAGCTGGCGACCATCGCGCTGTTCGTCGGCTTCGTGCTCACCGACGTCGCCGCGGGAAGACTGAGCCTCAGCCTGGACGCCCTGTGGCACCCGGGCGCCTCGCTGACCGCGGTGCTGCCGGCGGTGTCGCTGGCAGCGTTCAGCTACCTGGGCTTCGACGCGGTCAACACCCTGAACGAGGACGCGAAGGGCGGCGGACGAGCGGTCGCCCGGGCCACCACCGTGCTGCTGGGCGCGATCACCGCCCTGTTCTGCCTGCAGCTGTGGGCGGCCTCGCTGGTCACCGGGGTCGGCGGCTTCGGGCCGGGCGCGGCCACGAACCGGGCCTTCTACGGGGCGGTCGACCAGGTCGCGCCGGCCTGGTACGTGCCGGTCTTCACCCTCACCAACGCCTTCGTCGCGATCTTCGCCTGCCTGGTGGTGGCCCACGCCGCCTCCGCCCGGCTGCTGTTCGCGATGGCCCGCGACCGCGAGCTCCCCGGGTTCTTGTCGCGGACCAGCGGACGCGGGGTCCCGCACACCGCGACGCTGGCCGTCGGGGCGGTCGCGGTGCTGGTCGCGGTGCCGTTCATTGACCACCCCGAGATCATGAGCCTGCTGGTCACGTTCGGGGCCATGGCCAGCTATGTCGTCCTGCACGCCTGCGTGGTCCGGCGGTTCTGGGTGCAGGAGCGCTCGGGCCGCTGGGTGGTGCACCTGCTGGTCCCCGTCGCCGGAGCGGCGGCGCTGCTGGTCACCCTGTCCCGCACCAGCCCGGTCGCACTACGGGTCGGCCTGGCCTGGTTCGCGGCCGGAGTCATCGTCCACCTCGTACGCAAGCACAAGGCAAAGGAGTCCTGATGAACCTGGAGGAGCTGGTCGAGACCGGGCTGAGTGGCGAGTCCATCAGCCGCGAGCAGGCGCTGGAGGTGCTCGCCGTACCCGACCTGGAGGTGATGGCCCTGGTGGGCGCCGCGGGGCGGGTCCGCCGGCACTTCTTCGGCAACCGCGTACGGCTGAACTACCTGGTCAACCTGAAGTCGGGGATGTGCCCGGAGAACTGCTCCTACTGCTCGCAGGCACTCGGCTCCAAGGCCCCGATCCTCACGTACAGCTGGCTGAGCGCCGAGGAGGTCGACGCCCAGGTGGCGGCCGGGGTCCAGGCCGGCGCCTCGACGGTCTGCCTGGTCGCGTCGGGCCGGGGCCCGTCGAAGCGGGAGGTCAGCCGGGTCGCCGGGATCGTCGAGGGGATCCGCGCCCACCACCCCGACCTCAAGATCTGTGCCTGCCTCGGCTTCCTGGACGAGGAGAAGACCCAGGGCCTGGCCGAGGCGGGTGTCACCCGGTACAACCACAACCTCAACACCGCCGAGTCGGTCTACCCGCAGATCTGCACCACCCACACGTACGCGGACCGGGTCCGGACCGTGCACACCGCCCAGCAGGGTGGGCTGTCGGCCTGCTCGGGGCTGATCGCCGGCATGGGCGAGACGGACGAGGACCTGGTGGATGTGGCCTTCGGGCTGCGCGAGCTGGGTGTCGACTCGGTGCCAGTGAACTTCCTGCTGCCGTTCGAGGGGACCCCGCTGGCCGGGGCGAAGGAGCTCACCCCGCTCACCTGCCTGCGGATTCTGTCGATGGTGCGCCTGGTGCACCCCAACGTGGAGGTGCGGGCGGCAGCCGGCCGCGAGTACCACCTGCGTACCCTGCAGCCGCTGGTGCTGGAGGTCTGCAACTCGATCTTCCTCGGCGACTACCTGACCTCCGAGGGCCAGGCCGGGGCGGCCGACCTGGCGATGATCGCCGACTACGGCTTCGTGGTTGACGGCCAGGACACCCCGCCGGTGGTCGACCGTACGGGAGCCGTCGGCTGCGGTACGGTCGCCGGCTGCGGTGGCTGTGAGCGCGCCGGTGCCTGCTCCTCCCAGCCCCGGGACGACCACGAGCACGGCCCCCGGATCCGCCGCCGGGGAGCCGGCACCCGCGAGCCCGCGAACGTGTAGCCGCCCGGTCTGCGACCAGGCACTCGGGTGCTCGGCTCTCGGTTCCCCGTGGCGGCTCGTCGGCGCTGGCTCCTTATGCCCCGGTGACCGGCGCCACTGGGGCTGCAGGAGCGCCGGTCTGACAAGGCCTCTTGGAGCCAGGCTTGGTCCTCGACTAGCGTCGGGGGATGGCTTTGGACGACATGACTGGTCTGGAGATTGTGGAGCGGCTGGTAGAGATCGGCCGTACCCGGCGCCCGGCGAGCGCGGCGCTGATCGACAGGGTCCTGGGCGAGGTGGGGCTACCGCCGGCGCCGCTGTACCGAGAGCTCCTGCTGCGCACCGACGGGCTGGAGATCGCATCTTTGTGCTTCATGCACGTGAAGAAGCCTGGCCAGGCATACTTCAAGGAACTCGCACGGCTATACGATCCGTACATCCCGGTCGCGTTCATCGGCGGAACCCACTACGGGTGGCACCGGGAGGAGAAGTGCTGGTGCATGAGCGCGGCAGATGACATCAGTGATCGGTACCCCGATGAGGAGACGATGTTCCGTGTGCTCGCGGACCTCGCCAAGGGGTTCTTCCCGCATGTCCACGTGCCGGCCCGACCACGGACCGTGGCGCCCCTGGAGGAGCTGGTGGCGTCGATTCCCGACGAGTGGGAGGTCCCGAAGCCACGCGCGGTGAGTGTGCGGGACCGGGTTCACCGGGTCTTCATGAGGAGAGCGAAGATCCCGGCCCCGGACGACTACCGGGCCCTGTTCGACCTGTGCGACGGGTTCGAGGTCAACGGGCTCCTCATCTACAGCCCCCGGGACCTGGCCGACAAGCAGCTCGACCTCGATGACGACGACTACATCCGGGTCGGGATCATGGACGACCAGACGCTCATCTACTCGGCCCTCGACTCCCAGTGGCAGCTCGTCGACTCCGGCTCCTTCGACCCCGACGATGACGACGACCGCTACCAGACCTTCACCGAGATGATCGGCACCATCCTCCCCGAGCGGCTCGACGACTCACTCGACGACTCATTCGACGACTCAGAGGACTGACTCAGCACGGCGAGAGTCACCGGTTGAGCCGTACGGCAAGGACGCGACTATGCCCCAGCAGCCGCAACAGGCCCCCGAGCCGCGTCCAGGAAGTGCTGAGCGGCTCCAGAAGAACCAGTCTCCGCGGACGAGGGGAGCGTCAGCCCTGGGCCCGTGCTCGTGACCCGTCTCTCACTCCTCCACATCCCTGTGGCAAGGACTTTAGCGAGTAGACGGCCAGAGCAATTCAGAGCGCGACAAGTCAGGTTGGACACCCGCTTCAGGTTCAGCTAGTGTCAGGTCATGGCACTGGACGACATGACCGGTCTGGAGATTGTGGAGCGGCTGGTAGAGATCGGCCGTACCCGGCGCCCGGCGAGCGCGGCGCTGATCGACAGGGTCCTGG
>ERZ772827.59-NODE-59-length-61359-cov-16.527355_pt1 | contig 61359 bp, 62 predicted proteins | sample MGYA00580850_ERZ772827 | MGnify/ENA primary metagenome ERZ772827 (study PRJEB29015, sample SAMEA2737950) | human oral metagenome | biome: human oral; feature: human-associated habitat; material: dental | place: China | collected 2145 ... | reverse complement strand
GCTTCAGAGCTGTGGCCAGGTTGGGCGGACCGGTCCCGAGTCCAGCCAGTCGTTCTTCACCGCTGGTTCGTCCAGCCGACTTGAGCGAGCACCTCACCCGTCGTGGCCGGGCTGAGGGGCCAGGTACAGCGCGTCGGTCACCCTCGGTTGCCGCCGACTGTCGTCGGCTCACCACCTGGTGTGGTCGGGTTGGGGGGCTCAGCCCGGCTGGACGGTCCAGGCGGGGGGCTCGTCGCCGCCGGCCGCCTCGTCCCGCTCGGCTTCCTCCGCGGTGGCGTGGACCTTGCCCTGGGCATGGTGGGTCGGCGCGTACACCGCGTACACCTGCAGCGGCTCATCGCCGGTGTTGACAACGTCGTGCCAGGTGCCGGCCGGGACCTGGATGCTCCAGCCGTCGCTGACCTCCTGGGAGAAGGGCAAGTCGTCCTCGGCAGGACCCATCACGCAGCGTCCGGTGCCGGCGTCCACCCGCAGGAACTGGTCGGTCTCAGGATGGACCTCCAGCCCGATCGAGCTGCCCACCGGGATCGACATCAGCGTGACCTGCAGGTACTTCCCTGTCCAGGCGACGGTCCGGTAGGTCTGGTTGCTGCGGGTCGCGTCCTCAATGTCGAAGACATTCGGCTGGGGCCCGTTGTCGTGCACGGTCATTGGCTGCTCCTGGTCGACTCACGATGTTCCGGTTGAACGCCGCCGCTTCGACCTCTATTCCGTGCTGGACTGCCCGAGCCCCGCTCGGGCCGCGCCGCCGCGAAGGCCGCGGCAATCAAACACAGCGATGCGGCTGACGAGAAAGTCGATGTACCCGGGGGCGTCGACGTCCAGGGCGACGTGGGTGTTGGGCTGGCGCTTCCAGACTCCGCGCAGGTCCGCGACCGTCATGCCGCGGGTGTACGTACCGGAGGTCTCGACCCCGACCCAGACGTGCTCGGTGGTCACCAGCTCCGGCTTCACCAGGGCGGTGACGGCCAGCGCATCGTGCTGGGCGGTGGCGTCTGTGCCGAGGAAGGAGCGGTAGAAGGAACCGTAGAAATCGATCATCCCGGTGACCGCCTGGGCCACTGGTCCGGCCCCGGGGCCGCGCAGCCGGTCCCAGTCGGACGGGGCGAAGAGGGCCTTCTGCGTGACGTCCAGGCCGACCATGGTCACCGGGACCCCGGCGGCGAAGACCCGGGCGGCGGCCTCGGGGTCGAACCAGATGTTGAACTCGGCGGCGGGGGAGCGGTTGCCGGTGAGGTGGACCCCGCCGCCCATGATCACCAGCCGCTCCAGCCGCGCGTACACGTCGGGCCGGGCCGCGGCCAGCAGCGCCACGTTGGTGAGCGGGCCGATCGCCAGCAGCGTCACCGGCTCAGGGCTGGACTCGATCAGCTCCACCATCAGCGCCAGCGCTCCGCGCGGGTCGGCCTGCCGGCCGGGCAGCGCCAGCTCGACCCCGCCGAGACCGCCGGGTCCGTGGATCGCGGTGTCGGCCAGCGGCTGGTCGTGGACCAGGGCCCGGGCCGCGCCGGCGGCGACCGGAACGTCGTCTCGTCCGAGCAGGTGCAGGATCCGCAGCGCGTTGCTGGTGGTGGTCTCGAGGCCGGTGTTCCCGCCGACCGTGGTCACCCCGAGCAGCGTCAGCTCCGGGCTGGCGGCAGCCAGGGTGAGGGCGATGGCGTCGTCAATGCCGGGGTCGGTGTCGATGATCACAGGAGTCGGCATCTCAGCGCTCCGAGAGGCGCGTGATGGCGGCGATCATGACGTCCCAGAAGCCGGCCACGTCGAGCGTGGTGGCGACGTCACAGTTGGCGGGCAGCCCGTTGTGGTGAGCTCCGCGGTAGGCCTCGAAGTCGGTCACGGTCATCCCGTACGTGAGCGCCCCCTGGGTCTCCACGTCGACCCGGGCCCGCTCGGTGGTGACCAGGCCCTGCCCGAGCAGGACAGCGACCGCTGTCGGGTCGTGCACCGGCGGGTAGGTGAAGCCCTGCGAGTGCAGGTACGAGGACTGGAAGAACCGCAGCATCGCGACCACGAAGTCGCTCAAGGGCCCGCCGATCTGCTCCAGCCGGGCGAAGACCGAGTCGTCGGCCAGGGCCTGGTGGGTGAGGTCCAGCCCGACCATGGTTACCGGCCAGCCGGCGCTGAAGACCTCGGCAGCGGCCTCCGGGTCGGCGAAGATGTTGAACTCGGCGGCCGGGGTCGAGTTGCCCCGGGTGTACGCGCCACCCATCAGCACTACCCGCTTCACCCGCTGCGCGATCGCCGGCTCCCGGCGCAGTGCCAGGGCGATATTGGTCAGCGGCCCGACCGGGACCAGGTTGACGGTCTGCTCCGGCTCGCGCATCACGGTCTCGACGATCAGGTCGACCGCGTGTCGGGGGTCCAGCTCGACGGTCGGCTCCGGAAGGCTCGGCCCGTCCAGGCCGGTGTCGCCGTGGATGTCCGGGGCCACCACCTGCTGGCGGTGCACCGGCCGGTCGGCTCCGGCCGCGACCGGGACGCCGGTGATGTGGGCCGCGGTGCACACGGCCAGGGCGTTGCGGGTCACCTTGGGCAGGGTCTGGTTGCCCGCCACGGTTGTGATCGCCAGCAGCTCCAGGCGCGGGTCGGCCGCGGCGAGCATGATCGCCATGGCGTCGTCGTGGCCTGGGTCGCAGTCCAGGATCAGCCGCTCCACCATCTGCTACGCCTCCTTCAGGGCGGCCGACCGGCGCCGCCGCTTCATGATGTCCATCGAGGCCAGGGTGAGCGCCACGATCGTGATGATGTACGGCGCCATCTTGGCCAGGTTCGAGTTGACCCCGGCCACCCCGAGCCGGTCGGCGACCGCGTCCGCCAGCCCGAAGATCACCGCCGCCACCAGGGTCGGGACCGGGCGGGCCCGGCCGAAGGTGAGGGCCGCGACCGCGATGAAGCCGCGACCGGCGGTCATGTTCGTGGTGAACGAGCCGAGGTTCGCCATCGACAGCTGGGCCCCGGCCAGGCCGCACAGCGCCCCGCAGAGCATCACCGAGATGAACTTCACCCGGGTCCCGTCGATGCCGGCGGCGGTGGCGGCCGGCAGGTTCTCACCGACGGCCCGCAGGTGCACCCCGAACCGGGTCCGGTACAGCAGGAACGCGTACGCCGGCACGCACAGCAGCGCGAGGTACACCAGCGCCGTCTGGTCGCCCAGCACCGGGACGTGAGGCTTCGGCAGCGAGATCGTCACCGAGGCCGGCGTGCTGCCGGGGCTGCCGTACAGGGTCTGCAGCAAGAACACCGTCAGGCCGAGGGCCAGGATGTTGACGCCGATGCCGACCACGATGAAGTCGGCCTTCAGCCACAGGGTGCAGACCGCGTACACGACCGACAGCAGCAGTGCCGAGACCACCGCGGCCAGGACCCCGGCCAGCGCGCTCTTCGTGGCGGCCCCGACAGCGATCGCGCTGAACGCCCCGACCAGCATCAGGCCTTCCAGGCCGATGTTGAGGATGTCGGCCTGCTGGGTGATGGCGCCGCCGATCGCGGCCAGCAGGATCGGGGTCAGGAACATCAGCGTGGTCCCGACCAGGGCCAGGCTGAGTACCGAGCTCCAGGTCTCCATCAGTGCACCCCTTCGGTACGGGTGGTCGGCTCGGCGGCGGTACTGCTGCCGCCGGTCGCGGTGCCGGCGCTGCCGACGGCCGCCTCGGCGCGCGCCCGCTTGCGCCAGTTCCACCCGAATGTGGCGGTGATCATCAAGATGATCAGGCCGCGGATCAGGTCGACGAGGGACTTGGGGACCTCGGCGCTGGACTGCATCTGGTCAGCCCCGGCCATCATGTCGGCGTAGAAGAGGGCGGCCACGATCGCGGCCCACGGGTTCAGCCGGGCCAGCAGCGCGACGGTGATCGCGGTGAAGCCGTACCCGGGGGAGAAGGCCTGCAAGAAGCGGCCCTGTGAGCTCGGGCCGATCACGAACAGCGCCCCTGCCAGCCCGGTGACCGCACCCGACAGGGCCATCACCTGCATCGCCATGGACTTCGGGCTGACCCCGGTGTACTCGCCGAAGCGGTTCATCTCACCGAGCTGGCGGACCTTGAGCCCCCAGGTGGAGCGGGTCAGGACCAGGGCCATGACCACCGTCACCGCGAGGGCGATCACGATGTCGGGGGTGAGGCTGTAGGTCGGCTCCCAGTAGGGGAGCATCGCCTCGGTGCCGATCTTCTTCGACCCGACCGAGCCGTACTGCGGGTCGCGCAGCGGCCCGGTCACCAGGTACTGGGTGAGCAGGACCGCGATCGAGCTCATCATCAAGGTGGTGACGATGATGTCGACGTTCCAGACCGCCAGCAGCGACCCGGGCACCAGGCCCCACAGTGCTCCGGCTACGAAGCCGACGGCCAGGATGATCAGGATCTGCACCACGCCCGGCAGGCCGCTGCCCTTCAGGGCCACCCCGGCCAGGGCGCCAGCCAGTGAGCCGACGTAGAGCTGCCCCTCGCCGCCGATGTTGAAGAACCCGGCCTTGAAGCTGACGATCACGGCCGCGGCCAGGATCAGCAGCTGCACCGAGTGGGCGATCAGCCCGCCCATCCCGTACGGGGTGACCAGGGCCGACCCGAACAGGGCCTGGTACGCGACGACGGGGTTCTTGCCCATCAGCAGCATGATCACCGCGCCGACCAGCAGTGCCCCGCCGATCGCGACCAGCGGCTGGACGGCACTGGTGAAGACCGAGCGCAGCACCGTACGGGAGCGGTCGGCCCCGCTCAGCTCGCTGGCCTGGCGGCCCTTGACCGACTCCAGGTCGACCGGGGCCGCGTCGACCGTGGTGACCTCTTCGCTGTCGGGGGCGGCGACCTCGGCCACCAGCTTCTCGGTGCTGGCCGGCAGGTCAAGGTCGGTGGAGACCAGCTCGGCCTTCTCGGCGTGGGCGCTCTCGGCGGCCCTGATCGCGACCTCGTCGACCGCCTCGCCGCCCATCGCCAGGCCGACCGCGGTCTCTGACATCGTCTCCTGGGTGAACTCGTCGACGATCCGGCCGCGGTGGATCACCAGCAGCCGGTCCGACAGGCTCATCACCTCGTTCAGGTCGGCCGAGATCAGCAGGATGCCCGCGCCCCGGTCCCGGGCGGCGACCAGCGCGTTGTGGACGAACTCCATGGCGCCGACATCGACACCGCGGGTCGGCTGCGAGACCACCAGCACGGACGGGTCCGCCTCGAACTCCCGGGCGATCACGACCTTCTGCATGTTGCCGCCCGACAGCGAGCCGACCGGGGTGGTGGGGCTGGCGCCGCGGATGTCGAACTTGGCGATCAGGGCCTGGGCCAGGTTGCTCACCGCGGCCCGGTTCAGCCAGCCGGCCCGGGCGACCGGGGGAGCCAGGTGGGTCGCGATCAGGTTCTCGGCGACCGGAAGCCTCGGCGCGGTGCCGACCTCCTGCCGGTCGTCGGGGATGTACGCGAGCCCCTGCTCACGGCGGGCCCGGACCGATGCCCGGGTGACATCGCTGCCCTTGAGCAGAACCTGCCCGGCGTCGACGTGCTGCAGCCCGGCGACCGCTTCGCAGAGCTCGGCCTGCCCGTTGCCGTCGACGCCTGCGACTCCGACGATCTCGCCGGCCCGGACGCTCAGCGAGACCTTGCTCAGCGCGGTCACGCCGCGCTCGTCGACCACCGTCAGGTCGCGGACGGCGAGCACCTCGTCGCCCGGGTGGGACGGGGTGTGCGCGATCCGCAGCAGCACCTCCCGGCCGACCATCATGGTGGCGATCTGCTCCTTGGTGAGCCCAGCCGCCGGGACTGTGGCGATCACCGCGCCGTCGCGGATCACGGTCACCTCGTCGGCGATCGCGAGCACCTCGTCGAGCTTGTGGGAGATGAAGATCACCGCCACGCCCTGCTGGGCGAGCTCGCGTACCACGACGAAGAGGTCGTCGGTCTCCTGGGGGGTGAGCACGGCGGTGGGCTCGTCCAGGATCAGCAGCCGGGTGTCGTGGGAGAGCGCCTTGAGCACCTCGACCCGCTGCAGCTCGCCGACGCTCAGGCTGCGGGTCTCCTCGGTGGGGTCCACCTCCAGACCGAACCTGTCGGACAGCCGGCGGACCTCGGCCTCCATCTGCTGGGTGTCGAGCTGGCGGCCCTTGGTCAGCTCTCGCCCGAGGAAGACGTTGGCGGCGACGGTCAGTGAGCCGACCAGCTTGAAGTGCTGGAAGACCATGCCGATCCCCAGGGCCGCCGCCTGCTGCGGGGTCGTGATCGAGACGACCTGCCCGTCGAAGGTGATGGTGCCTCGGTCGGGGACCGCGGTGCCGTTGATCATCGACATCAGCGTGGTCTTGCCGGCCCCGTTCTCGCCGACGATGGCGTGGACCCGGCCGGGTTGGATGTCGAGGTCGACCGCGTCGTTGGCGACCTTCGGTCCGAAGGTCTTGGTCAGACCCCTCAGCTGCAGCAGCGGCGTGCCCATTCCTGCCTCGGCTCTCGGTGTAGTGGGTGCTCGCGCGGGGGCCGGTGGTCCCGGCCCCCGCGCGGTGCGGTGCGGATCAGTGACCGGTCACTGCTGCATGGTGGTCGGCACCTGCACCTTGTCGTCAACGACCTGCTGGGCGTACTCGTCGATCTTCTTCCTGATGTCGTCGGGCACGATCCCGCCGTTGTCGTTGAAGGTCAGCGAGACACCCTTGTTCTTGAGGCCGTACGAGCTGACCTTCCCGAACTCCAGCCGGCCCTCGTCCGCGGCCGTCACCGCGGACTCGACGCCGTCGCCGATGTTCTTCAGCATCGAGGCCAGGATGTGGCCGGGCTGCAGGTTGTTCTGGTTCGAGTCGACGCCGATGGCGTACCGGAGGGCGTCCTTGGCCGCCTTGAGGACGCCCATTCCGGCGCCGCCGGCGACCTGGTAGACCACGTCGGCCTTGTCCTGGTCGAACATCGACTTGGCGATCGAGTAGCCCTTGTCGGCGTCGGTGAAGTTGCCGACGAAGCCGACCTTGACCTGGATCGCCGGGTCAACGGTCTCGACACCCTTCTTGAAGCCCACCACGAAGTCGTTGATGATCGGGATGTCCATGCCGCCGACCAGGCCGACCACCTTCGAGCCGGAGGCCTTGTCGAACTGGGCCTTGTTGCTGGTCACCAGCGCGGCGAGCACACCGGCCAGGAACGAGCCCTCGTTCTGCTTGAAGGTGATCGAGGCGACGTTGGGCTGGTTCACCACGTCGTCGTAGATGATGTACTTCTGCTGCGGGAACTTGGGGGCGACGGTGTCGAGCACCTCCACCATCTGCGAGGACCCGACGACGACCAGGTCCCACTTGCCCGAGACCGACTCGGTGTTCTGCTTCCACGAGGTCGGGTTGTTGGCCTCCGACTGGACAGTCTCCGTCTTGTGCCCGCTGGCCTTGAGCCGCTGGATGCCGCGCTCAGCGTCATCGAAGAAGCTGGCGTCCCCGAGCGGGCCGTTGACCACGCTGACCACGCTCTTCTTGCCGCCGCTGGCGCTGCCAGAGGCCGCCGGGGTGCTGGTTGACGACGAGCAGCCCGCGACCAGGAACCCAGCCACTCCGGCTGCGCTGATCCCGAGAAGTGTCCTGCGATCCATGGTTCTCCTTGTCATGCCTGGGCCGTTGCTGCGGCCTGCTGGTCGCCGGGAGCGTCCCCGGGCGTCTTGAGGGTCGCGGCGAGCACCTCGTCGCGGCGCGGCATGGCGGCGGTGGCGCCCAGCCGGCGGGTCGACAACGAGGCCGCCACGACGGCCGTACGGGCAGCAGTGACCACGTCGGAGCCGGCTGCCAGCTCGGCCGCCAGGACCCCGACGAAGGTGTCCCCGGCGCCGGTGGTGTCGACCACCTCGACCGCCGGTGCGGCCAGGACCGTCACCACGCCCTGGTGGCAGACCGCCGCCCCGCGGCCGCCCAGGGTGGCCACGATGGTTCCCGGACTCTGCGGCCGGGCAGCGGCAGCGGCGATCTCGGTCAGGTCGTCCGGCAGCGCAGCGCCGAGCACGGTCTGGTACTCGGTCTCGTTGACGACCAGGACGTCGGTGGCGGCGAGCAGCGCCGGCGGCAGCGGCTGGGCCGGGGCCGGGTTGAGCACGAAGATCCCGGTGCAGACCTCGCTGGCGGCCTGGACGGCCTCCAGCGGCACCTCCATCTGGCAGACCACGACGTCGGCGTCAGCGACCGTCGGCGCCGACCGGACGTGCTCGGTGGTGAGCAGGGCGTTGGTGCCCTGGACGACGATGATCGAGTTCTCGGCGGCCGCGTCCACCATCACCAGGGCTCGTCCGGTGGGGCCGTCGGTGATCGTGAACCCGGAGGTGTCGACCCCCTCGGCGGCCAGCGCGTCGGCGAGGACCTGCCCGGCCGGGTCCGGGCCTCGCAGGCCGACGAAGCTGACCGCGGCTCCCATCCGGGCGGCGGCATGGGCCTGGTTACTGCCCTTGCCGCCGGGGCCTTCGCGGTACGAGGTGGCGAGCAGTGTCTCGCCCGGGCGAGGAAGGCTCTGGCACGTCGTCACGAGGTCGAGGTTGGCGCTCCCGACCACCGTGACCCGGCCTGGCGACGTAGCCATCGGACCCCCATTTCACCGGCGGGCACAGCTTCGCCCGGCCGTGCCTGATCCAAGCGACGGGCCTCGCCAGTGTCAAGCGGGCCGGGCGTGCCGCAACCCGACTGTGACCTACGACCGCAGCGCGCTCGCGGCCACCTGGACCATGGCCCGGTAGCAGCTCTCGCGCTCCTCGCTGGTGAGGTCGCCGGCGCCGTTCTTGAGGTGGTCGGAGACGGTCAGCACGACCAGGGCCTCGGCCTTCTCGACCATGGCGGTGGCGTACAGGCCGGCGGCCTCCATCTCCACGGCCAGGGTGCCCAGCGCCTCGAGCTGGGAGACCGTCTGGGGGTTGCCGCGGTAGAAGTGGTCGCTGGCGAAGACCGGGCCGACGTGGGTGGTGACCCCCACCAGCTGGTCGGCGGCCCTCATCGCGGCCCGCAGCAGGTGCGGGCTGGGAGCCAGCGAGACCGTGGCCTGCTCGACCAGCAGGGACGGGACGGAGGAGTTGGTGTGCGCGGCCGAGGCGATGACCACGTCGCGGACCTGGACCGAGTCTGGCAGGGCGCCGCAGGTGCCCACCCGGCAGATCCGCTTCACGCCGTAGAAGCGGTACAGCTCGGTGGCGTAGATCGACAGGGACGGCAGCCCCATCCCGGAAGCCATGACCGACATCGGCGTGCCCTCGTAGGTACCGGTGAAGCAGCCGATCCCACGGACATCGGAGACCAGCTGGGCGTCGTCGAGGAAGTCGGAGGCGATCTTCTCGGCCCGCCTCGGGTCTCCGGGCATCAGGACGAGGGGGGCGATCTGGCCGGGTTCGGCGCTGATGTGGGGCGTGGCCATGGCGGGCTCCTGTCGGTCGTCGGTTCGGCGACCACCCTAGTGGCTCAGGGCGAGTGGCTCAGGGCGGTGGTACCCGCCGCCACGTGGCCGGGCTGAGCGCAGCAGACCCCGAGGCCAGGCCCCGGGGTCGTCGTGGTGGCAGGTGTAGGGTTCGAACCTACGTAGGCTGTGCCGACGGTTTTACAGACCGCTCCCTTTGGCCACTCGGGCAACCTGCCGTTGCGATCCCCCTTGCGGAGGCGCCCCAGAACCATAGCAGCCCGGGCGCCGGTCCCGCCAGGTGATGGGCCTGGGCCGGCTAAGTCGCGCACCGGGCTGCTCGTCATGTATGGTTGTCCGGCGGCTGGCCCCTATAGCTCAGTCGGCAGAGCGTCTCCATGGTAAGGAGAAGGTCTGCGGTTCGATTCCGCATGGGGGCTCCGACGAAACCCTCAGGCCCGGGCTTCCGGTGAGGCCCGGGCCTGAAGGGGCAAGGCGGGATAGCTCAGTCGGTAGAGCGAGCGGCTCATAATCGCTAGGTCACGGGTTCAAGTCCCGTTCCCGCTACCGAGCCGAGAGACATCGAGACGAAGGGCGACCAGGATGGCCAAGAAGGCGGCTGACATCCGGCCGAAGATCACGCTCGCGTGCACCACCTGCAAGGAGCGCAACTACATCACCAAGAAGAACCGGCGCAACGACCCCGACCGCCTGGAGCTCAAGAAGTACTGCCCGCGCTGCTCGACCCACGTCGCGCACCGCGAGACCCGCTGAGTCCCGCGCTCGGCTGACGGTCAGGACCGGGCCCGCCTCTGGCGGCCCGGTCTTTGTCGTGCCCGCGCTCACTGCCCCCGCGCTCACTGCACTGCCTGGCGCGAGGCCGAGGCCTGTGTCTCGACAGTGGCCGCGGCTGATCGGTCGGTGGGTGGCCGGGCTCGCAGACGACTGCAGGTGGCAGCGCACCGCCGTGACCGGGCGCCGATCAGGAGCTGAGCTGGGCCTCGAGGGGTTTGCGAGTCAGGTCGACCACCCAGGTCCGGGTGATCTCTTGGGGCTCCGAGGTGACCGGCAGCTGCTGGCCGCCCGACATCACCTGGGTCGAGATCGACCACTTCCCGGTGTGGACCACCTCGACCAGGGAGGAGCGGGGGACCGGGCGGACCGTGAGTGAGGGAGGGTTGCTGGGCTCCAGGGCCCACCGGATGGTCTCCGGGACCACTGGCTGGTCGGGGTTGGCCTGGATGCTCTGCGGGCAGCCGGCCGGCGCCAGCTCGTGCTGCTGCACACAGCGGGCGATGGCCTCCTGAGTCAGTCGTCGAGCCTGCGCGATGCCGTCCTCGGTGACCACAAGCCGGATCGCCCCCACCAGCGGCGCGGCGCTAGGCCCGCGGACCAGCAGCACCGGCTCACCGCCCTCGAAGGTCAGGTACGGGTTGGTGGTGTAGATCCGGTACCGGCCGGGGAAGGCCGCCAGGCTGTCGACGCCAGGGGGGACCTCCATCCCGTTCACGATCAGCTTAGCGCCGGCGGGGCGCAGCGAGGCCACGCCCAGAGTGCCCGGGTCCTCGCTCAGCCGCCAGCTGCCGTTGCGGTAGTTGAGACGGAAGGTCGAGGTGATCGGAGTGTCACCGACCCGGTAGCTGGCCTCGACCCGCTCGCCGCCGTCGAGACCCGCGACGGGAGCGCTGACTGAGGTGACGGTGAGACGGCCCTGGTCGGCGGAGAGCTGGAGCACACCGTCGTTGAGCAGCAGGTCGTTGGCTGGTTGCGAGTCGAGGAAGGAGCGGGCCCTGGCGGCGTCGGCGGCGCCGACGGCTTCGAGGTACGCCCTCACGACCGCTCCGGAGGAGGCTGGGCCCTTGCCGCCCAGGGCGGCCAGGTTGACCCCGAACCGGTTGATGTTCAGCGCCGCCCCGACCCCCAGCAGCACGATCGTCAGCGCCAGAGCCAGGCCGGTGGCGAACGGGGCGAAGCTCGGCAGGTTGATCTGGTCCAGGTCCAGCGCCGCCCGCGGCGGCGCCGGCCATGGGTCACCGCTGGCCGGCAGCGGGTGGCTCAGGTCCGCCGCGTCGCTCCCGCCCGGGCTCACCGCCGCTGGGCGGCTGCGGGGGGGTGCAGGCGCGTCGTCGGCAGCCGTCCCGGTCGAGTCGTCAGTGATCAGCCAGTCCGAGGTGTCGGGGGCGGGATCGGTGACCGGCTCGTCGGGACGGGCCGGCGTGGCAGGCGAGCTGCTCCGGATGGGTGTGGGGCTTGTGGTGGGCCAGTCGGCTCGGGTGGGGGTAGGGCCTGTGGTGGGCCAGTCGGCTCGGGTGGGTGTGGAGCCGGTGACCGGCCAGCCCGGGTGAGTAGGGGTGGGGCCGGTGAGGGGCCAGCCCGAGCGGTCCGCGGCGGAGCCGGTGGCGGGCCATCCCTTGTCAGCGCCTGGTTCGGGAGGACTGGCCGGTACCGGGTCGTCGCAGCGGGCGGCGGCTAGGTGGTCGGGGTCGCCCGGTGCCCCCGGCCTAGCCGGAACGCTACCGGGCCACAGTGGGGTCGCCGGGGCAGGGCGCGGCTCTGCCCCGGACGGACCCGTCCCTTGTGTCGACGACATGTCACGAAGCGTAACTGCCAATGACGGCTGTCGGGCGCCGCTACGGTGGGGCAATGCCTATCAGCGCCGCCCATGTCGGGCGTACCTACCCGGCGACCCCGGTCTACCGGGTGAGTGCCGCCACGGTCCACGACTTTGCTACTGCCCTGCAGGACCCGGCCCTGGAGTACCAGGGGCCGGAGCCGGTGGCTCCGCCGACCTTCGCCATGGTGGTGGCGGCTCAGGCCTGGGAGGCCCTCTTCGGGGACCCCGACCTCGACCTGGCGCTGCACCGGGTGGTCCACGGTAGCCAGAGCTTCGTCTGGCACCGGCCGCTGCGGGCTGGTGACCAGGTGGTCGGGGTCCTGGCCATCGACCAGGTCCGGGTCCGGGGCGCGGTCGAGCTGGTCGGGGTCACGGTGCGTGTCCAGAGTGTGGACGGGGAGCCGGTCTGTGATGCTGCCTCCACCCTGGTTCACACGAGGGCGGCATGAGGGCCGAGGTGGGCCAGCAGCTGGCCCCGCTCACCGTACGGGTGACCCGGACCGACCTGGTGCGGTACGCCGGTGCCTCGGGCGACTTCAACCCCATTCACCACAGCGCCTGGGCGGCGGCCCAGCTGGGCCTGCCCGGGGTGCTCGCCCACGGGATGCTCACCATGGGGCTGGCGCTGCGGGTGGTCACCGCCTGGGCCGGTCCGGCAGCGGTGCGTCGCTACTCGGCCCGGTTCACCAAGCCGGTCGTCGTGCCCGACGACGGGCTGGGTGCCGAGCTGCACCTGACCGGGCAGGTGACAGCGGTCGGCGAGGACTCGGTGACGGTGAGTATCGACGCCACCTGCAACGGGGAGAAGGTGCTCGGCCAGGCCGTCGTGGAGGTGGCCCGGTGACCGGTCTGAGCCACCAGCAGCCCAGCCCGCTCGCGGCCTCCGTCCCGCCATCGCTGCTGCTGGCCGACTACACCACGGTACGGACCGGTGGTCCAGCCCGGCGCCTGGTGGTGGCCCGGAGCCTCGACGAGCTGGTCGGCGCGGTGAGCGACGCCGACGCCGCCAAAGAACCGGTCCTGGTGCTGGGCGGCGGTTCGAACGTCGTGGTGTCGGACGCTGGCTTCGACGGCCTGGTGGTGGTCGTGGCGACCCGCGGCGTCGACGCCGACACCAGCGCCTGCTCGGGGGCCTTCGTGACCGTGGCTGCCGGGGAGCCCTGGGACGACCTGGTGGCCACCAGCGTGACCCAGGAGTGGGTAGGTCTGGAGGCCCTGTCCGGGATTCCCGGGGCGACCGGCTCTACCCCGGTGCAGAACGTCGGGGCGTACGGCGCAGAGGTCGCCCAGACGGTGGCCTCGGTGCGGACCTGGGACCGCCACGAGCGCCAGTACCGGACCTTCGCCGCAGCCGACTGCGGCTTTGAGTATCGCAGCAGCCGGTTCAAGGCCGAGCCCGGCCGCTACCTCGTCCTCAGCGTCAGCTTCCAGCTGGCGCTGGGCACGCAGGCGGCTCCCATCCGGTACGCGGAGCTGGCCCGCCGGCTCGGGGTCCAGGCCGGCGACCGGGCCCCCGCCGCCCAGGTCCGCGAAGCGGTTCTGGAGCTGCGGCGGGGCAAGGGGATGGTGCTGGACCCGGACGACCACGACACCTGGTCGACGGGGTCGTTCTTCATGAACCCGGTGCTGGACGAGCGCAGTGCCGCCGGGCTGCCGTCGGAGGCGCCGCGCTTCCCCCAGCCCGACCGGAGGGTGAAGACCTCGGCAGCCTGGCTGATCCAGCACGCCGGCTTTGACCGGGGGTACGGAACCGGAGCCGCCCGGGTCTCCGGCAAGCACACCCTGGCTCTGACCAACCGCGGCGGCGCCACCACCGCTGACCTCCTGGCTCTGGCGCGGGAGGTGCGCGACGGGGTGCAGGCGCAGTTTGGGGTCCGCCTGGCCCCCGAGCCGGTCTTGGTGGGGTGCGATCTCTAGACCCGGTTCGACGGGCGCGACGAAAACACGTAGACTCTGGGACTCGGTGGATCGTTCCCAGGTCTGGTTGTGCCCTTGCCAGGGTCGAGCCACCGGAGGGCAATAGCTCAATTGGCAGAGCAGCGGTCTCCAAAACCGCAGGTTGGGGGTTCAAGTCCCTCTTGCCCTGCGAAGCCAGCATGCTCATCGCCGGCAGCGCGCCTGACCGTTGCGTCGCGGCTCCGGCGCGGCGAACGACAGAAGGACACACACGTGGCGAAGCACAAGCGCACCGTCTCGGATCCCGAGCCGGAGCCCTCTGCCGCGCCCGAGGACGGGCTGGCTCCCGACGACGGCTACATCCCCGCTGCTGCCGAAGCGCCGGAGGCCAGCGAGGATGCCGTGGACGACGGCGCTGGCCGGTCAGCGGAGGACGAGCCGGTGACCGGTGAGACTGCCGCGGAGGATCCGACCCCTGAGGCTGACGATGAGCCGGTCGAGCTGGACGGACGCGGTCTGGACATCTTCGACGAGCCTGGTGAGGACGAGCCCGGTGAGACCGAGGTGGACCGGCCCGGCGAAGAGCCGGCCGAGCCGGAGGACCACCAGGTCAGCGAGGCCGAGGACGACCCGGAGCAGTCCGAGGAGGCCGAAGAGGCCGAGGAGGGGGCCCGCTCGGCGGTGTCGACCAAGGCGGTGCGCAAGGTCCGCTCGACCAAGGCCCCGGTCAAGAAGAGTGGCGTGAAGACCCCTTCCCGCAAGGAGTCCAGGGCCAAGGTCACCGTCGAGAAGCGCACCACACCGTTCCAGTTCGTCCGAGAGTCGGTCGCTGAGCTGCGCAAGGTGGTCTGGCCGACAAGGCTCCAGATGCAGACGTACTTCGTCGTGGTCCTGGTCTTCGTGCTCTTCGTGATCGCCCTGGTGGGCCTGCTCGACTTCGGGCTTGGCTGGGCACTGCTGCGGATTTTCGGCTGAGCCAGAGGAGAAGCTCGATGGCAACTGACACTCCTGACGAGATTCCGGTCGAGGACGAGATCTCGATCACCTTCGACGAGGTGGACGACGACTCTGCCACCAGCGAGCCTGGCCTCAACTTGGACCTGAGTGGCGACGACGAGGCCGACAGTGAGACCGAGATCTCGCTGGACTTCGGCGATGACGACGAGGGCAGTGAGGGTGCGGACGCCTCCGACACCGAGGCCGCGGCGGTGGCTGGGCTGCGGGCTGAGCTGGCGTCGAAGTACGGCGACTGGTACGTGGTCCACACGTACTCGGGCATGGAGAACCGGGTCAAGCAGAACCTGGAGCAGCGGGTCAAGGCCCTGAACATGGAGGACTACATCTTCGAGGCCGTGGTGCCCACCGAAGAGGTGGTCGAGATCCGCAACGGGGTCCGGAAGACGATCACGCGGACCTCTCACCCCGGCTATGTCCTGGTCCGGATGGAGCTCACCGACGACTCCTGGTCGGCGGTGCGGCACACGCCGTCGGTCACCGGCTTCCTGGGCTACGGCAACAACCCGGTCGCGCTGGGCACCGAGGAGGTCGTCAGCATGCTCTCCCGGGCAGCGATCGCGAAGGCGAACGCCGCCAGCGCCCCGAGCGCGCGGCGCAAGAAGGTTGAGGTAGCGGACTTCGAGGTCGGCGACTCCGTGATGGTGGTCGACGGCCCGTTCGCCGGCGTCCACGCCTCGATCACCGAGATCCACGCGCACAACCAGAAGGTGAAGGCGCTGGTCGACTTCATGGGGCGCGAGACCCCTGTCGAGCTGACCTTCAGCCAGATCCAGAAGTCGTAGCGTGACGGCCCTTCGGGGCCACACCACCAGGCCGGGCCACCGGCCGCCAACCGAAGAAGGACCCGAACAGCATGCCAGCAAAGAAGAAGGTCGCGGCCCTCGTCAAGGTCGCGCTGAACGCCGGGGCAGCCACCCCGGCCCCGCCCGTCGGTACCGCCCTCGGCCCGCACGGCGTCAACATCATGGAGTTCTGCAAGCAGTACAACGCTGCGACCGAAGCCATGCGGGGCACCATCATCCCGGTCGAGATCACGATCTACGAGGACCGGAGCTTCACCTTCATCACCAAGACCCCGCCGGCCTCGCAGCTGATCAAGAAGGCTGCCGGGATCCAGAGCGGCTCCTCGGTGCCGCACCAGACCAAGGTCGGCCAGATCAGCCGGGACCAGGTCCGTGAGATCGCCGAGACCAAGATGCCCGACCTCAACGCGAACGACATCGACGCGGCCATGAAGATCGTCGAGGGGACCGCCCGCAGCATGGGCGTCACCGTCGAGTGACCTCCCCGCCCCTGGGGCGCGACCTTGGTGGTAGGGCCGGTGCGGCCCGTCGTACCACACCTGGCCAGCCGTCACGCGAGGCGGCAGACGAAAGGAACCAGACATGAAGCACAGCAAGGCCTACCGGGCGGCGGCCGCGGCCATCGGCCGCGACCAGCTCTACTCACCGGCCGAGGCGATCTCGGTCGCCAGGCAGAACGCGTTCAGTAAGACTGACGAGACGGTCGAGGTCGCGATGCGCCTCGGCGTCGACCCGCGCAAGGCCGACCAGATGGTCCGCGGGACGGTCAACCTCCCTCACGGTACGGGCAAGACGGCACGGGTCCTCGTCTTCGCCACCGGTGAGAAGGCTGCCGAGGCGGCTGCCGCGGGGGCTGACGAGGTCGGCGCGGACGAGATGATCGAGAAGGTGGCGGGCGGCTACCTCGACTTCGACGCCGTCGTCGCCACGCCCGACCTGATGGGCAAGGTGGGCCGGCTGGGCCGGGTGCTCGGCCCGCGCGGCCTGATGCCAAACCCGAAGACCGGCACCGTCACCATGGACGTGGGCAAGGCCGTCAGCGACATCAAGGGCGGCAAGATCGAGTTCCGGGTCGACCGGCACGCAAACCTGCACTTCATCATCGGCAAGGTGTCGTTCACCCCCGAGCAGCTGCTGGAGAACTACGTGGCCGCGGTTGACGAGGTGACCCGGCTCAAGCCGAGCACCTCCAAGGGCCGCTACATCAAGAAGATCACCGTGGCCACCACCTTCGGTGCGGGCGTCCCGGTCGATCCGACCCGCAAGGCCGACGAGGTAGCCGGCGCTTGACCGCTGCCGAGGAGGGCGGGCCCTCCTCGGTCTCCTGACACGTCACTGTCCCGGCCAGGGCAGGTCTGTGCCGTGCGGCGCAGGCCCGGTTCACGGGCCTCGCCGCGCTGGGTGGGCTGCCGCTGGAGGCCCGCCGGGGTCGTCAGTCGGCCTCGGCAGCCGCCGTGCCCCGCGACGGGGCGCAGTCAGCGGCGCAGCGACCCCCGATCGCGGGCACGGGGATTTGGCCCAAGCGGCGTCACCCGGTAGTCTGACCGCGCCAAAGACCGCTGGCTGACTTCCGGGTACCCCGGAGTCCGAAGCGACCAAACCGTGAGGGGGGAGGTCGACCCGCGCAGGTGATCCGAGCACAGTCTCGTCGGGAGACTGCCGCCCCGGGCGCTGCGCGCCGGGGCTTTTTTCATGCCCGGAGACGATCCACGGCAGCAGGGACGAAGAATGTGGAAGGAGACCTCATGGCGAGGCCGGACAAGGCAGCCGCGGTCGCGACCCTCAAGGAGCAGTTCTCCTCGAGCGCCGCGGTCGTGCTGACCGAGTACCGCGGGCTCAAGGTCAAAGACCTCAAGGAGCTCCGGCGGTCGCTCGGGGCAGACGCCACGTACGCCGTCGCGAAGAACACCCTGACCACGATCGCCGCCCGTGAGGCGGGCGTCGAAGGCCTCGACGAGCACCTGTCCGGGCCGACGGCGATCGCCTTCATCAACGGTGACATCGCCACCGTGGCGAAGGGTCTGCGTGACTTCGCGAAGACCAACCCTGCTCTGGTCATCAAGGGAGGGGTCCTGGACGGTCGTGTCCTGGACGCCGAGTCTGTGAAGAAGCTCGCCGACCTGGAGTCGCGCGAGGTGCTGCTGGCCAAGCTGGCCGGAGCGATGCAGGCGAACCTGTCCAAGGCGGTCTACCTGATCGCGGCGCCGCTGTCTCAGGCGGCTCGCGCGCTGGGCGCCCTGGAGCAGGCGGCGACGGAGGACCCGTCGCTGATCGGCGGGGCTGGTGCAGCCCCGGCCGCCGACCAGAAGCAGGAGCCTGACGGCGGGTCGGCTCCCGCAGCCTCGGCTGCGGACCAGGGCGAGGCCGGTGCCTCGACCGACACCACTGCCGAGGTCGCGACCTCGGCCGACGAGGCGGCTAGCGCCGCGACCGAGTGAGGAAGGAAGCCACCATGGCGAAGCTCAGCAACGACGAGCTCCTTGAGGCGTTCAAGGAGATGACCCTGATCGAGCTCAGCGAGTTCGTGAAGCTCTTCGAGGAGACCTTCGGTGTCACCGCCGCGGCCCCGGTCGCGGTCGCGGCTGCTGGTGTCCCGGCGGCGGCAGGCGATGCCCCGGCCGAGGCAGTCGAGGAGCAGAGCGAGTTCGACGTGATCCTCGACGCCGCGGGCGAGAAGAAGATCCAGGTCATCAAGGAGGTGCGCGCGCTGACCAGCCTGGGCCTCAAGGAGGCCAAGGAGCTGGTGGAGGCCGCCCCGAAGCCGGTCCTGGAGAAGGTCACCAAGGAGGCTGCGGCGAAGGCCCAGGAGCAGCTCGAAGCCGCCGGCGCGTCGGTCACCGTCAAGTAGGGCCTGCACCAGCGCGAGGTCGGCCCGACAGGGGCCGGCCTCGCTGCGTAGCCCGTCTGACGAGCATGGGGACGTGGAACCGGCCCGCCCTGAGGGGGCGGGCCGGTGAGCTTGGGGGTAAGGTAGGCGGACAGGTTACTGGTCGGTTACGGGACGAGTGTGGTACGGGGAAGCCCACTCACCCTCGCCACCGCAAGGGCCAGCCATGGCGGTGGTGCTGGATCCGAGAACCAGGCCGACCGACAAAGCGGCTGCGACAAGGGCCTGGACGATACGGCGGGGACGGAACATGGTAGTACCTCCTTAGAACCTTCTACGGAACCTTGACATCAACGCTAAAGGGGCATTGACTTAAAAGTCAATACAGAATCGGCCATCTGGCCCTGACAAGGGAGGATATCGCGTGCGTATCTCAGGAGGATTCGGAGCGCGGGTGCGGGAGCTGCGCCGCATCCGTGGGCTGACCCAGGCGGAGCTAGGCGGTGACGCCTACACCGGCAGCTACATCTCCTACTTGGAGAGTGGTCGCCGGACGCCGACCGAAGACGTGGCTCGCTACATTGCCCGGAAGCTGGCGGTCGACCCGTCCGAGCTGGGGATCGGCGGGGCCGCGTCCATGAGTACTGACCTGACGATCGTCAGCCAGCTGATGCTGGCCGACCGTCACCTTCACACGGGCGAGTGGGACGAGGCTCTGGCCAAGGCCCGCAGCGCCGAGACCGTCGCTCGCAGCGCCGGTCGCCTGGACCGGGCTTGGGAGGCGCGCTTCGTGCAGTGCCGGGTCCTGATCGAGTCTGAGCAGTTCGTTGAGGGCGCCGAGCTGGCACTGGAGCTGGCCGACGACGCGGCTTTCAACTCCGCCTCCGTCGTGCAGGGGGAGGCGCTCACGCTGGCCGCTCGGGGGATGCGGTCGGTGGGGCGGTTGCACGAGGCCCTGCAGCATGCCACCGCAGCGCTGGAGTGCGCTCCGGACGTGAGCCGTCGGGCCGAGGCCCTGCTGCAGGTGACGGCCGCCCGAGCGGTCCTGGGCGACCCGTACTCGGAGTGGTCCGATGCGGTCGAGGCGCTGGAGGCGACGGCCCAGGAGCTCAATCCCGGGCACCTGCTGGGCCGGGTCTACTGGACCCTGGGCAACGTCTACCACCACCAGGGCGATGCCGAGCGCGGTGAGCGCCGCCACGGCCAGGCGGCTCAGCTGATCACGGCCTCGGTCGACCTGACCCTGTGGTCCCGGCTGCACCGGGTGATCGCCCACCACCGGCTCCGTCGCGGCGTCACCGACGGCGTGGCTGAGCAGCTCGCCCAGGCGGAGAACGCCATGACCCTGACCGGGCGGATCACCGACCTGGTGGAGCTGTGGGTGGACTCGGCGCGGCTGTCCTTCCTGGAGGGGAACCTGGACGTGGCCCTGGTCCGAGTGCGCGGGGCGCTTGACCACGATGCTCTGCGGGTGCCCTGCCCACCGCGTGCGGCGGCGTACGAGCTGCTGGGCGAGATCCTGATGGCTCAGGGCGACTCGGCTGGCGCTCGGGCAGCGTTCCGGGCCGTGGCGACCGACTACGAGGCCATGGGTGCCAAGACCCGGGCCCTGGACGCGTGGCGGCGGGCGGCAACCGTCCCAGAGGGCGAGACGGATTGACAGGGTGTCAGGGGGGGACGAGAATGGCACCAGCGTCAACGTGTCCCCCAAGCCCGCGCTGGCGCGAGAGGCTCTGCCTCGCCGAAGCCGGCGTTCCCTGGCCGAGGGAACGCCGGCTTCGCGCTGCCCGCAGCCGGGACGGGTGACACGCCGGCACGGTCCCGGCCGGGACGGGTCCTGGCTGGCCGGTGGTTTGCTATCCTGCTCGGCTTCCACTACTCTCGTGGTTTGCCCATCGCCTTGTACGACCTGTGCGCTTGACACAGGGCGTTCAGCGTGCTCGAAACTCTGGTGAGTTCTGGAAGGACCGAATCTTGGCCGCCTCGCGCACTGCGTCGAAGTCCACAGCAAAGAACACCAACGTCGTCTCCACCAGCGGGCGCATCTCGTTCGCGAAGATCCACGAGCCTCTCGAGGTCCCCGACCTGCTGGACCTGCAGGTGGACTCCTTCCACTGGCTGGTGGGGAACGCGGTCTGGGCCGAGCAGGTCGAGCAGGCACTCGCCGCCGGCCGTACCGACATCAACACCAAGTCCGGGCTGGAGGAGATCTTCGAGGAGATCTCCCCGATCGAGGACTTCTCCGAGACGATGTCGCTGTCCTTCCGCGACCACCGCTTCGAGGAGCCCAAGCACTCGGTGGAGGAGTGCCGCGACCGGGACGTCACCTACGCCGCGCCACTGTTCGTGACCGCCGAGTTCGTGAACAACGACACCGGCGAGATCAAGAGCCAGACGGTCTTCATGGGTGACTTCCCCCTGATGACGGACAAGGGCACCTTCATCATCAACGGCACCGAGCGGGTCGTGGTCTCGCAGCTGGTGCGCTCGCCGGGGGTGTACTTCGAGCAGACCCCGGACAAGACCTCTGACAAGGACATTTTCACCTGCAAGGTGATTCCGTCCAGGGGCGCCTGGCTGGAGTTTGAGGTCGACAAGCGGGACCTGGTCGGGGTCCGGCTGGACCGCAAGCGCAAGCAGAACGTGACGGTGCTGCTGAAGGCGCTGGGCTGGACCAACGAGCGGATCCTCGAGGAGTTCGGGGAGTTCGAGTCGATGCGGCTGACCCTGGAGAAGGACCACTTCGCCACCCAGGACGAGGCCCTGCTCGACATCTACCGCAAGCTCCGCCCGGGCGAGCCTCCGGCCCGTGACGCCGCCCAGCAGCTGCTGGAGAACTACTACTTCAACCCGAAGCGCTACGACCTGGCCAAGGTCGGCCGGTACAAGATCAACAAGAAGCTCGGGCTGTCCGAGCCCTTCGACCAGCAGGTGCTGACCGAGGCCGACATCGTGGCCGCGATCCGGTACGTGGTGGCGCTGCACGAGGGTCGCGAAGAGCTCGGCGGGCTGCCGGTCGAGACCGACGACATCGACCACTTCGGCAACCGCCGGCTGCGGACCGTCGGCGAGCTGATCCAGAACCAGCTGCGGACCGGCCTGGGCCGGATGGAGCGAGTGGTCCGCGACCGGATGACCACCCAGGACATCGAGGCCATCACCCCGCAGACCCTGATCAACATCCGCCCGGTGGTGGCCGCGCTGCGGGAGTTCTTCGGGACCTCCCAGCTGTCGCAGTTCATGGACCAGACCAACCCGGTGGCCGGGCTGACCCACAAGCGCCGGCTCTCGGCGCTGGGTCCCGGCGGCCTGTCCCGGGACCGGGCCGGCATGGAGGTGCGTGACGTCCACACCTCCCACTACGGCCGGATGTGCCCGATCGAGACCCCTGAAGGCCCGAACATCGGCCTGATCGGCTCACTGGCCTCGTTCGCCCGGGTGAACGCCTTCGGCTTCATTGAGACCCCGTACCGCAAGTGCGTCGACGGGCAGGTGACCGACCAGATCGACTACCTGACCGCCGACGAGGAGGACCGGTACCTGATCGCCCAGGCCAACGCCACCCTGGACGACGACGGCCGCTTCACCCAGGAGCGGGTGCTGGTGCGGACCAAGCACGACGTGGACCAGGTGGTCCCGACCGACGTGCAGTACATGGACGTCTCACCGCGGCAGATGGTCTCGGTGGCGACCGCCCTGATCCCGTTCCTCGAGCACGACGACGCCTCCCGGGCCCTGATGGGCGCCAACATGCAGCGGCAGGCGGTTCCGCTGGTACGCAACGAGGCCCCGTACGTGGGCACCGGGATGGAGTACCGCGGCGCCGTCGACGCCGGTGACGTGACCGTCGCCACCAAGGCCGGCGGGGTGACCAGCGTCAGCGCCGACCTGATCGAGGTCGCCAACGACGACGGCACCTACACCGCGTACCGGCTGGACAAGTTCGTCCGCTCCAACCAGGCCACCTGCATCAACCAGCGCCCGCTGGTCGAGGCCGGCCAGCGGGTCGAGGTGGGCACCCCGCTCGCCGACGGGGCCTGCACCGACCAGGGCGAGATGGCGCTGGGACGCAACCTGCTGGTGGCCTTCATGCCGTGGGAGGGCCACAACTACGAGGACGCGATCATCCTGAGCCAGCGCCTGGTCCAGGACGACGTGCTGACCTCGATCCACATCGAGGAGCACGAGGTCGACGCCCGCGACACCAAGCTGGGCGCCGAGGAGATCACCCGCGACATCCCGAACGCCGCCGAGGAGCTGCTGGCCGACCTTGACGACCGGGGGATCATCCGGATCGGGGCCGAGGTCGGTACCGGCGACATCCTGGTTGGCAAGGTCACCCCCAAGGGCGAGACCGAGCTCACCCCGGAGGAGCGGCTGCTGCGGGCGATCTTCGGTGAGAAGGCCCGCGAGGTCCGCGACACCTCGATGAAGGTCCCGCACGGCGAGAGCGGCACCGTGATCGGGGTGCGGGTCTTCGACCGGGAGGACGGCGACGAGCTGCCTCCGGGCGTGAACCAGCTGGTCCGGGTGTACGTGGCTCAGAAGCGCAAGATCTCCGACGGCGACAAGCTGGCCGGGCGGCACGGCAACAAGGGTGTGATCTCGAAGATCCTGCCGGTCGAGGACATGCCCTTCCTCGCCGACGGGACCCCGGTCGACATCGTGCTGAACCCGCTGGGCGTGCCCTCCCGGATGAACGTCGGGCAGGTGCTGGAGACCCACCTCGGGTGGGTAGCCAGGGCCGGCTGGGACATCACCGGTGTCGACGAGCCCTGGGCCGAGCGGCTGCGCAGCGTCGGTCTGGGCCGGGTCGAGGGCGGGGCGCGGCTGGCGACCCCGGTCTTCGACGGCGCCAACGAGGAGGAGATCACCGGTCTGCTGCAGTACGGGCTGCCGAACCGTGACGGCGAGGTGCTGATGGACTCCGGCGGCAAGGTCCAGCTCTTCGACGGCCGCTCCGGTGAGCCGTACCCAGAGCGGGTGGGCGTCGGCTACATCTACATGCTCAAGCTGCACCACCTCGTCGACGACAAGATCCACGCTCGCTCGACCGGCCCGTACTCGATGATCACCCAGCAGCCCCTGGGCGGCAAGGCCCAGTTCGGTGGCCAGCGCTTCGGCGAGATGGAGGTCTGGGCGCTCGAGGCGTACGGGGCGGCCTGGGCGCTGCAGGAGCTGCTCACCATCAAGTCCGACGACGTGCCGGGCCGGGTGAAGGTGTACGAGGCGATCGTCAAGGGCGAGAACATCCCCGAGCCGGGCATCCCCGAGTCCTTCAAGGTGCTCGTCAAGGAGATGAAGTCGCTCTGCCTGAACGTCGAGGTGCTCTCTTCTGACGGCCAGGTGGTCGAGCTGCGGGACTCCGAGGACGACTACCGCTCGGCCGAGGAGTTCGGCATCGACCTGTCGCGGCGCCCCGGCGCCGACCACTTCGGCGCCCTGGACGAAGTCTGAGTCTCTCAGTCCCCCACACACCCACAGCAACGCACAGTCCCGGTGATGGCCGGGAGAAGGTGAACACACAGTGCTGGACGTCAACTTCTACGACGAGCTGAGGATCGGGCTGGCCACCGCGGAGCAGATCCGCGACTGGTCCCACGGCGAGGTGAAGAAGCCCGAGACCATCAACTACCGGACCCTGAAGCCGGAGCGTGATGGCCTGTTCTGCGAGAAGATCTTCGGCCCCACGCGGGACTGGGAGTGCTACTGCGGCAAGTACAAGCGGGTCCGGTTCAAGGGCATCGTCTGTGAGCGCTGCGGTGTCGAGGTCACCCGCTCGAACGTCCGCCGCGAGCGGATGGGCCACATCGAGCTGGCCGCTCCGGTCACCCACATCTGGTACTTCAAGGGGGTCCCGTCGCGGCTCGGCTACCTGCTCGACGTCGCCCCGAAGGACCTGGAGAAGGTCATCTACTTCGCCGCGTACATGATCACCGCGGTCGACGAGGAGGCCCGCCACCGCGACCTGCCGTCGCTGGAGAGCAAGGTCGAGGTCGAGCGCAAGCACCTGGAGACCCGGCGCGACCACGACCTCAACGCCCGGATGGCGAAGCTGGAGGAGGACCTCGCCCAGCTGGAGGCCGAGGGCGCCAAGGCCGACATCAAGAAGAAGGTCCGCGACGGCGCCGAGAAGGAGATGAAGCTGGTCCGGGACCGGGCCCAGCGCGAGCTGGACCGGCTGGAGGCCGTCTGGACCCGGTTCAAGAACCTCAAGGTGCAGGACCTGGAGGGCGACGAGATCCTCTACCGGGAGATGAAGAACCGCTTCGGCAAGTACTTCACCGGGTCGATGGGCGCCGAGGCGATCAAGGCCCGGCTGGCCACCTTCGACCTGGAGGCCGAGGCCGAGTCCCTGCGCGAGGTGATCCGTACGGGCAAGGGCCAGCGCAAGACCCGGGCCCTGAAGCGGCTCAAGGTGGTCGCGGCCTTCCTGCAGACCGCTAACTCCCCGTCCGGGATGGTGCTGGACGCGGTGCCGGTGATCCCGCCGGACCTGCGTCCCATGGTCCAGCTCGACGGTGGCCGGTTCGCGACCTCCGACCTGAACGACCTGTACCGCCGGGTGATCAACCGCAACAACCGCCTCAAGCGGCTGCTGGACCTGGGCGCGCCCGAGATCATCGTGAACAACGAGAAGCGGATGCTCCAGGAGGCCGTCGACTCGCTGTTCGACAACGGCCGCCGCGGCCGTCCGGTGACCGGGCCCGGGAACCGTCCGCTGAAGTCGATCTCCGACATGCTCAAGGGCAAGCAGGGCCGGTTCCGGCAGAACCTGCTCGGCAAGCGCGTCGACTACTCCGGTCGTTCTGTGATCGTGGTCGGCCCGCAGCTCAAGCTGCACCAGTGCGGCCTGCCGAAGGCGATGGCGCTGGAGCTGTTCAAGCCGTTCGTGATGAAGCGGCTGGACGACCTGAACCACGCCCAGAACATCAAGTCCGCCAAGCGGATGGTGGAGCGGCAGCGCCCGGTGGTGTGGGACGTGCTGGAGGAGGTCATCGCCGAGCACCCGGTGCTGCTGAACCGCGCACCTACCCTGCACCGCCTCGGCATCCAGGCCTTCGAGCCGCAGCTCATCGAGGGCAAGGCGATCCAGATCCACCCGCTGGTCTGCACCGCCTTCAACGCGGACTTCGACGGCGACCAGATGGCGGTGCACCTGCCGCTGAGCGCCGAGGCCCAGGCTGAGGCCCGGATCCTGATGCTGAGCACGAACAACATCCTGAAGCCGGCCGACGGCCGCCCGGTGACCATGCCCACCCAGGACATGATCATCGGCCACTACTTCCTGACCCTGCAGCGCGACGGGCTGCCGGGCGAGGGCCGGGCCTTCGGCTCGGTCGCCGAGGCGATCATGGCCTTCGACCAGGGTGAGATCCGGATCGGGACCAAGATCCGGCTCCGGCTGCGCGACATCGTCCCACCGCCGGGCAAGGGCCTGCGTCCCGACGGCACGATCCTGCTGGAGACCACCCTGGGCCGGGCCCTGTTCAACGAGGCCCTGCCGGCGGACTACCCCTTCGTCGACATGGAGGTGGGTCGCAAGCAGCTCGGCACGATCATCAACGACCTGGCCGAGCGCTACCCGAAGACCCAGGTGGCGGCCACGCTGGACAACCTCAAGGACCTGGGCTTCCACTGGGCGACCCGGTCCGGGGTGACGGTCTCGATCGCCGACGTGCAGACCCCGCCGACCAAGAAGGAGATCCTGGCCGGGTACGAGTCGAAGGCGTCGAAGGTCGACAAGCTGTACGACCGGGGCCAGGTCACCGAGGAGGAGCGCCGCCAGGAGCTGATCCAGATCTGGACCGACGCCACCGCCGAGCTGACCGCCGCCATGGAGACCAACTTCACCCGGGAGAACCCGATCTTCATGATGGTTCACTCGGGCGCTCGTGGAAACATGACCCAGATGCGGCAGATCGCCGCCATGCGTGGCCTGGTGGCCAACCCGAAGGGCGAGATCATCCCGACCCCGATCAAGTCCAACTTCCGCGAGGGGCTGTCGGTTCTGGAGTACTTCATCTCCACCCACGGTGGTCGTAAGGGCCAGGCTGACACCGCGCTGCGGACCGCGGACTCCGGGTACCTGACCCGGCGCCTGGTGGACGTCAGCCAGGACGTGATCATCCGCGAGGAGGACTGCGGCACCGAGCGCGGCCTGCTCAAGGTGATCGCAGTCTCCAGCGCCAAGGGCAAGCTGTTCCCGGCCGACAACGTCGAGACCAGCGTGTACGCCCGGACCCTGGCCACCGCGGTGCTCGACGCTGACGGCAACGAGCTGCTGCCGGCTGGTGTGGACCTGGGGGACGTCAACATCAAGATGCTGGTCGACAACGGGATCACCGAGGTCAAGGTGCGCTCCGTGCTCACCTGTGAGTCGGCCACCGGAACCTGCGCCATGTGCTACGGCCGCTCGCTCGCCACCGGCAAGCTGGTGGATGTCGGCGAGGCGGTCGGGATCGTGGCGGCCCAGTCGATCGGCGAGCCCGGCACCCAGCTGACGATGCGGACCTTCCACACCGGTGGTGTGGCCGGTGACGACATCACCCAGGGCCTGCCGCGGGTGGTGGAGCTGTTCGAGGCCCGTACCCCCAAGGGCAAGGCTCCGATCGCTGAGGCCCCGGGCCGGGTCCGGATCGACGAGACCGACCGCACCCGCAAGATCGTGATCGTGCGTGACGACGGTGGCGAGGACCTCTCGTACCCGGTGCCGCGCCGGGCGCGGCTGGAGTGGGACGACGCTCAGCACGTGCACCACGCGATCGCCGACGGCGACCATGTCGACGTGGGTCAGCAGCTCACCGCCGGCACCATCGACCCGCAGGACGTGCTTCGGGTGCGCGGGGTTCGCCGGGTGCAGGAGCACCTGGTGGACGAGGTGCAGCAGGTGTACCGGACCCAGGGCGCCCCGATCCACGACAAGCACATCGAGATCATCATCCGGCAGATGCTGCGCCGGATCACGGTGATCGAGTCGGGCGACAGCCAGCTGCTGCCCGGTGAGCTGGTCGACCGGGCCACGTACGAGGCCGCCAACCGGGCCGTGGTGACCGAGGGCGGGACTCCGGCCCAGGGCCGCCCGGTGCTGATGGGCATCACCAAGGCGTCGCTGGCGACCGAGTCGTGGCTGTCGGCCGCGTCCTTCCAGGAGACGACCAAGGTGCTCACCGACGCCGCCATCCATGCCAAGTCCGACTCCCTGGTCGGGCTCAAGGAGAACGTGATCCTCGGCAAGCTGATCCCGGCGGGGACCGGCCTGGACCGGTACCGCAATATCCGGGTGGAGCCGACCGCGGAGGCCCGCAGCAAGGCCTATGCGGTCACGTACGAGAACCTGGACAGCTACGACTACGAGGACTTCGGCGGCTCGGGCCCGGTGGTCCCCCTGGAGGACTTCGGGCTGGACGAGCTGCGCTGACGACTGCCAGCACTCTCTGAACCGTACGGCGCCTCGGCAACGGGGCGCCGTACCTGTGCCCACTGCGCTGCGACCAGGGTGTCACCACGACCCGCTGCACACCCGGTTCACAACCTGCGCCCGGCAGACCTTCGCCGGTGGCGGCTTCTGGGCCTCCGACCCCACCGGCAGACGGCCCCTGTCTGGCTGACGGCCTGGGGACCTGCTGGCCGAAGCCGTTTTGACCACCCGCAGCCCAGGCACTAGAGTTGCCCGGTGGGTTCGGTCTACCCGAGACCCTCGTGCACGCCCTGGTGCCGCTCCGGTGGGGCCAGCCCTGGAGCGGGCACACCGCAACGACTCAGCCTGTGGCGGGCGCGCGTGAGCGCGACGCAGGGCGGTCGACGCAGACTCCCCGGAGCCGCCCTGGGTGGCCCCGGGCCCGCAACAGCAGTGGTCACACGACACGGAAAAGAGACAGCTCCCGGTGCCTACGATTCAGCAGCTGGTCCGTAAGGGCCGCTCCGACAAGGTCAGCAAGACCAAGACGCCCGCTCTCAAGGGCTCGCCGCAGCGTCGGGGCGTGTGCACCCGCGTGTACACCACCACGCCGAAGAAGCCGAACTCCGCCCTGCGCAAGGTGGCGCGCGTCCGGCTCTCCAGCGGTGTCGAGGTGACCGCGTACATCCCAGGTGTCGGTCACAACCTCCAGGAGCACTCGATGGTGCTGGTGCGCGGCGGCCGTGTGAAGGACCTGCCCGGCGTGCGGTACAAGATCATCCGCGGTGCGCTCGACACCCAGGCCGTGAAGAACCGTAAGCAGGCGCGCTCTCGCTACGGCGCCAAGAAGGAGAAGTAATGCCTCGCAAGGGCCCGGCACCCAAGCGTCCCGTGATGGTTGACCCCGTGTACGGGTCCCCGCTGGTCTCCCAGCTGGTCAGCAAGATCCTCTTGGACGGCAAGAAGACCATCGCCCAGGGGATCGTCTACACCGCACTGGAGGGGACCCGCGAGAAGACCGGCGGCGTCGACCCCGTGCAGACCCTGAAGAAGGCCCTGGACAACGTCCGGCCGAGCATCGAGGTGAAGAGCCGCCGCGTCGGTGGCGCCACCTACCAGGTGCCGGTCGAGGTGAAGCCGGCTCGGGCCAACACCCTGGCGATGCGGTGGCTGGTGTCCTTCTCCCGGGCGCGCCGTGAGAAGACCATGGCCGAGCGGCTGCGCAACGAGATCCTGGACGCGGCCAACGGCCTGGGCGCTGCCGTGAAGCGCCGCGAGGACACGCACAAGATGGCGGAAGCCAACCGCGCCTTCGCGCACTACCGCTGGTGAGAGCGGCGCCCTCGACCCGAACCTGGGATCGAGGGCGCAGCCATGTTCACCCCCAGCCGACGTTGACCCGAAGAACGACACAGAAAGCACACGATCGTGGCTGAGAAGACGACAGACCTGGCCAAGGTTCGCAACATCGGGATCATGGCCCATATCGACGCGGGCAAGACGACCACGACCGAGCGCATCCTGTTCTACACCGGGATCAACTACAAGATCGGCGAGGTTCACGACGGCGCCGCCACGATGGACTGGATGGAGCAGGAGCAGGAGCGCGGGATCACCATCACGTCGGCCGCGACTACCTGCTTCTGGAAGGGCCACCAGATCAACATCATCGACACCCCTGGGCATGTCGACTTCATGATGGAGGTCGAGCGCTCCCTGCGGGTGCTGGACGGTGCGGTCGCGGTCTTCGACGGCGTGGCCGGGGTGGAGCCGCAGTCGCAGACGGTGTGGCGTCAGGCCACCCGGTACGGGGTGCCGCGGATCTGCTACGTCAACAAGCTCGACCGTACCGGCGCCTCCTTCGAGTTCTGCGTCAAGACCATCCGGGAGCGGCTGAACGCCAACCCGCTGGTCCTGCAGATCCCGATCGGCGCCGAGGCAGACTTCCTCGGTGTGGTCGACCTGCTGGAGATGCGGGCCCTCACCTGGCGCGGCGAGACCGCGATCGGAGAGGACTACACCGTCGAGGAGATCCCGGCTGACCTGGTCGAGAAGGCGACCGAGGCTCGCGAGGCCCTGGTGCAGGCGGTGGCCGACCTGGACGACGACTTCGCCGAGCTGTGGCTGGAGAAGGAGGACTCGGGCGAGGAGATCACCGTCGACGAGCTCAAGGCTGCTATCCGTCGAGTGGTGCTGAGCGCCCGCGGCAACGCCGTGGTCTGCGGCACCTCCTTCAAGAACAAGGGGGTCCAGCCGCTGCTGGACGCGGTCGTCGACTACTTGCCCTCGCCCCAGGACGTGCCGGCCATCCAGGGCTTCAAGCCCGGCGACGAGTCAGAGACCCGGGAGCGCCGCCCGGAGGTGGACGAGCCGCTCGCGGCGCTGGCCTTCAAGATCGCGGCCGACCCCCACCTGGGCAAGCTGACCTTCGTCCGGGTCTACTCCGGGGTGCTCAAGTCGGGAGTGCAGGTGCTCAACGCGACCAAGGGGCGCAAGGAGCGGATCGGCAAGATCTACCAGATGCACGCCAACAAGCGTGAAGAGGTGGACTCGATGGGCGCGGGGATGATCTGCGCGGTGATGGGCCTGAAGGACACCTCTACCGGTGAGACCCTGTGCGACTCGTCCGCTCCGATCATCCTGGAGTCGATGGACTTCCCGAAGCCGGTGATCGAGCAGGCGATCGAGCCCAGGACCAAGTCCGACCAGGAGAAGCTGTCGTCGGCCATCCAGCGGCTGGCGGAGGAGGACCCGACCTTCCGGGTCCACACCGACGAGGAGACCGGGCAGACCATCATCGCCGGCATGGGCGAGCTGCACCTCGACATCCTGATCGACCGGATGAAGCGAGAGTTCAAGGTCGAGGCCAACGTCGGCAAGCCGCAGGTCGCCTACCGCGAGACCCTGCGGCGCAAGGTCGACAAGGCCGAGTACACCCACAAGAAGCAGTCCGGTGGCTCGGGCCAGTACGCCAAGGTCATCCTCGAGATCGAGCCGCTGCCTGCTGGGACCGGGTACGAGTTCGTCAACGCGGTCACCGGTGGCCGGGTGCCCAAGGAGTACATCCCAGCGGTCGATGCCGGAGTGCAGGACGCCATGCAGTTCGGCGTTCTGGCCGGCTACCCGGTGGAAGACGTCCGGGTCACCCTCACCGACGGTGCGTACCACGACGTCGACTCCTCGGAGCTGGCCTTCAAGATCGCCGGCTCAATGGGCTTCAAGGAGGCCGCCCGCAAGGGCGACCCGGCCCTGCTGGAGCCGATGATGGCGGTCGAGGTGACCACCCCGGAGCAGTTCCTGGGCACGGTGATCGGCGACATCAACTCGCGGCGCGGCCACGTCCAGGCCACCGACGACCAGCACGGCAGCAAGGTGATTCGGGCCTCGGTCCCGCTGTCGGAGATGTTCGGCTACGTCGGCGACCTGCGCTCGAAGACCTCCGGTCAGGCCTCGTACTCGATGGAGTTCGACACCTACCGCGAGACCCCGCGCTCGGTGGCCGACGAGATTGTCGCCAAGGCCCGCGGCCAGGTCTAGCCGGCATCACCCAAGCGGTTTGACTCACCAGGCCCAGGGAGGGAAGACTTGTCCGGTCCCCTTCTCGGGGTCCTGGCAGGCGTGCCGGGTGCGGGTCACGAGCCTGGTACGACAACGAAACACAGCCGCCGCGCTACCGCGTGGCAACCATCGGAAGAGGAGCCCAAGTGGCAAAGGCCAAGTTCGAGCGGACTAAGCCGCACTGCAACATCGGCACCATCGGACACATCGACCACGGCAAGACCACGCTCACCGCGGCGATCACGAGGGTGCTCCACGAGAGGTACCCGGAGCTCAACGAGGTCTCGGCCTTCGACCAGATCGACAAGGCTCCGGAGGAGCGCGCCCGCGGCATCACCATCTCGATCGCCCACGTCGAGTACCAGACCGAGAAGCGGCACTACGCGCACGTCGACTGCCCCGGGCACGCCGACTACGTGAAGAACATGATCACCGGTGCGGCCCAGATGGACGGCGCGATCCTGGTCGTGGCCGCCACCGACGGCCCCATGCCGCAGACCAAGGAGCACGTCCTGCTGGCCCGCCAGGTCGGTGTTCCCGCCATGGTCGTGGCGCTGAACAAGTGCGACATGGTCGACGACGAGGAGATCCTCGAGCTGGTCGAGATGGAGGTGCGCGAGCTCCTCAGCGCCCAGGAGTTCGACGGCGACAACTGCCCGGTGGTCCGGGTCGCCGCGTTCCCCGCCATGAACGGCGACGCGAAGTGGGCCGACTCGATCGTCGAGCTGATGAACGCTGTCGACGAGTACATCCCGCAGCCGGAGCGTGATACCGACAAGCCGTTCCTGATGCCGGTCGAGGACGTCTTCACGATCACCGGCCGGGGCACGGTCATCACCGGTCGTATCGAGCGCGGCGTCATCAAGTCCGGTGAGCCGGTCGACATCATCGGCATCCGTGACCAGAAGCAGTCCACCACCGTCACCGGTGTCGAGATGTTCCGCAAGATCCTCGACGAGGGCCGGGCGGGCGAGAACGTCGGCCTGCTGCTGCGTGGCACCAAGAAGGAGGACGTGGAGCGCGGCATGGTCGTGACCAAGCCGGGCAGCACCACCCCGCACACCGACTTCGAGGGCAGCGTCTACGTGCTGACCAAGGACGAGGGTGGCCGGCACAAGCCGTTCTTCACCCACTACTCGCCGCAGTTCTACTTCCGCACCACCGACGTCACCGGCGAGGTCGTTCTCCCCGAGGGCAAGGACATGGTCATGCCCGGTGACAACACCGACATGACGGTCCACCTCAAGAAGCCGATCGCCATGGAGGCCGGGCTGAAGTTCGCCATCCGCGAGGGTGGCCGGACCGTCGGCGCCGGCCGGGTGACCAAGATCATCGCGTGATCTAGTCGCAGCGCGACCACGGCCCCGTACCTGACGACCAGGTACGGGGCCGTGGCGGTTCCCGTTCCGTACGAGGCCCGGCCCGAGACGTACGCCGGGCCCGGAGGGCCGATGAGCTGGTCACACCCTGGGACGTCCCGTTCCAGGTCTGTCGTCGGGCTCCAGGGGTGCCAGGGCCCAGCCACGCTGCGGGCGGTGTCAGCCGCGCTGCCGCTTCTGGATCGCGGCCCACTCATCGCGCAGCCCCACCGTCCGGTGAAAGAGCATCGGCTGGTCCAGGTCCCGGCAGAAGTAGCCCAGCCGCTCGAACTGGACCACCTCGCCAGCGGGGGTCTCGGCCAGCGCCGCCTCCACCTGGCAGCCGGTGAGCAGCTCGCGGGAGTCGGGGTTGAGGTCGTCCAGCGGCTCCCCGGTCCGCTCTCCCGGGTTGGCAGCCGAGAACAGCCGGTCGTACAGGGCGACAGTGGCCGGCTGGCTGTGGGCCGCCGACACCCAGTGCATGGTCGACTTCACCTTGCGCCCGTCGGGGGCGGTGCCGCCACGCGAGGCGGGGTCGTACGTGGCCTCGACCGCGACCACCTGGCCGGCGTCATCCTTGACCACCCCGGTGCACTGCACCAGGTACGCGCCGCGCAGCCGGACCTCCCGGCCGGGGGAGAGCCGGAAGAACTTCGGCGGCGGGACCTCGGCGAAGTCGTCGGCCTCGATCCACAGCTCGCCGCTGAAGCTCACCGAGCGGGTGCCGTCGGCCGGGTTCTCCGGGTTGTTGGCGATCTCAAAGTGGTCGACCTGGCCCTCGGGCCAGTTCGTGATCTGCAGCCGCAGCGGCCGCAGCACCGCCATCCGCCGCTGGGCGGTGGCGTTCAGCTCGCGGCGCACGTACGCCTCAAGGGCCTCGATCGACTGGCGGGAGTTGGTCCGGGTGGTGCCGATGTCGTGGCAGAAGCCGGTGATCGCGGCCGGCGGGTAGCCGCGGCGGCGCAGACCCTGCAGGGTCGGCATCCGCGGGTCGTCCCAGCCGGAGACCGTGCCGTCGTCGACGAGCTTCTTCAGCCGCCGCTTCGAGGTCACGGTGTGGGTCAGCTCCAGCCGGGCGAACTCGATCTGACGAGGCTGGTCGCCAGTCAGCGGGAGGTGCTCCAGGTACCAGTCGTAGAGCGGGCGGTGGGAGTCGAACTCCAGGGTGCAGATCGAGTGGGTGACCCCCTCGACCGCGTCGGACTGGCCGTGGGCCCAGTCGTAGGTGGGGTAGATGGACCACTGGTCGCCGGTGCGGTGGTGGTGCCGGTTGCGGATCCGGTACATCACCGGGTCGCGCAGCTGCATGTTCTCGTGCTGCATGTCGATCTTGGCCCGCAGCACCCGCGAGCCCTCCGGGAACTCGCCGGCCCGCATCCGGCGCAGCAGGTCCAGGTTCTCCTCGGGGGAGCGGTCCCGGTAGGGGCTGTCCACCCCGGGCTTGCCGAAGCCGCCGCGCTGGGCCGAGATGGTCTCGCCGTCCTGGTCGTCGACGTACGCGAAACCGGTCTGGACCAGGTGCTCGGCCCAGTCGTACAGGGTCTGGAAGTAGTCCGAGGCGTACCGGGTCTCGGCGGGGGCGAAGCCGAGCCAGGCGATGTCGGCGGCGATCGCGTCGACGTACTCGGTCTCCTCGGCGTCAGGGTTGGTGTCGTCGAAGCGCAGCAGGCAGCGCCCGCCGAAGTCGCGGGCGATCCCGAAGTCGACCGTGATCGCCTTGGCGTGGCCGATGTGCAGGTAGCCGTTGGGCTCGGGTGGGAAGCGGGTCTGGACCCGGCCGGCGTAGGTCTGCTGCTCGTTGTCGCGTGCGACGGCGTCTCGGATGAAGTCTCCAGCGGCAACGGGTTCGCTCATGGGGGTCAGCCTAGGGCTTGGCGCCGACCAGCCGGTGGCAGGCGGCGACCGTACGGTCCTCGTCAGTGCCGGCCGGTAGGCTCTGGCGTCGTGACCACGACTCCTGCCCGTACCCGTGTGGCTCCGTCGCCGACCGGTGACCCGCACGTCGGCACTGCCTACATGGCGCTGTTCAACCTGGCCTTCGCCCGACAGACCGGGGGCCAGTTCGTGCTCCGGATCGAGGACACCGACCGGGCCCGGTACGTGGCGGACTCCGAGCAGCAGGTCGTCGACTCGCTGCGCTGGCTGGGGCTGCCCTGGGACGAGGGGCCCGACATCGGCGGCCCGTACCAGCCGTACCGGCAGAGCGAGCGGCTCGGCACCTACCGCCCGTACGTGGAGCAGCTGATCGCCGACGGCCACGCCTACTACTGCTGGTGCTCGGCGCAGCGCCTGGCCGCGCTGCGCGAGGAGCAGCAGCGCAGCAAGCAGGCGGTGACCGGGTACGACCGGCTCTGCCTCGGGATGACCCGTGACGAGCGGGCCCAGCTGCCGGGCTTCAGCGAGACCCCTGTGGTCCGGATGCTGGTACCCGACGACGTGCCGCTGGAGTTCACCGACCTGATCCGCGGCGAGGTCGCCGCGCCGCGGCCCGATGACCAGGTGCTGCTCAAGGCGGACGGCTTCCCGACGTACCACATGGCGCTGGTGGTCGACGACCACCTGATGGGGATCACCCACGTGGTGCGGGGCGAGGAGTGGATCAGCTCCACGCCCAAGCACCTGCTCCTGTACGGCTGGCTGGGGTGGCAGGCGCCGGCGTTCGCGCACATGCCGCTGCTGCGCAACACCGACCGCTCCAAGATCTCCAAGCGCAAGAACCCGGCCGCCCGGCTGCTCTGGTTCCGCGAGCAGGGCTACCTGCCGGAGGCGCTGCGGAACTTCCTGCAGCTGCTGGCCTACCCGCCGGCCGACGGTGACGACGAGGTGGCCGGCTTCGACGACTTCGTCGCCGGCTTCGACTGGGCGAAGGTGAGCACGGTCGGCCCGGTCGTCGACCTGGACAAGCTGAGCTGGCTGAACGGCACCTACATCCGGGCCCTGCCGGTCGAGGAGCTGGCGCAGCGGGTGGTCGACCACGCCCGCGCCTACCAGGGCCTGCCGGAGGACTCGGCCGACCTGCTGCGGCGGGCGGTGCCGATGCTGCGGGAGCGGCTGGTGGTGCTGGGTGACGCGCTGGGGATGCTGGACTTCGCCCTGGTCGCCGATGACGAGCTGCAGGTCAGCGACGAGGCCCGGGCCCAGCTCACCGACCGAGCCGGCGAGATCCTGGCAGCGACCCGGGCGGCGCTGGCCGAGGTCACCCCGTTCGAGGCCCCGCAGATCGAGCAGGCGCTGCGGGAGGCCCTGGTTGCCGGGATGGGCCTCAAGCCACGGGTGGCCTTCACCCCGCCCCGGGTGGCGATCTCGGGCAAGAAGGTGTCCCCGCCGCTGTTCGAGTCGATGGAGCTGCTGGGCCGCGACAGCGTGCTGGCCCGGATCGACCGGCTGGCTCGCAGCTGCTAGCCGCTGAACTTGCACCCCTTGAGCGCCGCGTGACAGAATCGCAGGGTTGCCCGGAGGGTCGTACGGGGCGACGTGCCGCTGAACGGCGCGGTCTCGAACCGGCTGACCCACCCCCCAGGGGGCGAACCAGAGCCCGGAACTGGTCCTGACCACCGCAGCCGCAGGTGGCGAGAGCCGGCCAGGTGCTCGACACGCCCGACCGCGGGGGTCGGGGCGACAAGCGGAGACTCGCGCAGAGGCTCCACAGCGACGCCGGCAACCGCCGGTCGGAGCCAGAAGGACGAGAGGGATGGGACCGTGGCGGGACAGAAGATCCGCATCAGGCTCAGGGCCTATGACCACGAGGTGATCGACTCCTCGGCGCGCAAGATCGTGGACACGGTGACCCGCGCGGGCGCCAAGGTCGCCGGCCCGGTGCCGCTGCCGACCGAGAAGAACGTGTACTGCGTGATCCGCTCGCCCCACAAGTACAAGGACAGCCGCGAGCACTTTGAGATGCGTACGCACAAGCGGCTGATCGACATCTTCGACCCGACGCCGAAGGCGGTGGAGTCGCTGATGCGGGTCGACCTGCCGGCGGGCGTCGACATCGAGATCAAGCTCTAGGGGTTGCACCGTCATGACTGAACGCAAGGTGAAGGGGCTGCTGGGCACCAAGCTCGGCATGACCCAGCTCTGGGACGAGAACAACCGGGTGGTGCCGGTGACCGTGATTCAGGCCGGGCCCTGCGTGGTGACGCAGGTCCGGACCCCCGAGGTGGACGGCTACTGCGCGGTCCAGCTCGGCTTTGGCGCGGTGAGGCCCAAGGCAGTCCGCAAGCCGGCCGCCGGGCACTTCGAGAAGGCCGGGGTGACTCCCCGCCAGCACCTGCTGGAGATCCGGACCAGCGACGCCAGCGAGTACACCCTGGGCCAGGAGGTCGCCAGCGATGTCTTCGCCGCTGCCGACGTGGTCGACGTGACCGGCGTGACCCGCGGTAAGGGCACCGCGGGTGTGATGAAGCGTCACGGCTTCGGCGGCCTGGGCGCCGGTCACGGTGTGCACCGCAAGCACCGCTCGCCGGGCTCGATCGGCCAGTCCTCGACCCCGTCGAAGGTCTTCAAGGGCCTGAGGATGGCCGGCCGGATGGGCGTGGCCAAGAAGACCATCCAGAACCTCGTCGTCCACGCTGTCGACACCGAGCGGAACCTGATCCTGGTCAAGGGCGCGGTCCCCGGGCCCAAGGGCGGCCTGGTTGTGATCCGCTCCGCCGCCAAGAAGGGAGAGCAGGCATGAGCATCTCCGTTGATGTCGTCGGCGCCGACGGCCTGAAGAAGTCCACCGCCGAGCTCCCGGCCCACCTGTTCGACGTTCAGGTGAACATCCCGCTGATCCACCAGGTCGTGGTGGCCCAGCAGGCGGCCGCCCGGCAGGGCACCCACGCCACCAAGACCCGCGGCCAGGTCCGCGGCGGCGGCTCCAAGCCGTGGCGCCAGAAGGGCACCGGCCGGGCCCGGCAGGGCTCCCGGCGGGCCCCGCAGTGGACCGGTGGTGGCACCGTCCACGGCCCGCAGCCACGCTCGTACGCCCAGCGGACCCCGAAGAAGATGGTCGCCGCCGCGCTGCGCGGGGTGCTGTCGGACCGGGTCCGTGACGGTCGGCTGTTCGTGGTCGACTCCATCGTCAGCGGCGAGGTGCCCAGCACCAAGCAGGCGCTGGCCTCGCTCAAGGTGATCGGCGACCTGCGCTCGGCGATCGTGGTCCTGCACCGTGACGAGGACCTGGCCTGGATGAGCCTGCGCAACGTGGCCCATCTCCACCCGATCGCGGTCGACCAGCTGAACGTGTACGACGTCCTGGTCAACGAGGCCGTGGTCTTCACTGCTGCCGCGCTGGAGGCCTTCGTCGGCGGCTCGGCCGCGACCTTGCAGACCCCGGCCGACAAGGAGGCCTCGAAGTGAGCGCAGCCACCAAGATCCGCGACCACCGCGACATCCTGCTCGCACCGGTCGTCAGCGAGAAGAGCTACTCGCTGCTGGACGAGAACAAGTACACCTTCCTGGTCGCCCCGAAGGCGAACAAGACCGAGATCAAGATCGCGGTCGAGAAGGTCTTCGACGTCAAGGTCGTCGGCGTCAACACGATCAACCGGCCCGGGAAGAAGCGGCGCACCCGCCACGGCATCGGGCGCCGCCCCGACACCAAGCGGGCGATCGTCACCGTGGCCGAGGGCCAGCGCATCGACCTGTTCGGCCAGGTCGGCTGAGGAAGGGCAACCACTGATGGGTATCCGTAAGTACAAGCCGACCACTCCGGGTCGCCGCGGGGCGAGCGTCGCCGACTTCGTTGAGGTCACCCGCTCCACCCCGGAGAAGTCGCTGCTGGCCCCGAAGCCGAAGACCGGTGGCCGCAACAACCAGGGCCGGATCACCAGCCGCCACATCGGCGGCGGCCACAAGCAGGCCTACCGCCTGGTCGACTTCCGCCGCTACGACAAGGACGGGGTCCCGGCCAAGGTCGCCGAGATCGAGTACGACCCGAACCGTACGGCCCGGATCGCGCTGCTTCACTACGCTGACGGCGAGAAGCGCTACATCCTGGCGCCGCAGGGTCTGGGCCAGGGCGCCAAGGTCGAGGCCGGCGAGGGTGCTGACATCCGCCCCGGCAACAACCTGCCGCTGCGCAGCATCCCGGTCGGCACCACCATCCACGCCGTCGAGCTGCGCCCGGGTGGCGGCGCCAAGCTAGCCCGCTCCGCCGGCGCCGGGATCCAGCTGCTGGCCCGCGAGGGCAAGATGGCCACCCTGCGGATGCCGTCGGGCGAGACCCGGATGGTCGATGTCCGGTGCCGAGCCACGGTCGGTGAGGTCGGCAACGCCGAGCAGTCGAACATCAGCTGGGGCAAGGCCGGCCGGATGCGCTGGAAGGGTGTCCGCCCGACCGTCCGCGGCGTGGCGATGAACCCGATCGACCACCCGCACGGGGGCGGTGAGGGCAAGACCTCCGGCGGTCGTCACCCGGTCACCCCGTGGGGCAAGCCTGAGGGCCGTACCCGGAACCCGAACAAGGCCTCGTCCCGCCTCATCATCCGTCGCCGCAAGTCCGGCAAGAAGCGCTGATCGGAGCAGAAGACACCATGCCACGCAGCCTGAAGAAGGGCCCCTTCATCGACGACCACCTGGCCAAGAAGGTGGACCGGCAGAACGAGCTGGGCACCAAGACCGTCATCAAGACCTGGTCGCGGCGCTCCATGATCAGCCCCGCCATGATCGGCCACACGATCGCCGTGCACGACGGCCGCAAGCACGTGCCGGTCTTTGTCACCGAGTCGATGATCGGCCACAAGCTTGGCGAGTTCGCCCCCACGCGCACCTTCCGCGGGCACGTGAAGGACGACAAGAAGGCCCGGCGCCGGTAACGAGAAGAGGGAACACACAATGAGCACCAACACCCAGCGGCCGTCGCGCCGCTCGGCGCTGCTCGGGGAGCGCCCCGGCTCGTACGCCATCGCGCGTCACGTCCGCATGACCCCGATGAAGGTCCGCCGCGTGGTGAACCTGATCCGGGGGCTGGACGTGGACGAGGCCCTGAACGTTCTGCAGTTCGCCCCGCAGGCGGCCAGCGAGCCGGTCTACAAGGTGGTCGCCTCGGCCGTCGCCAACGCCGAGACCACGGCCGGGCTGCGGCCAGAGGACCTGTACGTGTCGCAGGCCTTCGTCGACGAGGGCGTCACCATGCGCCGGATCCGCCCTCGGGCCAAGGGCTCGGCGAGCCGGGTCCTGAAGCGGGCCAGCCACATCACCGTGGTAGTCGAGCCGCACCAGGACGCGGTTCGTCCGGCGCCCGCCAAGAAGAAGGCCGCCGCGAGCGAGGCGAAGCCGGCCGAGAAGAAGGCCAAGCCCGCCGAGAAGAAGACCACCGACAAGGCAGCGAGCGAGGGCAAGGCCACGAAGTCTGAGAAGCCGGCCAAGGCCAGCGAGAAGGAGGCCTGAGCATGGGGCAGAAGATCAACCCGAACGGCTTCCGTCTGGGCATCACCACCGACCACAAGACCCGCTGGTACTCCGACAAGCAGTACGCCAGCTTTGTGGGCGAGGACGTCAAGATCCGCGACTACCTGGGCAAGGAGCTGGACAAGGCCGGGATCAGCTCGGTCGAGATTGAGCGCCGCAGCGAGCGGATCACGATCTACCTGTACGCGGCCCGCCCGGGCATCGTCATCGGGCGCAACGGCGCCGAGGCGGAGCGGGTCCGCGGCCAGCTGGAGAAGCTCACCGGCAAGCAGGTGCAGCTGAACATCCTCGAGGTGAAGAACCCCGAGATCGATGCTCAGCTGGTGGCCAAGGGGGTCGCCGAGCAGCTGGGGGCGCGAGTCGCGTTCCGCCGGGCGATGCGCAAGGCGCAGCAGACCGCGATGCGCTCGGGGGCCCAGGGGATCCGGATCCAGTGCTCCGGTCGTCTCGGTGGCGCCGAGATGAGCCGCTCGGAGTTCTACCGGGAGGGCCGGGTGCCGCTGCACACGCTGCGCGCGGACATCGACTACGGCTTCCACGAGGCCAAGACCACCTTCGGCCGGATCGGCGTGAAGGTGTGGATCTACAAGGGCGATGTCGCCGGCACCCGTGCCGAGCGCGCCGCCCAGAAGGCTGCTCGGCAGGCCGCGACCGGCCGCCAGCGGCCAACCCGTCGGCCGGGGCGTGACGGTGGCTCGGGCCGCCAGGAGCGTGGCGGTCGCCGTCGGGCCGAGGAGGCCGCTGCCGCTGAGGCGCCGGCCGCGGAGAACGTAGGAGCCTGACATGCTGATCCCACGTCGCGTCAAGCACCGCAAGCAGCACCACCCGAGCCGGACCGGCCGGGCCAAGGGCGGCACCAAGCTCGCCTTCGGTGACTACGGCATCCAGGCGCTGGAGTCGTCGTACCTGACCAACCGGCAGATCGAGGCCGCGCGTATTGCGATGACCCGCCACATCCGCCGTGGCGGAAAGGTCTGGATCAACGTCTACCCGGACCGTCCGCTCACCAAGAAGCCCGCCGAGACCCGCATGGGCTCGGGCAAGGGCTCACCGGAGTGGTGGGTCGCCAACGTCAAGCCGGGCCGGGTGCTCTTCGAGCTCTCCGGGGTGAACGAGGAGACCGCTCGCGAGGCCATGCGTCTGGCTATCCACAAGCTTCCGTTCAAGGCGCGCTTCATCAAGCGGGAGGCAGGGGAACTCTGATGGCCAAGTCGTTGAATGCCGCCGACCTGCGCGGCCTCTCGCGTGCCGAGCTCGATGCCAAGGTGGTGGAGCTGAAGGAGGAGCTGTTCACGCTGCGCTTCCAGCACCAGACCGGCCAGCTGGAGTCGCACGGGCGCCTGCGCGAGGTGCGCAAGGACATCGCGCGGATCTACACCGTGATCCAGGAGCGGGTCCTCGGGATCGTGCCAGACCCGGATGAAGGGAAGAAGTGAGCATGAGTGAGTCGAGCGCCTCCGAGCGCGGCTACCGGAAGGTCCGCGAGGGCGTCGTGGTCTCCGACAAGATGGACAAGACCGTGGTGGTCGCCGTGGAGGACCGCGTCAAGCACGCGCTGTACGGCAAGGTCATGCGCCGCACCGAGCGCCTCAAGGTACACGACGAGGCGAACCAGGCCGGTGTGGGTGACCGCGTCCGCTTGATGGAGACCCGTCCGCTGTCGGCGACGAAGCGCTGGCGGCTGGTCGAGGTCCTCGAGAAGGCCAAGTAAGTCCACCCACGAGTTCCACCAGGCCCTTGCGGGGGAACCGGTAGGACAAGGAGTAGCAGATGATCCAGCAGGAGACGCGACTCAAGGTCGCCGACAACACGGGTGCCAAGGAGCTGCTGTGCATCCGGGTTCTCGGTGGCTCGAAGCGTCGCTACGCCCACCTGGGCGACACGATTGTCGCGACCGTCAAGGACGCGATTCCCGGTGGCAACGTCAAGAAGGGCGAAGTCGTGAAGGCGGTCGTGGTGCGTACCGCCAAGAGCCAGCGTCGCGGGGACGGCTCGTACATCAAGTTCGACGAGAACGCCGCCGTGATTCTGAAGAACGACGGCGAGCCGCGGGGCACCCGCATCTTCGGGCCGGTCGCCCGTGAGCTGCGCGAGCGTCGCTACATGCGCATCGTCTCTCTCGCTCCCGAGGTGATCTGAATGGCCAAGTCGCTGCACGTGAAGAAGGGTGACCGGGTCCGGGTCATCGCCGGTAAGGACAAGGGCCTGTCCGGTGAGGTGCTGTCGGTCGATGTCGAGCGCCAGCGGGTCACCGTGTCGGGCGTGAACATCGTCAAGCGGCACAAGAAGGACACCGCCGCGCAGCCCCAGGCTGGGCGGGTGACCAAGGGCGGGATCATCTCGTCTGAGGCCCCGATCCACGTCTCGAACGTGGCCCTGCTGGTGAAGGTGGACGGCAAGGAGGTGACCACTCGGGTGGGGTACACCCGCGAGGAGGTCACCAAGCGGCGCCCGGACGGCTCCGAGTACACCTCCACCCGTTCGGTCCGCATCGCTCGCAAGACCGGGGAGAAGATCTGATGACCGACAGCACGAAGCCGAAGGTGACGCCCCGGCTGAAGGAGCGGTACCGGACCGAGATCGCCAAGGCGCTGCGCGAGGAGTTCTCGTACGCCAACGTGATGCAGACTCCGGGCCTGGAGAAGATCGTGGTCAACATGGGCGTCGGTGAGGCGGCCCGGGACTCCAAGATCATCGACGCTGCGGTGCGGGACCTGACCGTGATCACCGGCCAGAAGCCGCAGGTCACCAAGGCCCGCAAGTCGATCGCGCAGTTCAAGCTGCGCGAGGGGATGCCGATCGGCTGCCACGTCACCCTGCGCGGGGACCGGATGTGGGAGTTCGCCGACCGGCTGCTGACCCTGGCCCTGCCCCGGATCCGAGACTTCCGGGGGCTCTCGCCACGGCAGTTCGACGGCCGCGGGAACTACACCTTCGGGCTCACCGAGCAGGTCATGTTCCACGAGATCGACCAGGACAAGATCGATCGCCTGCGGGGCATAGACATCACCTTCGTGACCACAGCCACCACTGACGACGAGGGCCGGGCCCTGCTCAAGCACCTCGGCTTCCCGTTCAAGGCCGACGCCGACGTGGCGAAGGTGAAGAGCAAGGGTCGCCGTCCGGTGAAGGGCGCGAAGACCAAGACCATGATCGCGAAGAAGAAGTGAGGCTGTAAGTGGCCAAGACAGGACTCAAGGTCAAGCAGGCGCGCAAGCCGAAGTTCGGGGTCCGGGCCTACACCCGGTGCCAGAAGTGCGGCCGGCCGAAGGCTGTGTACCGTAAGTTCGGCCTGTGCCGGATCTGCCTGCGCACCCTCGCTCACAAGGGCGAGCTGCCGGGCGTCACCAAGTCCAGCTGGTGACCCCAGTCGGCTTCACTGGGCCGCGGCCCACCACCTGACCAGCTGCCGGGAGCTTCCCCGGACCGAACGCGGTAGGTCAACCGACCGGGAGAAACCGCCGCGAGAAAGAGGCAACTGCTGCCATGACGATGACCGATCCGATCGCAGACATGCTGACGCGTCTGCGCAACGCCAACCAGGCGTACCACGACCAGACGACCATGCCGAGCTCCAAGATCAAGGTGGGGATCGCCGAGATCCTCAAGCAGGAGGGCTACATCGCCGACTTCGCGGTCAACGAGCCGAAGGAGGGCGAGGTGGGCAAGACCCTCACCGTGACCCTCAAGTACGGCCGCAACCGGGAGCGCTCCATCGCCGGGGTGCGGCGGATCTCCAAGCCCGGTCTGCGGGTGTACGCGAAGTCGAACGACCTGCCGAAGGTGCTCGGTGGCCTCGGCATCGCGATCATCTCGACCAGCCAGGGTCTGCTGACCGACAAGGACGCCAACCACAAGAGCGTGGGCGGCGAGGTCCTCGCCTACGTCTGGTGACCTGAGGAGGTTGACATGTCTCGCATTGGAAAGCTCCCGATCCCGGTCCCAGCCAGCGTCGAGGTCACCCTGGACGGTCAGGACCTCTCGGTGAAGGGTCCCAAGGGCACGCTGCACCACACGGTCCCGGAGCCGATCACGGTGGCTCGCGCCGAGGACGGCCAGATCGAGGTGACGCGCCCCAACGACGAGCGGCTGTCGAAGTCGCTCCACGGGCTGACCCGGACCCTGGTCAGCAACATGGTGGTCGGGGTCACCGAGGGCTACGAGAAGAAGCTGGAGATCACCGGCGTGGGCTACCGGGTCACGGCCAAGAGCCCGACCCAGCTGGAGCTCGCCCTGGGCTTCAGCCACCCGGTCGTGGTGAACGCCCCGGAGGGCATCACGTTCAACGTCGAGACCAACACCCGCTTCTCGGTGCTGGGGATCGACAAGCAGCAGGTCGGTGAGGTCGCGGCCAACATCCGCAAGATCCGCAAGCCGGAGCCGTACAAGGGCAAGGGCGTGCACTACGCCGGCGAGCGGATCCGCCGCAAGGCCGGGAAGGCAGGTAAGTGATGGCGATCTCGCTGTCGGTACGCAAGACGCTCAACGACCGGCAGGCTGCTCGGCAGCGCCGACAGAACCGTGGCCGCAAGGGGATCTTCGGCACCGCCGAGCGTCCTCGGCTGGTGGTCACCCGCTCCACCCGGCACATGTTCGTCCAGGTCGTCGACGACACCACCGGCACCACGCTGGCCTCGGCGTCGACCATGGAGGCCGAGCTGCGCCAGCAGCAGGCCGACAAGTCCGGCAAGGCGAAGCAGGTCGGCAGGCTGGTCGCGGAGCGGGCCAAGAAGGCCGGAGTCGAGCAGGTCGTGTTCGACCGGGCCGGCAACAAGTACCAGGGCCGTGTGGCCGCCCTCGCCGAGGGTGCCCGCGAGGCCGGACTCGGGTTCTGACGGAGGGTGTGAGCGATGAGTGAGATGCAGCAGCGCCGCGGTGGCGGCGAGCGTCGCGGTCGCGACGACCGTCGGGGCCAGTCCCAGGCCGACCGCGACCGCAACCAGTACCTGGAGCGCGTGGTCGCGATCAACCGGGTTGCCAAGGTGGTCCAGGGTGGACGTCGGTTCAGCTTCACCGCGCTGGTCGTGGTGGGCGACGGCGACGGCACCGTGGGTATCGGCTACGGCAAGGCCAAGGAGGTCCCCTCGGCGATCGCCAAGGGCGTCGAGGAGGCCAAGAAGCACTTCTTCCGGGTTCCCCGGATCCAGGGCACCATCCCGCACCCGGTCCAGGGTGAGAAGGCGGCTGGCGTGGTCATGCTGCGCCCTGCCTCGCCCGGTACCGGTGTCATCGCCGGCGGCTCGGCCCGCGCGGTGCTGGAGTGCGCTGGTGTCCGTGACGTGCTGGCCAAGTCGCTCGGCTCGTCGAACGCGATCAACGTGGTCCACGCCACGGTCGCGGCGCTGAAGAGCCTGGAGGAGCCGGAGCAGGTGGCTCGTCGCCGCGGCAAGTCCGTTGAGGACGTGACCCCGGCCGCGCTGCTGCGGGCTCGGGCGGAAGGGAGCCACTGAGATGGCACAGCTCAAGGTGACGCAGGTGAAGTCCAGCGTCGGAGGCAGGCAGCGTCAGCGTGACACCCTGCGCACGCTGGGCCTCAAGAAGATCGGCCAGAGCCGGACTCTGGAGGACCGTCCCGAGGTGCGCGGCATGATCAGTGCGGTCTCGCACCTGGTGACCGTTGAGGAGGTTGACTGACCATGGCGCTGAAGGTGCACCACCTGCGCCCGGCCCCCGGTGCCCACACCAAGAAGACCCGGGTGGGCCGCGGCGAGGCCTCCAAGGGCAAGACCGCTGGCCGCGGTACCAAGGGCTCTGGCGCTCGGCACAGCATCCCCGAGAGCTTCGAGGGCGGGCAGATGCCGCTGCACATGCGGCTGCCGAAGCTCAAGGGCTTCAAGAACCCGTTCAAGGTGAGCTACCAGGTCGTGAACGTGGCCCGGCTGGCCGAGCTCTTCCCCGAGGGCGGCGACGTCCGGGTGGAGGACCTTGTCGCCAAGGGTGCCGTCCGCGACGGGCAGCTGGTGAAGGTTCTCGGCAACGGCGAGATCGGCGTGGCGCTGCAGGTGAGCGCCCACGCGTTCTCGGCCTCGGCGAAGGAGAAGATCGAGAAGGCGGGCGGCTCGGCTCACGAGCTCTGACCACCGCGCACCGACCGCGGGTAGGCCCAGACCGGGCCTACCCGCGGTCCGTCGCTATCAGGGGGTCACGACGGGAGGTGCAGGGATGGCACGGGCAGCGCTGGGAGTCCTGATGGCCGGGACCAGCACCCGGCCCGGTGAGCCGCTGGACGGCTGGCTGCGGCAGGCGCTGGCCGATGGGCTGGGGTCGGTCTGCCTGTTCGCGGTGAACACCCCCGACCTCGCCGGCGCTCGCCAGCTCACCGAGCAGCTGCGGGCGGTCTCGCCGCAGCTGCTGATCGCCCTGGACGAGGAGGGCGGCGACGTCACCCGGCTCCAGGCGGCGACCGGTTCCAGCCTGCCCGGCGCGGCAGCGCTGGGGGCCGCCGGTGACCTGGGGCTGACCCGCCGGGCCGGGGCCGGGCTGGGCCGGCTGGTGGCTGCCGCCGGGGTCGACCTGAACCTGGCCCCGGTGCTGGACGTGGCCAGCGAGCCGGACAACCCCGTGATCGGGGTCCGGTCCTTTGGCGACCGGCCCGGGCTGGTGGTCGAGCACGGCCAGGCCTTCGTGGCGGGTCTGGCCGAGTCCGGGGTCGCTGCCTGCGCCAAGCACTTTCCCGGCCACGGGGACACCCTCGTCGACAGCCACCTGGGGCTGCCCACGGTCGACGCTGACGCGCAGACCGTACGGGCCCGGGACGTGGCGCCGTTCTGGAAGGTTCCCACGCGCGCGGTGATGACCGCTCACCTGCTGGTTCCGGCGCTGGGGGAGGGGCCGGCCTCGCTGTCGAGCTGGGCGACCGAGCTGCTGCGCCGCGGAAACCCGGAGGCGGTGGTGGTCACCGACGCCCTGGGGATGGCCGGGGCCTCGGCGGCGACCGGGATCGGCGAGGCCTGCGTCCGGGCCCTGGAGGCCGGGGCCGACCTGCTCTGCCTGGACTCGCCGCTGCAGCGCGACCCGGAGGCCACCCTGGCTGAGGCGGTGACCGCGATCGAGGCAGCCGTGGCGGCTGGCCGGCTGGACGAGCAGCAGCTGCGGCGACGGGCCGAGCGGGTCCGGCGGCTGAGCCGGCCCCCGGCCCCGCCGGAGCCGGACCTGCCGGGCCTGGTGGCCGACCTGGACCGGCTCGGGCTGGAGGTGGCCCGCCAGGCCGTGACCAGCTCGGGCGAGGTCCGGGTCGCCGGACCGGTGACGCTGGTCGACCTGCGGACCCGGGCCGACATCGCCGCCGGACGGATGACCCGGGCGTACGCCGACGCCTTCGCCCGAGCCCAGGCCACGACCGTCAGCGGCGCCGAGCTGGCCGCCGGTGCCCCGCTGCCCCCGGGCACGACCCCCGTCGCCCTGGTACGGCTGCCGCGGGCCGACACGGGCGAGGCCGAGGCGCTGCGGGCGCTGCTGGCCGCTCGTCCCGAGACCGTGGTGGTCCACACCGGGGTCGCCGCCGGTGCCCCCGACGTGCCACGGCTGGTCCGGGCGCTGGGGAACGCCCGCCCGAACGCCCTGGTGACGGCCGAGCTGGTGCTGGGGCCTGGAGACGTGCCGCTGCCGGGCTGAGGTGCGGTGCTCAGCCGGTTGTGACCCGGTCCCGGGCCTCACGGAGACAGCCCGCTGCTGTTCCCCGGAGCACCTGCGCCAGCTCTCTCGACGCCGCCGGGCCGGTGTCTCGAGGGCCGCTCGAGGGCCGTCCCAGGTCGCCGCGGTGGTGCGGCCTGGGCAGGCCCTGTTAAGATTTCCCGGTTGCCGTGGCACCTGAGCAGGTGCGAGATCCGTCGGCGTCCCTGGGCGCCGCCAACAAGAGTGGGGAGAGGGCTTCGGATGCTGTCCGCCTTCGCCAACGCGTTCCGGACCCCGGATCTGCGCAAGAAGATCCTGTTCACCCTCTTCATCATGGTGCTGTTCCGGATCGGCTCCACGATCCCGGTGCCGAACGTCAACATTCAGCAGCTCAACGTCTGCCGGACCCAGGCCACCGCCGGTGACCAGGCCGGCCTCTACTCGATGATCAACCTGTTCTCGGGTGGGGCGCTGCTGCAGCTGGCGATCTTCGCGCTCGGCATCATGCCGTACATCACCGCCAGCATCATTCTGCAGCTGATGACGGTGGTCGTGCCCCGTCTGGAGGCGCTGAAGAAGGAGGGTGCCGCCGGGACCCAGACGATCACTCAGTACACCCGCTACCTGACCCTGTTCCTGGCTGTCATCCAGGCGACCGCGTTCACGACCCTGGCGGTCAACAACCAGCTCTTCCAGGGCTGTGTCGGGATCGTGTACGACAAGGGCTACTTCCCGGTCGCCGTGATGATCTTCACGATGACGGCCGGGACCGGCGTGATCATGTGGATGGGTGAGCTGATCACCGACCGCGGTGTCGGCAACGGCATGTCGGTGATGATCTTCACCCAGATCGCGGCTCAGTTCCCGGCCGGTCTGTGGGAGATCAAGGTCGCCCACGAGTCCGACGGCACCCAGGGCTGGTTCCTCTTCCTGCTGGTGATCGCGATCGGCCTGCTGGTGATGGCGGGCGTGATCTTCATGGAGCAGGCCCAGCGCCGGATCCCGGTCCAGTACGCGAAGCGGATGGTGGGGCGGCGGATGTTCGGCGGCACGACCACGTACATCCCGCTCAAGGTGAACCAGGCCGGTGTGATCCCGGTGATCTTCGCCTCCAGCATGCTGTACCTGCCGGTGCTGTACGCCAACTTCTTCCCCGACGCCTGGGGCGCGGCCTGGATCACGGCGCACTTCCAGAGCGGGCGGCACTGGGTGTACAATCTGATCTTCTTCGCGATGATCATCTTCTTCGCCTACTTCTATGTGGCGATCACCTTCAACCCCGAAGAGGTCGCCGACAACATGAAGAAGTACGGCGGCTTCATCCAGGGCAAGCGAGCCGGCAAGCAGACCGAGAACTACCTGCGGTACGTGCTGAACCGGCTCACTGCGCCCGGCTCGCTGTACCTGGCGCTGATCTCGATGATCCCCACGCTGGCGATCGTGCTGCTCAACTCCAACAACAAGTTCCCCCTCGGTGGAACCTCACTGCTGATCGTGGTCGGCGTCGGTCTCGACACCGTGAAGCAGATCGAGAGCCAGCTGCAGCAGCGCCACTACGAGGGCTTCCTGCGCTGACCTGTCCCGGTCGCGAGGCGTCCAGCGCTGACCCCGTGGCCACCTGTCCCGGCCCGGTGGCTAGGGTGGGGCCGTACCGTCGAGACGAGGATGACCGATGCGGCTGTTGATCATGGGCCCACCCGGAGCCGGCAAGGGGACGCAGGCGGTCACCATCGCCCGGCACCTGCAGGTCCCGGCCGTCTCCACTGGCGAGATCTTCCGGGCCCAGGTGAAGGCCGGCACTCCGCTCGGGCAAGAGGTGCAGCGGATCATAGCCGCCGGCAACTACGTGCCAGACACGATCACCGAGCAGGTCGTGGCTCAGCGGCTGGCCGAGCCGGACGCTGCCCAGGGATGGCTGCTGGACGGCTTCCCCCGCACCCTGCACCAGGTGGCGGCGCTGGAGCAGATCCTCGGTGAGCACCGCCTGGACGGGGTACTGTCGCTGGAGGTCGACCCGGACCTGCTCGTGAGCCGGATGCTCAAGCGGGCCGAGGTCGAGGGACGCGCCGATGACACCGAGGACGTGATCCGGCACCGGATGGAGGTCTACACCGAGGCCACCGCGCCACTGCTGGAGCACTACGGTCAGGCGGGCGTGCTGATCAGGGTCGACGGCAACGGGAGCATTGACGAGGTCGCCGACCGGATCCGGGCCGCGGTCGACGAGCTGGCCGGCCAGGCCTCGTGATCCGGCGCCGTCCGAGACCCCGGATCGAGGTCAAGACCCCCGACCAGGTACGGGCCATGCGTCGGGCCGGCCTCGTGGTCTGCCGAGGGCTGCGCGAGATGGCGGCGGCTGCCCGGCCGGGTGCCACCACCGCCGAGCTGGACCAGGTGGGTCGGGAGGTGCTCGCCAGTGCCGGTGCCAGGTCCTCGTTCCTCGGCTACCCGGCTGGGCGAGGGATCCCGCCGTTCCCGGCAGTAGCCTGCATCAGCGTCAACGACCAGGTGGTTCACGGGATCCCGGGCCAGCAGCCGCTGGCCGAGGGGGACCTGGTCTCGATCGACTTCGGGGCCATCGTGGACGGTTTCCACGGCGACTCGGCGGTCACCGTCGAGGTCGGCTCGGTGTCGCCGGAGGCGAGGGCGCTCAGTGGCGCCACCCGGACCGCGATGTGGGCCGGGATCGCTGCGGTCCGCCCCGGGTGCCGGGTCGGCGACATCTCGGCGGCCGTCGAGCAGTCGGTCCGCGGCCGGCGCCTGGGGTACGGGATCGTCGCCGAGTACACCGGGCACGGGATCGGCTCCCGGATGCACATGGACCCCGACGTGCCGAACCTGGGCCGGGCCGGGCGAGGCCCGACCCTGGTGGCGGGGGCGGCGGTCGCGATCGAGCCGATCCTGACCCAGGGCAGCCCCGAGACCGCGGTGCTGGACGACGACTGGACGGTGGTCACCGTCGACCGCTCCTGGGCCAGCCACTGGGAGCACACCGTCGTGGTGACCGAGGGTGGTGTCTGGGTCACCACCGCCGAGGACGGCGGCGAAGCCGAGCTGACGGCGCTCGGAGCCCCTTACGCCCCTTTGCTTGACTGAGTGGTCTTCTGCCAGGTGGCGATGATCTCCTCGAGCCGGTAGCCCAGGGTGGTGTTGATCTCCAGCATGTGCTCGTTCTCGTCGGCGTTCCAGGTGTGGACCCGGCGCGAGGTGGGGCGCTCGCGGTAGACCAGGTCGCAGTTGGTGGCCTTGATCAGCATCCCCAGCCCGTGGCCGCGGTGTCCCTTGAGGACCACGGTGTTCTCCTGGTACACCGCCTCGGGGTGGCGGTTGTACGGGGCCAGCAGCTGGGTGAAGGCGACCAGGGCTCCGGACTCGACGTGCCGGGCGGCGGTGGTGAAGACGTCATGGCCGCGGAGCATCTGCTCCTCCTCGGTACGGACCCGCTCGGCGTCGTACGTCTCGGGCCGGTAGTCCACCTCGCCTAGCGGTGGGTCGGTCGACATCGCCTCGTACAGCCGGGCCACCGAGTCCAGGTACGGCTCCGGGGTCGCCCCGCGATAGCTGACGACCTCGTACCCGGCCGCCTGGGCCCTAGACGGGTCCAGGGCCGGCAGCAGCACCTCGGGCGGCACCGGCAGCGGCTGCACGCTGTGCCGCTCGGCCTGGGCGAGCCTGTACCCGTGCTGGAGGGCAAACCGGACCCCGGGGTCGTCGGTCCGCAGCCGGACCTGGCCGCTGGGGTCGGTGACGGCGTCGGTGCTCTCGTCGGGTGCGGTTCGGGCGGCCGATCCCCAGACCAGCATCGTGGTCGCGCCCAGCCCCTGAGCCAGGTGCTCAGCGGCGCGGAGCAGGGCGGTCCCGACTCCCTGTCGGCGGTGGCTCTCGCCGACCAGCACCATGCCCAGCTGCCCCAGGTGGTTGTTCTCGCCGCGGTCGACCTCGACCTGGACCCGGCCCAGCAGCGAGCCGGTCGTGATCGGGGCCTCGCCGCGGCTGGGGATGCCGCGGTGGCCGTACGGGCCGCGCGGCCCGCCGGGGTCGGCTCCGGCCACGGCCAGCAGGTGGGCCTTGGTCGTCTGCCGCTGGTCGGCGTAGCGGGCGGCGCTGAGGCTCGGGTCGACGCTCACCAGGTCGGTGTAGCCGAGGGTGGCCAGCTCGTGCTCGGTGCTCAGACGGATGCTCTCCTGCCAGACCTGGGAGGGCTGGGCGGTGGAGTGGTCGGCGACGATCTCGGCCAGGTGAAAGCGCATGAGCGGGACTCTAGGGAGAGTGGGGACCACCGGCAAGGAGGTTTCAGCCCAGCCCGAGCCGGTCAGCCAGGGCGGCGGCGGTGGCGTCGTCGCAGACCAGGTCGGTCACCACCTGCGCCCGCAGCGCCCCGGTCAGGGCCGGGACCCGCAGCGGGTCGGCCACCACGCAGACCCGGGTCGGGACCTGGCGCAGGTCGTCGGGGGACAGCCCGGTGGCCCGGTCGTTGCCGGGGATGTCGGCCCAGGAGCCGTCTTCGCGCAGCAGCACCGTACAGACGTCGCCGACGGCTCCCTCGGCCTCCAGCCGGGCCAGCTCGTCGGCGTCCAGGTAGCCCCCGGCGTAGACGTGGGAGGGGACTGCGCCGTGGAAGCAGCCGACGCCGAAGACCGCCAGGTCGGCCCGGCGCTGCAGGTCGAGCACCTGCCGTACGGAGCGCTCGCGCCACATCGCCTGCCGGGTGGCGGCGTAGTCGAAGAAGGCCGGCACCGGGAAGGGCACCACGGGGGCGTCGAGGGCCGCGCCCAGGCTGGCCAGCAGGGCCCCCACCTGGGGGCTGTCGGGGGCCTGGCCGTGGCTGCCGCCGTTGAGCTGGACCACGGTCACTCCGCGCCGCGGGGTGGGCGCCAGGTGCTGGACCACCCGCGACACGGTCACCCCCCAGGCCGCCCCCACCACCTGGTGGTCGCGGACCGTACGCTGCAGCAGCGAGGCGGCCAGGCGCGAGACGCGGTCCAGCCGCTCGGTGGGGGAGGCGTCGCCGGCGCTGGCCAGGTGGACCCGGACCCCCAGCTCGGCCGCGAGCCGCCGGGCGGTCTGGGAGCCGGGGGTGCTGGCAGCGACCGTGATCTGGACCAGCCCGGTCTCCCGGGCCCGCGACAGCAGCCGCGACACCGATGAGCGCGACATCCGGAGCTGGCGGCCGATGGCGTCCATGGTCTCGTGCTGCAGGTAGTAGCGCACGGCTGCCTCGTACATGGCGTCGTCTCGGTCCGGCACTCCATCACTCTCGCCCCCGGGGTGCGCATCCGTCCAGTGCTGTGGGTGCTCGTTCGCGGTCGCGTACGGTGCTCAGCGCAGCCGGGCGACCTCCTGCTGGAGGATCTCGACCGCCTGCTCGGGCGGCAGCGACCCGACCAGGACCCGCTGGGTGAGGCCGTTGCTGAGGGCCACCAGCCGGGTCGCGGTGGTCTCGGCAGCCTCCTCGTCGAGGCCGGTCTGACGCAGCAGCGCTGCCGCCTCGCTCACCGCGCCTCGGCTGGCCGGGGCGACGACCTCGGCGATCTCGAGGTCGACCATGGCCCGGGCCAGGTACGCGTACCAGACCGCGGCTCCGCGGCGAAAGCCCTCGTCACGGGGGACTGGCTGGGTGAGTACCCGGGTCAGCAGCAGGTACGGGTCCGGCTCCAGCCGAGCCACCGCCTGGTCGTGGGCGGTGGTGGACCAGGCCACCAGCTGCTCGGCCCCGGCCACCACGAGGTCCCGCTTGGAGGCGAAGTAGTGCTGGACCCGGCCTACCGAGACCCCGGCCTCGTGGGCGACGGCCTGGTAGGTCACGCCCTCGATGCCCTGCCGGTAGATCACGGCCCACACCGCCATCACGATCTCGGACCGGCGCTGCTCGGTGTCGACGACTCTGGGCACGAGCTCACAGTACAGGTGTACTGTGATGATTGGAGTACGAACGTATTGCAATCTCACCGAGGAGTCCCGATGCCCGCCCTCCCTCAGCCTCCCGCCCTCTCGTCCCGAGCCCGGCGCCGGCTCCGGCGAGCCGCCGCGGTCACCGTGGCCGTGCTCGCCCTGGCCGGGCTGCGCAGCCTCGTCGGAGCGGTCACCGCGGCGCCGACGGTGGGCTCGTTCACGTCGAGCGAGGGGCGGCGAGAGTACGCCGCGGCCTACCAGGTGGCGATGCGCCGGCTCCCGGCCCCCACCGCCACCCACGACCTGGTCACCGGCTACGGCACGGTCCGGGCGTACGAGTGGCTCACCCCCGAGACCGCCGCGACAGCCCCGGTGCTGCTGGTGCCGGGCCGCTCTTCCGGGGTGCCGATGTGGGCCGACAACCTGCCTGGGCTCAGCGCGGGACGCCGGGTGATCGCCCTCGATGCCCTCGGCGACGCGGGGCTGTCGGTGCAGTCGGTGCCGTTGGCCTCCATGGCCGACCAGGCCGCCTGGATCGACGAGGTGGTCCAGCAGCTGGCGCCGGGCGGGGTGCACGTGGTCGGGCACTCCTTCGGCGGCGCCACCGCCGCCGCGTACGCCCGGCACTACCCGCACCGGGTGCGCTCACTGGTGCTGCTGGAGCCGGTCTTCACCTTCGGCTACCCCCCGGCCAGCACCTTCCTCTGGGCCAGCATCGGCTCGGCCTCCTGGCTGCCGCAGAGCTGGCGGGAGCCGGCCCTGGCCCGGATCGGTGGGGTCGAGTACGACCCGAGTGAGCCGACCGCCCAGCTGGTCGCGGCTGGTGCCCAGCACTACTCGGCAGCGCTTCCCACACCGTCGCCCCTGACCAAGGCCGAGATCGCCGTCCTGACGATGCCCGTCTACCTGGGGCTGGGTGGTGACCAGTCACTGTCCGGCAGCGACGCTGCCGCTCAGGCAGCCGCGCTCCCGCGAGGCACGGTCGAGACCTGGCCCGGGGCCACCCACTCGCTGCCGATGCAGGCCGCCGAGCCGCTCGCCCAGCGCCTGGCAGGGTTCTGGTCCGCCGCGGACTGAGCCGCTCGCGCCCGGGGCCAGGGCAGCGGCATGCTGGTGGGCGTCACCGCCGACTCAAGGAGAACCGATGCCCGAGCCGTACATCCTCGCCATCGACCAGGGGACCACCAGCTCACGCGCGATCCTCTTCGACCACCAGGGCCAGATCGTGGCCGCCGACCAGAAGGAGCACCGCCAGATCCTCCCGCGGGCCGGCTGGGTCGAGCACGACCCCCTCGAGATCTGGGGCAGCGTCCGCGAGGTGGTGGCCACCGCCCTGTCCAAGGCCCAGGTCAACTTCCAGCACCTCGCCGCGGTCGGGATCACCAACCAGCGCGAGACGACGGTGGTCTGGGACCGCAGCACTGGCGAGCCGGTCGGCAACGCGATCGTGTGGCAGGACACCCGGACCGGGCCGCTGATCGAGCGGCTCGGCGGCGGTGACCAGGACCGGTACCGCGACCGGGTCGGGCTGCCGCTGGCCACGTACTTCTGCGGGCCGAAGGTGGCCTGGATCCTGGAGCACGTCGACGGGGCCCGGCGGAGGGCCGAGGCCGGGCAGCTGGCGATGGGCACCATCGACTCCTGGCTGCTGTGGCACATGACCGGCGGGGTGGACGGCGGGGTGCACGTCACCGACGTCACCAACGCCTCCCGGACCATGCTGATGGACCTGGCCAGCCTGGAGTGGGACCTCGACATCGCTGCCGAGATGGGGATCCCGGCGAGCATGCTGCCCGAGATCCGGACCTCCAGCGAGGTGTACGGCACCGGACGCGACCGAGGCCTGCTGCCCGGGGTGCCGATCGCCGGGATTCTCGGCGACCAGCACGCCGCCACCTTCGGGCAGGCCTGCTTCCAGCCCGGGATGGCGAAGAACACGTACGGGACCGGCTGCTTCATGCTCATGAACACCGGCACCGAGCCAGTGCCGAGCCGCAACGGCCTGCTGACCACGGTCTGCTACCAGATCGGCGGCCAGCAGCCGGTGTACGCCCTGGAGGGATCGATCGCCGTCGCCGGCTCGCTGGTGCAGTGGCTGCGCGACAACCTGGGCCTGGTCGGCTCGGCGGACGAGATCGAGCAGCTGGCGGCCACGGTTGCCGACAACGGAGGCGCCTACTTCGTCCCCGCCTTCTCCGGGCTGTTCGCGCCGTACTGGCGCTCCGACGCCCGCGGCGCCCTGGTCGGACTGACCCGCTACGTCAACCGGGGCCACCTGGCCCGGGCGGTGCTGGAGGCGACCGCGTACCAGACCCGGGAAGTGCTGGAGGCGATGCAGGTCGACTCGCAGGTGACCGTCCGCGAGCTCAAGGTCGATGGCGGGATGACCGCGAACGCCACCTTGATGCAGTTCCAGGCCGACCAGCTGGGGGTGCCGGTGGTCCGCCCGGTGGTCGCCGAGACCACGGCCCTGGGTGCGGCGTACGCGGCCGGGATCGCGGTCGGCTACTGGTCGGGCGTTCACGACGTGGTCGACAACTGGGCCGAGGACCGGCGCTGGGAGCCGACGGTGGAGCCCGGGGAGCGGGACCGGCTGTACCGGAACTGGAAGAAGGCCGTCACCAAGACCCTCGACTGGGTCGACGACGACGTTGTGGAGTAGGCCGCCGGCGGGAGGCTGTGTCTGACGGGTCCTGGTGACGCTCGGCGGCCTTCCTGTCTAGGGTGTGAGCATGCGTGTACTCATTGCCGACAAGTTCGAGCAGTCGGGCATCGACGCCCTCACTGCTGCCGGTTGCGAGGTCAGCTCACAGCCGTCCCTCAAGGACCAGGCCCTCGTCGACGCCGTCGTCGCCGAGCAGCCCGACATCCTCATCGTGCGCAGCACAAAGGTCCCCGAGCCGGTGCTGGCCGCCGGCCCGCTGAAGCTCGTGGTCCGGGCCGGAGCCGGCTACAACACCATCGACGTAGCCGCCGCCTCCCGGCTCGGGATCTACGTCGCCAACTGCCCAGGCAAGAACTCGGTCGCGGTGGCCGAGCTGGCCTTCGGACTGATCTGTGCCCTGGACCGCCGGATCGCCGACAACGTCGCCGACCTGCGGGCCGGCACCTGGAACAAGTCCGAGTACTCCAAGGCCAAGGGCCTGTACGGGCGGACGCTGGGCCTGATCGGGATCGGCGGCATCGGATCGGCGATGGTGCCCCGGGCCAAGGCCTTCGGAATGCCCGTGGTGGCCTGGAGCCGCAGCCTGACCCCGGAGAAGGCCGCTGGGCTCGGGATCACCGCCCTCGGCTCCCCAGTCGAGGTCGCCCAGGCTGCCGACGTGGTCAGCGTGCACCTGGCGCTGAACGGTGACACCCGCGGGCTGCTGGACGCCGACTTCTTCGCCGCCCTGAAGCCGGGGGCGGTCTTCATCAACACCTCCCGCGGCCCGGTGATCGACCAGGACGCCCTGGCCAGGGCCGTCACCGAGAAGGGCGTCCGGGCCGGGCTCGACGTCTTCGCCCAGGAGCCAGACGGCTCGACCGGTGACTTCGCCGACCCGATCGTCGGACTGCCGGGCGTGTACGGCACCCACCACATCGGCGCCTCCACCGACCAGGCGCAGGAGGCGATCGCCGCCGAGGCGGTCCGGATCGTCCTGGAGTTCAGTGCCCAGGGATCGGTTCCGAACGTGGTCAACCTGGCCACGACCAGCCCCGCGGTCTGCGTACTGGTGGTGCGGCACTTCGACCGGCCCGGAGTGCTGGCAGGGACCCTCGACGCGATCCGGGCAGCCGAGATCAACGTCCAGGAGATGTCGAACACGGTCTTCGAGGGCTCGGAGGCCGCTGTGGCCCGGATCTCGCTGGAGCAGCTGCCCGAGCCAGCGGTCCTGGACGCGATCCGGGCTGGCGAGTCGGTGATCGAGGTCAGCCTGGTCATGCTGTGACCGGTGCCCCCGGGGGCGGTGCCGTCCGGCCCCGGGGGACCAGGGCGGGATAGAGTCCCGGCGTGAAGTACCCGCAGACTCTTCGTGGCGACCTGGTCGAGACCCTCCACGGGCACCGGGTGCCCGACCCGTACCGGTGGCTGGAGGACCCCGACTCTCAGCAGACTCGGGCCTGGGTGGAGGCACAGCGGGCCCTCACCGAGCAGTACCTGGAGCAGCTGCCGCAGCGGGGCTGGTTCAGTGAGGTGATGAGCCGGGTGGTCTCGCGGCCCCGGGCCGGGACTCCGCGGGTGAGCGGCGGGTGGTACTTCCTCAACCGCAACGACGGCTCCCAGGCCCAGGACGTCTGGCACGTGGCGAGGAGCCTGGACGAGATCAGCGACCCGCAGGCCCGGGTGATCGCCGACCCCAACACCTGGAGTGATGACCAGACCAGCTCGCTGATGCTGTTCACGGTCTCCCGTGACGGCCGCTACCTGGCCCAGGCGGTCTCTGAGGGCGGCTCCGACTGGCAGCGGGTCCGGGTCGTGGAGGTGTCCACCGGCGAGCGGCTGGACGAGCCCGACCTGGTGACCAAGTTCGCTACCCCGACCTGGCTGCCGGACAGCCGCTCCTACCTGTACAACGCCTTCGCCGGTGTCTCCCGGCCGGTCGGCACCGAGACCGGCCGGCTGGGCCGGGCCCGGGTGATGCGCCACGTCCTGGGCACCGACCAGTCCGAGGACCAGCTGGTCTTTGAGCTGGCTGACGACGAGCGGATGCTGTTCGGCTGGGAGGTCACCGACGACGACCGCTGGCTGTGCCTGTACGCGTCACGGGGGACCGAGAACCAGAACCTGCTGTGGGTCTGCCCCCTCGACAGCGACGGTGGGCTGACGAGGATCGGGGAGCCGGTGGCGCTGGTCGGCGAGCTCGGCCACGAGTACCTGGTGGTGGGCTCGGTCGGTGAGCCCGGCCGCGGCGCCCGGCTGCTGGTCCAGACCGACCTGGAGGCGCCACGGGGCCGGATCGTGAGCGTCGACCTGGACGCGGCGGTCAGTGGTCGGCCGGTCCCGCCGGCCGAGCTGGTGCCCGAGTCCGCCGACACCCTGGTCGGGGCGGGCCGGGCCGGCGAGACGGTCCTCGCCGAGTACCTCGTCGACGCCTCCGCCCGGGTCCGTCGGTTCGCTCTCGACGGGACGGCGCTGGGTGAGCTGGACCTGCCGGCCGGCGCCCTGGTCGGGATGGACGCCTCGGCGAGCCGGCCGCTGGCGTACGTCGGGGTCTCCACGGTCGTCGACCCGGCTGTGGCCTTCGAGGTCGACACCCGCACCGGTGCGGTCCGGGCCCTGGGGCTGGCCGCCGCCAGCGAGCCGGTGGCGCCGCCGTACACGGTCGAGCGGCACCGGGCCACCAGCCCGGACGGCACGAAGGTGCCGTACTTCCTGATCACCCCGGCCGGGGCCCCGACTCAGCCCAGGCCCACCCTGCTGTACGGGTACGGCGGTTTCAAGATCCCGGTCCTGGCCGACTACCGGGCCGGCTGGCCAGGCTGGCTGGCGGCTGGCGGGACGGTGGTGATCGCCAACCTGCGCGGCGGTGGCGAGTACGGCACCGAATGGTACGAGCAGGGCCGGCTGGGCAGAAAGCAGAACGTCTTCGACGACCTGGTGGCGGTCGCCGAGCACCTGGTCGAGACCGGGGTCACCACACCCTCCCGGCTGGCGGTCCACGGCCGCAGCAACGGCGGGCTGCTGGTCGGCGCGGTGATGACCCAGCGCCCCGACCTGTTCGCGGCGGCACTGCCGGCGGTCGGGGTGCTGGACCTGCTGCGGTTCCACAAGTTCACCATCGGCTCGGCCTGGATCAGTGACTACGGCGACCCCGACCAGGCCGACGACTTCGAGGTCGCCTACCGGTACTCGCCGCTGCACAACGTCCGGGAGGGCACCAGCTACCCGCCGACCCTGGTCGCCACCGGCGACCACGACGACCGGGTGGTGCCGCTGCACAGCCACAAGTTCACCGCGGCCCTGCAGCACGCCCAGGCTGGTGAGAACCCAGTGCTGACCCGGATCGAGGTGTCGACCGGGCACGGGGCCGGCAAGCCGTCCCAGATGCTGGCCGCCGAGTGGGCCGACCTGCTGGCCTTTGCCGCGTACCACACCGGCCTGCATCCGGCGCAGACCTGAGGCAAAACGCTTCGTTCTGGGTCGGTACGGCCTATGCTCGTGGTGTGGCCCGTCACCCCGTCACCACAGCGTCGATCATGGAGCACGTGCGCAAGCTCCAGGACACGCACCCGCCGATCAGCCTTGACTCGGTCGACCGGACCATCCACAACCCCCGCCTGGTGCGGGAGCGGTTCGCCCCGCTGATCGACTACCTGGCCCGGGTCGAGCTGGAGGTCGACCGCAACGTCTTGGAGCTGCTGACCATCCTGCCGGGGGTCTCGGAGGTCGACCGCTACTTCTACCAGGACGTCTGGCAGCCGCAGGAGGTGGCGCACGGGGTGATCCTGGACCGGCTCCAGGTCGACCTGGGGCTGCCGCCGGCCGAGGTCTTTCTGCAGATCCCGGCCCGGGTCAAGCTGCTCGGGGCCCTCTCCCACCTGCCGGCGGTGCAGGAGATCAGCCGGCTGCTGTACTACCTCACCGGGGCGGCCACCGAGCGGCAGGCAGTGCTGGCGTACAACCGCTTCACCACTGAGCTCGACCTGCTCGGCGAGGACGCGATCTCGAAGACGATCATCGGCCAGATCAAGCGCCAGGAGCCCGGCCACTACGCCTTCTACCAGATGTCGGCGACCCAGATGATCCAGGACCAGGTGCTGGCGCCCTGGCAGCTGTACGTGGCCCGGGTGCTGCGCGAGAAGTCCTTTGCCCTGGTCGGGACGAATAACGTCCCCCGCTACCAGACCCAGATGGGAGCGGTGATGGTGAGCCTCGGGCTGGACGACGAGCTGGCCCGGTACGCCAAGGACATCGGTCGGCTGGAGGCCAGGCTGCTGTGGGCCAACCGCAACGGGATGGAGTTCCCGCCGTACTTCCTGGAAGCGCTGCGCCAGTCGGTCGAGATGTACCGGGAGCACGGCTTCTCACGGGTTGAGCGCTGACCATCCGTCGTCACGGTCTCCTACACTCGTCGCCATGACTGACCCCTCCGGCAAGCGTGTCCTGCTGGCGGCGCCCCGCGGCTACTGCGCCGGGGTCGACCGGGCCGTGGTGACCGTGGAGCGAGCCCTGGAGACGTACGGGGCGCCGGTGTACGTCCGCAAGCAGATCGTCCACAACCGGCACGTGGTCGCAGAGCTCGAGCGCCGCGGCGCGGTCTTCGTCGAGGAGCTGTCGCAGGTGCCTGAGGGGGCTACCGTGGTCTTCTCGGCCCACGGGGTCTCCCCGGCAGTTCATGCCGAGGCCGCTGAGCGAGGGCTTCGGACGGTCGACGCCACCTGCCCGCTGGTTACCAAGGTCCACAAGGAGGCGCGGCGGTTCGCCGCCGAGGGGCGCGAGATCGTGCTGATCGGGCACGCCGGGCACGAGGAGGTCGAGGGGACCACCGGCGAGGCCCCAGACCACATCACCCTGGTCCAGCACCCCGACGACGTCGACCGGCTGGAGATCGGCGACCCGGACCGGGTCGCCTGGCTGTCGCAGACCACCCTCAGCGTGGACGAGACCTTCCAGACCGTGAACCGGATCCGGGGCCGCTACCCGCTGCTGGTGGACCCGCCCTCGAACGACATCTGCTA
>ERZ772827.57-NODE-57-length-61549-cov-16.980112_pt1 | contig 61549 bp, 60 predicted proteins | sample MGYA00580850_ERZ772827 | MGnify/ENA primary metagenome ERZ772827 (study PRJEB29015, sample SAMEA2737950) | human oral metagenome | biome: human oral; feature: human-associated habitat; material: dental | place: China | collected 2145 ... | reverse complement strand
GCCGGGGGTTATAGCGAGCCGGCCAGCCGCCGCGCAGGCGGCGGCGATCAAGCACCGTCTGGACGACGAAGAGCGAGAAACGACAGGCTGGACCACAAGCCAAAGGACCTTCTCGCTCTGAGGAGGAAGACCGAGGTTATAGCGAAGCGGCCGAGCCGCCGCGCAGGCGGCGGCAGTCCAGCACAGCCCTACTCCCACTCGATGGTGCCGGGCGGCTTGCTGGTGACGTCGACGACGACCCGGTTGATCTCGCGGACCTCGTTGGTGATCCGGGTCGAGATCCGCTCCAGCACCGGGTAGGGCAGCCGGGCCCAGTCGGCGGTCATGGCGTCCTCGCTGGTCACCGGGCGCAGCACCACCGGGTGGCCGTACGTGCGGCTGTCGCCTTGCACCCCGACCGAGCGGACACCGGCCAGCAGGACCACCGGGAGCTGCCAGATCTCGCGGTCCAGGCCGGCGGCGGTCAGCTCCTCGCGGGCGATCGCGTCGGCCTCGCGCAGGATGTCGAGCCGCTCGCGGGTGACCTCGCCGATGATCCGGACCGCCAGGCCCGGGCCGGGGAACGGGTGGCGCCAGACCATCGCCTCGGGCAGTCCCAGCTCCAGGCCGACCTGGCGGACCTCGTCCTTGAACAGGGTCCGCAGCGGCTCGACCAGGGTGAACTGCAGGTCGTCGGGCAGGCCGCCGACGTTGTGGTGGGACTTGATGGTCGAGGCGCCCTCGCCACCGCCGGACTCGACCACGTCCGGGTACAAGGTTCCCTGGACCAGGAGCTCGATGCCGCGCTCGGCACCTAGCCGGCGAGCGGCGGCCTCGAAGGTCCGGATGAACTCGCGGCCGATGATCTTGCGCTTGGTCTCCGGCTCGGTGACCCCGGCCAGGTGCCCGAGGAACTGGTCCGCGGCGTCCTCGACCACCAGGTCCACGCCGGTGGCGGCGACGAAGTCGCGCCGCACGGCCTCGGCCTCGCCCTTGCGCAGCAGGCCGTGGTCGACGAAGACGCAGGTCAGCTGGTCGCCGACGGCTCGCTGCACGATCGCGGCGGCGACCGCCGAGTCGACCCCTCCTGACAGGGCGCACAGCACGCGCCGGTCGCCGACCTGGTCTCGTACCTGCTGGATGGCCTGCTTCGCGATCGCGGAGGTCTTCCAGGCCGAGCCCAGGCCTGCGACCCGGTGCAGAAAGGCCTCCATCACCGCCTGGCCGTGCTCGCTGTGGCGGACCTCGGGGTGCCACTGGACCCCGGCGAGCCGGCGGGCCGGGTCCTCGAAGGCCGCCACCTCGGCCCCTGCCGTGGAGGCCAGGGCAGTGAACCCGGGCGGGGCGGAGCGGACCGAGTCGCCGTGGCTCATCCAGACGCTGAGCTCGCCCGGCAGGTCCGCCAGCAGCTGGCCGGGCTGGTTCACCCGCAGCCCGGTACGCCCGAACTCCGACAGGTCGGTCCGGGCCACCTCGCCGCCCAGGGCATGCGCCATCGCCTGGAAGCCGTAGCAGATCCCGAAGACCGGGATGCCGGCCTGGAACAGGGCCGGGTCGACCTGGGGGGCTCCCTCGGCGTACACGCTGGACGGTCCGCCGGAGAGCACGATCGCTGCCGGGCGGCGGGCCACCAGCTCGGCGACGGGGACGGTGTGAGCGACGATCTCGGAGTACACCCCGGCCTCACGGACCCGCCGAGCGATCAGCTGGGCGTACTGGGCGCCGTAGTCGATGACGAGTACGGTCTGCTGCGGTTCCATGTCGGCGATCCTAGGGGGCTGCGCCGGGTGTCAGCGCGAGACTCTTAGGGTGGCCGCATGGACAGCCTGTTCCACCCGCCGGCCGACGCCTGGCAGCGGCTGGCGCCCGCGTACACCACGGTCGCGACGGTCTCGGCGCTGGTCGCGAACCTGGTGGGCTGGGCCCCGGTGCTGGTGCTGGGGTTTGTCTTCCTCGACGGGGCCTGGCTGTGGCTGCTGCTGGCGGCGGCGCTGGCCTGGCTGGTCTGGCGGCTGGTCCGGGCCAGGCGCTACGCCCGCTCCTGGGGGTACGCCGAGCGTGGTGAGGACCTGTGCATCAGCCACGGGCTGTGGTTTAAGAGCCTCACTGTCGTCCCGTACGGGCGGCTACAGCTGGCCAAGGTCGAGGCGGGCCCGCTGCAGCGAGCGTTTGGCCTGGCCACGGTGACACTGGTCACGGCCTCACCCCAGAGCGGCGCCAGCATCCCGGGGCTGCCGGCGGTTGAGGCGCAGCGGCTGCGGGACCGGCTGATCGAGGTCGGTGAAGCCCGGGGAGCCGGTCTGTGACCAGGCCCAGCCGGCCAGCGGCCTCTCGCCGGGGAACCCCGCTCTGGCCAGGTACGTCCCCGGCGCGGCCGCCGCAGCCAGTCCCCGACCCACCTGCGGCGGACGAGGACTCGCGCGCGAGCTCGCTATCGGAGCACGCTTCCCCCGCCCCACCTGCGGCAGACGAGGAGCCGGCCCTCGGCAGCGCACCAGCCATCGACCTGCCAGGCCCCACCGCCAGTGCGCCAGCCGTGACAGCAGCGCCGCGCTCAGCGGCTGCTGGCACCGGGACTCCGCTGTGGCACGGCAGGGGCGCGGTCCGCCACGGGTCTCGACCGACCCGGTACGGGGTCCCGGTCCAGACGGTGGCAGCTCAGACCGCCCCGGTGGCCTTGTCGGCCGGTGAGCACCTGGCCGGTGCCGAGCAGCACCTTCCCTCCCCCGCCCCGGCCTCGCTGCCCCCACCCGCTGACCAGGCCCAGCCGGCAGTCCCGCCGACCCACCCGGCCCCGCCGTCGGCCACCGCCACCCCGGTCGAACCAGCGCCCCCGCCGTGCGTACTGGTCGCCTCCCCGGACGCACCTGTCGCTGGTGCTGACCCGCCCGGCCCGTACCGGCCGCCGGAGCCGGTCGCCGAGCCGTCCGAGGCCGAGGACCCGCCCGCGTCCACGGCCAAGGAGGTGGAGCGAGCCCACCCCCTGACGCCTCTGGCCAAGGGCTGGTTCGTGCTGGTTGGCTTCGGCGGGTACGCGCTGCGGGAGCTGATCCGCTCCGGGGAGCCCTCTAAGCAGCTGCCGCTCGAGCTGGTCCTGGGCGGGGTCCTGGCTGTGGTGGTGCTGGCCTGCCTGGTCGGGCTGGCGTCCTGGCTGACCACGAAGTTCATCGCGGACGACGACGAGCTGCGGGTCGAGAGCGGCTGGCTGAAACGGTCGTCGCGGCGGATCTCGTACTCCCGGATCCAGTCGGTGGACGTGGTCCAGCCGATGGCGGCCCGGCTGCTGGGGCTGGCCGGGCTGCAGATCGATGCCGGCGGGGACTCCACCACGCTCCAGTACCTGGCCCGCCGCCGCGCGTACCAGACGCGTGACGACCTGATGCGCCGGGCCCACGGGCACCGGACCGGTGAGACGCCCCGCGAGGCGTCAGAGAGCGGGCTGCTGCAGGACCTCGGCAGTGACGACGAGGTCCTGGTCCGGGTCCAGCCGCAGCAGCTGCTGCTCGGCGCCCTGCTCAGCCACGACCTGGCCGGGCTGGTGACGGCCTTCGTGATGCCAGCCGTGGTGGTCAGCTCCCTGACCTGGCTGTGGCCCGACGCCGCCTGGCTGCGGGACGCCCGCCGCTACGCGGCCCTCGGCAGCCTGCTCCCGATCGGGCTGGCGGTCCTGTCGTACCTGTCGAACCGGGTGGTCGCCCAGTTCAACTACACCCTCGCCCGGACCCCGGCCGGGCTGCGGATCACCCGCGGCCTGACCAGCCTGACCAGCCAGACCATCCTGCCCCACCGGATCCAGTCGATCCGGATCGCGCAGCCGCTGGCCTGGCGCTGGCTGCGGCGCTGGCGCCTCGACGTGGAGGTGCTGGGGTACGGCCGGGTCACCACCGACGAGGACACCACCCAGGTCTCGACGATCCTGCTCCCGATCGGCGACCAGCAGCAGGTGGCGACAGCCCTGGCCGCGGTCTGGCCGGGGCTGCGGCTGGAGGAGCTGAGCTTCACCGGCTCGCCGGCCCGGGCGCGCTGGCTGGACTGGCTGTCGTACGGGTGGAACGGGATCGCTCGTGACGACACCGTTGTCGTCACCCGCCGGGGCTGGCTGACCCGGCTGCAGTCGATCGTGCCGCACGCCCGGCTGCAGTCGGTCCGGGCCGACCAGGGCCCGCTGGAGCGGCGGCTGCGGCTGGCCAGTATCTGGTTCCACACCACCGGCACCATGACCTCCCACGGCGCGGTGCACCTCGACGCCGACGAGGCCCGGCGACTCGTGTACCAGGAGGTAGACCTGGCCCGGGCCTCCGGCCGACGGGCCGCCTCAGCCCCGGTCGGCACCGGAACCGGCCTTGACTCCGGCGCCGATGATGGAGGCATGAGAATGCCGCGACTGCCCCAGAACCAGCAGGGCTCCGGCCCCGCCGGACCGCTCCACCCAGACCGGGTCCCGACCGGTCCCCTGAACCCTGACCAGACCCCGACCGGACCGCTTCTGCCAGACCAGCGGCCGGGAGCGCCGCTGCTGCCCGGCCAGCACCCCGCCGCGCCGCTGCTGCCCCAGCCGAAGCTGCCCGGCTGACCTCTTCTGGCAGCGCCCTGCCCCACCACCAGGCAGCCGAGCCGGCCGCCCGCGGTCGGGCCGGCCTCGTCGGGCGGGCTCCGGACCTCGACCGCGTCGGCCAGGCCGGGCGCCACCCATCTGCCCAGGCTCTGGCTTCGACGGGGGCGTTGCGACGCCCCGTACGCTGTGACCCGTGTTCTTCGACAAGCAGAAGCTGATCGACGCGACCAGCGCGCTGACCGGCCGTCCGACCCCGGTGACCGACCCCTCCCGGCCGCACCGGGTGCTGGGTCGCCCGGTCAACGCGGTCCCAGACGGCGCGGAGGTCGCCTACCTCGCGCTGGGATGCTTCTGGGGCGCAGAGAAGCTGTTCTGGGAGGTCCCGGGGGTACTGACCACCGCGGTCGGCTACCAGGGCGGGTACACCCCGAACCCCACGTACGAGGAGGTCTGCACCGGCAGGACCGGCCACGCCGAGACGGTCCGGGTGGTATTCGACCCCCAGCAGGTGAGCTACGACCAGCTGCTGACGGTCTTCTTCGAGAACCACGACCCGACCCAGGGGATGCGGCAGGGCAACGACCGCGGCACCCAGTACCGCTCAGCCGTGTACGCGACCAGCGAGCAGCAGAAGGCCGCCGCCGAGGCTGCCCGGGACCGGATGCAGCAGGCCCTGACCGAGGCCGGGTACGGGACCATCACCACCGAGATCGCCCTAGCCGGGCCGTTCTTCTTCGCCGAGGACGACCACCAGCAGTACCTGGAGGCGAACCCCGGCGGCTACTGCCCGGTCCACGCCACCGGCGTCTGCCTCGCCTAGGTCCGATGACGACGCCTTCCCGACCGGTGTGGTCGTGGCTGGGTGCCGAGCTCAGCAACCCGTCCACTCCGCTGCCGTGGCAGCTGGCTCTGGGTGTGGTCGTCGAGGCGCTGCCCCCGATGGGCAACGAGCCGTTTGACCCCTGGGCCGAGCGGGGCATACCCCAAGACCTGCCCGGTTACCTACGCCAGCTCTGGTCGGAGCCGTTCGCGGTGGACCGCCAGGTCGAGCTGACCCGCCGGGACTGGGGCTTTCGACCTGCTGCTGACCTGCCGGTGGTCCAGCCTGGGTTCTTCAGCCGGTGGTGGACGCTTCCCGAGCTGAGGGGCGGTGACGGCCGGTACGCCCCGTGCCTGCGTACCACGTCCGGACCCTGACTCACCGCGCCCTGCGTTGAGGCCTTCGGAACTGAGGACTCCTTCATGGACCTGTGGCCCGATGCTGTGGAGGACATGGCCTGGCGCCCCGTCGCCCCGCTGCGCCCACCCCGGATCTACGAGGTGAGCAGCGCCGACGCCTGGTGCGCGCTCGTCAACCAGTTCCCGACCAGCCACCCGCCGCAGAACCCGACCTCCAGCGGCCAGGACCTGGCTCACTGGTTCGCCGGGCACCGGTTCTGGGAGCCGGACTGGCCCCGTGTCGCCGAGCAGTACGACGGCGTCCACCTCACCCAGCTGGCCTACCTGGAGTCCGCGTACGCCCCGCTCCCGGTCCGCGACGGGGTGACCACCATCACCGGCTGGGGCCCAGACCTCACCGTGTGGCTCCACCACCCGCTGGCTGGGTAGTCCGGGGAGGCTGTGCTCGACTGCCCGGGCTCCGCCCGGGCTGGCCGACTCGCCATGGCCCCGACCTCTTCCTCGCGGTGAGCACCGCGGCAGCTTCCGTCCCCCCGCCCAGGATCTCCCTCTCCGCGCTCAGGCGCCGGGGGTCACGTCGCCGGACGGCCAGGTCGTGCGGATGAAGTCGGCGACCTCGCTGGAGTGGAGCAGCTCACCTCCGGTCTTCCCACTCAGAGACCGCGTGTCACGGTTTGACTTCGACCAGGCCCTAAGGGATCATATGAGGCACTCAGCCCAGTCTCACTCGTCCCTCAAGGCCTTCCCGTGCGCATCGCCTTCATCTCTATCCGTAATCACAGTCGGACTGCCGACATAGAAATCTCAGTTCGTCGCCATGCCGTCATTGTTGGCGCCAACGATGTGGGCAAGAGCTCTATCCTGAGACTCCTCAATCTCACCCTCGGGACATCCACAGCCGGTCTTTACCAGGCCCTGTCTGTCGCCGACCTGCGCGATCCTGAAAAGCCGCTGATAGTGGAACTCACCCTCAGTGAGTTCTCAGACACCGAGCGCACGCTCTTTCCTCGGGAGATTTCAATAGACTCAGAAGACCAGGAAACGGAGTCCCTCAAGGTCCAACTCCGCGTGGAACGAGATCCATCAGACGATCAGGCAGTAGTGATCCAGCGGCAGTTCCCAGAGGGTGGCCACGACCGGGCGCCAACACGAGAACAACTCGAGTCTTTCGGCTGGCGACAAATCCGGGCTAGCAGGGCGAACTCCTCTGGCCCACTGGACAGTGCCATCCGCACACTCCTCGAGTCCGCCGATTTGGGTGATCGCAAGAAGATACTGACCGACCTTCTCGCGCAGTTCAATGATCAACTGGGGAAGAGCACGCCGATCGCTGAGCTCCTCGACCGAGTTGCCCAGCACCTCAGGGGCGCAATGCCCCATGAGGTGACGTCATCAGATTTCATTGTTCAGAGCACGACTGATCCCGACAAGGATGTTCTCGGAAATGTGACTCTGTTTCTGAATCGCGATGGCCAGCCAGTATCACTTCACGAACAATCCGATGGCCTGAGGCAGCTCACCGCCATGGCGCTCTTCGACCTTGCCGAGGGAACAGCCAACATGCTCGCCATCGATGAACCAGAACTGCATCTCCATCCATCCAGCCAGCGGACCATCGCTGGTCTTCTCAGTGGTGACGGCAATCAGAAGATCATCGCCACACACTCACCCTTCATTCTTCAGCGATTTGAGCCCTCCGAAGTCATCGCGATTGACCGAGACGGACAGGCTCACCAGGTACCAGACAGTCGGCTCTCAGCCGTAGACAAGGAGCGCGCTAACTGGTGGTCCCCTCGCCTACTGGAGGCCCTGACGTCCCGGTACACCTTGATTGTTGAAGGCCTAGCTGATCGGATCATCGTTGAGGCCGTCGCCCGAGCACTAGACATAGACCTCGATCGGCTCGGGGCCGTGGTTCTCGAACTCGACGGAGCAGAGAAGTTCCGACATGTCTACCCCCTGCTCGGACCCCAGGGGTTCGGCGTGACCCTGCTTGGACTCGTGGACGCCGACGCCAAAGACAAATGGATCAGCGCTGTCGGCGGGAAACCCAAGGACGTAGAGAACAACGTCGTGTTCGTCTCGCACGAAGATCTTGAGGATGAGTACTGCAAGGGACTAACGCCCCCCGAGGTTGAACATGCTCTCATACAATCCGACGCCTGCAAGGAGGGCACCTTCTCCATTGAAAGCAGCTCAAAAGAGATAGTCAAATTCTGCCGCAAGAACAAGGTACTGGCAGCATCAGCCATAGCCGCATCGCTCTCAAAGGATCGGGCAAAGGCCATCGAAAGCGTGTCGGCACTCCTGAGTAACCTGCAGACCCGACACTGCCTCAGGGAATTCTTATGAACGGCGGCCGTCTCAGCACAGAGCAGCGCGCGGCAGCAGAAGCCAGCGCCAACCACCTGCTCATTCTCGCACCCCCCGGCTGCGGTAAGACAGAAGTCCTGGCGCACCGTGCTGCACATCTCATTCACCAGCTCCTGCCGAACCAGCGCATTCTCGCACTCACTTTCACCAACCGTGCCAAAGTCAACCTCAGCCAGAGATTTCGAGAAACCCTGGGGGCTGCACGCATGCGAAAGTACGTGGTCGTGAAGAACTTTCATGGACATGCAGCAGACACCATTCTGGCACACGGTCGGACCCTGCCAGACCGCCCCGACAGGATGATCCTGCCCACAAGATCAACGGCAGGGAAGGATCTGGAGCGGGTAGTGCCCGATGCCTCCGAACGGGCAGCCGCAGCGGCCCTGCTGGGCCAAGTTAAGAGCAGTCCTCTATCTGACGACGAAATTATTACCCGACTTCAGGAATCCGATGATCCCGGAGCCGCCTCTGCCCTAGAGGTTGAGCAGATCCGCCAGAAGGCTGTGCGGCTCGACTACGATGATCTCCTCAGACATGCTCAAAGGATTCTTCGCGTGTCAGCCGTTGCCCGCCTGTACCAGTGCCACTTCGGCGCCATCTTGGTCGATGAGTTCCAGGACATGTCGCTGCAGCACCTTGACCTCGTGCGACGAACCTGCACGGCTAGTCGCACCTACGCGGGCGATCCTGATCAAGGTATTTTTACCTGGGCGGGCGCGGCCCCAAAGCAAGTCCTGAAGGCCCTGCGGGAGGAATGCAGTGAACCACTTCGGCTCCACGGGTCCTACCGGTCATCGCCTCAGGTCCTTTCGATGGTGAATGAGATCAGTGCCCACTTGAGCAGCAATGAGATCGGTGCCCACTTGAACACTCCAGTCGCCCTCGAGTCTGTCAACCCAATGGACTGGCCGGATGGCGGATGCTCAGCCAAACTGGAGTTCCGCGATAAGAAGGAGGAAGCCGATGGGCTGCTGCGCCTCGCAGAAGCGGTGCTAAAGTCGAGCCCTGACAACTCATTCGGCGTTATCACCAGAGCAGGCTGGCGACGCCGGGTGATCGATAACACTTTCACCGGGTCTGAACTTCCTGTCCGCCGCTGGGACCTCGCCGTTGATGATCCGTCGATCCTGGAACACATCCGCGAAGTGGTTAACCGTCTTCCGCGGAACACGACCGTGGAGCACGCCCGCGAGGCGGTTCTGTCGGGTGCGGATCCAGCAGATGTCGACACGGTCGACCAACTCGAAGACGCCTTCGACATCTTAAGTGAGACTGACGCGCCATCCATCCGAGCAGCACTCGGCGCGCTTCGCACTAGCGATCCCTTGGAGCCGGTAGGCTCCGGAGTGCATTTGCTCAACGCGCATACGGGCAAAGGTCAGCAGTTCGACTGGGTCGTGGCCGTGGGGATGGAGGAGGGACACCTCCCCTACCAGAAGGCCAAGACTCGGGCAGACCTTGCCGAAGAAGAGCGCACTCTCCTTGTCATGCTATCACGAGCCAGGCACGGTGTAGTCGCGACACGAACCCGCAAGGATGTGGGGCGGTACGGGCGGCCTTTCGACCAGAAACTTAGCCGTTGGTGGAGCCTCCTGACACCTCAGTACACCACCCTGGAGATGGTTTTCGAACACATCGAACGACTGACATAGATAGACGCCGCGTCCCTGGTAAGCGACCGAATCAACCAGGGCGGTCTGCCCGCCAAGGAGACTGGGGGTACGGCGCGGCCTCCGTACCCCCAGCCCAGATCGGGTCAGGCGCCGGGGGTCACGTCGCCGGACGGCCAGGTCGTGCGGATGAAGTCGGCGACCTCGCTGGAGTGGAGCAGCTCGTCGAGCTTGGCGACCCCGGGCTTGGCGTCGTCCTTGCGCCAGACCAGGATGTTCGCGTACGGGTTGCCCTCGACCTTCTCGGCAGCCAGGGCCTTCTCGGTGCTCAGTCCGGCCGAGAGAATGAAGTTGCCGTTCACCATCGCGACGTCGATCCCCGGGTCGTCGATCTGCTGGACGATGATCTCCGGCTGGTTCTCCTTGAACTGCAGCTTCTTCGGGTTCTGGTCCGGGGTCAGGCTGACGACGCTGGTCTTCAGCGTGACGTCCTTGAGCAGCCCCACCGACTCCAGCACCTTGAGGCCGCGGGCCTGGTTGGAGGCGTCGTTGGTGATCGCGACCGCTGCCCCCTCGGGGATGTCGGCCACCGCCTGGTACTTCTTCGAGAACGCCGCGTACGGCTCGATGTGAATCCCCGCGCCATGAGCGAACGGGTAGCGCCGCTCGGCGATCTGGTCCTCCAGGTACGGCAGGTGCTGGAAGTAGTTCGCGTCGAGCTCCTTCGAGGCGAGGGCCTCGTTCGGCTGCACGTAGTCGTCGTACTCGACGATGGTCAGGCTGATCCCGGCCCTGGCGGCCAGGTTGTCCTTGATGAACCCGAGGATCCGGGCGTGCGGGACCGGGCTGGCCCCGACCTTGACCTCGGTGGTCGAGCTGCTGGAGCACCCCATCATCGCCATCACCGCGGTAGCACCGGTGAGAGCGAGCAGGCCTCTGCGGGTGGTGATCATGGTTGTCCTTCCGGTTGGTGACCCGCCCAGGTGGCGGGCCAGGTCGTGGGGTTATCGGTGGTCGACCGCGCGGACCACCCGGTCGCCGACCAGCTGCACCAGCTGGACGAGCAGCACCAGGATCACCAGCACGGTGATCATCACCTCGGGCTGGAAGCGCTGGTAGCCGTAGTTGTAGGCGAGCCGGCCCAGGCCGCCACCGCCGATCAGGCCGGCCATCGCGGAGTAGCCGATCAGGGCGACCATCGTGGTGGTGATGCTGGCCACCAGCGATGGCAGCGCCTCGGGCAGCAGCACCTTCCAGATGGTCTGGAAGCGGGTCGAGCCCATGGCGTGGGCAGCGTCGATCTTTCCGGGGTCGACCTCGCGCAGCGAGGTCTCGACCAGCCGGGCGAAGAACGGGACGCAGGCGATCGTCAGCGACACAGAAGCGGCGACCGGCCCGACCGAGGTGCCAACCAGGACCCGGGTGAACGGGATCAGCGAGACCATCAAGATCGCGTACGGGATGGAGCGGGTGATGTTGACGACCAGCCCCGACAGCAGCAGGTTGAGCGGCCGGTTCTGGGCCATCCCGCCGGGCTGGGTGACGAGCATCACCACCCCGAGCGGCAGCCCGAGCAGGACCGTTGCCAGCCCGCTCAGCCCCACCATCAGCAGGGTCTCCAGGAAGGCCGGGGCCAGTGCGTTCCGGATCGCCGGGTTGCTCAGCAGGTCGGTCACCGCAGCCCCTCCCCCAGCACCGCCTGGGCTCCGTGGAGCTCCAGCTCGGCCACCACCTGGGCCGGGTCCAGGGCCTCGGGCACCCGGACCCGGGACCGGTGAAAGGTCTCGCCGCCCAGCGGCTCCACCACCGCTGCCAGTACCGGCAGGTCGGCCCCCAGCGCCCGGCCGGCCCGAGCCAGGGCCGAGGCCTGGTCACCGCGGGTGATGTCCAGCACCTCGACGGTCCGGTCGGCGGTGGCCGGCGGCAGCCCCAGCAGGGCCTCGCTGAGCCGCCCGCCGAAGCGGCGCAGCACCTCGCCGAGCGGCCCGGCCTCGACGACCGTACCGGCCTCCAGCAGCGAGACCGAGTCGGCTACCCGCTTCACCACCTGCATCTCGTGGGTGATTACCAGCACCGCCAGGCCGAGCCGGGCCCGCAGCCCGGCGATCAGGTCCAGGATCTCGCCGGTGGTGGCCGGGTCGAGGGCGCTGGTCGGCTCGTCGCAGAGCAGCACGTCCGGGTCGGTGGCCAGGGCGCGGGCGATCCCGACCCGCTGCCGCTGCCCTCCCGAGAGCTGGGCGGGGTAGGCGTCCAGCCGGTCCCCGAGCCCGACCAGCGACAGCAGCTCGGCGGCCTTAGTGAGCCGCTCGGCACGGGCGAGGCCAGCCAGCTCCAGCGGGTAGGCGACGTTGGCGGCGACCGTACGGGAGTCGAACAGGTTGGCGTGCTGGAAGACCACCCCCAGCCGGCGCCGGTAGCGGCGCAGCTCGCTGGAGTGGACTGCGGTCAGCTCGAGTCCGCCGATCCGTACGGTGCCGGAGGTCGGCCGGTCGAGCACCGCCAGGCAGCGGACCAGGGTGGACTTGCCGGCCCCGGACTGCCCGATCACGGCATGGACGTGGTCGGCGGGCACCTCCAGGCTGACGCCGTCGAGGGCCCGGACCTCGCGGTCGCCTTGCCGGTAGACCTTCTTCAGGTCGGTAACGCTGATCACGTGGGGCCTTCTGTCGGTGAACGCCGCCGACCGGCCCGGAAGGGCAGACAGGTCAAGAGGCGTCCAGTGCGGACCGGTTCGTTGTGCTGGGGCAGGTCACCAGCGGCACATGCACCGACAGGTACCCATCATGGCCAGCGTCGAGCGACGCAGGGCACATGGACGGTACGCGGTGGTTGGCACGCTCGACATCCTAGACCCGCCGGACTGCTGCCCGGCACCACAGCCCGAGCGCTGGACACCCTGCGCCAACCGGCTCACAGCACCATCGCTGCGACCCAGCCGGCACCCAGCAGCGGCAGGTTGAAGTGCAGGAAGGTCGGGATCACGGTGTCACGCACATGGTCGTGCTGCCCGTCGGCACTGAGCCCGGCAGTGGGCCCGAGAGTCGAGTCCGAGGCCGGGGAGCCGGCGTCACCCAGGGCCCCGGCGGTGCCGATGATCGCGACCGTCGCCAGCGTCGAGAAGCCGAGCGCCAGGCACAGCGGCACGTAGATCGCGGTGATGATCGGCAGGGTCGAGAACGACGAGCCGATCCCCATCGTCACCAGCAGCCCGACCAGCAGCATCGCGAACGCGGCCATCGCCTTGCTGGTGCCGAAAAGGTTGGCGGTGGCCGAGACCAGCGCGCCGATCCGGCCGGTCGCCGTCATCACCGAGGCGAAGCCCTGGGCGGTGATCATGATGAAGCCGATCAGCGCCATCATCCGCATCCCCGAGGTGAAGACCTCGTCGGCCTCGAGGACCCTGACGGCCCCGGTCGCGACGAAGATGAACAGCCCGACCAGGGCACCCACCAGCAGCGAGTCGGCCTTCGAGTCGGCCACGGTCAGCCAGGACTGGACCGCGAACGAGCTGAGGACTGCAACCACCGCGACAACCACCTTGGGCCGGCTGACCTGCGGCGTGGGCCCGGTCTCGACGCTGGCCTGCGGGTCGTACGCGCGGGGCCTGCGGTAGCTGACGAAGAGCGCGACCAGCAGCCCGACCACCATTCCCAGGGCCGGGATCCCCATCGCCTGCATCACGCTGACCTGGGAGGTGTCCAGGCCAGCCTTGGCGATGTTGCCCAGCAGGATGTCCTCCAGGAAGATCTTGCCGAACCCCAGCGGCAGGTACATGTACGTCGTGACCAGGCCGAACGTCATCGCGCAGGCGACGGCCCGGCGGTCCAGGCGGAGCCTGGTCAGGACGGCCAGCAGCGGCGGGATCAGCAGCGGGATGAAGGCGATGTGGACCGGGACCAGGTTCTGGCTCATGACCGCCATCGCGATCACGCCCCCGATGACCCCCCACCGCACCCAGGCGGCGGTTCGGCTGCCGCCGGTACCGTCGAGCCGGCGGATCAGGGTGTCGGCGAGCAGCTGGGGCAGGCCGGAGTGGGCCACCGCCATCGCGAAGGCGCCGAGCAGCGCGTACGAGAGGGCGATCTTCGCCCCCGCGCCGAGCCCCTCCTGAAAGGCGACCATGGTCGCTTCCAGCCCGATCCCGGACATCAGCCCGCCGACCAGCGCCCCGACGAACAGGGCCAGCACGACATGGACCCGCAGCAGGGCCAGGACCAGCATGACTGCAACGGCGACGACGACCGGATTCATAGCGCTTCCCAACGTTGAGGGGGTGGACCGCTGGGCGAGCCTACTGGTCTGACCGGGCGGTCCTGGCGCTTGTCCGCGGATGCTCGGCGGCGCTACAGCAGCAGCTGGCGGGCCGGGTGGATCGAGTAGTCGGCCATGAAGTTGAAGACTCCGCGCAGGTCGACCCGAGCCGGGTCGTGGTAGTAGGGCCGCTGGGCGGCCGGGAACTCCTCCCAGGAGCCGGCGAAGTCGAAGGCCCAGGTGAACATGTCGGTGGGCTCGTCGCGGACCGCGAACAGGCAGCGGAAGCCGTACTGCTCACGGACCGGCACGATCCGTCGCCAGACCGCGAGAAAGCCGTCCCAGGAGCCGACGATCCGGTAGCGGCGCATGATCGCGATCCGTCCGGCGACCGACTCTGCGGTGGGCTCGGTCATCACCTCGACCTCGACCGGGCGGACCAAGAGGTTCGTGAAGACGTGCCCGCGGGCCTGGTCGGCCAGAGCCGCGGTCTGCGGGTCGGCCTGGTACGCGGCCAACTGGTCCGGCTCGGCGCTGTAGAGGAGGGTCAGCTTGGGCTCGGCGTCGGTCTCAGCAAAGGCCCGGTGCACGCTGATCTGGTGCTGGCGGCGCAGCGCCAGCTCCTGCTCCAGGACCGGCAGGTAGGCGTCCAGGTGCTTGGGCTTGACAGTGAACCGGTGCAGGTAGGTGGTCACGGCCCCAGCCTGCCCCAGCCGGGGCGCTGGTGCAGCCAGGGCGGGCGAGAAGAACCGGCGAGGTGCGCCCCGCCCGCGTGGGCAAGCGCATTCCCGGATAGGGTGAGGAGCGTCGGCGTGGTCTCACCACGCCCCGTGCCGGCGCTGGCCCCAGTGCCGGGCCCTGCGGCGGAAGGACTCCCATGAACGCGCACCCTGACCCTGTCGACCCGGCCGTCACCGGACTGCTCGGCGACTCCGCCTACCGCGAGTCGCTGGTCTCGTACGGCGGGGTCACGTACTGGCTGGAGCGGACCGGCGACGGCTTGCGGCTCGTCGCGGTCGCCGAGGACGAGGCCGCCCTGGACGGGCTGGCCGGCGCTCGTGACCAGGTCGACGGCCAGACCCGGCTGGTCGGCGACACCTCCGCCGAGAACGCCCTGGCCCTGCGCCGGGCGCTGCCCTGGCTGACCCCGACCCGGTTCGGGCTGCACACCTCGGTCGGCTTCGGTGACCGGCTGGGCCTGGCCACCCCGGGCCACGTCGACGCCCTGAACCGGGTGGGGGCGGCCCTCAACCCGGTCTTCGCGCAGCAGTCGGTCCGGGAGATGGGCCGCTGCCACCGGACTCCCCGCAACGTCCTCGACGACGCCACCTGGGGCGCCTTCCAGGCCGGCTGGACGAAGCCGGTCGGCGCCGACGCCGACCACCTGGAGCAGCTGGCCGACGTCGACTCCACCACCGCCGCCGGGTACGTCTTCTTCACCCTGGACCCGAAGGCCGAGGTGGACGCCGAGGCCGAGCACGCCGACCCGGCCACTATCACCGCCAAGCTCGAGGCCCTCGACTGGGCCGGGCTGGAGACCGACCTGGATGCGGTGAAGAAGCGGTACGTCGGCTTCCGCGTCGACCTGGAGCACGAGTCGGTCAGCCTCGACGAGGAGTCGGTGCTGCGGGCGATGGCCAAGTACGGCCCGTCGATGGCGCACGCGATGGCGCTGTACCACCGGCTGGTGGAGAAGGGCGGCGACTGGGAGGTTGAGTTCGCCGTCGACGAGACCGAGTTCCCCACCAAGCCGGCCGAGCACGTGGTGGTGGTGAGCGAGCTGAAGCGGCTGGGGATGGAGCTCGTCTCCTTCGCGCCCCGCTTCGTCGGCCGCTTCGAGAAGGGGGTCGAGTTCATCGGAGACCTCGACGAGCTCCAGCGGGACTTCGAGATCCACGCCGAGCTGGCCCGGGCGCTCGGCCCGTACAAGCTGTCGCTGCACTCCGGCTCCGACAAGTACTCGACCTACCCGCTGCTGGCCGAGGCGACCCGGGGGCTGGTGCACCTCAAGACCGCCGGCACCAGCTGGGCCGAGGCGCTGCGGGTGGTCGCCGCCCACGACCCGGACCTGATGCGCCAGGTCCTGACCCTGGCGCTGGCGAGCTTCGAGAAGAACGTCCAGAGCTACCACCTGTCCTGCGACCCGGCCCGGATCCCGGCTCAGCCGAGCGACGAGCAGGTGGCGCGGCTGCTGGACGAGACCGACTCCCGCCAGGTGCTGCACGTGGCGTACGGGGCGGTCCTGGAGGAGTTCCACGACCAGCTGTACGCGGTCTGGAACGCCCACGAGGCCGAGTACCACCAGGTGATCTCCGACCACTTCGTCAAGCACCTGGCGCCCTTCGCCGCCTGGGCCCAGTAGGAGTCCCGGCCGGACAGTCCCCCGGGCGTGACCTGCTCGGCACCAGCCACCGGTGCGTCGTGGCTGCTCGGGGGCGCTCTACCGCAGACCCTCCAGCCAGGCCTGGGCAATGTCGGAGGCCTTGCGCTGCTGGGTCTTGGACTGGGCGTTGAGCTCCTGCAGGGCAGGGGTGTCGAGCCTGGCCTGGACGCGCTCCAGCGCCGCCACGGCCTGCTCACTGACCTTCGCCGAGATGACCGGGACCACGTGCTGGGGCAGGATCATCGACTTCGGGTCGGTCAGGGTGACCAGCCCGGAGCTGACGATCGCCGGGTCGGCGCTGTACAGGTTGGCGGCGATGACGGTCCCGTCGGTCAGGGCCTTGCGGGTCAGCGGGCCGCCGGAGTCCTCGATCGCCACGATCTCGGCGTCGACCCCGTACAGGGTCTTGAGGCCGGTCGGCCCGTACGGGCGGGTGGCCAGCTCGGCGTTGCCGCCGACCTTCACCGGCTGCGGCACCTTGGCCAGGTCCGCCAGCGAGACCAGCCCGTAGCGCTCAGCAGTCGCTTGGGTGACGTTGTAGCTGTCCTGGTCGCTGGCCGCGGCGGCCTTCAGCGTCCGCAGACCCGACGGCAGGGCCGTGGCCAGGGCGGCCTCGATCTCGGGCCCGGTCCGCGCGGGTGTCGCCTTGTCCAGCGACTGCAGCAGGTTCCCGCCGTACTCGGGGAAGACGTCGACGCGTCCGGCGCGGAACTCGGGCAGGTAGACCTCACGCTGGCCGATCTGGAACTGCCGAGTGACCTGGAAGCCGGCCCGCTCGAGGGCCTGGGCGTAGATCTCGGCGATGATCTCGTTCGAGTAGTACTGCTGGCTGCCGACCACCAGCCTGCCGTCGCCCGGCTCGCCCGAGCCGAGCGGGTCGGTCTTCGCGCAGGCGCCGAGGCCTGCGGCCAGGAGTGCGCTCCCGAAGCCGAGGAAGGCTCGTCTCGTGACCACCGGGACCTCCTGACAGTTGGCGGCAGCTACCGTGCAACCCCGCGGGCGCCACTGCTATTCCCGGTCTTCCGTGCAGTGAGGGCCACCGCCAGCTCGAAGCCGAGCTCCAGCACCACCGCCAGCACGACCACCAGCAGCGACGCGGCCAGCATCATCGGGTAGTTCTGGGTCTTGAGCCCCAGGAACAGGAAGGTTCCCAGCCCGCCGGCCCCGACGTACGCGGCCAGCGTCGCGGTCGCGACGACCTGCAGCATCGCCGAGCGGATCCCGCCGAGCAGCAGCGGCAGCCCGAGCGGGGCCTCGACCTGCCACAGCACCTGCCCAGGTGACATGCCGGTGGCCCGGGCGGCGTCGACCACCGGCGCCGGGACCTGCTCGACACCGGAGTACGCCCCAGCCAGCACCGACGGCACGGCCAGCAGCACCAGGGCCAGCAGCGGCGCCTCCAGCCCGATCCCGAGCCACAGCCCGAGCAGGGTGACCACACCGAGGGTGGGCAGGGCCCGGGCGGCGCCGGAGGAGACCACCACCAGTCCCCGGCCCCTGCGGGTGTGCCCCACCAGGTATCCCAGCGGGACCCCGACCAGGCAGGCGATCACGGTCGCGAGCAGGCAGTAGCCGACGTGCTCGGCGAAGCGGGTCCAGTACCCGTGCGGCCCGTACGCGTTGGCAGGGTCGCTCAGCCACTGCCAGGTCGCCACCCAGAACCGCATCAGACCACCCCCGCCGTGCCGGGCCGGCCACTGCGCTGCCAGGGCAGCAGGAGCCGCCCGAGGCTCACCAGAGCCAGGTCGACCAGCATCGCCAGGGCCACAGTGGCGACGATCCCGGCGATCACCTCGGCCACGATTCCGCGCTGGAAGCCGTCGGTGAACAGCAGCCCCAGGCTGGGCACCCCGAGCACCCCGCTGACGGTGACCAGGCTGACCGTGCTGACCGACACCACCCGCAGCCCGGCCAGCAGGGCCGGGGCGCCGAGCGGCAGCTGGACGGTGAAGAACCGCCGCAGCCCGGAGTAGCCGAGCGCAGTCGCCGACAGCAGGGTCGCCTCCGGGACGGCGTCCAGAGCGTCGGCGGCGGAGCGGACCATCAGCGACAGCCCGTACGCGGTGAGCGCGGCCACCACGTTGACCGGGGAGCGGACCGGGGCGCCAGTGACCATCGGCAGCATGATGAACAGCGGCAGTGACGGGATCGCGTACAGCAGCCCGGTGACGAGCAGCAGCGTGAACCGCGACCAGCGCAGCCGGTTCGCCACCCAGGCGACCGGGAGGGCGAGCAGGAAGCTCAGGGCGATCGCGGGCAGCGCCAGCCAGAGGTGCGCCCAGGCGGCCTCGGCGACGGTGCCGGCGTTGTGCTGCAGCCAGGTCATGGCCGGCCCCGCAGCCGCCCGACCGGACGTCCCAAGCTGTCGATGACCAGGTCGTCGCCGTACGGGCCGGGCTCAAGGTGCAGGGTCCGGTCCCCCGAGCTCAGCCCGATCAGGTCCCGGACGAAGTCGTCGGCCGGGTCGGTGAGGATCTCGGTGGGGCTGCCGGCCTGGGCGACCCGGCCGCCGGCGGCGAGGATCACGATCTGGTCGCCCAGGGTGAAGGCCTCGGTGATGTCGTGGGTGACGAAGAGGATGGTCTTGTGGAGCCGGGCCTGCAGGTCTCGCAGCTCGCGCTGCAGCCCGGTCCGCACGATCGGGTCGATGGCCCCGAACGGCTCGTCCATCAGCAGCACCTTCGGGTCAGCGGCCAGCCCGCGGGCCACCCCCACCCGCTGCTGCTGCCCGCCGGAGAGCTGCGCGGGGTAGCGCTGGGCGAGGTCACGGTCCAGGCCGACGGTGTCCATGAGCTCCAGGGCCTGCTGGTGGGCGGCCTTCTTGGGGACCCGGTTCAGCAGCGGCACGGTGGCGATGTTGTCGATCACCCGCCGGTGCGGCAGCAGCCCGGCGTTCTGCATCACGTACCCGATGGACCGGCGCAGCTGGACCGGTGCGGCATTCGCCACGTCGACGCCGCCGACGAGGACCTGCCCGCTGGTGGGGGTCACCATCCGGTTCACCATCCGCAGCAGGGTGGTCTTGCCGCAGCCGGAGGACCCGACCAGCACGGTGGTCTTTCCCTCCGGGACCAGGAGCGACACGTTCTCGACGGCAACGGTCCCGTCGGGGTAGATCTTGCTGACCTCTCGAAGCTCGATCACCCAGCCATAGTGGCTCAGGGCACCGGCGAAACCCCAGCGAAATCTCAGCCGGAGCCTGAAGGCGTACGACTCGGGCTCAGCCGAGCTGCTCCTCGGCGGCCACCAGCCGGTCGGCCAGCTCAGCCTCCGCGGCCTGGGCCTGCTCCAGGCGCTGCTGGGCGGCGGCCAGCTCGGCGCTGAGCCGCTCGACCTGCTGCTCGGCCTCCACTCGGGCGGTGGAGGCGCCTAGCAGCTGCTCACGAAGGTCGGCGACGACCTTGGCGGCGCTGGCCCGCTGCTTCTTGGCCTTGGCCGCGGCCAGGGCCTTCTGGGCGGCCTCCAGGGCGGCCAGTGCCGCTGCCTCCTCGTCGTCGAGATCATCGTCAGCCGGTACGGGTGGTTCCGGCTCCTCGGCGACCGGCGCAGTCACCCGTACGGGCTCTGCCGGCTCGTCGGGGGCCGGCTCGGCCGGTGCTCCCTGGTCTGGGACCGGGGCGGCCGGAGGTGCCTCCTTGGCCACCGGCTCGTCGGCCGGGCCCGGGACGACTCGCAGGTGCGGACGGCCTTCCCCGCTGGGCAGCGCCGCAGGAGCGTCCTCGTCGGCCGGGGTCTCGCCGCCAGTGGCCGCTGAAGCGGCCGGGGTCGCTGCGGCGGCCGGCGCCCGGTCCTCGGCGACCTGCCGGGTCCGCAGGTCCAGCTCGGCGCCCAGCGCGCCGGTCAGGTCGACCTCTCCGAAGCCCGCGTACACCAGGGGCCGGGCCAGGCAGCCTGAGGTCACCACCTGCTCGGCCCTCGGGTCGGCCACCGCGGCGGTGAGGGTGCTCTGGACCTCGGCCAGGGAGGCCGCGGAGGCAGTCACGCCCCTGGTCTCCAGCAGCCGGGTCAGCCCAGTCAGGACCGCCTGCTCCAGCTCTCGGCGCCGTCCGGTCATCCCGGCCACCGCGGCCATGTCGAGGCGGGCCTGGGCCTCGCGCATCTCGGCCCCCAGCTGCAGCAGCTCACCCAGCTCGGGCAGCGGCGCGCGGGCCGCCAGGTTCAGGTACCAGGCGCTCACCGTGGGGCGCCGCAGCGCCCCGATCGCCGTTGCCAGCGGACGGTCCTTGGCCGCCCGGGCCTGCTTCACCAGCTCGGTCCGACGGGCCACGAAGGTGGCTGGGTCGATCCCGTACAGCTCCTCGGCCGCCTGCTCCAGGTCCATGGCGGCAGTCTGTCAGCCCGCTGGAGCAGCGACCAGACCTGGGGCCTCACGACCAGGCGCACCGAGCCGGTCCCCACGGCTGGGAGACGGACGACCCAGCGGATCGCCCCTCAACCGCGCTGGTACTCCACCACCACCGGGGCGTGGTCACTGATCCGGGAGGCATAGTCGGGTGCCCGGTCTGTGCCGGCGGACACGGCCCGCTGCGCCAGGCCCCGGGTCGCCAGCTGGTAGTCGATCCGCCAGCCGGTGTCGTTCTGGAAGGGGCCGTCGCCCCAGCGCCACCACGAGTACGGGCCGGGCTGGTCGGGGTGGAGGGAGCGGACCACGTCGGTCAGGGTCCGCGGCGACAGCAGCGAGCCGAACCACTCCCGCTCCTCGGGCCGGAACCCGACCTGGTTGCGGTTGGCGGTGGCGTTGCGCAGGTCGAGCCGGGTGTGGGCGACGTTGAAGTCACCCATCACCAGCAGCTCCCGGCCGTCGCGGCGGGCCTGGACCCGGGCCTCGCGCAGGTAGCCGCGCAGGGCCGCCAGGAACCGGGTCTTGTGCCGCCACGGCCTCGGGTCCGGGTCGCCGGCCCGCCCGCCCTTGGGCACGTACAGGCTCCCCACCCGAAGCCTCAGCCCGGGCAGGTCCAGGTCGGCCTCCAGGTAGCGCCCCTCGTGGGCAAAGGCGACCCGGCCGATCCCGGTCCGGACCGCGACCGGCGGCTGCCGGGTCAGCAGGGCGCAGCCGTTGCGTCCGGCCAGGCTCCCGGCGTCATAGCTGAGGTGGTACCCGGCCCACGCCTCGGGCGGCACCAGCCCCGGCGGGCAGCGCATCTCCTGGACCGCGACCAGGTCGCAGTCACGGGCGGCCAGCCAGTCGGCGAAGCCGCGGCGGACCGCAGAACGGATCCCGTTCGCGTTCAGGGTGGCGACCCGCAGCAGGTCAGCCACAGGTCACCGCGACCACGCTCCCGAGGACGACGTACCACGGTGTTCTCTCTTTGCTGATCAGCAGTCGCGCCAGAACGTTCACCGTCACCCCCGCCCTTGACTTGCGTCTCCAACACTACTATCACTAGGGGTTCCTCGCGAGAGCGAAGGTTTTCAGAGGCCCCGGTGGCAGGGCTTGCGGGAGGCCTGCTCGGCCCTTCCAGACCCCCGACCCACGCGCCCTTGCTGGTCGGCCTGTGCCTTCAGCCAGCAGCAGCCCGCTGGACACGGTAGAGTCCAGGCCACAGACCGGACGCCGGCAAAGGAGCGCGCGAGATGACTGACGGACGGGTGCTGTGCCTGGGCGAGGCGCTGGTCGATGTGGTGGCCCGCGGCGACCAGGTCGGCGAGCATGTCGGCGGCAGCGTGCTGAACGTGGCCTCCGGCCTGGCCCGGCTGGAGCACCCGGCCAGCCTGGCGTCATGGTGGGCAAAAGACCGGCACGGACGGCTGATCGAGGACGCTGTCCACCAGGCCGGAGTCGAGATCGTGCCGGGCAGCGACGGAGCAGAGCGGACCTCGGTCGCGTACGCGACGCTCGATGCCGAGGGCAAGGCCAGCTACCAGTTCGACCTGTCCACCGCGGTACCTCCCCTTGACCTCAGCCGCTTCGGCCACACCCACACCGGCAGCATCGGCGCCACCGTCGAGCCCGGCGGCTCCCAGGTGGTCGAGGTGGTGCGCCGGATCCGCGAGCGGTCCACGGTCTCGTACGACCCGAACGCCCGTCCCACGCTGATGGGCTCGCCGCAGCAGACGGTGCTCCGGGTCGAGGAGCTGGTCGGACTGTCTGACGTGGTGAAGGCCTCCGACGAGGACGTGGCCTGGCTCTACCCCGGCACCTCGATCGAGGAGGTGCTGCGGCACTGGCTCAGCCTGGGGCCGGCCCTGGTGGTCTGCACCCTTGGCTCGCAGGGCGCGGTCGCGATGCTGCGCGACGGCCAGGGCCTGGAGCGGGTGCCGCCGATGACGGTCACGGTGGGTGACACGGTGGGCTGCGGCGACTCGTTCATGGCCGGAATGCTGTCGGGGCTGCTGGCCGACGGCCTGCTGGGTGGCCCCGAGGCCCGGCAGCGCCTCGCCGCCGCCTCCTGGGCCGACGTCCAGCCCGCCCTGAAGCGGGCCGTGGTCACCTCCGGCATCACAGCCACCCACGCCGGCGCGTACGGGCCGACGCTCCCGGAGGTCCGCGGCGTCCAGGAGGCCCACCCGGACCTCGCATAGACCAGAGGCGGCGATACCGTCGACGCAAACAGGACCCACGGAGATATCACGGGGTTCCGGACCGTCCCGGGGCAGGGGCACGTACAACGACGCAGCAGCCGCGCAGAACATCGAGAAGCAGATCAAGAACGGACGATCGGTGCTGCTCGACACCAGGCACCTCAGTGAGGCCGACCGGAATAGTCTCATTGCTTTGGTGAAGGCTCATCCAAACTGGGCCGGAAAGGTGGTGTTCTACTGATGACCGTCAAGGATCTGGGTGCGCGGCTGGCCGCGCACGCGGCCTGGCTGGCCGGTGACCCGACTGGCACTCGGCTGAACCTCACATCGGCCGACCTGACCCGGGCCAGCCTGGCGGGAGCGGACCTCAGCCGGGCGGTTCTGTGGTCGACGGTGCTCGACGAGGCCGACCTGAGAGGAGCTCGACTGGTCGGCGCCCAGCTGCTGAGTGCCTACCTGGCGGGAGCCCTCCTTGATGGCGCGGTCCTCACCCGTGCCGATCTTCACAAGGCGGAGGCGAGCGAGGCCTCGTTCGCGGGGGCAGTGCTGACCGAGGCCCGGCTGCAGCGCGGCTCCTTCTTCCGGGCCAGCTTCCGAGGAGCCGACCTGCGTGGAGCTGTGCTGACGGATGGGCTCTTCGCGTCGGCTGACCTCACCGGCGCCAACGTGTCGAGCGCTGCCCTCACCGGCGCAGGCTTTGCGGAGGCCGTGATGGACCGCGTCGTGGCTGCAGGTGCCGTGGGCGGCGTGCTGAGTGATCCGGTCCTGGTCGGCGGGCAGGCCCGCAGCGTGGTCGAGGTGCTGAACGCTGCCGGAGGCACGGTGCACCCCGGGTACCCGAATGAGCCCGCCGGGCACGAAGTTCAGCAGTGGATGGACAAGTACCTGGAGCGATGATGAGTCTGTACGGTTCAGACGCAGCCCTTCGACAGCTGCAAGAGCAGATCCTCAACCTTCGACCGGGCGAGGACCCGGTGGAGTGCGAGGCCACATCCCCGGACGAACGGGTACGGGCGACCTGGCGAGCAGGCCGACTCGACAACCTCAGCATCGATCCTCGAGTGCCTCGTGACCTGTCCACCGTTGAACTTGCGGACCTAGTGCTTCAGGTGGTGAATGCCGCCGTCGAGAAAGCAGAGTCGGCCCGCCCCAGTCTGGACCCGGAAGCCTTCCAGGGACTGCTGGGCGAGGTCGAGCGGATCGCGGACGAGGCCGAGACCGGCTTCCGGCGCCAGACCGAGGCCATGGACCAGGCCCTGGCCCGGGTTGAGCGGACAGCAGCCGAGCGACTGGCGCGACCACGGTAGTCGACGAAGGTCGTCCCGACCGGTCGGACGGCTCTGGGGCGCTGGACCGCCGCTGGCCGTAGCCTCACGGCCGGGCGGGCGAAGACCACGAGCCGCTGCCCGAGCAGGGAGCAGCAGAACAGGACGACCTCGGTGACCACCTTCGCCGCCAGAACCGGCAGCCCGAGCCCGGTCAAGGTGCTCATCAGGACAGCACTGCCGAGCAGCAGCAGCCCCGCCAGGGCCAGGTACCGGACCAGGGCCGGGCGCCAGGGCAGGTCCTGGGCGGCGAAGACACAACGGCGGTTGGCGATGAAGTTGGCCGCCCCGGAGACCACCCGGGCGCCCACCACCGCCACCACGAGCTGGCCGGTTGCGGCCTGAAGCAGCCACAGCACGGCCGTGTCGAGCAGGAACGAGGCCAGCCCCACGCCCGCGAACCGGGCCGCTGTCCTCATCACCGGCCCTGGAGCCGGTGGCCGGCGAAGGCCAGCATCGGGGCGTACACCCGCCAGGAGTCGCTGACGGTACGGAAGTGCGAGCTGTGGCGCGCCTCGTACACGGTCTCGATCTCGACCTCGACGACCTCGACCCCGGCGCCCCGGGCCGCCAGGAGCGCGCTCAGCTCGTACTCGAAGCGCTCCCCCGGCACCCGCAGCAGCCACTCCAGCAGCGGGTACGGGTAGCCGCGCAGGCCGGTCTGGGTGTCGTACACGTCGGTGCCGGTGACCAGCCGGAACAGGTACCGGGTGACCGTGTTCCCGAAGCGGCTGCGCAGCGGGACCCGCCCGGTGAACCGGCGCCCGCCCAGCACCATCGTCCCCGGCCGGACCGCGGCTGCCACCCGGGCCACGTCGTACGGGCGGTGCTGCCCGTCAGAGTCGGCGCACACCACGTCCGAGCCGGGGGCGTGCTCGGTGACCCAGCGCAGCCCGGTCTTGAGCGCCGCCCCCTTGCCGCGGTTGCGGTCATGGGTGATGACCGTGGCCCCGGCAGCGGCAGCCTCGGCGACGACCGGCCGGTAGCGCGGCCCGGAGCCGTCGTCGACGACGAGGACCTCGGCCTGCGGCAGCTCCTGGCGCAGCTCGGTGAGCAGCCTGACCAGGCGGTGGTCGGGCTCGTACGAGGGGATCAGCACGATCATGGCCGGCTACCTTCCGATGTAGAGGATGTCGCTGGTGCCGCGCTCCTTGTCGGTTCCGCGCGGCCTGCTCACGATGTCGTTGTCGAACCACATCGCCGAGGAGCCGCCGCCGTCGAGGTTGTAGGCGACCTGGCAGCCGAGGCCGGCCATGATCGTGGCCAGCTCGGGCAGGGTGACACCACGGCTGTACCCAGGGCTGCGCCCGTCGACGACCACCATGACCACGTGGCCGGGGCTGACCATCCCGATCGCGGTCCGGGGGTGGTTGCCCTGGATCGAGTGGTTCCCGACGTTCCGGTCGATCTCGACCGACTCGATCCCGGCCAGCACGGCTCCACCGTCGACGATGCCGGGACCAAAGGAGAGCGTGTGCCAGACGCCGTCGCTGACCAGCGTGGCTGCGGTGGTGGCAGTCTCGTCGTACAGGGCGAAGGTCCCGTCCCGGTAGATCGCCAGCCCCTGCCGGGCGCCCTGGTCACGGAACACAGCCCCGTTGCGGACCTCGATCCCGGTTGAGCGAAAGCCGTAGTAGTCGCCGTTGACCGCGCACACCGCGCCGACCCGCTGGGCCATGGCCGACGGCACCTCGATCACGTTGTTCCCGAAGGTGTCCTTGGCGAAGGCTGACATCAGCGCGGTGGGGCTGGCCAGCTGGGCGTCGGCGACACAGTAGGTCACCTTGTCCTGCCCGGTGCCGGTCTCGACGGTGCGGACAGTCACCGTGCCGCTGGGGCCCTGGTACGTGTTGGCGGACACCGATCCGGTCGCCGCGGAGGACGCCGAGGCGGAGGCCGTGCCGACGGCGTACCGGGAGCTGGCACCGGTGACCTCCACGTGCTCGACGAGGTAGCGGTCGACGGCCCAGGCCGCCCCGGAGGACAGGGCCACTGCCCCTCCGACCGCCCCCGAGAGCAGACCGCGCCGGGTAATCGCGCGGCGCGGGCGACCGGTGGTGGGAGTCTCGTTCATGCCACCACCGTCGCTGTCCAGCCTGTGGGCTGGCTGTGAAGAATCTGGACAACAGCCCTGAACTGTGCTGTGCTTGACTTTTGCCCACAGTCGCCAGAGCGAGATCTCACGGTCGGCGCACAGACTGGTGGGGCTGGATAGAGCCCGTACGACTGATCCAACCGAACCGCCAGAACTCGAGCAAGGAGCCGGGGATATGTCTTCAACCATTCCATACGCCGGGAATGTCGTGGCCATTCTCATCTTGATCTTCGGCCTCTACTTCCCCCGGCACCGCCGCCGCGACCTCGTCGTCTCCTACCTCGGCGTCAACATCGGGGTGATGGCCGTCAGTACGGTGCTGCTGAACGTCGCCGAGGGCCTCGGCGTTGGGCTGGGGCTGTTCGGGGTCCTGTCGATCATCCGGCTCCGCTCCGACGAGCTGGCCCAGCACGAGGTCGCGTACTACTTCAGCTCGCTGGCGCTCGGGCTGCTCAGCGGGCTGTCGGTCGCCCCGCTCTGGCTGACAGGGACCCTGATGGCGGTCATCGTGCTCGCCATGGCGGTCGGCGACTCCCCCTGGCTGCTGAGTGGCTACCGGCGCCAGCTGATCCAGCTGGACCGGGGGATCGCCGACGAGACCGCGCTGGTGGAACACCTGGAGCAGCGCCTGGGGGCGGACGTGAAGAGGGTCTCGGTGCTCAAGCTGGACCTGGTCAACGACCTCACCTTGGTGGATGTCCGCTACCGGGTCCGGCGCTCAGCCGCTCTGAAGCCAGCGGCTGTGGCGCACCAGCAGCAGCTCGAGACGGTCCGGTGAGCGGGCTGGACCAGGCTCTCCAGGTTTTTGCACCCATCAGCCTGGACGAGCTCACGGACCAGGCCGCCCTGATGACCCGGGTTGACCGCAAGTACGTGCTCTCCAGTGCCGACGCGCAGATGCTGGCGGCGACGATGCCGGCGACCACCCGGGTCCTGGAGATTGGCGGGCGCCGGCGCTTCGGGTACCAGTCGCTGTACTTCGACACCGCCAGGCTGGAGGCCTACCGCCGCACGGCGCAGCGCCGTCGGCGCCGGTTCAAGGTCCGGACCCGCAGCTACGACACCGGCGCAGACTTCCTGGAGGTCAAGACCCGCCAGCTGGCCGCCACGGTGAAGGAGCGGATCCCGTACCACGCTCCCGGGCTGGCCCTGGACGCCGCCGGGCACGCGTACGCCCACCAGCGGCTGGCTGCGGCCGGGATCGACCTTCAAACCGAGCTCCTGGCCACGCTGTGGACCTCGTACCGGCGCAGCACCCTGCTTCTGCCGAGCGAGTCAGCCCGGGTCACCCTGGACACCGACCTGCGCTGGACAGCCCCGGTGGTCGCGGCCACGCTGGCGCTCCAGGACCTGACCATCGTGGAGACCAAGTCCGGCAGCCAGGCTTCCTCCGCCGACCGGCTGCTCTGGTCACTTGGGTACCGTCCGGTCTCGATCTCCAAGTACGGGACTGGCCTGGCCGCACTGTACCCCGAGCTGCCCCGCAACCGCTGGCACCGGCTCCTGGGCAGCATCCGTCCCCACCTGCACGAGGCCCTGCCGGCTCACTAGGCCGGCTGGTTCCCTTCGCCCCGCGTGCCCAGGCCGTGCTGCCGGGTCCTCGCCGAAGGCCGCGAGCAGATCGACGACGTCACCGAGTGGACTGAGGACGATGCGTGACGGCCGGCCCAGCCGCAGGAACCAGCAAGGCCCCGACCCGCACGGGCCGGGGCCTTGACAGTGGTCAGGTCTAGCTCGCCTGGGCTGCGATCTGCTCCAGAGCCGCACCCCAGTGGGTCTCCAGCTCGGCCGGGTCGAGGTCCGGGCCGACGTGCTCGTGGCGGATCTCCAGCACGGTAGTGCTGTCGTCCTTGGCCCGCAGGCGCAGGTCCACCATGGTGCGCGGCGCACCCTCGCCGGCGTGCCACGAGAACCGGATCTGCTCCAGCGGGTGGAAGCTGCGGGTCATCCCGTAGCGGCCGTCCTTGGCCTCCCACCTGTCGCCCTTGTCACCCAGCTGGCCGCCCTCGCCCAGCAGGGCCTCCATGCCAGTCGGAGTCACCAGCACGTTCCACACTGCTTTCAGGGGATGGGACACCTCGCGGCTGATGACCACGGTGGTGTCCTTGGTCTCTGACTCGGTGAGCTGCTCCGTCATGGTTCGACCTCCCTTGGTCCGGGCCGGTGCCCAGTCGCCGTGCCCCCGCTTTCGGGTTGCGAACAGACTAGCCCCGTCCGCTCGGCTCCGCGAGCAGGGACAGACGTGTTGAACCACGCAGACCTGACCGGTTCACTGCCCTGGCCGACTGGGGCCTGAGCGCACCGACGGCCGGTACGCGCTGACGGTCGGGTCGCCGGTCACCCAGAACCGCCAGGGCCGGTCCGCAGCCCGGCTGACCCCCACGCGAGGACCGCTGGAGACCGGTGGCACCCGGTGCCGGCGGCGCAGCTCGACCCGGTCCTGGTCGATCCTGGTCCCCGAGTCCGACGGCCGCAGCCCGAGGCAGGCGCCCAGGTTCCCGGGGCCGCGGGCCAGAGCCACATCAGGTGTCCCGGGACGACGCCGGGCCCGGGCGGTCTCCAGCCCAGCCACCACCGCCCCAGCCCGCAGCAGCACCGCCGACGCCACCTGGTCAGGGCCGCAGACGATATTCACGGCCGCGTGCACCCCGTACGAGAGGTAGACGTAGAGGTGCCCGCTCGGCCCGAACATCACCGCCGTCCTCGGCGTCGGCCCTCGCCAGGCGTGGGAGGCAGGGTCGTCGGCGCCCTCGTACGCCTCCACCTCGGTCAGCCGCAGGGCGACCGGGCCGACCCGCAGCAGGCAGCCCAGAAGCCGCGGGGCGACCTCCAGGGCCCGACGGCTCAGCTGCACCGGGCCATTCTGCCCCGGCTTCGCCGCCCGAAGGCCGCCTCAGACCCGCAACACTCTGCTGGCGAGCCTGAACGCGCTAGCCTGAGCAGGTGCTCGGGCGACGCCGGTTCTTGAGCGCCGCGGCGGGAGCTCTCAGCCTCGTCGGCGGCTGCAGCACCGACCCAGCAGGCCCCCAGCAAACCCCCAGCCCCTCCCCCACTCCCACCCCGTCGGTGCCGCAGCGCGACTTTCTGGCCCCCGGGGAGGCGCCGGCCGTGGTTCGCGAGCTGGTCGAGGCGGCTGGCACCAACAACGCCATCAAGTTTGAGCTCACCAGGACCCGGGCCGCCCTGAGCGTAGTCTCCGGTTCCCAGGCCACCACCTGGGCCTGGCGCAGTGGGCAGATCACGGTCGTCGAGTCCGACACCCAGTTCGTCGGCCAGGCCATCTTCGACCCCCGCGACTACAACCTGAACGACGTCGCCGGGATGCTCCAGACCGCCGGTCGGCTGTCGCGTTCCAGCCAGCAGCAGGAGCTGCAGATCGTCGAGTACGCCGACCGCGCGGTGTACATGACCGTGACCACCAACCCCGAGTCGCAGACCATCTTCTTCCACAAGGACGGGCGGCTGGTGACGCCCCTCGACCTGAGCACCCTTGAAGGGGTCACCGAGGCACTGCGCGACACCGTGGCAGGCAAGACGTCGGTGCTGGGGATCGGGATCCTGCCCAACCAGGGCGGGCTCTGGGTCGACGCCACAGCCGCTGGCCAGACGGTGATCCGGACCCTGCGGATGCCCCGCTTCCCGGCGCGCAGCAGCGCCCGGCGCGACCCCGGGTCGACCCATCCGTTCGACCCGGCGCTGGTGTCCCCCGAGGTGGTCATCAGCACCCGGGACCGGCTGCTGAGCAAGCTCAAGTCGTCACTCACGCCGAGCTGGTCGGTCACCATCGAGGCCCGCACCCGGGACCAGGACCCAGGCCCTCGAATGTACTGGTCGCTGGCGGGCGAGTCCGTCACGACGACCCTGGCCGGGGTCGAGGTCGACAAGGGCTGAGCCACCGCGGCCGGGGAGCCGGCGGCCTGGACGACGAGCCGGCACGGCAGGTCGGCGCTGGGGGCTCAGACGCTGGCCGGGCTGAAGGTGTCGCAGCGGTTCGGGTCGCCCGACTGGTACCCGGTCTTGGCCCACTTCTGCCGCTGCTCGGCCGAGCCGTGAGTCCACAGGTCTGGCCGCACCTGGCCGCCCTGGGAACGCTGGATCCGGTCGTCCCCGACGCTGCCGGCGGTCTCGATGATCCGGTCCAGGTCGTCCTGGGTGACTGCCTGGATGGGGCCGTTCGGGTCATCGGCGGCGTGCCGGAACCAGACCGCCGCGTAGCAGTCGGCCTGCAGCTCGAGGCGGACCTGCGGTGAGGACGGGCCCGTGCCCTGCCCCGCCGACTGGACCTGGGCCAGCCGACCAGTCTGGTTCTGGATGTGGTGGCCGTACTCGTGGGCCACGATGTACGCCTCGGCGGCGTCGCCGCCCCGCGAGCCCAGCCGCTCCAGCAGCTGGGCGGTGAAGGCGGTGTCGATGTAGATCGTGGAGTCGGCCGGGCAGTAGAACGGGCCGACCTGGCTGCTCGCGGTGCCGCAGCCGGTGCTGACCTGGCCGGAGAAGGTCACCATAGGGGCTGCGGCCGCGCTGTACTGCTGCCAGTAGGCAGTCACCGAGACCAGGTACGCGTTCCAGCGGCACTCACGGTTCTTGGCGATGTCCGAGCCGCGGGTGCAGCTGCTCCTCGGTGCCCGGCTCGCCGTGGTGGCTGGAGCCTGGGCCGCGCCGAGCAGGTCGCCGGGGTTGAGCCCCAGCACCAGAGCCAGCAGCACCACGATGAGGGTGCCGCCACCCCCGACGGCGATCCGGCCGCCCCGGCCGCTGCTACCGCTGATGACCTGGGCGCCGCTGATGTCGGCATCGTCGCGATACTGCATGGCTGCCGTCCTCTTCTCGTGGCCACACCCACCGCTGGGCAGCATATCTGGCTCTGCCGGCCGGCTCTGGGCCCTGATGAGGTCACCGAGGTGTGCCCCGCTTGGCTGCTGTGACCGCTGTTGCCATCATGAACAGGTGAGGATCGTGGGAGTCCCGGCTGCGGGCCGACCGACCGAGGTCAGCGTCCTCGTCGGCCACGGTGACGACCCGCGCGCCCTGCTCTGGGACCGGGGCTACTTCGTGCAGCGGGTGCTCTCGGTCAGCGGGCCGGCCACCGACCTGGTGCTCACCGTCCAGGTGGCGCCGCACCAGCACCCCGGGACGACCTTGCCGGTCCGCGACCACGGCGTCGACCCGGGAGTGGCCTTCCCGGCCGGGGTCCGCCCGGTGAAGCGGCAGCGGCTTGCCGCCTACGCCATCGTGCTCTCGAGCCGGGGGCTCCTGGCGACCCAGTTCTCCAGCCTCACCGCGGTGCCCGGGCTGTGGGGCCTGCCGGGCGGCGGGATGGACGGCTCAGAGACCGCGGCCGACGCTGTGGTCCGTGAGGTGTACGAGGAGGCTGGCCAGCACGTCGAGATCGACCACGTCCTGGACGTCCAGTCGGACCACTGGATCGGCCAGGCCCCGTCGGGCGCCCTTGAGGACTTTCACGCCCTGCGTCTGATCTATGCCGCCAGCTGCCCGCGCCCGACCGAGCCGGTCGTGCAGGACGTGGGAGGCACCACCGCGGCAGCCCGCTGGCTGCCGCCGCGCCGCTGGCGCCGGCTCAGCTGGACCTCAGGCTTCCGGATGCTCCTGGTCAAGCACCTCGAGCCTCTCCTGCCGGCCCCGGCGGGCGCCTCCTGAGAGCAGGCGACAGCCCGGCCACCCACGAGTGACCGGGCCGTCGGGTGCGAGCCGTCAGCGGCGGAGGTACGACAGCAGCCGCAGGACGTTGGTGTAGAGCCAGACCATGGTGACGGTCAGGCCGAAGGCCGCCCGCCAGGACTCCTTGGCTGGTGCCCCAGCGCGGATTCCCTCCTCGATGTACTGGAAGTCGTCCACCAGCGAGAACACCGCCAGCACCGCACCGGCACCGGCGAAGAACCAGGCCAGCGCCCCGACCTCGCCAGTGACCCCGGCATACAGCCCAAGGTTGATCCCGGCGAAGGAGAGCACCAGGCTCAGCAGGCTGGCGATGACCACCCCGATCATCGACAGCATCAGGATCCGGCGCCACTTGTTCGACAGCCGGAAGCCGCCGAACTTGAACGCCACCAGAGTCACGCCGGCCGCGACGAAGGTGCCCATCACGGCCTGGACCACGATGCCGGGGTAGTAGCTCTCGAAGACCATGCTCATCGCGCCGACCAGGACCCCCTCGACGACCGCGAAGGTAAAGGCCAGCACCGGGCCGATGGTCCGCCGGACCGCGACGACCAGCGGCACCACGAAGGCCGCGATCCCGCAGACGACCACGGCCGGCAGCATCAGCAGCGGCGGCAGGAACAGAGCGGTGGCCACGGCCACCAGGATCAGGGCGCCGATGGTGAGAGCGCTCTTGGTGATCACGTCGTCGATGGTCATCAGCCCGGTCGGCTGGACCGGGCCCGGCACGCCCGGCTGCCCCTGCGGGCCGTACGGCTGCTGGTAGGGCCCCTGTGGCCCGTAGCCGTACTGCTGCGGGTAGGCCTGAGGCGCGCGGTCATGAGTGAACGCGTCTGGCCGCGAGAGGACTGGGTTTGCCAAGGGAACGAGCCTCCTGACTCGACGTATGTTAAGTACCCCACCAGTGTAGGTAACGTCGCAGACAGTGAAGGTCACCTGCGCCCGGAACCAGGGTCAGACCAGGGGCTGCGGCCAGTCCCCAGCCAGCCTGACAGGCCCGAGGCGTCACGCCGCCCAGGACCCGGTGCCCCTGGTGGGGTTCGAACCCACACTGTAGCGGGTTTAAGCCGCCTGCCTCTACCGGTTGGGCCACAGGGGCGCGCTCAGGAGCGCAGCAGCTCCAGTGTCGCACCGTCGAGGATGTCGGTCTCCCGTACCGTCATCGCCAGCCGGGCCCGGCGGGCCACCTCCGCGCAGATCAGGGCGCCGGCACAGATCACCTCGGCCCGCAGCTGCTGCAGCACCGGCCAGCGTCCCAGCACCTGCTCCACCGGCATCGCCAGCAGCCGGGCGGCCAGCCGGTCCAGGTCGGCCGCCGGTACCGTCGAGTCGTGCACCCGGGTCCGGGTGTACGCGGTCAGGCCCTGCGTGATCGCGGACAGGCTGGTCGCGGTCCCGGCCACTGCGATCCAGGTCTGGGCAGCGGCGATGTCCACCCCGGAACCGTCCAGCAGCTCGGCGACCAGCCGGCGGGCCTGGTCGACCTCGTCCGGCAGCGGCGGATCCGTGTGGAGAAAGCGCTCCCGGAGCCGGACCGAGCCGACGTTGAGAGAGCAGGCCTGGAGCACCTCGCCGTCCAGCCCGCCCAGGATCAGCTCGGTGGACCCACCGCCCACGTCGGTCACCAGCACCGGCCCAGCCGCCACCGGGCCACCCGACAGGGCTCCGAGGAACGACAGCCGGGCCTCGGTGTCCCCGCTGATGACCTCCACGTCGACCCCGAGCCGCTGCCGTACCCCGTCACAGAGCTGCTGCCGGTTCCGTACGTCGCGGACGGCGCTGGTGGCGAGGAACCGCAGCCGGGTCACGCCCTGCTCGCAGACCGTCGCGGCGAACCGGTCTACCGCAGCGAAGGTCCTTGCCAGGGCGTCAGGGTGGAGCTCGCCGGTCGCGTCGACCCCCTGCCCCAGCCGGACCAGCTCCTGCGCCCGGCACACCTCCCGAAGCCCGCCGGGCGCCGGGTCGGCCACCAGCAGCCGGATCGTGTTGGTGCCGCAGTCGACCACCGCTGCCCGCATCAGCCCTCCTCCGGCAGGCAGGGCTGCTCCCAGAACCGGCCCAGCCGCTCGGCCACCTCGTCACCGAGCGGGTTCACCCCGGGCCCGGCGGCCAGGGCGTGGCCCAGCAGGGCGTGCAGGCACTTCACCCGGTCGGGCATGCCGCCGGCGCTGACTTGGTCGATCTCGGGAACCGCGTCGCCGCCGGCGAGCCGGTCCCGGTCGGCCAGGTACGCCTGGTGCGCCGCCAGGTAGCGGGACCGCAGGTCCTCGTCGACGGCGAGGCGCTCCGTCATCTGCCGCATCAGGCCCTCCGACTCCAGCGTCGAGCAGGCCGCCGCGGCCCGCGGGCAGGTCAGGTAGTACGTCGTGGGAAACGGGTCACCGTTCGGCAGCCGCGGCCGGGTCGCGACCACGCCCGGCCGGCCGCAGGGGCAGCGCCAGGCCACCTCGGCCATGGCCCGGGGCGTACGGCCCAGCTGGGCCTCGATCACCGCAGCGTCCCGGTCCGAGACCGGGCTCATCGCTTCGACCGCGACGGGGAGGGCGACGGGGAAGGGCTGGACGGAGGCGGGGTGACGATCTCGGTCGCCTTCCGGGGCGGAGCAGCCGGGGCCGGCTGGTCGGCGGCCTGCACCGAGGACCACAGCTTGTCGTACCAGGACTGGTTCTCGGGGTCGTTCATGCCCTTGATCGAGCCGACCTGGCCGCTAAGCACCTTGCCGTCGGCGCCGATCACCCGGTACCCGACCTCGCCCGGAACGACCCAGCCAAGCCGGTCGCGGGCCTGGGCCTTGACGTAGTCCTGGTCGTCCCAGCGCTTCAGCTCGTCGCTGAGCCGCGCCACAGAGGCCGACCGCAGCGCAATCTGCTGCTTGGCGACCGCGATCTCTTGCTGCTGCTGCAGGTACAGCCGAAGCGACCCGATATAGCTCAGGGCCAGGATCGCCAGCACCACCGCCAGCGCGATCGCGCGCCGGGTGATGCCGAGCGAGAACTCCGGCAGCAGCGTCTGGGGCTTCTCCGGCTCCGGCTGGTGGGCGACCGAGGGGCGAGAGGTACGGCGCTGCCGCGGCGACCCCGGCCGGGATGTCGCCCGGCCCGGGCCGCTGCTGCCGCGCGTACCTCGTCGCCCCTCAGCCATCGGCTAGCTCAGGCCTTGAACCGCGGGAAGGCCGAGGCGCCGGCGTAGGTGGCGGCCTCGTCCAGGTCGTCCTCGATCCGCAGCAGCTGGTTGTACTTCGCCACCCGCTCCGACCGGGCCGGGGCGCCGGTCTTGATCTGGCCACAGTTGGTCGCCACCGCCAGGTCGGCGATGGTGACGTCCTCGGTCTCCCCGGACCGGTGGCTCATCATGCAGCGGAAGCCGTTGCGGTGGGCCAGCGCGACCGCGTCCAGGGTCTCGGTCAGGGAGCCGATCTGGTTGACCTTGACCAGCAGCGCGTTGCCGGCCTTCAGCTCGATGCCCTTGGCGAGCCGCAACGGGTTGGTGACGAAGAGGTCGTCGCCGACGATCTGGATCTTGTCGCCGACCTGGGCGGTGAACTTCACCCAGCCGTCCCAGTCCTCCTCGTTCAGCGGGTCCTCGATCGAGACCAGCGGGTAGGCGTTGACCCACTCCTTGTAGATCGCGATCATCTCGTCGGTGGACTTGGCCGCGCCCTCAAAGGTGTACGTGCCGTCCTCGTTGTGGAACTCGGAGGCGGCCACGTCCAGGGCCAGCGCGACCTGCTTGCCGGGCTCCAGCCCGGCTGCCTTGATCGCCTCGATGATCAGGTCCAGCGCGGCCCGGTTCGACTCCAGGTCCGGCGCGAAGCCGCCCTCGTCACCCAGCCCCGTGGACAGGCCCCGGTCCTTGAGCACCTTCTTCAGCGCGTGGTAGACCCGGGCGCCCCACTCCAGCGCCTCGCGGAAGGAGTCGGCGCCGATCGGGGCGATCATGAACTCCTGCACGTCGACGTTGGAGTCGGCGTGGGAGCCGCCGTTGAGGATGTTCATCATCGGAACCGGCAGCACGTGCGCGTTCGGCCCGCCGACGTAGCGGTACAGCGGCAGCTCGGCCGACTCGGCAGCAGCGTGGGCCACGGCCAGGGAGACCCCGAGGATCGCGTTCGCGCCCAGGTTGCCCTTGTTCTCGGTGCCGTCCAGCTCGATCATCGCAGCGTCGATGGCCCGCTGCTCGGAGGCGTCGAAGTCCTCCAGCTCCATGGCGATCTGGCTCATCACGTTGTCGACCGCGGTGAGAACGCCCTTGCCGCCGTAGCGGGCCTGGTCGCCGTCCCGCAGCTCGACTGCCTCGAAGGCACCGGTCGAGGCACCCGACGGAACCCCGGCACGGCCCTGGGAGCCGTCCTCAAGGACCACCTGGACCTCGATGGTGGGGTTGCCCCGGGAGTCGAGAATCTCACGGGCCTCGATGTAGTCGATGCTGGCCACAGGCGTGCCTTTCTTCGGAAGGAACAAGACAAGCCCAGCCTATCGGTGCCTGCCAGCCCCGGGCAGTACTCACGGCCGACGTGTGCGTGGCGGCTCCTCAGGCACCCGTCTCGGCTCGGTGGACGTCGGCCTCCAGCCGGCGCAGCGCCGAGCGCAGGGCCTGCTCCGGGTCGACCCCGCCGGCCTGGGCCCGGGCCGTGAGCGCCAGCACCTCGGCTCCGTACCCGGCCTCGTCCAGTGGCTCGTCGGGCAGGCTCACCGCCACCTCGTGAGCCCGGGACCGGGCGATCACCTTCGCGGCCCGGGCCAGCACCGGCAGGCTCACCGGGATCCCGTCCAGGGCACTGCGCCGGGCCTTCTCGGCTCGCTTGCGCTGCTCCCAGGACTGGTTCAGGTCGTCAGGGACCGGGGCGTCGGAGAACACGTACGGGTGCCGCGCGACCAGCTTGTCGCTGATCTGGCCGGCGACCTCCTCCATCGTGAAGGCCTCCCGCTCGGAGGCGATCTCGCAGTGGAAGACGACCTGCAGCAGCAGGTCACCCAGCTCTTCGCGCAGGTCAGCGTCGGTTCCGGTCTCGACCGCGTCGACCACCTCAGCGGTCTCCTCGACCAGGTGGTGCAGCAGCGAGTGGTGCGTCTGCCCGGCGTCCCAGGGGCAGCCCTGACGCAGGGCGTGCACCACCTCCAGCAGCCGGTCGAGCTGCCCGGTCACGGGACCTGCGGGTCCAGCCGCGACAGGGAGCCCGGCGCCTGGTCGACCCGGAAGCTCTGCATGTCCCAGACCCCGTACCGGGGGTTGAGGGTCACCGTCAGCTGCCTGCCCAGCGCCTCCTGGTCGGCGTCCGACAGCTGCGTGGAGACCACGTTCCAGCGGCCGTGCGCGATCGCGACCGGGCGAGCCGCCTCGTCGGCGTACAGGTCCCGCATCCGCGACTTCGCGACCTGGGCCTCGACATCGCTGGGGGTGATGGTCAGATTCTTCTCCTGGGACGCCTGGTCGGCCAGCTGGCCGACCACCAGGTTGGAGACCACGATGTCGAGGGCGTCACCGCGGCTGCTGCCGACCACCCGCTGGACAGCGCTGGTGAGCCGGTCCACGGTGCTGGACGGGACCGCGACCCCGTTCACCACCAGCCCGGTGCCCGGAGCGCCGGACCCCTGAGCACAGCCGCCCAGCACCAGGGCGAGAGCAAGAGCCAGCGCAGACACAGCAGCGCGTACAGGCCTCATGGTCACCTCCAGGGTCGTCGTCGTCCCACCCTACTGGGCGGCGGCCTGGACCGCGGCCGGCGACGTCGGCGTGTAGACCGCGGTCACCACCGCCGTGGCCCAGTCCAGCACCTCGGCCCCGGACAGCGGGCGCCGCGGCATGGTGTCGGTCATCGGGGTCGGCACGAGGATGTGGCTGTCCTTGACCACCGAGCCCGGGTAGACCCGGCCCAGCCGCAGCCGGCGCGACTCGGGCAGCCGGGCCGGGGCGAACCGCACGTACTTGCCCTGAGCCACCACCTCGTGCACCCCGGCGCTACGGCACAGCAGCCGGAACCGGGCCACGTCGAGCAGCGCCTGGACCGGCTCGGGCGGTGCCCCGTACCGGTCAGCCAGCTCGGCGCTGACGGCCGCGAGGTCGGCCTCGGTACGGACCTGCGCCAGCCGCTTGTACATCTCCAGCCGCAGCCGCTCCGACTCCACGTAGCCGGTCGGCAGGTGAGCCTCGACCGGCAGCTCGATCCGCATCTCCGGCTCGGGCTCGGGCGCGTCGCCGCGGAACTCCTCGACCGCCTCCCCCACCAGCCGCAGGTACAGGTCGAAGCCGACGTCGGCAATGTGGCCGGACTGCTCGCCGCCGAGCAGGTTCCCGGCGCCGCGGATCTCTAGGTCCTTCATCGCGATCGCCATCCCAGCGCCCAGGTCGGTGTGGGCCGCCATCGTCGCCAGCCGGCCGTGCGCGGTCTCGGTGAGCGCCTTCTGGGGAGGGTAGAAGAAGTACGCGTAGCCACGGTCGCGCCCACGCCCGACCCGGCCCCGCAGCTGGTGCAGCTGAGACAGGCCCATCAGGTCGGCCCGCTCGATCAGCAGCGTGTTGGCGGTAGAGATGTCCAGGCCGGCCTCGACGATCGTGGTGCAGACCAGGACATCGGCGCGCCGCTGCCAGAAGTCGACCATCACCTGCTCCAGCTCCCGCTCGCTCATCCGGCCGTGCGCGGTCACGACCCGGGCCTCCGGGACCAGCTCGGCCAGCCGCTTGGCGGTCGCCTGGATCGACTGGACCCGGTTGTGGATGAAGAAGACCTGGCCCTCGCGGGCGAGCTCGCGCCGGATCGCGGCGACAGCCTGCGCGTCGTCGTACGGACCGGCGAAGGTGAGCACCGGGTGACGCTCCTCGGGCGGGGTGGCGATGACGCTCATCTCCCGGATCCCGGTGACCGCCATCTCCAGGGTCCGCGGGATCGGGGTGGCGCTCATCGCCAGCACGTCGACGTTGAGCCGCAGCTTCTTCAGGGCCTCCTTGTGCTCCACCCCGAAGCGCTGCTCCTCGTCGATGATCACCAGGCCCAGGTTCTTGAACTGGACCTCCCCCGACAGCAGCCGGTGGGTGCCAACCACCACGTCGACCGCGCCGCTGGCGAGCCCGTCCAGGGTCTTCTTCGACTCGGCCTCGGTCTGGAACCGCGACAGGGGCGCCACGGTCACCGGGTAGCTGGCGTAGCGGTCGGCGAAGGTGGCGTGGTGCTGCTGCACCAGCAGCGTGGTCGGGACCAGGACTGCCACCTGCATGCCGTCCTGGACCGCCTTGAACGCGGCCCGGACCGCGATCTCGGTCTTGCCGTAGCCGACGTCGCCGCAGACCAGCCGGTCCATCGGGACCACCCGCTCCATGTCCCGCTTCACCTCGTCGATGCAGGCGAGCTGGTCGGGGGTCTCGACATAGCTGAAGGAGTCCTCCAGCTCGCGCTGCCAGACCGTGTCCGGGCCGAAGGCGTGGCCCTGGGTCGCCTGGCGGGCCGCGTACAGCTTGATCAGCTCGGCCGCGATCTGGCGGACCGCCTTGCGGGCCTTGGACTTGCGCCTGCTCCAGTCGGCGCCGCCCATCCGGTCCAGGGCCGGGGCCTCGCCGCCGACGTAGCGGGTCACTAGGTGGAGCTGGTCCATCGGCACGTACAGCCGGTCACCGGGCTGGTTGCGCTTGCTCGGCGCGTACTCGATCACCAGGTACTCGCGGGTGGCGCCGGCGACCGTACGCTGGGCCAGCTCGACGTAGCGCCCGACCCCGTGCTGCTCGTGCACCACCGGGTCCCCCGCGGCCAGCTCCAGCGGGTCGATCTGGTTCTTGCGCCGACTCGGCAGCTTGCGGTGCCCCTTGTCAGCGACCTGCCCGCCGGCCAGGTCAGCGGCTGTGCAGAGCCGCAGCCCCAGACCGTCGAAGCGGAAGCCGCGGGCCAGGGCGGCGGTGGTGATGGTGACGGTCCCGGGCTGGGGCGGCTCGGTCAGCGGGTCGACGACGGTGGCGCCAACTCCGTGCTCGGCCATCACCTCGGCCAGCCGCTGGGCGAGGCCTCGACCCTCCGAGGTCAGCACCACGGCCAGCCCGTCGGCGGTGTCGGCCCGGATGTCGCGGACCGCGGCCTCGACGTCCCCGCGCCGGGGCTCGGTCGGCTGAGCGGCCAGGGTCCGGGAGACGACCCCGCCGAGCTCGACCTGGGACAGGTCAACCAGCTCGCCGTCCTCCTGGTTCGGGCCGGCTGCGAACGGTGACAGCGACCACCACAGCAGCCCCCGGCCCAGGGCCCGGGACCGGACCTCGGCCAGCGACCGGTACGCGGAGGCGCCCAGGTCGATCGGAGCCTGGCCGCCGCCAGCGGCCGCCGCCCAGGAGGCCTGCAGGAACTCCTGGGAGGTGGCTTCGAGGTCGATCGCCCTGCTCCGGACCAGCTCGGGGTCGCAGACCAGCACCAGAGTCCGCGGGTCGACTACGTCGATCAAGAGCTCCAGCCCGTCCACCAGGGCTGGCGCCAGCGCCTCCATCCCGTCCACGGCGTGGCCGGCGGCGATCCGGTCCAGCATCTCGACCAGCTCGGGGTGCTGCTCGGCCAGGGCCGCGGCCCGGGCCCGGACCTCGCCTGTCAGCAGCAGCTCACGGCACGGGTAGGCGATGACCTCGGTGCAGGTCTCGTCCCCGGAGCGCTGGTCGGCGACCGCGAAGACTCGGATCTCCTCCACCGTGTCACCGAAGAAGTCGACCCGGACCGGGTGCTCCAGGGTCGGCGGGAAGATGTCGACGATCCCGCCGCGGACCGCGAGCTCGCCGCGCCGCTCGACCAGGTCGACCCGGGTGTACGCGGCCGCGACCAGGTCTGCCGCCAGCTGCGCCGGGTCGTAGTCCTCCCCTACCGCGACCCGGACCGGACGCATCTGGGCCAGTCCCTTCACCTGCGGCTGCAGGACGGAGCGGACCGGGGCCACCAGCACCCGCGGCGCTGACTCCTCCCCGGTCCCGGCCAGGCGGCGCAGCACCGCCAGCCGCCGACCGACGGTGTCGGAGCGGGGCGAGAGCCGCTCGTGGGGCAGGGTCTCCCAGGCCGGGTAGTAGGCCACCTGCTCCGGTCCGACGACCGAGGCCACCTCGGCGGTCAGCTGCTCCGCCTCCCGGTAGGTGCTGGTCACCAGCAGCAGCGGCCGAGACCGGGCCAGCACCCCAGCCAGCAGCGGTCGCAGCGGGGCCGGGCCGGTGATGTCCAGCGCCGCCAGACCCGCGGCCGAGTCGTCACAGCACCGCGCCACGACCGGGTCGGACGCGACCAGGGGGAGAAGTCCGGGTACTGCCACGAGCCGAAACCCTACAAGGGTCTCCTGACAGAACGTACGCCTCAGGCAGGGACGATCCCGGGCACCTTCCCGAAGCCCTGGCCGGTGAAGAGGACCGGCTCACCTCGGTCCAGTGCCATCCCGGCGACGTACGCGTCACCGAGGTTGAGCCGAGCCGGGTGCCCACTGCCCTTGCCGTACTGGAGGTAGGTACGGGTCGCCGCCAGCGCAGTGGACTCGTCGAACGGCACGACTGTGATGTCATAGCGGCGGAGAAGCTCGCCGACGTCGGAGGCACCCAGCACCTGGCGGAGCACCGCGGTCAGCTCGACCACCGTGGGACTAGGGATCACGTTGTCCGGGCTCTGGGTCAGGCGCAGCGACAGGGCTTCGGAACCCGGCTCTCCAGTCACGATCGCGACCAGGGCAGACGTGTCGACGATCACCGCGGCAGGCCGTCCTCGCCGTACAGCTCGTCGTCCGAGACCGCCCGGCCGTCCTGTCGCACCGCTGCGAGCCAGGCCAGGTTGTCGGCGGATCGTGCAGCGGCCAGCGTCGGGTCGGTACGGCTGGCCCTCACCAGGCGCAGCCGGGCCTCCAGGGCGTCCTCGACCGCATCCGTCAGCGTCTGCCCGGTCAGTGCCGCCAGCTCGTGCGCTGCGCGCACTGCGCTCTTCCTGCGTATGGACAGCGTCATACGGTGAGTGTAGCCATGTATGACCGCCTCGTATGACGTGGCGCCCGACGACCGGACTGCTAGACAGCCGCCGCTGGTCAGGACCGTCGCCAGACCAGGAACGTGGCCGGGCCGAACGACGACGGCTCCTCGATCGTCGCGATCAGGGTGTACCCGCGCCCGGCCTCCAGGTCGTCGTCGATCTGCCGGTCCAGCGCCTTCGTCGGCCCGTACCGCAGCACGATGACGTCGAAGTAGCGGTCCCGGATCGCCTGCTGGTAGGCGGGCACCCCTTCCAGGTGGTGCCCGTTCTCGTGGTACGAGAAGTGAAAGGTGCCGTGCCACTGGTACGGCTCGGTGACGTCACGCAGGTAGTAGCGCGGCACCTCGGCCTCCTCCACCAGGTACTGCCCGGAGACCGGGCGGACCTGGGTCCGCAGCAGCGCCATCACGGCATCGGTCCGCGGCCAGTCTGCGTACCGGGTCTCGGCCAGGCGGAACCCGGTAGCGGCCATGCCCAGCGTCACCGCTGCCACGGTGAACAGCCGCGGCAGGCTCCGACGCCCGAGCAGGTACGCCAGGCCGACCCCGGCGACCGGCGCCATGAAGAGCAGCCCGTAGCCGGTGTGCTTGCCGAGCGAGACGGTCGTGTGGAGCTGGGCCTGGTGCAGGGGAGCCGCCAGGCCGGTGAGCACGGCCCCCAGCCCCAGCAGGATCCCTGGCACCCGGAAGGTGGTCCCCCGCATGGTCCCACTGCCGGCTGCCAGCACCGCCAGGCCCAGCAGCGCAGCGATCAGGTGAGGACCGATCTGCTGGGCGGCCTGGAGCAGGACCGAGACCGGCGCGTCCACCCCGTTAGGACGAGCGCTGGTCGTCACCTCGATCCCGCTGCGCAGCTCCGGCACCCTGGACAGGCCGAGCACCGCCAGCCCGACCACCGCACCGCTGAGCAGCACGACCCGGACAGCCCCGCGCCACCAGGACGTCCGGGCGACGGCCGCCAGACCCGCCATCCCGATCACCGGGACCACGTACATGGCTGCGGCGTACTTGGCGACCATCGCCAGCCCGAGCGGCACCACGGCCAGCAGCCACCAGCCCAGCAGCCGTCCGGGCGCCACCGCCAGCCGCAGAGCCAGCGCGAGCAGCGCCACGGTGAGCGCGTCGTACGTCGCCAGGTGGCCCATGAAGAGCACCGGCTGGCTCATCGCGAACAGCAGCGCGCCGATGTGGGCGGCCCGGTGGTCGAAGAGGACCCGGGTTGCGCCGTGCAGCCAGACCGTCGCGGCCAGCATCAGCACCAGGCTCAGCAGCCGGACCCCGGCCAGGCCGAGCCAGTCGTCGACCACGGCAGCCAGCACCGGGTAGAAGAACGGCGCCCCCGAGAAGTACGTGTGGTACTCGTCGTACGTCGGCGTCCCGTGAAGCCACTGGGCGATCAGCCGGTGCCCGGCGTAGATGTAGAGGGCCTCGTCAGAGAACGCGCTGTTGCGCAGCAGCAGGGTGCAGACCGCCTGCACGGCCACCACCGCGACCAGCGGCGACGGGCGCCGGCGACGACGCGGTTCGGGGAGGCTGACCGGGACCGGCGCGGTCGGACGCTCGGTCGTGGCGGTCATCGGCTGCGGTCCAGTCCGGCGACCACGCCGAGAGCGGCGGGGTCGTCCAGCAGCGACCAGGACTGGGCCTCCGGTGAGGTGGCGTCGGCCTCCGGCCCGGACAGGCGGTAGGCCAGGCCAGCCACCTGCGGCGACGTCCGCGCTACCAGCCCGATGTCGCGCAGGAGAGCGGCCCGGTCCGCTCCGGTCGTCGAAACCCCCTTGGCCGCTACATCCAGCAGGATCGGCTTGCCCGGGCAGGTCTGCTCCACCTGCGCCACCAGCTGCTGCGCGGAGGGCCAGGCCGTCCCCGGGTAGCCGAACACGGTGACGCCGACCGCGTCGATCTCCTCGCTGGGCGGCCGGAAGGCCGGGTCAAGGGTGACCTCGGCCGGCTGCCAGACCAGGGCCACGTTGGTGGCCCCGGCGCTGTGGAGCAGCCGCCGGATCCGCGACCAGGCCCGTGGGGTGTCAGCGGGGATGTCACCGTTGGTGACCCCGGAGGTGACCGGGTAGTTCCGGTCGACCTGAGGCAGGACCGTCAGGTACACCGGGCGGCGGGACTGGGCCAGCTGGCGGCCCCAGCGGTGCAGGTCAGCATCGTGAACACCGTTGCTGATCGCGGTGAGCCGTGACCGGGCCGTGGCGGCCCCGGCGTCGGAGAAGACCAGGGTGATCCACGGCACCGCCCCGTCCGGCTGGGCCTGGAGCCATCCGGTCGGGTCGTCGGCGATCTCGAAGGTGTGCCCGGTGAGGTCGCCTGCCCCCTCCTGGCGCAGCTGGTCCAGCTGGGCGTCGGCCGCTCCGGTCAGCCCCACCCGGAAGGAGCGGGCGTCGGTGGCCGGCGGCAGCCCGGCGACCACGGGCGGCTCGGCGCGCCACCACAGCAGTCCCGCCGCCAGCAGGGTCACGGTCACGACCGGGACAGCCACCATCGGCCAGCGCCGGCGGCGCCGGCGGCGAGGAGGCACCACGGCCGGCTTGCCGCGGGCGTCGTCCCAGACCAGGCGCAGCACGACGACGAACATCGCCGCGAAGTACACCAGCCAGGCGGCCGCTACCCAGTGGTTCGGGTCGCTGGCCCGGGTGAGGGACACCATGAGTGAGACCAGGCAGAGCACCAGGCCCAGGACGAACGGTGCGGCGTTGCGCCAGAACCCGTCCGACGAGCCCTGCTTCGGGGTCAGGGTGAAGATTCCCCGCCGACCGGTGATGGTCATCACGGTGGCCCGCAGCAGGGCCGGGCCCGAGGCGAAGCCGATCACCACGCTGCGCCACGTGCTGGTGCCCCAGGTGGCGTGGATGAAGGCGACCATGGCGAGCCCGTAGTACGGCACGAAGTGGTTGAGGAACTCGGTCAGGGTGGAGCCCTGCACGCCGTTCAGGCCGCCTAGCACGAACAGCAGCGGCACCAGCAGGAAGACCAGGTCTCGCAGGCCGCACAGGTAGTGCGTCATGGCCAGCCCGTACTGCGCCCGCTGCACCGCGCTCAGCCCGCCGTGGAAGGGCAGCAGGATCTGCTTCCAGTGGGTCCGCAGCGCGGTGAGGGTGCCTCGGGCCCACCGCTCCTGCTGCTTCACGTACGAGCGGAAGGTCACCGGCCCCAGACCGGTGGCGTGGATGCCCTTGACGTACACGCTGCGCCAGCGTGGAGCCAGCAGAATGGAGGCGGCGAAGTCCTCGGTCACCGAGTCGGTCGGGAAGCCGCCGATCTCGTCCAGGGCCTCGCCCCGGATGACGACGTTGGTCCCGCAGATGAAGGCGGCGTCGCTGACCGACTTGGCCGGGCACAGGAGCCGGTAGAACAGCGACTGCTGGTCGTCGGCCCACTGGGCGACCCGGTTCTTGCGGTTGCGGTAGAACTGCCCGGTCTGGACCCAGCCGACCTCGGCGTCGCGCATCGGCGCCAGAGTGACCTGGAAGAAGTCCGGTTCGGGGACCTGGTCGGCGTCGAAGATCGCGAGAAAGCACCGCCCCACGCCGCCGACCAGCTGGCGGGCGTTCTCCACGTTGCCGGCCTTCGCGCCGCCAGGCACCGTACGGGTCACGCACTCGACCCCGAGCTCGGCGGCGAGAGCCTCAATATCGTTGCTGCAGGCGGCACCGGCAACCCCGCCGTCGTTGCAGACCACCACCCGGATGACGGCCTGCGGGTGGGTCCTCAGGTAGGTCTCCCGGGCCTGGAGAATGCCCCGCAGCGTCTCCCCCACGATCTCAGGCCCCTCGTCCACGGTCGGGACAAAGACGAACACCGGGACGGTGGACGGGTCCTGGTCGTGCGACAGGGAGGCGACCCGGCGCGGCATCAGCCCGAGGTGGAGACCGATGTTGTGAGCGAGTGCGTGGAGCTCGGCCAGGACCAGGGGGACGGCGATGTAGAACGCCGACCAGGAGATCACCGACAGGCGCCAGGTGAAGTAGTCGACGCCCGCGAGCAGAACCCCCAGGCCGAGCACCACTAGGCGCAGGGACCGGCCTCGCCAGCCAGCGGCCGCCGTCACCACCAGGGCGACCGTCACCCCGATCGCGACCAGCCAGGCGCCAGGACGCAGTACGGCGACCGCGAGGAGCACCAGGACAGCGAACACGATCCCGACTCCACGCAGCCAGCGGCTGCTGACTGCGACGTTGCGGAACAGGTCCTCGTCCGGCAGCGCTTCCCGGTCGCTGCGCAGCACCCAGCTCGGTGGCCGCAGAAGGAACCGCGGCAGGGCTGGTACGAAGCCAGGGTCGAGAGGTGACGCCGTACCCCCGGCCGAGGCCGGGCGGTGCCCTTCTGGGGGCGGAAGGTAGCTCTTTGACGGTGAGAGGTGGCTCTCCGAGGCCAGAGGGCTCCCTGGAGAAGGTGCCGCTGAAGCCGGGGCGGGTGGTGGTGCTACGGGTAGAGGCACCACGGGAGCCGGAGCATGAGTCGGCGCCGCTGAGGCCTGACGGTGCGCTACCGGAAGCGGTACCACTGGCGCCGGGGAAGAAGGCGAGGAGGCGGTCGCCGGCCACCGGCTCGGGACGGCGGGATGGGTGGGAGGCATGCGAATCTCCTGCTCAGCTGGAGTCGTGCGACTCGTTCTTGCCCCCAAAAGACCCAGGCCGACTGGCGGCCCGGACCCAAAAGTAATTTTGCATCAAACTTCTGCTGAGCTTCCACTCCAGAGTGAAACCGCTAGCCAGACGGCGATCTCCCGGCAGCCCTGGCCGCGGAGGCCGTACGTGCTGGAAATGGTCTCAGGGACACTGGACGGGGTCGACGCGGCGGTGGTCGACCTGAGAGTCACCGAGACGGCGCTGGAGATGGGCGTGGCCACCCGCCAGACCGTCGCCTACCCGTCGGCCTGCGGGCCGATCTGGTCGGCTCATCTGGGTAGCGCCGGGCAGCGGCACGTCCCCGAACCTGCCTGCGCTGTGCTGTCAGGAGTTGAAGCGCTGCTGGGTGGCGTCCAGCCCCTGGGTGACCAGGCACTCGACAGCGTCAGCGGCGCGGCTCACCTCAACCGCGAGGTCGTCGGCCATGGCCTTGGGGAAGCCGGAGAGGACGTAGTCGGCCGGGTCCTGGCGCCCCGGCGGGCGGCTGATTCCCCAGCGCACCCGGTAGTAGTCGCCGGTGCCGATCGCCGAGCGGATCGACTTCAGTCCGTTGTGCCCGTTGTCGCCGCCACCGAACTTGGTTCGGATCCGGCCGAAGTCAAGGTCCAGCTCGTCGTGGACCACGACCAGGTGGTCGGGACTGATCTTGTCGTGGGCCAGGAGCTTCACCACCGGCGAGCCGGACTCGTTCATGTACGTTCGGGTCGTTGCCAGCAGCACCCGCTCGGTGTCAGCACCAACCGCACCCGTCCCACTCGCCCCGACCCGGACCACGGCCGTGTTGGCCCGCTGCAGCCGGTGCGCAGACAGGGTCACCCCGCCGCGACGAGCCAGCTCGGCGATCACCATGGCGCCCACATTGTGGCGGTGGGAAGCGTAGGTGGGGCCCGGGTTCCCGAGCCCCACCACAAGCCAGGTGGCCATGAAGGCCGGTCAGGCCTCGTCCTCGGTGGCCGGCGCGGCCGGCTCGGCAGCCTCACCGGACTCCAGCGAGGTGTCGAGCTGCTCCTGGGTGGGGGCGGCGTGCGCCGAGACCATCAGGTCCTCCGGGTCGCCGGCGAAGGTCGCGCCCTCGGGCAGCTTCAGGTCGGCGGCGTGGATGCTGGTGCCGACCTCGATCCCGGTGATGTCGATCTCGACCTGGGTCGGGATGTGCGTCGCCTCGACCTCGAGCGAGATCGTGTTCTGGTCCATCACCAGCACCACGTCCGTGGAGTGCTCGCCGACAGTCACCAGCGGCACCTGGACGGTCACCTTCTCGCCGCGGCGGACCAGGACCAGGTCGATGTGCTCAACGGCCCCGGACACCGGGTCCCGCTGCACCTGCTTCGGCAGCGCCAGCTGCGGCTTCTGCCCCTCGATCTCGATGTCGAGCAGGGCGTTCGCCACCCGCAGCGCCAGCTGGGTGGCGTGGGCGGGCAGGCTGATGTGAATCGGGTCGGTGCCGTGCCCGTACAGGACCGCGGGCACCTGGGCGGCACGGCGCAGCCGACGGGCCGCTCCCTTGCCGAACTCGGTACGGATGGTGGCGCTGAGCCTCACCTCAGACATGCTTCCTCGGACTCCTCGAAACGTGGTGCATAGGCCGTACGGCCAGGGGACGCCTTGCGAGGAGGACCAAGTCGATCACGGGGCCCGGCTGGCACCGGAACTCCCCTCGCCGAGGCAACCCCGCGAGTCTACCCGACCTTCCTGCCCAGGCTGCAACCCGGGTCACCCGAGATCAGAGCCGGCTCTGAACCGCCACGGGCCGCCCGTACGGGTCCTGCAGCGCGGTCCGGACTCAGCAGCTCTCCCCCATCAGCGAGGTCACGCTGGTCTCCATGAAGACCGCCTGAATCGCCTTGGCCAGCAGCGGGGCGATCGACAGCACGGTCAGGCAGTCGACGTGCAGGCCCGGAGGAATCGGCAAGGTGTTGGTCACGATCACCTCTTCAAAGGCCGACCGGTTCAGCCGCTCGGCCGCCGGGCCCGACAGCACCGGGTGGGTGGCCGCGGCGATCACGGTCTTGGCTCCGCGGGCCCGCAGCGCGTCGGCCGCGAGGCAGATCGTGCCGGCGGTGTCGATCATGTCGTCGACCAGCAGGCAGACCTTGCCCTCGACCTCGCCGACCACCTCGTGGACCGCCACCGTGTTGGCGACGTTCGGGTCTCGGCGCTTGTGGATAATGGCCAGCGGGCAGCCCAGCCGGTCGGTCCACTGGTCGGCCGCCCGGACCCGGCCGGCATCGGGCGAGACCACGACCATGTCCTCGCCGCCGTACTTGCCCGCCACGTACTCGCTCAGCAGCGGCAGCGCGTGCAGGTGGTCGACCGGGCCGGAGAAGAAGCCCTGGATCTGGGCCGCGTGCAGGTCGACCGACATGATCCGGGTCGCCCCCGCCGCCTGGTACAGGTCGGCCATCAGCCGGGCCGAGATCGGCTCCCGGCCGGCGTGCTTCTTGTCCTGCCGGGCGTACGGGTAGAAGGGGGAGACCACGGTGATCCGCTTGGCCGAGGCCCGCTTCAGGGCGTCGACCATGATCAGCTGCTCCATCATCCACTCGTTCACCGGCGCGGTGTGGGACTGGATCACGAAGGCGTCCGAGCCGCGGACCGACTCCTCGTAGCGGACGTAGATCTCGGAGTTCGCGTAGGTCACCGCACGCATCGGGACCAGGTCGGTGCCGAGGATCTGGGCCACCTCGGCGGCCAGTGCCGGATGGGACCGACCGGAGAAGAGCATCAGGTGCTTCTGGTCCTTCTTCGTCAGTCCGCTCACCGCTACTCTCCCTGGTCGTCGCCGTTCGCGGCCGCGGCGGCCGCCGCGGTCGAGGTCCCTGGTCGTTGCCGGTCCACCCAGCCGTCGATGCAGCGCTGCCGGCTCCGGGCGATCCCCAGCTGGCCCGGGCCGACCGGGTCGGTGATCGCCGAGCCGGCCGCCACGTACGCCCCGTCGGCCACGTTCACCGGCGCCACCAGCACCGTGTTGGAGCCAACGAAGGAGTGCCGCCCGATGGTGGTCTGGCTCTTGGTGACGCCGTCGTAGTTGGCGAAGACCGTGCCAGCGCCGATGTTGGCGCCCTCCCCGATCACGGCGTCACCGCAGTAGGTCAGGTGCGGCACCTTGGCGCCGTCACCGATCTTGGCGTTCTTGGTCTCGACGAAGCCGCCGATCTTGCCCTGGGTGCCGAGCTCGGTCCCGGGCCGCAGGTGCGCGTACGGGCCGACGCTGGCGCCGGCGCCGATCACCGACAGCGCGCCCTGGCAGCGGGTGACCACCGCGTCCTCACCGATCTCCATGTCGGTGAGCATGGTGTCCGGGCCGATCGTGGCCCCGGCGCCGACCGAGGTGGCGCCCCGAAGGATCGTGTTCGGCAGCAAGGTGACGTCCTCGGCGAGGTCGACCGTGTCCTCGACCCAGGTCGTGGCCGGGTCGATCACCGTGACCCCGGCCCGCATCCAGCGGTCCAGGATCCGGGCGTTGAGCTCCCGCGACACCGCAGCCAGCTGGACCCGGTCGTTGACGCCCTCGGTCTGCCAGGTGTCGCTGATCAGGTGGGCGCCGACCCGGGCGCCCGCGCTCACCGCGTGGGCGAGCACGTCGGTCAGGTACAGCTCGCCCTGGGCGTTGTCGGTGCCCAGCGCCGCCAGCCCGTCGCGCAGCACCGCCGCGTCGAAGACGTAGATGCCCGAGTTGATCTCCCGGACCTGCCGCTGCTCGTCGGTGGCGTCGCGCTCCTCGACGATCGCGGTCACCGCCTCCTGGGAGCGGATGATCCGGCCGTACCCGTGCGGGTCGTCGACCACCGCGGTCAGCACGGTGAGCGCGTTCTGGGCGGCCCGGTGGGCGACCAGCAGCTCGGTCAGGGTGTCGCCGCTGAGCAGCGGAACATCGCCGTACGTGACGACGACCTCGCCGTCGACCTCCCCCAGCTGGGACAGCGCGCACTGGACCGCGTGCCCGGTGCCCAGCTGCTGCTCCTGGACCGCGTGCTCGGCGTACGGGGCGATCTCGCCCAGGTGAGCCAGCACCTGCTCGCGCTGGTGCCCGACCACCACCACGAGGTGGGCCGGCTCCAGGTGGCTCGCGGCCTGGACCGCGTACGACAGCAGCGAGCGGCCGCAGACCTCGTGCAGCAGCTTGGAGCGGCGTGACTTCATCCGGGTGCCGCCACCGGCGGCGAGGACGACCACAGCGGTCACCGCAGTGGTGCTCTCGGGCACGAGCGGCTCCTTCCCATCCGACCTTGACAACCGACCAGAACCTTACCGCGATTCGCTGCGGCTGCCGCGGTAGCAGCCAGGACAGTCCACCGGTCGGCCAGGGACGTGAGCCCGGCTGCAGCGGACCGGCAACGCCCTGTGGGTAGACTTCTGCTCACACCAATCCTCGGTTGGTCTGCCGGCAGGGCCCGCCTGACTTTGAATCAGGATCAAGCGACGTAGGTTCGACTCCTACCCGGGGAGCTCACCGCCCACGAGCGCTGGTCAGCCCTTCATCACCGCAGCGATGGCCGCGCTGACCCGGTCCAGGTTGCCCGGGTTCAGCGCCGCCACGCAGAGCCGGCCGGAGTCGGCCCCGTACACCCCGTGCTCGCTGCGCAGCGCCTGCATCTGGGCGGCGCTCAGCCCCGAGTACGAGAACATGCCGACCTGGTCGGTGATGAAGCCGAGGTCCTGCCGCACCCCGGCCGCCTGCAGCCCGGCCACCAGACCCGAGCGCATCTGCTTGATCCGGTCCCGCATCTGCCCCAGCTCGGCCTCCCACTGCCCCCGCAGCCCGGGGTCGCCCAGCACCCGGGCCACGAGCGCAGCGCCGTGGGTGGGCGGGTTCGAGTACAGGGTGCGGACCACGATCTTGACCTGCGACAGCACCCGCCTCGCCTCGGCGGCGTCGGAGCAGACCGCGGTGAAGGCGCCGACGCGCTCCCCGTACAGAGAGAACGACTTCGAGAACGACGTCGCCAGCAGCAGGTTCTGCCCGGCCGCGAGGAACTTGCCGACCACGGACGCGTCGTCGCTGACCCCCTGCCCGAAGCCCTGGTAGGCCATGTCGAGGAACGGGGTCAGCCGCCGCCGGCCGATCACCTCGACCACCCGGTCCCAGTCGGACGGCGCCAGCTCGTACCCGGTCGGGTTGTGGCAGCAGGCGTGGAGCACCACCACAGTGCCCGGTGCGGCGGCCTCCAGGTCAGCGACCATGCCGTCGACGTCGACCCGGCGCCCGGCGGCGTCGTAGTAGCGGTAGCTGCCGACGGCGAAGCCGGCCCGGCCGAACAGCGCCTGGTGGTTCTCCCAGGACGGGTCTGAGACCAGCACCGGCGCGTCGGCGTCGACCAGCTTCAGCAGCCCGGCCCCGACCCGCAGGGCGCCGGTGCCACCCAGCGCCTGCACGGTCACCACCCGGCCGGAGGTCACCGGCTCGGAGCCGCTGCCGAAGACCAGGTCCTTGACCGCGGCGGTGTAGGCGGGCATCCCGTCGATCGGCAGGTAGCCGTGCGGCCTGGCCTCCTGGGCCAGGGCCTGCTCGGCCGTACGGACGCAGTCGAGCAGCGGCAGCCGGCCGGACTCGTCGAGGTAGACCCCGACGCCCAGGTTGACCTTCGTCGGCCGGGTGTCGGCCTGGTACGCCTCGGTGATCCCCAGGATCGGGTCTGCCGGGGCCTGCTCGATGCCGGAGAAGAGCGACATGGGAAGCACCTTTCGTCTGCAGTCGGCTCATCCTAGGCGCCCGACCCGGGCGCCCCCGGCGGAGTTCTCGGTCTGCGACCGGCAGACTGGGCCCGTGCAGAAGAACGACCCTGCCCGTGCCCGCCGGGGCCGGGTCCGGATGACCGGCGCTGAGCGCCGGGACCAGCTGGTCCGGGTGGCCCGGGCCGCCTTCGCCGAGCGTGGCTTCGACGGCACCAGCGTCGAGGACATCGCGGCCCGGGCGCAGGTGAGCAAGCCGGTGGTGTACGAGCACTTCGGCGGCAAAGAGGGCCTGTACGCGGTGGTCGTCGACCGGGAGGTGCAGGTCCTGCACACGGCGATCCGGACCGCGATCACCACCCCGGGCGCCGGCTCACGGCGACTGCTGGAGCTCGGGGCACTGGCCCTGCTGGACTATGTCGAGGCTAGTCCGGAGGGCTTCCAGATCCTGGTCCGGGACTCCTCAGGGCCGTCGGGGGGCTCGTACGCGAGCATCCTCAACGACGTCATCGTGCGGGTCGAGGGCCTGCTCGGGGCGGTCTTCACCGAGCGGGGCCTGGACGCCAAGGCGGCCCCGCTGTACGCGCAGGCGCTGACCGGGATGGTGTCGATGACCGGCCAGTGGTGGCTGGACAACCCGCAGCTGTCGAAGGACGAGGTGGCTGCGCACCTGGTGAACCTGGCCTGGAACGGGATGCACAACCTGAGCACCGAGGTGGCGCTGGGCCGCGAGGCCGGGCACCTGGCCGAGCCGAGCCGGAGCCAGTGAGCAACCTGTCCCGCCCGGGGCCGCTGGCCGGGGCCTGTGGGCTGTTCGCCACGAACGGCGCGGTGGTCGGCTGCTACGCGGCGGCGCTGCCGGCGCTGCGGGCCGCGTACCAGCTGAGCGAGCTGCAGATCACGGTGGCGCTGCTGACGATGGGACTGGCGGCGATCGCCGGCCAGCAGCTGGCGGGGAAGGTCACCGACCGGGTCGGGGTCCGCAGGGCCTGCCTGGCTGCGGTCCCGGTGCTGGCGCTCGGCCCGCTGCTGGTCGGGCTGACCGGCTCGTACCCGGGGATGCTGGCCGGGGCCGCGGTGACCGGCTTCGGTAACGGTTTTCTCGACGTCGCCATGAACGTGCTGGCGGTCGAGGTGGAGCGGGCCCGGCGGTTCCCGGTGATGAGCCGGATCCACGCCTGCTGGTCGCTGGGGCAGCTGGCCGGCTCGGGGGTGGTGCTGGCTGCGGCCCAGCTCGCGCCCGGCCCGGGCCTGGTACGCCCGTCCCAGCTCACCATGGCCGCACTGGCCCTGGCCAGCCTGGTGGCCTGGTGGCGGCTGGTGCCGCAGCTGGTCGGCGGCGGGCCCGACCAGAGCCCGGCTGGCCCGGCCCGGCTCCCGGCGGTGATCTGGCTGCTGGGGCTGATGGCGATGGGTTTCGGGATGGCCGAGGGCACCGCGGTCGACTGGTCAGCGCTGCACGTGACCGACGTGGCCCAGGTCTCTCCTGGTGCGGGGGCGCTCGGGGTGACGCTGGTCACCGGCTCCATGATGCTGGTCCGGCTGGCCGGAGACCTGCTGGTGGCCCGGCTGGGCCGGGTCATGGTGGTCCGGGTCGGCGCGCTGGTCGCCGCCGCCGGTTTCGCCCTGGGGACGGTGGCCGGCTCGCTGCCGGTGGCGCTGCTGGGCTGGGGCCTGGTCGGCTGCGGGATCGGGATCATCGCACCCCAGGTGTACGCGGCGGCCGGCTACCTCGCCGGCGCCCGGGGCCTGGCGGTGACGGTCTCCTTCGGCTACACCTCGGTCCTGGCCGGGCCTGCGGTGACCGGCTGGCTGGTGCACCGGGTCGGGATCGGGCCGACCATGCTGCTACCGACCGGGCTGGTCGCCCTGATCACGCTCGGCGCTGGGGCCCTGCGAGCCGCCGAGACGGCCAAGCAGCGCTGACCCCCGCCTCCGCCGGCGTGGCGGCGGGTCTGCGAAGCTGACCTCAATCCGCTCCTGCCCCTTGAACCGCTGCATCCGGGCATGAGCGGTGTAGACGCTGATATCGGCCGGGGTCAGCTCGACCCGGTCGGTGAAGGCGGTCAGCAGCGCCCGCGGGTAGAGCCGGTTGTGGAGGACCACGTTCAGCTCGGCCGCCAGCACGACCGCCAGCATCGTGGCCCACAGCGCCCCGAGAACGCTCAGCACGACCGACACCACCAGCCGCAGGTCCAGGCTGCGCCCGCCGAGCCGCGACAGGTACGTCATCACCGCGATCTGGCAGAGCTGCCAGGCCGCCGCGGCCACCACCGCCCCTGGGACCAGCCAGCGCCAGGGCCGTCGCTGCGCCACCGCCAGCCGCATCCCCAGCCAGAAGACCACCCCGTTGACCAGGGTCGACAGCGCAAAGCCGAGCACGTTCCCGACCAGGCCCAGCCGGCTCAGGTAGGTCCGTCCGACCCAGCCCAGCACCGTCGACAGCAGCACCGACACCACCAGGATCACGAACAGCACCAGTCCCCGCAGCCGCCCCGCCAGCGGGTTGGGGCGGCTGTTGCGGGGGATCTGCCAGACCGTGTTCATTCCGTGCTGAAAGGCGACGGCGACCCCGACTCCTCCGTACACGGCACCGAGCAGACCGACTAGCCAGCCCAGCGGCCCGCCGTGGAGCCCGCCCCGGCCCGGCCCCCGCAGCCGGTGCCCGATGAGCGGCATCTCCCCGAGCGGGGTCTGCGCCACCAGGTCGACCAGCCCTGGCCAGGTGTGGTTGAGCAGCGACAGCAGGTTGCCGCTCAGGAGCAGCAGCGGGATCCCGGCCGCGAAGGCGTAGTAGGTCATGGAGGCGACGACGTGCATCCCGGCGTCCTCGAAGAACTTGTACCCGGTGGCGATGGGGACCGACAGCCAGCGGTGCTGGCGCTGGTAGCGGTCCAGCCGCTCAACGAGGCTCACGGCTGACTATGAAATCACCCCTGGCTATGGATGGGAGCAGCTCGCGGGTCAGCCGGCCGGGTCCAGCTCGTCGAGCGCCAGGATCAAGGTCCGCAGCAGCCGGGCCAGACCCGTCTGGTCGGCCGCGGGCAGGGCCGCCAGGAAGCGGCGCTCGTCGGCCAGCAGGTCGGCCAGGGCGGCATCGACCGCGGCCTGGCCCTGCGGGGTCAGGGCGACGATCGCGGCCCGCCCGTCGCTGGGGTGGGCGTCGCGGGAGACCAGCCCACGGGCCGCCAGCCGGGTGATCCGGTTGGTCATGGTGCCGGAGGTGACATGGGTGTCGCGAGCCAGCTCGGTGGGTGACAGCTCGTACGGGGCTCCGCTGCGGCGCAGCGCGGCCAGCACGTCAAACTCCCACGGTGCCAGCTCGTACCGCTCGAAGGCAGCCGACCGGGTCTCGGCGAGCCGGTCCGCGAGCCGGCTGACCCGGCTCATGACGTGCATGGGGGCCAGGTCCAGGTCGGGACGCTCCCGGTGCCAGGCGGCGACGATGCCATCCACCTCGTCACGACCGGTTGCCGCCATGGCGTCATCCTGCCAGGGCTCTGACGGGACCACACCCAGGGGTCAGGCGTACTGCTCTGGCTCGTGGCCCTCGAGGGCCTCGATCTCCTGCTCCACCTGAGCGACCAGCCGCTGCTGCTGCTCGACCCGGACCCGCAGCGACTCGATGAACCACGGGCAGTCGTCGGGGGCCACGCTCCGCCCGACCGCCGGGCGCAGCAGGACCGGACGGGGCCGGCCCAGGCCCAGCCACAGCAGCGGACCGGCCACCGGGACTGCCAGTACGGTGAGGGCCCACGCGTCTTTGGGGAGCCGACGCACGTACATCTCGCTGGCCTGCGCCACCTCGATCAGGGCGTACCCGGTGAGCGCGATCACGGACAGTACGAGCAGGAGCATCATGCGGCCTCCGGGAGTCATCTGGGTGGCTTCACCATGTGGCCTGCCGCCCCGCCCTGCCAACCTGCCTGAGAGAACCCTCACCGCACGGGCCGGGGTGCCAGGTCGGGCCGCCGGTCAGCTCATGAGCCGGGCCCCGTGCACCGGGCCGGTGACCCGGCGTACGGCGCGGGCCAGTCCCTCGGCCGACAGCCGTACCGACAGGTCGACCGCGTCACTCTCGCCAGCAGCGAGGAAGGCGACCGTCGGCCCGGAGCCGGAGACGATCCCACCCAGTGCCCCGCACTCGATCCCGGCCTCCAGGGTCCGGGCGAGCTCGGGGTACAGCGTCAGCGCGGCCGGCTGCAGGTCGTTCGTCAGGGCCTTCCCGGCGGCCCGTGGGTCCCCGGTGGCCAGGGCGTTCATCAGGGCGGGTGGGACCACCAGCTCTCTCGACTCCTGGCCCAGCCGGTCGAAGCGGGTGAACACGTCCGGCGTCGACAGGCCGCGGTGAGCAAAGGCCAGCACCCAGTGGAAGCTGCCCCGGCTCAGCGCCGGTGCCAGCTGCTCGCCCCGTCCGGTGCCGACCGCGCAGCCGCCGACCAGGGCGAACGGGACGTCGCTGCCGAGCTCGGCGGCCAGCTCAATCAGGTCGTCGGGGCTGGTGTCGAGGTCCCACAGCACCGAGCAGGCCAGCAGCGCCGCAGCCGCGTCGGCCGATCCGCCGGCCATCCCACCGGCGACCGGGATCTGCTTGCGGACCACCAGCTCGGCGCCCTGGTCGGGCCTGCCGAACCGCTCCCGCAGCAGCGCGGCTGCCCGTACCGCCAGGTTCTGGGACCCCTCGGGGACCTGGTCGGCGCCTTCCCCGGTCACGGTGACGCTCAGCTCGCCGTCCTCAGCCGTGGTGGCGGAGACCTCGTCATACAGGGACACCGCCTGGAACAGGGTCACCAGGGGGTGGAAGCCGTCGCGGCGGCGCGGCCCGGCACGCAGGCTCAGGTTGAGCTTCGCCGGCACGTGCACCCGTACCGTCGTGAACTCCGCCTCGTCAACCGCCGTCATGAGGGGGACGCTACCGAACCCGCAAGTCGCTCCGCGATCCGGGCGAAGTCTTCAATCCCGAGAGTCTCCCCGCGGGCCTGCGGGTCAACCCCGGCCGCGACCAGCGCCTGCTGTGCGGCCTGGGAGCCACCGGCAAGGCTTCCCAGCGCCGAGCGCAGCATCTTGCGCCGCTGCGCGAAAGCGGCGTCGACAACGGCGAACACGTCTTCGCGGGAGGCGGCGGCGGGCGGCGGCGGGCGGCGCTGCAGGGCCACCAGGCCGGAGTCGACGTTGGGGACCGGCCAGAACACAGTCGGCGGCACGGTCGCGACCCGGGTCGCCTGGGCGTACCAGGCGATCTTGGCCGACGGCGCCCCGTACACCTTGCTGCCGGGGGCCGCCGAGATCCGGTCAGCCACCTCCAGCTGCACCATCACCAGTCCCCGCTGCCACGAGTCGAAGGTCTCCAGCAGGTGCAGCAGCACCGGCACCGAGACGTTGTACGGGAGGTTCGCCACTACCGCCGTCGGTGCCGGACCGGGCAGGTCGGTGACCCGCAGCGCGTCGGCGGTCAGCACCTGCAGCCGCTCGGCCGCCTCCGGCACCCGCTCAGCCACGGTCGCCGGCAGCTGCTGGCCCAGCGACGGCTCGACCTCGACCGCGACCACCGCGGCCCCGGCCTCCAGCAGGCCCAGGGTCAGCGACCCCAGGCCGGGCCCGACCTCGCAGACCACGTCGCCGGGGCCGACCTGGGCCAGGTCGACGATCCGGCGGACGGTGTTGGCGTCGACGACGAAGTTCTGGCCCCGCTGCTTGGAGGGCCGCAGGTCGAGCTGGGTCGCCAGCCGGCGCACCGTCGACGGGTCGAGCAGGGGCATCAGTCGTCCCCCCAGGGTCCGCCGAAGGCCTCGAAGGTGTTGCGGCGCAGCTGCTGGCAGGTCTCGACCAGGTCCCAGCCGCGCTGGTCGGCGAGGAAGGCGACGGTGTGCGGCAGCAGGTACGAGGCGTTGGGCCTGCCGCGCTGCGGCACCGGGGTCAGGTACGGGGCGTCGGTCTCGGCCAGCACCCGGTCGGCCGGGGTGACCGCCAGGGCCTCGCGCAGAAAGCGGTTGGCCGGGTAGGTGGTGACCCCGGGGAAGGACAGGTAGCAGCCCCGGTCGAGGCAGCGCCGGGCGTGGTCCGCGTCGCCGGAGAAGCAGTGCATCACGACCCGGTCGGGCTTCGGGCAGCCGTCGAGCACGTCGAGCAGGTCGTCGTGGGCGTCGCGGTCGTGGATCACCAGGGTCTGGCCGGTTGCGACGGCGATCTCGATCTGCGCGGCGAAGACCTCCCGCTGGCGGGCCTGGTCGGCAGGGTCAGTGGTCCGGAAGTAGTCCAGCCCGGTCTCCCCCACGCCCCGCACGTACGGGCTGGTCGCCATCTCGGCGACCGCCGCCAGCCCCGCCTCGACCAGCTCGGGGTGGCGGGCTACCTCGTTGGGGTGCAGAGCGACGTTCGCGACCACGCAGGGGTAGGTGCTGGCGATCTCGACGCAGCGGCGCGAGCTGGCCTCGTCGACCCCGACGTCGACGACCCGGGTCACCCCGACCTGCCGGGCCAGGGCCAGCGACTCGGCGACCGGCAGGGCCGACCGCTCCCGTACCGACTCCAGGTGGGTGTGGGCGTCGGTGGTCGGTGCCGGCAGCGGCGCGGGCAGCGGCGGCAGCTTCAGCTCGTCGAGGATCACGAGCCTAGTCAACAGCACGGCGGCGGCTGTGACGAAGCGCCCGGCCGGCCCCGGCGACAGCTCCTGGCTGCGGGCTGCCCGAGTGGCGCCCCGCTCGGGACCAGGGCCTGGGTACGGCCTCAGCCGCGGGAGGCGTCGTACAGGGCCCGCCGGTCGACGCCGGTGGCGGCCGCCACCGCGGCCGCGGCCTGGGAGCGCTTCTCTCCCGCCGCGACCCGCTCGGCGACCAGGGCTACTGCTTCTTCCAGAGGCACCGCCGCGGCGGGCGCGCCGGCGATGACCACGGTGATCTCGCCCAGAACCGTGCCCTGTGCCCAGGCGGTCAGCTCGGCGAGGCTGCCGCGCAGGACTTCCTCGTGGGTCTTGGTGAGCTCTCGGCAGACGACCGCCGGGCGGTCGGGGCCGAGGACCTCGGCGGCGTCGGCGAGCAGCGCGGCGAGCCGGTGCGGAGCCTCGAAGAGCACCATGGTCCGGGGCTCGCCGGCCAGCCCGGTCAGCGCGGCCCGCCGGGGGCCGGGCTTGCGGGGCAGGAAGCCCTCCATGCAGAACCGGTCGCTGGGAAGGCCGGACACGGCTAGTGCGGTCAGCACGGCCGACGGGCCTGGCACAGCGGTGACCCGGGCCCCGGCGGCGACTGCGGCCGCCACCAGCCGGTAGCCGGGGTCGGAGACCGACGGCATTCCGGCGTCGGTGACCAGCACGACCCGCTTGCCGGCCTGCAGCTCGGCGACCAGCTGCGGGGTCCGTACGGACTCGTTGCCCTCGAAGTAGGAGACCACTGGGGCGTCGACCGCCAGCTCGAGGCGGCGCAGCAGGGCTGCGAACCGGCGGGTGTCCTCGGCGGCGACGAGGTCGGCCTCCCGCAGGGTGCTCAGCAGCGCCGGGGAGGCGTCGGCCAGGTCCCCGATCGGCGTTCCGGCCAGCACCAGCACCCCCGCAGCCATGCTCCTATCCTGTCAGGGCCCGACCGGCGTTCGCCTACCATGGGCACTCGTGACGACCGCCTCCACGCCCGCTGACGTGTCCGAGGCCGACGCGCCACTCGTTGCCCGAGCGGACTGGCGTCGGCTGCTGCCGACCCGTACGCCGCAGCGCCGGACCGCTCTGGAGCGGCTGCGAGACGCCCCGCCTGACGACCGGCGGCTGAGCTGGCTGGTGACGATGACGATCACCCTGCTCGCGTTCGCGGTCCGGGCGGTCGGGATCAGCTACCCGAAGAGTGTCCTGTTCGACGAGACGTACTACGCCAAGGACGCGTACACCCTGCTCAAGCTGGGGTACGAGGGGTCCTGGCCGGACACCGCGAACGACTCGATCGCCAACGGCCACGTCGACGTGTACACCGCTGACCCGTCGTTCATCGTGCACCCCCAGGTTGGGAAGTGGCTGATCGCGTCCGGAGAGTACGTCTTCGGGATGAGCTCGCTGGGCTGGCGGGCCGCGGCCCTGGTCTTCGGGACCTTGCTAGTGATGGTGACGATCCGGCTGGCGCGGCGGCTGTCACGCAGCACCATGATCGGTGGCCTGGCCGGTTTTCTGCTAACCATCGACGGGCTGCACTTCGTGATGAGCCGGCTCGCCCTGCTCGACATCTTCCAGTCGTTCTTTCTGGTGGCGGCGGTGTCGTGCGTGGTCGCCGACCGGGACTACTTTCGGCACCGGCTGGCCCGGTACCTGGAGGACCGGGGGCTGACGAGTCTCGGCGGGCTGGCCGGCCCCTGGGTCTGGCGGCCGTGGCTGGTGGCTGCCGGGCTGCTGTTCGGGCTGGCGCTGGGGACGAAGTGGAACTCGGTCTTCGTGATTGCCAGCTTCGGGCTGCTGACGGTTGCCTGGAGTGTTGCGGCGCGGCGCCTGGCCGGGGCCCGGCGGCGGTCGTGGCTGGCGCTGCTGGCCGACGGGGTGCCGGCGTTCATCAGCCTGGTGGTGCTGGCGGCGGTGGTGTACGTGGCGTCGTGGGCCTCCTGGCTGGCGACCCAGGGCGGCTACGGCCGGCAGTGGGGCGCCCAGAACCCCGACCACCCCTGGGTACGAGCGCTGGGCCGGCCGCTGGCCTCACTTCTCCACTACCACCAGGAGATCTGGGACTTCCACAACGGGGAGTACATCAAGAACGCCTCCCACGTGTACGCCGCGCACCCGGCGGGCTGGCTGGTCAACGCCCGCCCGATCGGGATCGACGCGGTGAACGGGATCCAGCCCGGCGCCGACGGCTGCACCGGCCCCGAGGAGTGCCTGCGGGTGATCAGCGCCACCGGCACCCCCACCCTGTGGTGGTTCGCGGCGATCGCCCTGGTGGTCTCGCTGGTCTGGTGGATCGGTGGCCGGGACTGGCGGTTCGGGGTGCCAGCAGTCGCGGCCCTGTCGACCTGGCTGCCGTGGTTCATGTACACCGAGCGCTCGCTGTTCTTCTTCTACGCGATCACGATCATCCCCTTCACCTGCACCTGCCTGGCCCTGGTCCTGGGCCTGGTCCTGGGTAAGTCCGACGCCGGCCAGCGCCGCCGCACCGGCGCGATCGTGGTTGGTGTCGCGGTCGGCCTGGCGACCGCCAACTTCGCCTTTATCTACCCGATCCTGACCGACGGCCTGCTGACCCGCACCCAGTGGCTCACCCGGATGTGGTTCGGCTCCTGGATCTGAGTCGTGCTCGCAGCCTGGCTGGACGAAGAAGCGGTGAAGAACGACTGGCTGCACCTGTCCGCTCAGCCCGACCACGACCGGCCG
>ERZ772827.54-NODE-54-length-63180-cov-18.702844_pt1 | contig 63180 bp, 54 predicted proteins | sample MGYA00580850_ERZ772827 | MGnify/ENA primary metagenome ERZ772827 (study PRJEB29015, sample SAMEA2737950) | human oral metagenome | biome: human oral; feature: human-associated habitat; material: dental | place: China | collected 2145 ... | reverse complement strand
AGCCCGCCCTGGGCTGAGGGTCGTCGGCCACGGGTGGGGCGACGTGAGCAGAGCAGCCCGCCCGGGGCTGAGGGGCTGCCGCAGCCTGGCAGCAGTCCCCGCTGCGGCTACTGCGGCAGGTTGCGCGCGATCAGGTCCAGCACCGGACGCAGCTCGCCGACCGGGATCTGGCCAGGGGCGGAGGCCCGCCCCACCATCGCGAAGGTGGCGCAGGAGCCGGTCAGCTGGGCCGACAGCCGGGTCAGCAGCCCGAGCCCGCCCATCGCCATCGTCAGCACCGGGGTCGCCGGGTGCTCGCTGGTCATGGTCCAGGTCGCGCTCATCAGGGTCAGCACGTCGCCGGGCGTCTGCGGCATCACGGCCGCCTTGGCGACAGCGCAGCCGCGCTCCTGCATCCCGGTCAGGTAGGCCACCAGCTCGTCGGCCGGTGGGGTGGCGGTGAAGTCGTGGACGCTGCCCACGACCGGCACCCCGGCGGCCCGGGCGGCCGCGATCACCTGGTCGCCGGCCTGCCGGTCGAAGCGGTGCTCCACGTCGACGGCGTCGACCAGCCCGGAGCCGACCACGGCCAGGTTGAGGTCCACGTACTGCTGGGAGGTGACCGGCTGCTGCCCGCCCTCGTGGTGGGTACGGAAGGTGAGCAGCACCGGCCGGTCGCCGGCCTGCTCGCGGACCTGCCCGGCGGCCGCGACGACCTGGGCCGGGTCGAGGGCGACGTCGAGGTAGTCGACCCGCCACTCGATGATGTCGAGCTCCTCGGCGGCCAGGGCCCGTACCTGCGCCACCAGCTCGGGCACCGTGGCCCCGGTGACCGGGACGATGACCTTGGTCCGGCCCTCACCGAGACGGACCCCACGCATCTCGACTGCCATCTGGCACCTCCTGTGGTCGGTCCGCTCAGGCTAGCCCGTGCCCGGCGTACCGGACGGGCGTCCACGATCCGGTCCTCTGCGCTGGCAGGCTCCCCGCCGGCGCTGCGGAGTGGCGGGTGGGCCCGGCTCGGCAACGAGGCACTCGCCGAGGCGCCGGCGCCGGCTCCGGGGGCACTGCGTGGCCGACCCATATCCGCGTGGCCGAACCCATAGTCGGCTAGGGAAAATCTAGTCACCCCTTGACTTTCATATCTAGAGTGCCCTAGACCATACTCATGAAGCCCGACTCCTGACCCGTCGCGGGTGGGGTCCTGATCCGGCAGGCCAAGGGCTCGCACCTGGGTGATACCCCGCAGGAGTGGAAGTGAGAAGCCATGGTCAGCTTCGAGGCCACCGCGACCCGCGAGGGTCGCTGGTGGGTGGTCACGGTGAAGTCGCCCGTACTGGCGGCCCAGGTGCGGCGGCTGGCGGACGTGGACGAGGTCATCACCTCGGTGGTGGCGGCCGCGCTCGACCTTGACGAGAACGAGGTAGCAGTCGAGGTGAGCGTCGAGCTGCCCGGCGGTGCAGCCGCGATGCTCGCTGCCGCGGCCGAGCAGGAGGCCCGGGCCCGCTCACAGCTGGAGGTGGCTGGCCAGCTGCGGCGCCAGGCAGTGACCGAGCTTGTCGAGCAGGGCATCAGCCAGCGGGACCTGGCGTACGCACTCAACCTGAGTCCCCAGCGGATCAATCAGCTGGCTCGCGGGGAGGTCGAGGCGCTCGGTGAGCGGGTGGCGGGGTGAGCAGATCTGCTCCAGGCTGAGCCCGAGCTCGCGGTAGACCACGATCCGCTGCAGGCGCTCCAGGTCGGCCTCCCGGTAGCGGCGGTAGCCGGCCCGGGAGCGGCCCGGGGCCGGGGCCAGGCCGATCTGCTCCCAGTGCCGCAGCGTCCGGGCGGTGACCTGGAGCCGGGCCGCAGCCTGCCCGATGGTCAGCCCCTCGGTCACGTGTCCCTTGAGCCGGGCGGGGTTGCCTCCCGGCTCGGCGGCGCCGTGATCCCGACCGCGGCGAGCCGCTGCACCGCCTCCTCGTCCAGCGGCAGGGCCGCGGTCAGCACCACCCGTACGCCTTCTGGCGTTGTCACGGGCAGGTCGATGGTGTTCCACAGGGTCGGGTACGGGTCGTCAGCGCTGCCCGGACGCAGCCGCTGGCAGCGCTCGGCGATCCCGGCCTGCTGGTGCTGGACGCAGGCGATGCTCAGGCTCAGCCCCGGGCCGGGGCTGGCACCGGGCACCAGCAGCACGTCCTGGAACGCCCAGCGGCGCAGGTGCACCAGTGCGCCGGGGATGCTGAAGAGCTCGATGAAGCCGAGCCCCTCGGTCCAGAACCGCGCCGAGCCGGCCAGGTCAGTGGTGGGAACGGTCACGAACATCGGCATCGGGTAGATCCCGCGGTATGGGTCGGGCGCCACGGCGTCGGGCCCGGGCAGCGGGACCGGGCTGATCCTGGCAGCATCGAAGGTCTCGGTCATGGGACCACTGTCGACCCGTCCGTAGCGTCAAAGTCAAGCCGGCACCATCGGCGCGTGCCGCAGCCCTCCGCCGTACCGCCCTGACCGGAAGGTGGTGGTCGGTCCGACTCAGGCTAGCCCGTGCCCGACGTACCGGACGGGCGTCCACGATCCGGTCAGCTTGGCCTGCAGGGGCCCCGAGACCGGGGCGGTCTTGCCACACTGGGTCATCGACCCTCAGCGGTGAGGAGCCCCTGTGACTGATCGACCGCACTCTCCGTACGTCGTCACCGAGCCTGCCAGCCCGCCGGTGATCACCCCCGCGATGGCCCGGCGGGCCTCGTTCGGCAGCTTCGTCGGGGCGGTGGTCGAGTGGTACGACTTCCTGCTGTACGGGGTGCTGGCGGCCCTGGTCTTCAACCGGCAGTTCTTCCCCAGTGTCTCCCCTGCTGTCGGCACGATCGCCTCGTTCGGGACGCTCGCTGTCGGCTTCGTCTTCCGGCCGCTGGGCGGGGCCTTCTTCGGCCACTTCGGCGACCGGATCGGCCCGAAGCGGATCCTGGTCTGGACGATCGGGGTGATGGGCCTGTCGACGGTCGGGATCGGGCTGCTGCCGAACTTCAGCTCGATCGGGATCTGGGCGCCGGTGCTGCTGGTCCTGCTGCGCGCGGTCCAGGGCTTCGCGGTGGGTGGTGAGTGGGGCGGCGCCACCTTGATGGCGGTCAGCCAGGCCCCGAAGGGCCGCAAGGCGTTCTTCTCCAGCGGTGTGCAGATGGGGTACGGGGCGGGCCTGATTCTGGCGAACGGCACCGTGCTCCTGGTCACCCTGGTGATGGGGGCTGACGGGCTGGCCTCGTGGGGCTGGCGGATTCCGTTCTGGCTGTCGGCGCCGCTGGTGCTGACCGGGCTGTGGGTGCGCGGCGGGGTCGCCGACATCCACCACGCCGCGGTCGAGAAGAGCGAGGAGCCAGAGGTCACCCGTCCGCCCTTGCTGGAGGCACTGACCCGGCACCCGCGGGCCTTCTTCGAGATCATCGGGGTCCGCGCGGTGGAGATGTTCACGATGTACGTGGTGACCACCTTCGCGCTGAGCTACTCGGTGCAGACCCTGGGCTGGAGCAACCGGGTCTTCTTGAATATCGCGATCGCGGTCGGCGCGATCAGCCTGGTGACGATCCCGGCCTTCGCGCTGCTGTCGGACCGGGTCGGGCGCAAGCCGGTGTACCTGACCGGCGCGGTGCTCGGCGGGGTCTTCGCCTTCCCGTTCTTCTGGGCCCTGACCGGCCGGCACGTGGTCTGGACCTGGGTCTTCGCCCTGGTCCTGGTCAACATCTCCCACGACCTCGCGGTCTCGGTGCAGCAGCCGCTGATCACCGAGCTGTTCGGTCCGCAGTACCGCTACTCCGGCGCCGGTCTCGGCTACCAGGTCGCCGCCGTCGTCTGCGGCGGGTTCACCCCCTTCATCGCCGCCAGCCTGGTCGAGGTCACCGGCTCCTGGGTCGGTGTCGCCTGGTACCTGGTCTTCGGCTGCCTGGTCTCCTTCCTGACCGTCGCCCTGATGAAGGGACGCACCAGCCACACGTGACCGCCCCAGCCGAGATCCGGCTCTACCTCCCGGCCGCCCTGGTCAGGTACAACCAGGCCGGTACCATCGGCGCGTGCCACAACCCTCTGCCGTACCGCCCCTGACCGGAAGGCAGTGGGGCATCATCGCCGTCCTGACCGCAGCCGTGATGCTGCTCGCGATCGACGGGACGGTGCTGTCACTGGCCGTACCAAGCCTGACGGCCGACCTGGAGCCCAGCGCCACCGAGCTGCTGTGGATCGGGGACGTGTACTCGTTCGTCCTGGCTGGCCTGCTGGTGACGATGGGGAACGTGGCCGACCGGTTCGGGCGCCGCCGGGTGCTGCTCATCGGCTCGGCTGGCTTCGGGCTGGCCTCGCTGGTCGCGGCGCTGGCGCCGACGGCCGGTGTCCTGATCGCGGCCCGCGCCGGGCTGGGGCTGTTCGGCGCGACCATCATGCCGTCGACGCTGTCCATCCTCCGTGACGTCTTCCGCCACCCGCTGCAGCGCACCCGCGCGATCGCGATCTGGTCGGCGGGCGCGACGGGCGGCGCGGCTGTCGGGCCGCTGGTCGGCGGCTTTCTGCTGGAGCACTCCTGGTGGGGGTCGGTCTTTCTCATCAACCTGCCGGTCATGGTGGTGGTGATCGCGGCCGGGTGGGTGCTGGTCCCGGAGTCGCACGGCAAGGCCGGGGCGCGCATCGACACTGCCTCGGCGGCACTGTCGGTCGGGGCGGTCGTGCCGGTCGTCTACGCCGTCAAGCACCTGGCGGCTGAGGGCTTCGACGCGGTGGTCGTCGTGACCGCCGTTGCCGGGCTGGCAGCGGGGTGGGTGTTTCTGCGGCGGCAGCGTCGCCTGCCCACCCCGCTGATCGACATCCACCTGTTCGGCATCCCAGCCTTCGCGGGGGCCGTCGCCGCGAACGGGATCGCGATCTTTGCCCTGGCCGGGCTGCTGTTCTTCTTCTCGCAGTACCTCCAGCTGGTGCGCGGGCTGAGCCCGCTCATCGCCGGGCTGGTCGAGCTGCCGGCGACGATCATGTCGGTGCTGGTCGCCCTGGTGGCGGTCGCGATCGTGAAACGGCTCGGGGCGGGCCGCTCGATCGCCTCGGGCCTGATGCTGGCGGGGCCGGCGATGGCGCTGATCGGCCTGGCGGCAGGGCTGCCCGGGTACGGGTGGCTGCTCACCGGGATCAGCCTCGCGGGCCTCGGCATCGGGCTGGCCATGACCCTGTCCACCGACGCCATCGTGTCGGCTGCCCCCGTCGAGCGGGCCGGGGCTGCGTCGGCGATCTCCGAGACCGCGTACGAGCTGGGTGTCGCGATGGGGATCGCGCTGCTCGGGTCGCTGCAGACGGTGCTCTACCGCAGGTCTCTGCGGATCCCGGCCGGTACCGACACTGAGGCCGCCACCGCGGTCACCGAGTCCCTCGCGGTGGGGCTGCGGCACCTCGACCAGCAGGTCGCGGCGCACGCCGAGCTGGCGGCGCTGGCGAAGGAGTCGTTCACCTCCGCGATGCAGACCACCTCAGCTGTCGCGGCCGTTCTCCTGGTCGCCGCGGGAGTCGTCGCCTGGCGCTTCATCCCGGCCGAATCCCGTGACAGCGGGCACTGAGTGCTCCCCGCCACAGCGGGTGGTCACGAGGTCGTCGGGTACGGACCTGCAGGCGGTCCGGAGCCCCCGGCCCCGGCTGCCCGTGGCGTCCCGCGTCATGGCTTCACCGGTCAGGCCCGGCCAGGTCCGGCAGCTGCTCGCGTACCAGGGCTGACAGCCGGGCCATCGCCGGGGAGGAGGCGTCGTCGTACGCCTGCACCAGCTGAAGGCCGACCTGGTCCTGGCTGGCCAGGGTCCACTCGTCCGGGCCGGTGCCGGTTCCCAGCCCGTCGTCGAGGTGCTGGCGGACCCAGGCCACGGTCTGCTGGGCGAGGTCGTTCAGTCGCGGGTCGTCCGGGTCCCAGTCGCGGGCCTGGTCGGCGAGGACGAAGAGCCGCCGGTACTCCGGGTCGTCCAGGCAGGCCTCAAGCCAGTCGACCCACGCCGGCACGACCTTGGGGAAGACCACACTGGCGAGGATCCAGCCGTCCCGGCTGAGCCGCTTCGTCTGTGGCGACACCCCGAGCTCGTCGAACCGGGCGAAGACCCGCTGCATCTGTGCCGGCAGAAACGGCTCCTGCTCGGTGACCAGGGCCTTGAGCCGCCGCCGGGTGGCCTGCAGCTCGCGGACCCGGCGGCGCAGGTCGGCGTCGATCTGGCGCTGCGCAGCGGCCAGCCCGTCCGGGTCACTCTCGAGCAGCTCTTTCACCCGGGCCAGCGGAACCCCGGCGTCGGCTAGGACCTTGATCCGCTGCAGGTCCACCACGTCCTGCGCGCCGTAGCGCCGGTAGCCGAGCTGGTCACGCTCGGGCTCGGCGAGCAGGCCGAGCCGGTGGTAGTGCCGTACTGCACGGACCGTGACCCCGACGTAGTCCGCCAGCTGCTTGATCGTCAGCACCGGCCCCATCCTTCCAGGTCGGGAGCCACTCAGCTCCCCGGGCCGCCGCACGCTGGGCTCGGCTCCGCGCCAGCAGGCCTGTCGAGCCAGTGGCGCAGGCCCGGGACGACCAGGGCGTACGCGGAGACTGCGGCGAGGCCGAGGCCGACCACCCAGCCGGCGGCGCGCATCCCCAGGGCACCGATCACCACCGACATCAGCCCTAGTCCGGCGGGGGCCACCACCAGGGAGAGGGTCGAGTAGACCGAGAACACCCGGCCCCGCAGCGCATCCGGTACCGCGGTGGTGAGCACCACGGTGGTCACCGGCTGCACCAGCCCCGAGCCGATCCCGGCCATCAGCATCGCCGCCCCGACCAGCCAGAACCCGACCAGCGGCGCCAGCGCCAGGCCTGAGACCACCATGCAGGCGTTCGCCACCACCCAGGCCCGCCAGTGACGCTGGCCGAAGCCCCAGCCGAAGACGGCCGAGCCCAGCATGGTGCCCAGCGCGTACCCGGACAGCGACAGGCCGAGCCGGCCCGGCGCCCCCAGCGCGGTGAAGTGGGCCGGCAGGATCACGCTCAGCAGCGGGCTGACCAGGACCGCCGCGGCGCCCTGGACGATGAGCAGCGCCAGCAGCGGCGCAGAGCGGCGGACGTACCCGAAACCGGCCAGGGGCGACGAGCTCTCGGGCTGGACCGGGTCGCTCGCGTCGAGCGGCATCACGGCAATCGCGAGCGCTGCTAGGGCCGAGCAGCCGGCGGTCACCCACACCACCTGGACCGACGGCAGGACGGCCAGCAGCCAGCCGGCGGCTGCCGGGCCGACGAGGAACGACAGCCCGAAGACGGCGCCCACCATCCCGCTGATCTTCTCCAGGCTGACCCCCGAGGTCTGCGAGACGTTCGCCAGGAGGGTGTTGCGGGCCGTCATCCCGGGCGCGTCGAACAGGGCCCCCAGCACTCCCAGCGCGATGAACCAGCCCACGTCCAGGCCGACCGTGAGGTCGACCACCGCCAGCGCCGCCACGGACACCGCCGAGCCGATGTCCGAGACCACCGACATCAGACGCCGCCCCAGGTGGTCGATCAGCCAGCCCCCGACCAGGGCGGCGACCGCCCCGGGGACCGCCGAGAGTGCTGCGACCAGGCCCGCCACCGCCGGGTTCCCGGTCCGCTCCAGCACCAGCCAGGGCAGCACGACCGCGATCGCGGAGTTGCCCAGGAGCGAGGCTGCGTTGGCGACCAGGAAGGCCGGCAGGGTCATCGATCTACTCACGCCACCCCATCCCAGTGCACTGACCCTAGGTCACAGCAATAATCCATTCTGACTAGGGAGAATGAACAGCTCGGGCGACGGTACACAGAGGGACCCGGGCCCGCACACAGAGGGACCCGGGCCCGCACACGCAGTGGGACCCCTTCTGTGCCCGGGCCCGCACAACCACGGACCGAAGCCTGCCCACCGAGCCCCAGGCGCCGCCCACGACCCGCTCGGTCCGCTGGAGTGCAGCCCGCCTCGGCAGCCACCAGCCGGTCACCGCCCACCGCGGGCGAGGGCAGTCGGGGTCACAGCAGCGGGCTGAACCCCCACCGACCGGCCCCCCGACGGCACCTCAGGCCCAGCCGGTCCGCTGCTGTGCCGCCTCGACCGGCGCCGTGACCCGACAGGCGCGCTACCAGGGGACTTCCGGACCGGCTGCTCGGGGACGCCGCCCGCACTCAGGGGCCCCGGTGAGTCGACCACGAGCAGGCGGCCGTCACGCACCCCCGTACTCAGTGGACCCGGCCCTTTCTAACGTGAACGGTATGAAGAGGACTCTGAGCTGTGCCGCGGCGACGCTGCTGGCTGCCGCCTGGCTGCTGCTGGGCGCCCCGCCCGCGCACGCCGCCGGCGCCCCCTTCACCCGGATGGTGATCGACGCCCGTGTGGAGACCAACGGCCAGATCAGCGTCACCCAGACCTTCGACATGCGCTTCTCTGGCAGCAGTGACCACGGCCCGTACCTCACCTTCGTCACCCGTCAGGAGATCAAGGACGACCCCGACCACTGGCGGGTCCTGAAGTACCAGGTCCGCGACGTCACCTCGTCCACCGGTGCCCCTACCCAGCACACGACCAGCAGCAGCGGCTCCCAGCTCGCGGTCCGGATTGGTGACCCGAAGCGGACCGTCTCCGGGACCCAGACCTACATCGTGCGGTACACCGTCGACGGGGTCGTGAACCCGAAGGTCGCCGCGAGCGGCCTGGACGAGGTCTACTGGAACGTCATCGGGACCGGCTTCACGGTCCCGGTCTCCAACATCACCGTCACGATCTCCTCCCCCGCGGCCGTCTCCCAGACCGCCTGCTGGAAGGGGAAGGACTTCGACCAGCCCTGTACCAGCACCAGCCACAGCGGCCTCACCGCCCGCTTCCGGCAGTCCTCCCTCGCCGCGGGCGAGGGCCTGGCCGTCGTGGGCGGCTGGCCGGCCGGGACCTTCACCGCCACCCCGATCCTGGAGCCCCGCACCCAGACCAGCTCACCGCCCAAGCGGCACCTGAGATGGGGCGACTTCGACCTGACGCCGTCCCGGCTGGCTCTGGCCGGTGGGCTCACGCTGCCGGTCCTGCTCGGGACGGTGGTTCTGTACCGGCGGGACCGGGACCGCAGCTACCGCGGGGTGGCGCCTGGGCTGGTCCCGGCGCCCGGGGCCGACCGGTCCGTCGTGGTCGGCGCGAAGATCCCGGTTGTGGTTCGGTTCACCCCGCCGGACGGGCTGGCGCCAGGCCTGGTTGCCACGCTGGTGGACCGTCGGCCCAGCGACCGGGCGGTCACGGCGACCATCGTCGACCTCGCGGTCCGCGGCTACCTGGTGATGGAGCGGACCGGCACCCGTGACAAGGACTTCCGGCTGGTCCGGACCGCGCCGCCCGACGGCCTGCAGCCCCACGAGCTCGCCGTCTACACCACCCTGTTCCCCGGCACGACATCGGTCTTCACCCCCACGGCGGGCAGGAGCATGCGGGCGGTCCACCGCCGGCTCGACGCGACCCTCACCGAGAGGGGCCTGTTCCGGCGCTCCCTGCGCCGGTCCCAGCTGTGGTCGGTCGGCCAGTACATCCCCCCGCTGCTCCTGCTCATCGCCATCCAGATGGGTCCCCGTCTGCTCGCGACGAGCCGGCCGCTGCTGCCTGTCCTGGCGGTGGCCGGGTTCCCGCTGGTGGTGCTGATGCTGGTCACCTACCTGTACGGCCACAAGGGCGCCACCCGGACCGCCGACGGCAGCGCCGCGTACGCTCAGGCGATCGGCTTCCGCGAGTACCTCAAGACCGCCGAGGCTGACCGGCTGCGCTGGGAGGAGGGCGTCGACATCTTCTCCCGCTACCTGCCGTACGCGGTCGCCTTTGGCTGCGCCGACCGCTGGACCACGGTCTTCCAGGAGCTCGCCGCGCGCGGCCAGTACCAGATGCAGCCGACCTGGTACGTGAGCCCGGCCGGGGTCGGGTTCGCTGCCGGAGCCGACTTCAGCTCCTCCATGTCGTCGATGGTGTCCGGCCTGAACGGGGTCACGACCGCAGCCACGGTCGGCTCCAGCGGCGGCTCCGGCTTCTCCAGCAGCGGCGGCGGAGGCGGCGGCGGTGGGGGTGTCGGCGGCGGAGGCGGCGGCAGCTGGTGACCTGCGAGCCGGCCCAGGCAGCGACGCCGCGCACCTGGTGGACCCTCGACAAGGCCGGGTAGCCCCCGGGTTCTCTATCGTGACTCGTGTGACGACAAGGACTCGGGGCGGTGCCGCGGCGGTGCTGACGGCTGTCGTCTGGCTGGTGAGCGCCCCGTACGCGCACGCCCAGAGCCCGACCGGGCAGGCTGGCTCCTGCTGGGGCTCGGCCCGAGCCTGGTCGTGTCGGTCCTGATCGCTGTGGGCGTGGTGGTCGTGTACCGGCGGAACCGGGACCGCAGCTACCGGGAAGCTCCGCCGGGGCAGGTACCGGTGCCCGGCGCCGACCGGTCCGTCGAGCTCGGCGCCACCATCCCCGTGGTGCCCCAGCCCACCCCTCCTCCCGGACTGGCGCCGGCCGTGGTCGGCACGCTCGTCAGCCGAAACGCCACCACCGCTGCGGTCACCGCGACCCTCGTCGACCTGGCCGTCCGGGGCTACCTGGTCGTGCAGCGGGTCGGTCCGGGCCACCACGGCCGACTGCTCCGGGCTGCCCCGCCGCACGGTCTGCTGCCGCACGAGCTGCTCGTCTACGCCACCCTCTTCCCCGGCCTGGCCCCCGTCTTCATTCCCAGCGCCCGAAACAAGCTGAGCGCACCGGTACGCCGCTGCCTCGGTCGGGAGGTCGTCCAGCTCGGCTTCTTCGCCCGCAGCCCGTGGAACCAGCGACTGTGCTGGTGGGCTGTGGCGTTCGTAGCGATGCTCGCGCTGGGCCTGCTGCCGCAGATCGATCCCCACCTGATCGTCCTGACGGGCCTGCCGCTCCTGACCCTCTCCATTGGTGCTTTCGCGATCGGCCTGAAGGGTGCTCCCCGGACAGCCGACGGCAGCGCGGCGTACGCGCAGGCGATCGGCTTCCGCGAGTACCTGCGGACCATCGACCCGGACCAGATCCCGTGGGAGGACGGGGTCGACGTCTTCGTCCAGCTCGCCGCACACGGCCAGTACCAGGTGCCGTGGGCCTGGTACGTGGACCGGTCCGGGCTGGCCTTCGCCGGCGGGGAGGGCCTCGGCTCCGCCGTGACCGCGGTGGTGTCCGGCCTGAGCAGCATCGCCGAGATCCCGGTGTTCCACCACTACCCCATCTGACCTCAGCTGGCCCAGGCGCCGGTGTAGAACAGCTGCGCCCACCAGATCATCACCAGCACGCTGAGCACGGCCGCGCCGACCGCGACCGTACGGCGCCCTCCCCGGCTGAGACCGGTCCCGCTGGTGGCCCACTCACCGAGCAGCAGCCACAGCGGGAACCACAGCAGCACGGCCCGGTTCACGCTCATCAGCCAGTACGAGGTGGTGAACGCCAGCACCTGCACCCCGACCCAGGTCGCCTCCCCCCAGCGCCGCCGCAGCAGGCAGGTCACCGTGGTCACCAGCCCGACCAGCAGCGACACCATCTCGGCCCGAAACACCCAGGCCCAGCCGGGGTGGTCGGCGTACGCGCCGGGCAGGACCGCCGGGATCGTGTGGGCGATCGACTCCCAGGGCCAGGTCAGGCCCCGCGACCAGCCCTCGGCCTGCGCCGCGTACCAGGTGGTCCAGCTGCCGTACCGCAGCCGCAGGTAGAACGCGTACCCGGCGGGGACCAGCGCCGGCAGCATCAGCCACTCCAGCCGACCCCACCGCCGCCCCGGCGTGGTCAGCGCCAGCACTCCCAGCCCGGCGAGGAGGAACAGTCCCGACACCCTAAAGCAGCAGGCCCCGGCGGCCAGCAGCGCCGCCTGCCCCCAGCGGTCGTCCTTGGCCTTCGCCCAGGCCCAGAAGGCAAAGCCGCAGAACAGGCTCTCGGTGTACGGGACGATGGTGAACACCGTGGTCGGCGCGATCAGCCAGGCCGCAGCGGCCACCACCCCGGCTCGCGGGCCGCCCAGCCGGTACAGCCCCCAGGCAGCGAACGCCGAAGCCAGCAGGGACAGCAGCACCCCGACCACGACCGGGTCGGCGCCGAGCCAGCCGCTGGCCCGCAGCAGCAGCGGCAGCCCCGGAAAGAAGGCGGTCTCCTTGCGCTCCGGGTAGCCCTCGCGGGCGATCCTCAGAAAGTGCTGAACGTCCCAGTTGGCGGCTACGTCGGTGACGCTGCGGTTCATGGTGAGCATCACCCAGACCGCGACCAGCACCAGCACCAGCCGGCTCCCCAGCCAGGCCTGGACCACCAGCCGGGGACCGTCTCCGGCGCCCCTTCTGCTCACTCGTCCGGCTCGGCCGGGTCGTCTGGGTCATCGAGCGGCAGGGACCGGCAAGCCCTGGTCGGCGTGGCTCCAGGCTCTGGCTCGGGTGCTGGGGACGAGGAGTGGCGAGCCCGTACGGCCTCGTCCGGCTCCGGCTCCGGCGTCGGCAGGTGCCGGGCGGCCTTGCCGCCCTGCGGTACCCGCTCCAGCCAGCGGTCATCCAGGACGCCGCCGATGGGGTCGCCGACGCCGCCAGCCCGGACCGGGTCCTCGTGCGGCCGGAGGATGTCGCCGATGGTGCCCAGGACCAGCCACAGCTGGACCACGACCCGGATGAACACCGCCAGCCAGTAGACCCGGTCGGCCCCTCCGGAGCCGGGTCGCAGGGTCCCGGCCAGGTGCCCCCAGATCGCGGCGAAGTAGACCAGCTCCCCGACCGTCCACACCGCCCAGGCCCGCCACTGCGGCCGGGCCAGCACCAGCAGCGGCAGCAGCCACAGCGCGTACTGCGGGGAGTAGACCTTGTTCAGGACCAGGAACAGGGTGACCACGATGAACGCCACCTGCCCCACCCGGGGCGGGCGGGGCGCCACGAAGACCAGCACCGCGACCCCGAAGCAGGCCGCCACCAGGAACACCATCGACCACAGGTTGACGTTGCTGACCGGGATCTGGCCGAGCGACATCACGTACCAGATCGACCCCAGGTCAGCACCCCGCTGCTGGTTGAAGCTCCAGAAGTACAGCCAGCCGTTGGGGGTGACCAGCCAGACCGGCAGGTTCACCGCCAGCCAGGCGGCGGTGGCCCCGGCCAGCAGCCGGCTCAGCGCGTCCAGCTGGCGGGCCCGGACCAGCAGCAGCACCAGCGGGCCCAGGATGAACAGCGGGTACAGCTTGGCGGCGACCGCCAGCCCGTACAGCAGACCCGCCCAGAAGGGCTTGCCCCGGGCCCAGACGAACATCGCCGCCGCGGTCAGGACAACCGCCAGGAAGTCCCAGTTGATCAGGCCGTTCGCCATCACCACCGGCGACGCGGCGAGCATCAGGCCAGCGGTCCAGCCGTGGTCGGGCAGCATCCGGCGGGTCAGCTCGATGGTCCCCAGGAAGCAGACGAAGAGCAGCACCGAGCAGACGGCGAAGAAGATGTTGGCGTTGTCGAGCACCTGCTGGGCGCTGAGCCCCGGCGCGGCGGTCACCCCGAGCAGGTTGGTGAGCCAGGCCGCCAGCTGGACGAGCCAGCCGGTCAGCACCGGGTACTCCCAGGCCACCTCGGTGTACACGGCCTGCCCCTCGGCCAGCCCCCGGACCTGGTACAGCACAGGGATGTCGGTGTAGCAGAGCCGGTAGAAGGTGTTGACCGGCTGCCCGGCGACGCTCTGCCGGCACGGCACCTGCCGCAGCATCAGGACCAGCCAGGAGAGGGTACCGATCAGCATCAGCGCCCCCGGGCCGCGGACGACGCTGCCGACGGTGCTGGCGTGGCGCCCCAGCGGCCCGCCGAACCGGTTCAGCAGCAGCCTGGCGGCCGGCTCGGGCGTTCGGTACGCGGTCAGACTCACTGGGTCAGCCTATAGAGGCTGACGGCCGAGGCACATGGCCCCGGCCGCCAGTCGTCGTCAGACGAGGGCTAGCTCAGCACCCCCGCCTCCTCCAGGATCTTGACTCCCTCGGGGCCGTACTTGGCCTGGATCGCAGGCCGGACCTGGCTGCTCATCTGCGAGGCTGCGGCGGCCGCCACCGGGTCGTCGTCCGTCTGCGGCACCGCCGTCGTGTCCGGCGTGGCCAGCGCGCCGCCCGGCGGGACGTGCTGACCGTTCTCGTCCAGCTTCTGCCAGCTCTCGAAGGTCTGCTTCTCCTTCGGCAGCGGCTTGGCCTGGCAGACCGTGATGTCCTTCGGCAGGTTCCCGGTCAGGAGGAAGTCCTTCGTCGGCCGGTCGAGGCAGTCCGTCTGGTACGGGAAGAGCCCGTGCCTGCCCTCGTTGTCGACGAAGATCGCGCTGGTGTTCGCCAGCTTCGTCCCGGTGGTGTAGCCGAGCTCGTACCCGGTCTGCGAGTCCAGCTCCGACTGGATCACAAGCGTCTTGGCCTGCGTCTGACTCAGCGCAGGCATCGACGTGCTGGTCTTCCAGAAGGCGCACACCGGGACGTCCAGCGAGCCAAAGGAGGCGCTCAGGCGGGCCTGAGGCGCGGTCTTGTCGGCCCACTCCTTCCAGTACGCCTCGCCCTGAGTCCACTGACCGTCACCACAGGCGATGTAGTCGAAAGCACTGTTGTGCTTACGGGTCTTCGACGACTGGGCCTTCACCTGACCCAGCCGCTCCAGGGTCGAGACCTGCTCGGCCGCCGCAGCCCGGGTGGCCGGGTCCTTCCCCTCGGCCGCCATCAGCTGCAGGACCTGCTGAGCCGCCACGGTCGGGTCGGTCTTCGCCCGCTCCAGGATCTCTGAGCTCCCGCTCTCGCCGACCCGGATGATGGTCGCTACCGCGTCGGCTGCCTTCGGGTACTGGCTGTTGTCGGAGAAGGCGAGGAGACCACCTGACAGCAGCCACGTCAGCATCAGCACCGTGGGGTCGACGCGCTCGGCGGCTGCGAAGTACCGCTCCCGGATCTGGTCCGGGTTCGTCCCCAGGTGGTAGGTCCCGTCCTGCCGGGCGATCCACCCCATCAGGTGCATGCCGAACTGGCGGTCCCGCGCGACCGGCTGCACCTCCCAGGTCCGCTGCAGGGTGGGCAGCGTGGCATCGGTCGAGGAGTCGAGGACCATCGGGCCGGCGTTGGCGGCGAAGACGTTGCCGTACCAGGCGCCCAGCCAGGTCCCGTACGAGTACCCGATGTAGCCCAGCTTCTTCTCACCCAGCAGGTGCCGGATGAAGTCCATGTCGTACACGGTCTGCTCGGTGGTGATCGTGCGCACGTCCTCGTTCTGCGAGCACTGCTCCCCGATCGCCTTCTTCTCCGCGTTCGGGTCCGAGCTGTTCGGGTCGAACGTGTACGTGCAGGACACCTGGCTGCTCTGCCCCACCCCGCGCGGGTCCATCCCCACGACGTTGTAGTGCGCCCGGAGCTCGGGAACCTTCTCGTCCACGTACGGGCCCAGGGAGAGCCCCGAACCGCCCGGTCCGCCAGGGTTGCCCAGGATCATGCCCTTCGACTGGGGGCTGGCCGGGTCGACGTTCTTCACCCGTGAGATCCGGACCGACCAGGTCTTCCCGTTGGTCGGGTTGTGCCAGTCCCGCGGCACCTTCACCGTCGCGCACTGGATGTTGGGCTTCAACGCCCACTTCAGGCCGCTGAGCCCGAAGTCGCACCGCTCCCACTTCAGCTGCTGCTTGGCCAGGTCACCGGCCAGGGCAGCCACATCAGGGGTCGGGGACGACACAGCAGGTGCTGCAGCCTGAGCAGCAGGCACGCCGACCACGGCAGAACCCAGCCCTAGGCTCACAGCGGAGACGACGGCCAGCGCCGCCTTCGGAAGAGGGGTCATCTTCTATCTCCTGTATCTCCTGTCAGGATCGGCACCGGCGCGGGGGTGCGCCGAGCCGGGGCGGCTACGCGCCCAGGAGCATCCAAGCATTCGCGACGAGACGTTGCATAAATTGACGCGAGGTTGTCCACACCGTGGGACGTTAGTCAAAAATGCTCGCGCGAGGGCCGCGGAGGCATCCCCGGGGGAAGGACTGGTCGGGGAGGTCCGCTGGCGGGTATTGAACCATCCCGGCAGGTCACCTGCGGCGAGATTCTGCCGCTCTGGCTAAAAAATCTGGGCTGGGTCGCTGCGCGTACGGCAGCTGCCCGCTCGGCCGAGGGGCACCGGCCGCTGCTCCTGGGCCAGGCTCCCGGCACCGGGCCCGGCGCTCCTGGCTTGTCAGACCAGACTTCGGCACCGGGCCTGTGGAGGCCTCAGCCGTCTGCGGTGACCCGAGCCGCGAGCCGGGACCTGCCGAAGCCCTCGCCGGTCTGCGGGGGGCGGACCTCAGCCGTCTGCGGTGGCGGCCTGCGGTGGCGCTGAGCTGCCCGGGTCACAGCTCAGCACAGTAGGGTGCCGGCATGCAGCCTCGCCGCGCCCGGCCCGACGACGTACCCGCCCTCGTTGGGCTGCGAGCGCAGATGTTCACCTCCATGGGCACCGACCCCTCTGACCCGCTCTGGCGTGCCAACGCCGAGCGCTGGTTCGCCGAGCGGATCGACGACCCCAGCCACTGCATGCTGGTGCTCGAGCTCGACGGGCAGGTGGTCTGCGGGGGCACGGCGATGATCCGCGACGCCGCCCCGTCCCCCGGCGTTCCGCAGGGCCGAGACATCGTGATCAGCAACATCTGCACCCTGCCCCCGTACCGCGGCCGGGGCTGTGCCCGCCGAGTCTTCGACGCCCTGCTGGGCTGGGCCCGCAGCACCGGGGTGACCCGCGTCGAGCTGTACGCCACCGCTGACGGGCGGCCCATGTACGAGGCGGCCGGCTTCACCGAGTCCCGCTGCCCGGCGATGCGCTGCAGCATCGGCAGCTGACCCGATCACCCGGCGAGGCTGGGCGGTGGGTCCTGGCCAGTCTGGTCATCGGGCACAGGTCACGCCTGCAGGCCTCGGTCCCGGCAGCGGCGACTAGCTGGTCCTCGGTTCTGGGACCGAGGCGGTCGGCGGCTCGATGCTCGGACGGCCGCGGGTCCGCGACGGGCGCGAACTCTGCGACGGGCCGCTGGCCGAGGCGCTTGGCTGCGGCCCGTCGGAGGCTGACGGCGCCGGGGCCGACGGGGTGGCAGGGACGCTCGACGACGGCGCTGAGCTGGGACGCGCCTGTGGCGACGGGTCGTCGGGCGGGGCGTTCTTGCCGTTCACGTACACCGGGCCTCGGAACTTCTCGTTGGGGTAGTTCTCAGTAGCGACCTTCATGTAGTCGAGCCAGGTCAGCGCCGGGTACGTGCCGCCAAAGAAGGTGGCGTCGCCGCGGCGCGCGTACGGGTCGAGGTCGGCGTTGCCGGCGTCACCGGCCACGTACATGACCGCGGTCGAGACCTTCGTCGTGTACGCGACGAACCAGCTCGACACGACGTCGTCATTGACCCCGGCGGTCCCGGTCTTGCCGGCGATGTCGCGGCCCAGGCTGGAGACCTTGGCGCCGGTGCCCTCGTTGACCACGTTCTGCAGCGCGTACGTGGTGTCGCGGGCGACGTCCTCGCTGAAGGCCCGGCTGGTGGCCGGCTTCGCCTGGTACAGCACCTGCCCGCGCAGGTCCCGCACCTCCCGGACCACGTGCGAGGGGACGTGAACGCCCATGTTGGCGATGGTCGCGTAGCCAGTGGCCTGGTCCAGCGGGCTGGCCTCGGCCGAGCCGAGCGCGATCCGGTTGTTGAGGTCCCAGCCGGCGCCCTTCTGGACCCCGGCGGCGTTCGCCACGTCGACGATCTTCTGGGGCCCGTTCTTCATCCGCTCGGTGAGGTCGACGAAAGCGGTGTTGATCGACTCGGCGATGGCCTTGGTCAGGGTCACCTCGCCGTACTGGGTGGAGAACTCGTTGCGGACCGGGACCTTGTCCCCCTTGGGGGTGAAGGTGTTGCCGTTCAGCCGCGACCGCAGCGAGAAGTCGTCCTGCAGCCCCGCGATCACGGCGTACGTCTTGAAGGTGGACGCCGCCATCCGGTCGGTCGTCGCCCAGTTGCGCGAGCTCGCGACATAGTCCGGCCCGCCGTACATGGCCAGGACCTCGCCGGTGCCGACCTCCACCGAGGCCAGCGCCGCGTGGAGCTGGTTCGGGTCCTGCTTCTTGGCCGCTGCGGCGGCGGCCTGCTGGGTCCACTTCTGGGCGGAGGTGACCGCCGCCTCCTGGGCGGCCGGGTCAAAGGTCGAGATGATCTGCAGCCCGCCGCCGGAGATCTGCGCCGCGGTGAACCCGTTCGCGACCAGCTCGGCCTCGACCGCCTTCAGCAGAAAGCCCTTCGGGCCGCCCAGCCGCGAGCTGCGGGGGACCTCCGGGAAGTCCGGCAGAGCCTCCGCGGCGGCCTTGTCCTCCGGCGAGAGCGCGCCCATCTGGACCATGCCGTCCAGCACGTACGCATAGCGCTTGGTGAGCCGGTCGACCGACTTCTGGCCGTCGCTCGGGTCCAGTGTTCCGGGGCTGTTGAGAATGGACGCCAGAGCCACCGACTGGGGCACAGTGAGGTCCTTGGCGTCGACGTTGAAGTACGCCCGTGAGGCGGCCTGCACCCCGTACGCACCGCGCCCGAAGTAGATCGTGTTGAGGTAGCCCTCGAGAATCTGCTCCTTCGGCATGCTGCGGCCTATCTTCACGGCCAGCAGGAGCTCCTTGACCTTCCGGGTCGCGGTGCGGTCCTGGGTCAGGTACAGCACCTTGATGTACTGCTGGGTGATCGTCGAGCCGCCCTGCAGCTCCCGGCCGCGGGCGATGTTCCAGCCGGCCCGGAAGATGCCGCTGGGCGAGATCCCCTTGTCGGTCCAGAACTCCCGGTTCTCGGCCGAGACCACCGCGTCCTGCAGGTGCTTCGGCATCTGCGACAGGGGAATGGTGGTCCGGTTCTGCTCGACAAACGAGCCGAGCTGGGTGGTCCCGTCGCGGTAGAAGACCGTCGACTTGTTCATCTGGAACTCGGTGTTCGGGTCCGGGAAGGCGATCCTCTGGTACGCGATCGCGGTCCCGCCCAGGGCCAGGATCCCGAGCACCAGGAACAGGATCGTCAGGGCCTTGAGCCCGGCCACCAGCCGCCGCTTCCAGGCCGGCCGGGCCGTGCGTGCCGAGCGCCGCGGGCCCCGGGCCCGGGCTGTGGAGTCAGCCATAGATGTCCTCAACCGTCTTCTGCCGGCGTGGTGGCTTGCGCCGTACGCCGTCCCCCAGCAGATACGACCGGATCATGTGGTTCCAGCCGCACTCGGTGCAGACCTCGACCACGCAGACCCGGAACTCTCCGAACTCGCTCTGCATGTCCTTCAGCTCGGCGGTGCTCTTGATCCGGCCTGAGTACTGGCCGAGCTGCTCACCGAAGGTGTAGCTCAGGTTGACCAGCCGGCCGCAGTCGCGCACCGGGCAGCGGACCTGCGAGAGCTCCCCGTGGTGCAGCGCTGCCCGGACCAGCATCGGGTCGGCGTCGCAGACATCGGCGCTGGTCAGGCTGCGCACGCGACCACGCAGCGACTCCAGCGCCCGGCGGCGCTGGAGGCTGTAGTCGATGCTCTCCCGCTTGGACCACATGGTCACCAGGGTAGGGGCCCAGCCCCAGACGGGCGACCTTGCCCGTTGGCACGATCTTTCTCCCCTGGCCACGGCCGGGTCGGGGGTCGTGGCTCGGCAGCCGGCGCCGCCGTGCCGTACCATAGTCGGGGCTCGCCGGGCCGCACCCGCGCAGCGCCAACCCGTACGGGGCATTAACTCAACTGGTAGAGTGCCACCTTTGCAAGGTGGAAGTTAGGGGTTCGAGTCCCCTATGCTCCACCCCACCCAGCAGGCCACGACACACTGGCGCCTCGCCCGCGGTCGGACCGCCAGCCGGGGCACCGCAGTTCTCCCCGTGACCACTCGCGGACCTGCTTCACCGTGGGTGGGTGCTGGGCGTCGAAGGCATCGATGACCGCGGCGTCAGTGGTGAGCACGGGGCTTTCGAGCAGGCGGCCCGCGATGCCGCTGAGCCCGCCTGGCGCCAGCTCGACCGCCATGAACGCCGGGAAGGTGTCTCCCTCGGCGGTGGTGATGGTCCAGGCATCGGTGAAGCCGAAGCGGTGGTCGCCGCGAGCGCAAAGTGGGCCGATCACGAGCACGGGAAGATCCGAAAAGCTGGTTGAGGATGAGCTGGCTGCGAGGCGAGCTCCTAAGACGCATCTGGGCGCTCGATCCAGCGCGCAAAGCGCCCCGCGTCGCGGACCTCCTGCGGGCACGCGCGCCGATGCTCCAGCAGGGTGGCGCGAATCTCCCGCAGTCGAGCCTCGCTGATGTGGCCTTTCCAGTAGGCCACGCGGAAGAAGTGCCACGAAGTCGTCGCCTGGATGGTCGGGTGCATGTTCAAGGCATCTAGTCGAATCGGAACGCTGCCATCATCGGAGACCACCACGGACTTGATTCTGCGGGAGGTCAGGATGGCCAGGGTCTCCGACTCCCCGGCATGGGTGGCGCTCGGGTCGCTCGACGCCTGGCGAAAGAAGTTCTGGTTCAGCTTGTAGTCGAGGTACTCAGCGGGCGTCTCCAAGCGGAGCGGTGTCCCAAAGATGGCGTGCGCTTCGCGCATCTGCGGGAGCCCTTGCTTGGCTGCCTGGTCGTCGCACTCGCTGGCGACCGTGCCACACCAGGAACCATTCTCCGCGACCAGACGCTTCAACAGCGGCATCTCGTCCACCAAGGCGAAGTTGATCAATGCGGTCGTGTCTGGGAACACCAGCCGGGGAGTGTCGTGGCCTGGCACTTCGACAGACTACCCGAGCAGTGACATGAGGTCCGAGTCGCTCATGGTGGGGGCTGAGGGCTCGTCGACCTCCAGCGTCTGTGGGTCTACTCCCAGCATCCAGGCGAGTGTCCCCTTCTGAAGCCGCCCTTCGGCCACGCCCTCAAGATGCGCGTCCTTCAACCAGGTGGGGAACGTACGGGCACTGGCCGAGGTCATGCGCTCGGTGATCGGGTCGCCCGGCTCGTCCGGCACCCAGTGCCGGCGCAGCAAGCCCTGAGTCTTCAAGTCCAGCAGCGATCGAGCCTGGGGGCTCACAGGAAGGTGGAGGGCCTCGAGCCGCACCTTCAGCGTTGAGGTCGACACGCCCCACCGCCACACGTGTGCCGCGAGGTCCGAAGCGGGCAGCGTGGACCAGTCCATCGCGCGCAGCTCGTGCTCGGGAAGCAGCAGGTCGGCCGCGAACCTGTTGGCGGCTGCCTCCTCACGGCTTACTTCTCGACCCTCGGTCACCATGACGCCCTCGTGCCCGAGAACGAGGTGCGCCAGCTCATGAGCAAGGCTGAAGTTCTCGTAGAACCAGTTGCCCGACTCCGGGATGACGATCACATCTCGCGGCCCGATGCGCAGCGAGTAGGCCGTACTCAGGTCGGGCAGACGCACCGTGTCGATGCCCAGCGCTGCGAGACGCTCGATGAACGCGCGGGCGAACCCCTCTCCCAGCGCCTCGCGGGCCCCCGCCAGGTCTGCCGGGACGTTGCTGGGTCGAAGCGAGCGGACAGTCTCTGCCTGGCGGTACGCGAGCACGACATCGGAGAGGATCGGCTTGTCTCCCTGCTCGCCCTCAATGCTCCGGACCCAGGTCTGGCTGTCGACGTTGTGGCGCCCCGATACCACTAGGCGGTTCGGGTCAGGCTCGCCCGTGATGAGCAGGTAGATGTCCTGGTTGAGCACCTGGGCCAGTCGTGCCAGCTCGAGGGCCGAGAAGCCGCGGTGCCCGTGCAGTGCACGCGAGAAAGCGTCTTCGGTCATGCCGACCTGACGCGCGATCTCCTTCTGGGGGGTGCCTTTCGGGAGCGCCCCGAGCACCCGTTCACCAATGCTGGGGTTCATGGTCACCATCCTAGGACACTCTTGGGATTTTCCCAAGGGCCAGATGTCCTGGGCACCCACCTCGTGCCCCGGCGGCAGCTGGTCGTCGCTGGCTCATGCTCGCGCCGGGCTCGTCAGCGGGTCGCTCGGCCCCTGGGGAACCGGCTGCGGCATCGCGCGTCCCAGACCCGCAGGTAGTCGATCTCCAGCGCCGGCGACGGGCTGGAGGGCGTACTCCTCGGAGCCCCTGGCCAGCTCGGGTTGACGGCCATAGTGACCCGCCAGCCGAGGTTCGCGCCCTGAAACCAGGACACGGTCTGGGGCGGGGCCTCGCCGAGCAGCTCACCGTCGTAGTAGAGCGCCATTCGGCTCTCAGTCCAGTCGAGCCCGAGCCGGTGCCAGTGCTGGTCCAGCCGCCACCGGGCGATGGTGCCCGAGGTGCCCGGAACGGGTTTCGTGTGCCACGAGGCGTGCGCCTCGACGGTCCCGTCCTCGCTCGGCTCGTCGCCGAACGACTCGAACAGGTCGTACTCGGCCGACTCGTACCCGTCCGTCCGGTCGTCACAGTGGTTGGCGAACAGCCACACGGCCGGGAACCCGCCCCGGGCTGCCTGGTAGCGGAACCGGGCCTCGAAGTAGCCGTACCGCCAGGTCAGTCCTTGAGCCGGGTCTGTGACGAACATCCCGCCGACCCAGCCGACGTCATCGCCGCGGACGTGGGCCAGGTCGTGCGCTGTGCCGGTATCCGGGTCGACCCACCTCGCCGCGGTCCCGGTGCCGCCCGGCGGGGGCTCCCCTACCGCGGGGGTGATCCGCTGCGGCCGGATCGTCAGCGTGCAGCTCCCCGGGGCCTGCTCGGTGACCACCCAGACCCGAGACGCCAGCTCCCCCGGCAGCTCGAACGGGTCACCGTTCCACGACTGGGCCACGAAGTCCTGGTAGCCCTGGTCCCCCCAGGGCGAGGCCTCCGTCGGGCGCCACAGGAACGGCCCGGTCAGGCCGCGGCCTGGGCTGCTGAACGGCATCGCGCCCGTGACGTGCGGCAGGAACCGGGTCGGCGGGTCAGGAGCCTCCCGGCTCGGGGCGGTGACCGGCACGGCCCACCCCTTCTCGGCCCACTCGAAGTGCCACACCAGCCGGGCAGCGGAGCCCTCAGCCGCGGTGCTCGTCACCGGTCCAGCTCCTCAGCGGCGCCCCCAGTCCTGGCGGCGGCAGCCGAGGTGACCTCCTGGGTCATGCCCGCGGGGTGATCTCGACGGTCGCGGCCCGGGGCCCGGCGGCGACCATCGGCGGCAGGTACGGGCTGCCCGCGTACTTCGCCTGGTAGGCCGCGTCGATCCGGTCATGGAGGTGCTCATCGGCGACGGGGGCGAAGTCAACCTCGTACGCCTGCCCGGCGGCGGTGATCCTCCCGGCCCGCTGGGCGACCGCGGCCTGGTACCAGCGGCCCTGGGTCCCGCTCCAGGCCCGGACGAAGAGCCGCCCGTCGACCACCACCGACCAGATCCAGGTCAGGGTCCCGGTCGTGGTCAGGTCCGGGTGGTACGGCGCGATGTGCAGGTCGTCAGTGGCCGCGATCCGCTCGATGGTCTCGGCAGGCCAGGTGCTCATGGGCGGCTCCCGTCCTTGTTCTCAGCTTGCCGTACGTACGACACCTCTCCTGAGTCCAGTCTCAGTGCTCATGCTGCGTGGTGCAACCCTGACGACCGCGTCGGACACCGTGCAGTGGGATGCCGACCACGCCAGCAGGTCCCCGTACTGCTTGCACTGCGTGAGTGACCGACGAGCCACCCGGCTGACCTGCCCCCAAGGAGCCGCTGGCGTACGGCCACGGCTCCCGCCCGGCCACGCCAGGCACAGCTGCGGGCAGTCGTCGTACTCACGTGCCGCAATCCCCCGCGCTGACCCGCTTCAGTCCGCTGCTGTGCCCATCGGCTACGGTCTGACAGCGCAGGACGTGGACGGCGGTGCTGGGCCGGCCACGAGGCTCAGGCCCGTCTCGGCCGGGCGGCGCCCAGGCACTCTGAGAGAGTCCTCACCCGGGAAACCTCACCAGGGCAGGTGCCCTAGTCTTGGTAGAAGCCCGACAGTGCCCCTGGCGTGCTGGCGGGGATCCCCCACCAGGCCGAAAGGGCGTCTCGATGAAGTTGTTCCGGGGGCGGCTAGGTTTCCCCCGCTGGTCGTTCACCGACGGACTCACCAAGCCCCGCCGCGTTGCCGAGCGAGACCCGAACGAGCTGGACGAGATCAGTGAGGAGACGACCCAGCTGCCGAGGTTCGCACTCACGCACACCGCGGTCCGAGGTGCCCGCTCCGCCCTGACCCCGTCCGACCGGCGCCTCGCCGCTGAGCACGGCGGTCCTCAGCGCTCACTGCCTGAGGGCAGCCTGGCGACGGGCGGGATCATCCAGCCCGTGCCTTCCCGCACCCGAGCGGACGCACCTGCTGCCGGCCACCAGTCGGGCACTGCGCGTACGGCCGCACCGGCCGAGGCTGTCCAGGGACCGGCGCAGACCGAGGAGGCGACGACGCCGACCACGGACGCGGCGCCGGCCGAGGACCACGCGGCCGTCACGAGCAGCCCTGCCGAGCCGGTCCCCGACACCGAGACGACCCACGTCATCGAGGCTGTCTCGGACGCCGAGACCACGCACATCATCGAGGCCGTCACCGATGCCGACGCGCCCGCGCAGGCAGCAGACGCCACGGCCACCGATGACGACCAGGCCGAGCCTGAGACGACCGCCGACAGCGCCCTGACCAGGCCCGAGACCGGTACCTCGGCCGAGACCGAGGACGAGCCCGCCGAGGCGCAGGCCCGGTCCACGCTCGCCGAGCAGACCACGGACGAGACCGGCCCGACCAGCCAGGCGCCTGCCGCCCGGAAGGACGAGCCCGGGGACGCGCCTGCCGGGGAGCCCGAGCAGTCCAGCGCCGAGGCATCGAAGCCGTCTGCCCGCGACGGCTCCGAGCAGGCCACGGCACACCAGCAGGCGAAGCCGCGTACCAGCAGCACGACTCACGCCCGGCCCAGCAAGAGCCGCAAGCGCGGCTCGGCCACGAAGCACCTGGAAGGGCTGGACCCCGAGCAGGTGAACGTCATCGAGCAGCTGCGGGAGTGGATGGAGAGCCACGGCGACTGGCCGGTTGCCCCGACCGACGAGGCGGTCGACCTGGCCAGCACCAGTCATCCCGACCGTACCTACCCGCAGCCCGAGTACGGCGGGCTGCCGAAGGAGCCGCCGGGGGTGGTCCGGGCCAAGAACGGCCGCGGCTTCGGCGGGACGCTGCTCAACCGGCGCCGGCGCCGCAAGGCCAAGCCTCGCCCGCCGCTCGAGCTCGACCGGCAGCGCCTGGACGAGGTGCTGACCGAGACCCGCGAGTCGGTCGGCGCGGCCCTGATCGAGCTCACCGTCTTCGAGGCCCGGACCGGTCTGCTGCTCGCCAGCGACGGGGGTACGGTCGCCACCACCGCCCTGTGGCACCGCGCCAGCCACGACCTGACCGAGACCCTGCGCCACGCCGACCTGCCGCGGCTGGGCGGGTACTACCTGGTGAGGCTGACCGGTGGCAGGATCGCGGTCGTGGTCAACGCACACCCCGACCTGGGCGCCTGCCTCACGCTCGACCTGGAGCAGGTCCAGCTCGGTGAGGTCCTCAAGCACACCATCCCGTCGGTACGCAGGGCGGTGGCCAGCGCCGCTGTCGGTGCCAGCCGATGATCGCAGCGATCGAGCAGGCCCTGGCCGAGGTCTGCGAGCAGCTCGACCAGGCGCTGGTCGCGGCGGACGTCTGGAGCACCCGAACCGGCCTTGTCTACGCCTCGTACGAGTCGGACCCGGCCACCGGGCCGATGCTGAACACCGCCGTCCAGGACCTGCGCGAGACGCTGGCCGCCGGCGGCAGCGGCGAGCTCGACGACCTCGTGGTGCTGGACCTGTACGGGAAGACCGCTGTGGTGCTGGTCTGCCCGCCGGGCCTGGGCGCGGTGCTGGTCCTCGACAAGCACATCGACCTGGCCTCGGTGCTGACGACGACCGTTCCTGAGCTGGCGGAGCGGCTCCGTACGGCGCAGGCTGAAGCCTGAGAGCCCGGGCCGCCCACCGAGGGAGGTGGCGGCCCGGGCTCCGCGCTGTGGGTCTCGTCGCCTTGGGGACGCAACGGACTCTCTGCAGCTGAGCAGCACCTGGCTTGGGGCAGGCACTGCGCACGCACACTGTAGCCCCCGAAGGTGTGAAACCCGCCCCGCTACGGTCTCAACACCGTAAAACCTTGCTGACACTGGGGTTTGAGCGTCTCGGGGGTGCCCAGCAGGTGGGACGTGGCGCCCTGCGGCCCTGGCTGCGGGACCGAGGTCGTCTCAGCCGCCCAGCCGAGCCATCAGCTCCTCGTACGCGGCGTAGCTGCGCCGGTAGACCCCGACCTGGTCGAGGTCCAGCCGGGTCAGGCCGGCCAGGACGAACCGCGGGACTGCGACCAGCACGGTACGGGGGTCGGCCAGGTGCAGGTCGTCGCCATGGACCCGGCCCTCGAGGCCGGAGTAGCCGATCTGGATGCAGGGCAGCAGGTACGCCAGGTCGCCCACGTCCCCAGCCGCGGCCGACCCGCCACGGTCGTCGAGCAGCGCCTCAATCCCTGGCACGCCCGCCTCGTACGCCTCACGGAACGGCTGTGACAAGGGGCGGTGCTGGACGAACGGGAGGTAGCCGATCTCGGTCTCGATCTCCGCGCGGCCGCCCAGCGCCAGCGCCGACCCCTGCGCCATGGCGTCCAGGGAGCGCGACATCGCAGCGATCGCGTCGAGGTCGGTGGCGCGGACGTCGGTCGAGACCCGGGCCGTCGGCGGCACCACGTTGGTGGTCATCGGCGCCGAGGTGACAACGGGATTCATCCGGGCCAGCACCCCGTCGGGGAGCTGCTGGCGGCCGAGACCGACCGCGGTCTGGTACAGCACCGCCATCGAGGCCGCGTTGGCCCCGGCCCAGGGCGCGAAGCCGGCATGGGCGGCGGTGCCGTGGAAGGTGACGTGCTTGTACAGAAAACCGGCCAGGTCGCAGTCCAGCTCCACGGTCGGGCGCGGGTAGCCGCCGCCCATGGTGTGGGTGAGCACAGCGACGGACACGTCGTCGAAGACCCCGAGCCGCATCGCCTCCGGCTTGCCGCCGTACCAGCGGATCTGTCCGCTCTGGCGCAGCCCGCGGCGGTAGTCGAGGTCGACGTACTCCTCAGCGGGGACGAAGACCACGACCAGGTCGTACGGCAGGGGCCAGTCGCCGTGGGCCAGCGCAGCCAGGACGGCGCAGGCGATCCCGACCTGGGTGTGGTGCCCGCAGGCGTGCACCGCGCCAGTCGTCGGGTCGGCCGCCGGGTGGGTTGTGACGGGGAGCGCATCGAGCTCGGCTACCAGGGCAACCGCCTGCTCGTGGCCGGGCCCGAGCCGGACCCGCAGGCCGGTTCCGGCGAAGGACTCGACCGGGGCGCCGGGCAGGTGCCGCTCGATGAAGGCCCGGACCGCGGCGCTCGTGCGCTGCTCCCGGTAGCCGAGCTCGGGGTGCGCCCAGAGGTTGTCGACGAGCTGGGTGACCTCGTCGTACAGCTCGTCGAAGCGGTCGGTCACCGCCAGCCGCTCACCGCTGAGGCTGGTCGGTGGCTGCTGCCCAGTCGCTCTCCTGCTTGCAGCACTTGCGCCACAGGATGAAGCCGACAGCTGCGACCACACCCACTACGAGAACCTTCTTCATCGGACCTCCTTTCGTCGTCTGGCCAGGGTAGCCCGCGCACCGCAGCGGACCGACCTCGGCTCGCCGTCGCTGGCAGCACGGCTGAGAGCCGATCGTGCCCGCTGCTGTGCGCCGGTGCGGGAGCGTGGACTCAGTGGAGTATCCGATGGTCTTGCGCCAGCAGCAGAGAAGGGCAGACAGTCTCATCGGCAGGCACCTGCACCCTGGGGGCGCCGGCCCCCACCGCCTGCGGGAGCGCCCGTGTGGCCCCGGAGGTGACCGCCTAGCCGGCGCCGAGGGGGCCGCGGCCGTGCGCGTCGTACGTGAGCTGTCGCAGAATCTGCGGCTGACCCCAGAAAAGCCCAGAAAGAACCATCGCCAGTGCCCGAGGCAACGGCGTCGCTCAGCGGGTCAGGGCCTCGATGTCGGAGACGAAGCTCGGGAACTCGGCCCGGGCAGCGGCCACGATGTGCTTCGGCTTGGCCTTGCGGTCCGGAGCTACCTCCTCGGCCAGCTCCTTGATCTCGGGGTCGGGCCGCACCGGCAGGAGCCCCTCGGCGGCCTCCATCGGGCCCGAGCCGCCGGCCATCAGCCAGCACAGGTCGGCGAAGTCCCGGGCGATGACCGCGGTCGTGCCCTCCGACCCGAAGAACACCACCGGCTGCTCCAGCACCGGCTGCCCCGGCCGCACCAGCCAGAACCCCACCATGCCGCCGGTGCCGTCCTGGCCGAAGAAGCGGTACTCGGCCCCGTCCAGCTCAGAGTTGCCCGTCCAGGAGCGGATCCAGTCCGCGTTGTCCTCCAGGCTCTGGAACCGCTGGTACGGCTCGAAGTCGATGTCGCCGTCCTCCTCGTACGGGAAGTCGCGGTCCAGCAGCTCCGCCAGCTCCGGCGGGAACTCCAGGTCCTCGCTCATCACCCCTCCTTGCACGCCCCGGTGGGCTCAGCCTCTGCAGCCGTACGCGCCGACTGCCCGAGCTACCGTAGCGCCGCCGCGGCCGCCGTTCGACAGGGGTGGTGGATCAGGCTGCTGCCAGGTCAGACGGCGAACGGGTCGTGCTCGGGGTCGGGCCACGGCGAGTACTCGATCCGGCGGGCGACCGCAGCCGCGTGCTCGGGGGTTGTCAGCGCTGCGAGCAGTGCCACGGCCATGTCGGTGCCGGCCGAGACCCCCGACGCTGTCCACCGGTCACCATCTGGAACCCAGCGGGCAGAGCCCCGCCAGACGACCTGGTCGCCGAAGCCGCTGGCCCAGGCGAAGGCCCGCTTGTTGCTCGTCGCCTGGTGCCCTTCGAGCAGGCCGGCCGCGGCGAGGACCGCCGACCCCGTACACACCGAGGTCACCAGCGCCGCGCGCCGGCCGGTATCGGCGAGCCAGGAGCAGAAGGAGGCGTCGCGGACCAGGGTCCGAGATCCCATGCCTCCGGGCACTAGGAGGATGTCGGAGTCGGTGAGGTCCGCGTAGCCACGGTCCGCGAGCACCCGAGTGCCCTGCGCGCTGCGGACCGGCTCGTTGGCGACCGGTCCCACCATCTCCACGGTGATCCCCTCGCCGGCGGCGAGTACCTCGACCGGACCGAACACGTCCAGCAGCTCGAAGCGCTCGAACAGGATCACGCTGACAGTACGGGTAGGCACCAGCCGACCTTACGGCCAGTCGCGGGCGCACGGGGCCCGGCGCAGGCGACCACGGACAGAACGACAGGCAGACGGGTCGAACCAGTCACGAACCCAGGTACGGGATGTCGTCGGGTGGCTCGAGGCTCGATCTGTCGCCCTGCAGCCCGGGGCCAGCCAGGAGGTCCTGAACGTGCTCAGCAGCCAGGACGGAGGCCGGCTGGGACGCTGTGTCGCTCTCAGTGTGCACGGCCCGAAGGACACCTGTGGGAGCTGCTACCTCGACAGTTCCCTCAGTGGCACGCCCTTCAGCCTCAGCTCTCAGCGACTCGGCCACCAGCGAGTTGATGAACTCTTCAGGGTCAGCGCCAAACAGCACTACCTCTTCCTCGCTGGCGAGGGACTCTTCTTCAGGCACCCGGTCACACTAGCGGCGTCTCGGGTCATCGCCGGCGACGCAGCACCAGCGCCCCTGCCACCAGGAGCCCGGCCAGGACAGCGGGAGGAGCGAAGACCTGGGCTGTCCACCATCCGGACGCACCCACCGGGTGCCCGGCCACGACAATGACCTCCCTCGGAGGCAGGCTGCGAAGCCCGCTGCCAGCAGTCATCCAGCCCGAGGGCACGTGGCTGGCCACCGAGGCGGACTGGCCGCTCAGGTCAGCGCGGGCCAGCACCTGGTACGGGGGCTGCTGGGCCTCCACCCGGCTCGGCAGCTGCCGGCTGGACCAGTCGATCTGCTCCGCCTGGCACACCCACCCGATCCACAGCGACGCCGCCCACCGAGAGCACTGGAGCCGGCTCGCGGTCCCCGTACCCCTCACCTGCGGGTCAATGCCGCCGCCCTGAGACCGGGCGACGTCCTGGGCCGTCAGCAGCAGCAGGCCGGTGAGCAGCATCACCGCCAGGAGGCACCCGGCCGTCAGACCAACCCGGTAGTCCCGCGCTGCCGGGGCCGGTGCCGGCCTTCTCGGCCGCGCTCGTGGCCGCAGCGGCTTCACCTTCCGCCCAGAGCCCGCCTTCTTGCTGACCACCTGGTCACTCTACGTGCCCTGCTCCCACCACCCGACCAGATCCGGTGCTCCGGCGGGCCGCCCCGTACGCGAGGATGCTCCGCACGGGAGCCGCACAGCCCCGCCTCGACCAGGTCAGCAGAACCGCTCCCGCCCGGCCGGTCCGATGACCAGCCGGCCGCTCTGCCCGACGACGGTGACCCGGGCCGGGTCCCGCTCGGCGGTCACCCACGGTGACTCGTACCGGCGGTGGCTCCGGGTCAGGGTCTGCCCGTCTTTGCGCAGCCGGCCCCGCCCCAGGCGGTAGGTCCCGCGGCCAGTGACGGCCTCCAGCCAGCGGCGGCCGTTGCGGAGCCGGCAGCCGAGCAGCCAGTCGCGCAGCGCGTACGGGCTCTGCTGCGACTCCTCAGCGCCGACGACCAGCCAGCCGGTGACCGGCCCGTCCAGCCGGTACCCGCCCGCCTCGGCCTGGAGCGGCCCGGTGGCCCGGATTCCGAGCAGCCCGCCGCCACTGCCGAGAACCAGCCAGTCCGGGCCCTCCAGCAGCGTCTCCAGCCGCTCCCGCGGCAGGTACAGGTGACTGCCCCGAAATCGGTCCCGTTCTCCGTAGCCGCGCCGTACTCGGGTGTCGTAGCGGGCCAGCAGCAGCGGCCCGTCCTGGCCGAGGTCAGGGTTGACCCCGTTGCCGACCCAGGCGTCAGGGGTACGGTTGCGAGAGCCGTCACCGACCAGGGCCGACCCCGGGTGGGTCGCGAAGACCGCTGCTCCGCCCGGCAGCAGCGCCCGCCACAGGTGCTGCTGGTCGCCGAAACCGCCCGGCCGGTAGTGCTGGGCGCTGGAGACAGCGAAGCTGCGGCCCCGGTGGGTCTGCACCTCGGCCCGCTCCAGGGCAGTCCCCCGAACAACCGGGTTCAGCGCTGCGACCAGGGGCTTCAGCAGGCCCCGCGGGACCCGTCGGAGCGCCGCCAGCCCCGCCAGGAACGGGTTGCCGCGCAGCTGCCAGTGCTCGTACGCGGCCATCGTGGCGCGGATGCTGCCGGGGGTAACGAAGGCCTCCATCGCCCACAGCAGCGCGCCGGTGGTCTCCGGGTCGACCGGGTCGTCGAAGACGCCGACCGCCTCGGCGACCGTGAGGCCGTGCGTCGACCGTACGGTGACCGGCTCGGCGTACGTGGCGATCTCGCGCAGCACCGGCGGCACCTGGTAGCGCTGCCGCAGGCAGAACAGCATCGCGAGCTGGTCCCAGGCCGGCCGCAGCGGCCGGTCGGTGAAGGCCGCGTCGACCACGAGCTGCATCTCGCCGGTCAGCGGGTCCTGCTGCTGGCGCTGGTACGAGCGGCCCGCGGCCGGCGAGAAGACCCCGGCCGCACTGTGCAGGGCGCAGTCGAGCAGCAGCAGGTCGAGCACCCCGGTGGCCATGCCGGCCAGCTCTGGGTCGGCGTGGTCGACCAGCATGGTCAGCGCCGCCACGTCCTCCTCGTAGTAGACCGGCGACAGCCACTCCGAGAACCCGTACCGGAACCGCAGCCTCAGCCAGCGCCGCAGCCGCACCTGCGCCGACGCGGCGTGCTCGGCCCCGAGCCGACCGTCGTTGGAGAAGCGCTCCTCGGGCCAGCGGCGTCCCGCCAGGTACTCGCAGGTCGCGAAGACCACCTGGTGGTTCTCCGACCACAGGCACATCCCGTCGTCGCCGGGCTCGCTCATCCAGTACCGGAAGCCCAGCACCGCCGCCCGCACCCGCTCCCGGTCCGGCCCGCTCAGCAGCCCCGGGCGCTGGTCGTCGCGCAGCAGCAGCGCCAGCAGCACCAGCACCCGGAAGTCGGCGCAGTCCTCCCGTACGGCGACGACCCGCAGCATCTCGTCCAGCTGCTCGGGCCGTACCTGCTCGCCGGATACCAGCGCCGACACAGCTGCGTACGTACCGGCAGGGTCAGCGTCCGGCAGCACCCGGTCAGCGTCAGGCATGTCCGCCATCCTGCCGCACCGCCGCCGGGCCAGACGGCTGACCGACCGTCAGCGATCGGGCCCGCGGGCGGGTGGCGCGCCGTAGCCTGTGGCGCAAGAGAAATGAGGACGACGATGGCTCGACGCAACAACCAAGTGGTGCTCACCGCCGCCGTTCTGCTCGTGGTCCTGCTGGTCGTCGGCTCCCTGGTGCTCACAGCCCAGGGAGTGGCACGGTCGCAGGGCGGGGGGATCGAGGCAGGCATCCACGGCCAGGGGACCGCCACCCAGATACGCTGCTCCCGCAGCATGTGGTCGCTGTGGATCGGCTGGCGCTGCCAGGCCGACCAGGTTGACTGGGACAGCAAAGCCCGCCTACCACGCCGGATCGAGGCCCAGCAGGCCCCGTACGAGGTGCTGGCGACGTCTGACCTGACCGGCCAGGAGGCACGGGTCAGCAGCCACCTTCCCATGGACTGGGAGACGGCGAGCCGCCAGCCAGTCGAGATCCTGGTCGCTGACGGTCACCCGGTGGGCTCTCAGCGTTGGTGGACGGCCCAGGCCTTTGCCCCGTTCGCCCTGGTGGGGGCGGGAATGATTGTCATCGTGGGGGTCCTGAGGCTCCGCCCTGGCCGCCGGAGCCGGCGGCGGCGCAGCCCGGTCCGGCGCACGCCCTGACCAGGAGGGTTTCCTCACCTGTACGGGGCCCGCCCGCCGTCCTGGCTTATCGTGAGTCTCGTGCCGCAGCGGATCCGGGTGCTCGCGTCGCCGGGCTCGCTGCCCGGGGCCGGCCCCTGCACGCTCGGGCCGGTCGAGCTGCCGGCCGGGCGCCCGGTGGGCCGGCTCTGGCTGACCGATGACCTGGTCCCAGGCTCGGGCGATGTCTGGCTGGCGCTGGCCGGCTGCTTCGAGAGCACCGGACTGTGGCCCCTGGTGGTGTCAGAACCCCTGACCAGCGAGCACTTCCCGTACCTGCTGGAGGACCCGGCCCTGAACGACCCGGCCGCGGTGCTGGCCGTGCCGCTGGGGGCGCCGGAGCTGGACACCACCAACCCGGTGGTCTACCTGGCCGAGACCCCGTGGCTGCCGGGGGACGGGCAGATCGCCCTGGTGCCGGTGATCGAGCCGGCCGACGTGGTCGCCCGTACGGGGTGGGGCGGCGCCACCGCCTCGGCGCTCTCCACCGGCCAGCTGAGCGCCGTGCTGCGCTCCTGGCAGCGCCGGTACGGGACCCTCCCGCTCGCCATCGGAGCCAGCACCCTGTTCCTAGCCTGCGCGGCGTCACCGTCTGACGCCGAGACCGTGCTCGGGGAGCACCAGGCCTTCTGCCGGCTGAACACCGCCGAGGGGCTGCCGCCCGAGCAGTACCTGGACTTTCTGCGGACCAGCGCCGTCTGGCCCTTCGCCTGGGCCTAGCTGTACTGGTGGACGGCCTCGGAGCTGTGGTCGGGGTGGGCGAGCAGGTGGGTGCCAGGGTACAGCTCGTCGTTCTTCACCGCTCCCAACGATCGCGGGCACACGGGCGGGCCGATCCGCTTGCTGCCTGTCTCTGGTCGCGGCCCTGGATGAGGGTGGGCCCGCTCCTGTGCCGGGGCACCTGTGCCGTCGAGACGGCCTCCGCTCGGGCTGTGCTTGGCACACGAGCGGACCGAACCGCTCTGACCGAGGGCTGGTGGGCGCGGCAGCGAGCGTCGGTCCGCTGCTGTGCGCGCCGGGCCAGCGGTGCCGAGGGACGGGACTGAGCGGGGCCCGGACGGTCCAGCACCGTCAGCCGCGAGGCTTCAGCAGCTTCATCATCTCGGCAGAGGTCAGGCTGGCCTGGTGGGCGCCGATCCCGCCGGCGAACGTGCCCGGGTTCACGTACACCCCAGCCAGGTCGAGGATGAAGTGCGACCCGGCGGCCGACTCCGGCCGTACGCAGACAGCGTTGCTCGGCCCGCCGGTCGCCGTGACGACCAGGTTGGCGACCGTCTCGCCAGCGTCGAAGTTCAGGTTCGAGGTCGGCCCTGGCGACTGGCACATCGTCTCGCCTGGCCGTGACGGGTTGGCCACGCCCGGGTAGACCACCAGGTAGCCGGAGGCCATCGGGCTGGTCACGGTGACGTTCAGCACCGCCGCCTGCACCCCTGGCGGGAAGACGAACCCGACCGGCGGCTCGGCCGGCGAGTAGATCCCCTGGTCACTCGAGCGCGAGTCGTACGTGCGCGACGGGGTCAGCGGGACGAACGAGCCGACCTTGCTCGGCTGCCCGTTGCCCAGCACGTACCCGAAGACGTCGAGGACCACGTGGACCGGCCGCGACGAGCCGTTGACGATCATCATGTACCCCGCGCCGAGCTTCACGCTGGCCAGGTTCGGCACCGTCTGGCCAGCCCGGAAGTTGACATTCGAGGTGGTCGGCCGGCTGGCGCCGTACGGGTAGAGGGTGAGGAAGCCAGCGGCCTCCGGCTCGGTCGCCGTCACGTTGACGAAGACCGACTGGGCGCCCGTCCGCGGAACCCCGGCCTGACCAGCCACATCCAGCGTCAGCTCCGTGTTCGCCTCCAGCTTCACCGTGGCCCGGGTGTCGAGCAGCCGCTGCGGCGAGACCGGGACGAAGGCGCCGCTGTCGCTCGCCGTGCCGCCCACGTAGTAGCCGGCCACGTCGGCGACCAGGTCAGTCGTGCCCTGCAGCGAGGCCGTCAGCCCCACCGAGGCGGACGTACCGAGCTTCACCACGACCAGGTTCGGCACCACATCGCCGGGGACGAAGTTGAGGTTCGACACCAGCGGCGGAACGCTCCCGGCCCACGGGTACACGGTGACGAAGCCGGGGGCGGTGGGCTGGACGGCGGTCACGTTGACCACGACCGCGGCAGCACTGGCCGGTACGCCGATCGTGGAGACCCCGACCCGGACCGTGCCCTGGTTCCCGAGCCGGCGGGCTGGCGCGCCGACCCCGCTGCGGGTGTCGAGGACCCGGACCGGCGCCGCCAGCGGGACGAAGGTCCCCGGAGCGGTCGCCTGCGGCTCAGCCTCAGGTACGGGGGCCGCGACCGCCCGGGGCAGGCTGGTCAGCAGCAGGGTCAGCGACAGCAGGGCAACCAGCAGGGTCCGTCCCACGAGAGCTCCTTCCACGGCCGGGTCCGGTGAGGCCGTTCTTCGGTCGCGTCACCGCGCGACCTGCACGGTGCGTGGGTGCTGAGCGCCCCCGGCCGTAGAGATTCCCAGTATGACATGGGATTTTTTGCTAGTCACGACCCTGCCGTCCGTCGGTTTCAGGTCAGCGGGGAGCAGCGCCGGCCCGGACCGGGCCGACCGCCTGCGCGCTGACACCCTGGTACGTGATCGAACGCAGCTCGTCGCACGGGTCCCCACCCGGCGGGAGCGGAGCGTTCAGGCCCCCGGCCCCCACGAAGCTGCCGGCCAGGTCGACCGCCAGGTGGGTCGCGCCCGGGGAGCCGTTGTAGAACGACACCATCAGCTTGTCGTCCACGGGGGACGTGGCGAGGTTGGGCACGGTCTGGCCGGCCACGAAGTTCACGCTGGACGCGGTCGGCAGCTCGCCCGTACGGGGCGACACGGTGATGAAGCCGGGCGCTTCCGGCTCAATCGCGGTCACGTTGGCCATCACGGCGCCGACCCACGGCGCGAAGCAGCCGATGCCCTCCCAGTGGGGCTGCAGCTTGCCGGTCTTCCAGCTCGGCAGCCGGGTGTCGATGATCCGCTCCGGCGAGCTCGGGATGAACGCCCCCGGCTGCTCGGTGTCGTACCCGTCGACGACGTACCCGGCGATGTCGGCGACCAGGTGGGCCGTACCGGCCGAGCCGTTGTACAGCGACACTCTGCCGTTGCCGCCGACCTTGACCATCACCAGGTTCGGCACGGTCTGCCCGGCCACGAAGTTGAGGCTGGACGCGGTCGGGCGGGCCGTCCCCGACGGCCAGGCGGTCACGTACCCGCTCCTTCGAGGCTCCGTGACGGTGGTGTTGAGGAAGACCGCCTGCACCCTGCTCGCCGGGACGCCGCTCACCCCGAGCACCTGGACGTCGACGCTGCCGCCGGGGGGGACCGGGCGCCCCGAGGTCCGGGTGTCAAGCATCCGCGCCGGGGCCATCGGCTGGAACATGCCCTTGCTGACGGCCCGTCCGCCCTGGTAGTAGCCGGCGAGGTCGGCGACCAGCTGGACGGTGCTCTTCGAGGAGCTCCGGATCGAGATCGACCCGTCGGAGCCGATCTGGGCGACCACCAGGTTCGACACCGTCTGGCCCCGCACGAAGTTGAGGTTCGACACCGTCGGCGCCGTACCGCCCGGGTAGACGGTGATGAACCCGGAGTCTGACGGCTGGGTGACAGTGACGTTGAGGACCACCGAGCCGGCCCCGGAGCTCACCCCGTGGCGGCCGCGGACCGGCAGCCGTACGACCTGGTCCGGGCCGACCGGGCCGGCCGCTCCGGTGCCGTACCGGGTGTCGAGGACCCGGACCGGCTTGAGCGGGTTGAAGGCTCCGGCCGTGGAGAACGTGGCCATGGGTCTCGGGGCGGGGGCTGCGTACGCCGGCTGGGTCACCCCGGCCGCTACGCCCGCGACGACGCCCAGGGCTGCGGTACAGACTCGAGTGGCGAGCGGACGCATCCTGACCTCCTGTGGGGGAACTGTCGCACCGTACGAGGAGAAGGTCAGGCCTTGTCGCACAGATGAGAGCCTTCTTTGCATTCGGCGAGGCCCTGCTCCTCGGCCCGCCCGCCCGGCTGAGCACAGGGTGCTTCTGCCCGGAGCACAGCTGCACGACAGCTCCCGCACTAAACTGGGCGTACCCCCAACAGACCATGATGGGGGTGTGCTGTGACCGAGTCCGACAACGTGCGACGGCCAACGCTGGTCAGCCTGGCCCGCGAGCTCGGGGTCTCGCGGCAGACGGTGTCAAACGCCATCAACGCGCCGCACCTAGTGAAGAAGGAGACCCTGCAGCGGGTCCGGCAGCGGATCGAGGAGTCCGGGTACCGGCCGTCAGCGGTGGCCCGCGCGCTGCGGAACCGGCGGGCGTCAGCGGTCGCGGTCCGGCTGGCGCCACTCACCGACGGCATCAGCGGCACAGTCATGGACCGGCTGCTGCACGCCACGACCGAGGCGCTGCGGGAGCACCGCTACCACCCGGTCCTGTTCACCGCCGACTCCTTCGAGGACGAGGTGAAGGCGATCCGTGAGCTGTACGACTCGTCCGCTGTCGACGCCGCCCTGCTCGCGTACAGCGAGGTCGGCGACCCGCGACCGCAAGCGCTGCAGCAGGCACGGATCCCGTTCGCCGTGTTCGGTCGCCCGTGGACCCCGGAGCCGGCCGACCATCCCTGGGTCGATGTCGACAACGTGGTCGGGGTCGCCGACGCGACCCGGCACCTGCGCAGCCTCGGCCACACCCAGATCGGCTTCATCGGGTGGGGCGAGGTGCCGACGGTCGGGGCCGAGCGCCGTACCGGCTGGCGCGAGGGAATGGCCGGCCTCGACGTTGACCTCGACCGGCTCGACCTCGCGGTTGACGAGGGCGTACGGGAGGGTCGCGAGGCCATGCAGGTGCTGCGGCGGCGCGGGGCGACGGCCGCAGTCTGCGCAAGCGACTCACTGGCGCTCGGGGCGGCCAGCGTGCTGCGGGAGGAGCCGGTCCCCGGGTTCGACCCGACCGGCTCGGTGGTCGGCTTCGATGACGGGCCGGTCGCGCTCTCGCTCGGGCTGCCGAGCGTCGCTCAGCCGATCGAGAAGGTCGCCGCGGCCCTGGTCGAGATGGTGATCGCCGAGGTGGAGCGCCGCCCCGGCCCCCGATCCCTGCTGCTGCCCTCCGTGTTCAGCCCCGGTACGTGACCGCCCAGGCGGCAGTCAGGCAGGGCCGAGGCCGGTCTCGAACGCGATCAGCACCAGCTGCACCCGGTCCCGGGCGCCGAGCTTGGCCAGGAGCCGGCCGATGTGGGTCTTCACGGTGCCCTCCGCCATGTACAAGGTGGCGGAGATCTCGGCGTTGGTGGCGCCCTTGGCGATCTCGACCAGCACCTCCCGCTCCCGGTCGGTGAGCACGTCGAGGCGGCTGTCATCGGGCTTGCGGCCGGTCGGCAGCACCGGCACGACCTGCTCCAGGAGTCGTCGGGTGGCGCTGGGGGCGACCACCGCGTCCCCGGCCGCGACGCTGCGGACCGCGGACAGCAGGTCCTCGGGGCGGGCGTCCTTGAGCAGGAAGCCGCTAGCCCCGGCGCGCAGCGCTGCGTACACGTACTCGTCGACATCGAACGTTGTCAGCACGAGGACCCGGGTCGCGGCGCCGGACGCGACGATCCGTCGGGTGGCCTCGACCCCGTCCATCACGGGCATCCGGATGTCCATCAGCACCACGTCGGCGGGGATACGGGCCAAGGTGGCCAGCGCCTCGGCGCCGTCGCTGGCCTCGGCGACGACCTGCATGCCGTCCTCGGACTGGATCAGCATGCGGAAACCGCTGCGGACCAGGGCCTGGTCGTCCACCAGAAGTACGCGGATCGGACTCACGAGGAGATTCTCCCTGGTTCCGGAGCCCGCACCGGGAGCCACGCGCGGACCTGGTAGCCGCGCTCGCGGGGTCCGGCCACGAGGCGGCCTCCGTGCGAGCCGACCCGCTCCTCCATTCCCCGCAGGCCGTGCCCGCCGCCGTCCGAGGTGGCCCGGGCGCCGATCCCGGAGTCGGAGACGTCGATGGTGATCTCGTCGCTGCGGTAGCTCAGGGTGACGACCGGGTCGGCGCCGGGGCCGGCGTGCTTGAGCACGTTGGTGAGGGCCTCCTGGACCACGCGGTACGCGGTCAGACCGAGCCCTGCCACCACCGTCGGCGGCTCCCCGTCAACCACCAGCCGAGCCTCAGTTTTCTCAACCATGGCAGGAATATCTTCCAGTCCTGGGGAGGGTGCGTAGGCGGTCGGCTCCTCGTCACCGGCCCGCAGCACCGAGACGATCCGGCGCATCTCGCTGAGCGCCTCCCGCCCGGTGGTCGCGATCGTGGCCAGGGTCTCGCCGGCCGCCTCGGGCTGCTTCGTTGCGAGCCGCCGGCCCCCCTCGGCCTGGACCACGATCACCGACAGCGAGTGGGCGACGATGTCGTGCAGCTCGCGGGCGATCTGGTTGCGGGCGTTGGCCTCGGCGGCCCGGGCCTCGTGCTCCCGCTCCGAGAGCAGGATCTGGTACCGCTCCGCCTCGGCCTCGAGCAGGGCGTCCCGGGCAGCGGCGACGTCGCGGGCCCGGCGGCCCATCGCGTACGGGGTGATCACCAGGCCCACGCAGACCCCAGCGGCCAGGATCGCGGCGAAGGCTGAGGCTGAGGTGTTGCCGTAGGGCAGGCTGATCCAGCGGATCGGGCCCAGCACGGCGCCGACCGCGCCGCAGACCACGACCGAGCGCGAGGCCAGGCCGGGCACCAGCCGGGCGACGGTGTAGCTGGCGAGCGGGACCACCAGGATCGCGACCGTCGGGGTGGGAACGAAGACCACCTGGACCAGCAGCGCCAGGACGGCGGTCCCCATGAACAGCAGCGGGTAGCTGCGCCGGATCACGATCGCGCCCCCCGCGACCAGGGACGTGACCGCGCTCCAGAACATCATCTCGGGGGTCTGCCGGGCGTCGAACAGCCACGCCATCACCAGGTACGGGACCAGGCCCAGCGCGATGCTGAGGGCTGCCAAGGTGGCGTCGGCGATCCAGTCCTCCCTGGTGGCGCCGGGAATCTCGAAGCGCTTCAGGAGTCTCATCGCGACCAGGGTAGGACCGGTGCCCGGGGCGGCACCGAACTGTGGGCCGGTCCTCATCTGCCCAGGGCAGTGCCTGCTCGTCATCGGGGCACAGCAGCGGACCGTCCCCTGCCTCACCCAGCCCAGCTCCTGGGCAGGCTGGGCTTCTGCCCGCAGATCTGCCGGCGCCCTCGCCCTGCAGGCCCTGACCTGGGGTGTGGACCGAGGACGAAGGGAAGGGTGCTACCGTCCAGGGCCGTGTCGATGATCTCCCGCGTGGTCCGGGCGGTACGTGAGTATGCGGACTTCGCCCGGCAGGCGGTCGCCGAGTACCACGCGATCGGGGCTGTTGCCCCTAGCGGACCCCAGCTGGCGGTCGCGATGACAGCCCAGGTCGACCCGCAGGGCCCGCCGGTCCGGGTGCTGGAGGTCGGCGCCGGGACCGGGCCGGTGACCCGCGAGCTGCTGCTCCGGCTCCCCTGCGGCAGCCAGCTGGTGGTGGTGGAGCCCAGTCGGGGGTTCACCAAGCGGCTCCGGGCTCTCGCTGACGCCCGCCCCGAGATCGAGACCACGGTGCTGGCCTGCCGGCTGGACGAGGTCGAGCCCAGCCGGCACCGCTTCCACCACATCGTCTCCAGCCTGCCGTTCGCGATCTTCCACCCCGACCAGGTCCGCCAGACCGTGGAGCAAATGCTCAACCAGCTGGTCGACGGCGGCACCCTGTCGTACTTCGCCTACCGCGGCGCCCAGCTGCGGATCGCGATCACCCCCCGCGGCCCGTCTCGCGACCAGCAGGAGGCCGTTCAGACGTACCTGCGGCAGGTCCACCACCAGCACCACGGAACCACCCGCTCCGCCTGGGTGAACCTTCCCCCGGCCGTCGTGCGCACCATCCGTACCTGAGCGCGGTCAGCTCCTTCTCTCACTGGTCCACAACCTGGCGCTGTAGCCGGGGGTGGTGCTGGGGTCGGCCTGAGCGGTCAGGTTCTTCTCTAACTGGTCCACAACCCGTTGGTGTCTACCTGGCGCCCCTGAGGCGCTGAGCCGTGCCCTATGCGGGCATGGGCGGCCGGTTCGACATGAACCGTCAACGGGTAGCTCGTACCCGCCTCCTTGGTGTGCAGCAGCACGAGCGGCCCGTTGAGGGTGAAAGTGTCCTGGTACTGCCAAGATCCCCAGACCACCCGGATCTTGTGAGGTTTCCCCTCATACCGGTCCTGAGGCAGGAGCCTGATCCACACCCGGCCCGCCGTATCGACATCGTGCTGGAACGTAATGGTTTGTGTTGGCGCCTGCCTCGGCCGTACGAGACGGTTGGGTGGGGACGGACGAGGTCGCAGGTCTCGGTTGACTTGCACCTGCGGACGACGGCACGCTCGTCGGGCTCGACGCCCCGGAAGCCCCGGGAGAGGCCACCGTTGATGCTGGGGGCGCGACACTAGGGGGTTCCGCGCGCCTCTGGATACCCCACACGATCAGTCCTCCCCCCACAGTGACGAGTATCCCGACGAATATCCCAGCTGTGATGCTCGCCACGCTCCAGGGGTGATGGCTGTCCCTCTCAACGGGTCCGACAGGTCCGACGGACACTGTTTAACCTCCCCAAGCACGTGCGTAGCAGGCCAGCCAGGCTAGCGGACCAGCTCGTCACACGAGAAGCTCCGGCATGCGCCCTCAGCCGGCTGAGAGTCGGGGTTCACCGAGGCTCAGGACTGGGTCCACTTCTCCCAGAAGGCGTCGGCCTCAGCCTCCCGGTCGGCCTCGGCCAGGGCCCGGGCGCCCAGCCCGGCCAGGTTCCGTACCAGCGAGTCCTGGTCGCCCCACGTGGTCAGCTGCTCCAGCAGCGGCTCCAGCTGGCGAAGCCCCTCGTCGACCCGGCCGCCGGCGAGCAGCAGACGGGCCCGCAGCAGCTGCGCGTTCAGGCCCATCACCTCGGCGTCCGCCTGGAGCAGCTGCTCCGGCGCGTCACCGAGTACGGCCACGGCCTCGTCGAACCGCTCAGCCGCCCCCAGCAGCCGCGCCCGGCGGATCCGCAGCTCCTGCTTGGCCAGGTCAAACCGCCAGCCCCCCAGCTTCTCGCGGACCTCCGGGTCGACCAGCGCCCGGGCCTCCAGCTCCTCGTGCCAGCGGACTGACTCGTCAAGAGCCCGGAAGGCCGCGTCGGGCCCGTCCGCGTCGAACACCGGGTTCGCGAGGTCACGGGTCGTCACCAGCAGAATGACCCAGTGCTCGCAGCGCTGCGCCAGCTCGATCGCCCGCCGGTACAGCCGGACCGCCTCCACCGCATCGGTCTGGGCGGCGTAGTCCCCGGCGTCCGAGGCCGTCTCCGCGGCCTCGGGCACCATGCCCCACTCCTCGAACTCCTCCAGGGCCCGCTTCAGCAGCCCCACCGCCCGGACCGGCTCGTCCAGGCTCCCAGCCAGGACGCCCGCCAGCCGGGCCAGCCGGGCATACTGGCCCTGCAGACGCCGAGCCTCGGACAGCTTGCCGTCCTCCAGGTCCAGGATCGCCAGCGCCGACTCGGCCTGCTCGGCAGCCTCCAGCAGCCGCCCCTGGTCCCGCAGCAGGTCCGCCAGCCGGCCCTTGCAGGCGGCCAGGGCCTCGACCATGTGGGCCCGCTCGGTCAGGGCGATCGCCCGCAGCAGGTACGACTCCGCCGCCGCCGAGTCCTCCGCAGCCGCAACCTGGGCCCGCTGCTCCAGCACCGAGGCCAGGAGCACCGGCTCGCCCGATGCCCGGGCTAGCTCCTCGGCCAGGTCCAGCTCGGCGTCACGCTCCTGCGGGCGCTGGGTGGCCATGTAGAAGCGGACCAGGTTCAGCCGCAGCCCGACCTGGGTCTCGGGGTACTCCCCGGGCTGCAGGACCGACAGCCCCGTCCGGACGAAGTCGTCGTACGTGTCCAGGTCGGCCGACGGGCCGTAGTGGCTCATCGCCCAGACCCGGCGCTCCTGCGGCGTCGAGTCGGCACCGATCGGCATCTGGCGGACCTGGCGGGTCAGCTCCGCCAGCTCGTCGGTGTCGACCGTGAAGTGGACCAGCCGCCACCGGGCCCGGCCCCGCTGGACGACGCTGCCGACCTGGTCGATCCTGGGCAGCAGCGAGCGCATCGCCTCCAGGTCGCCGCGGCGCCCGGCCACGGCCTGCTCGACCAGCAGCGCCTCCGCCTCGTCCCCGGCCCGGCGCAGCAGCCCGGCCGCCCGCTGCGACCAGCGCTCCGCCTCCGCCAGGGACATCTGGCGCCGGCACCACACCACCAGGTACGCGAGCTCGCCCAGCACGTGCAGCCGCTGCGGGCTTGGGCCGGCGACCGCCTCCTCAGCGTCCGCCCTGGTCCGCCAGTGGTCCGCCACCCGCTCCAGGTCGGCGTTCGTCCCGTACCGCTGCAGCTCCTCCACCAGCCGGCTCAGCTCCTCCGGAGACAGGCTGGCTAGGTCGTGGACCTGCGGGGCCTGCGGCAGCCGTACGGTCTCGATCCGGTCCTGGTCGGTGTCGTTGCGGGCTGCCGGCGCGCCCAGCGGCATCGCCGGCAGCGGCCCGGCGCTCATCACCTGCTCCACCCACTGCCCGATCCGGGAAGTCTGGTTGCGCTGGTCAAAGCGTCCCGCCAGCCGGGTCGCCCGGAGCCGCAGCTCGGCCCGCAGCTGGTCCACGGTGCCGGCCGGCCCGGTCTCGGTCGCCACCGGCAGCTGTCCGAGGCCCTCCTCGGCCGAGACCGCGTCCAGCAGCCGGGTGGCGGCCGCCGACACGTACATCTCGTCCATCGGGGTGAGGCGCTCGTCCAGCTCCGGCAGCACGGTGCCCAGCAGCTCCAGGCCCCGCTCGACCGCGCCCGTACGGGCCAGCACCCAGATGTGGGTGGCGGCCGAGAAGACCAGGTTGCGCCGCCCGCGGGTCATCCGCCAGCCGCGCAGGTGGGCGACGGCCGCCTCGCTCGCCTGCCCCTGCTGCAGCAGCGGCTCCAGGACCGTGGCGGTGATCTCGGCCGGCTGGGTGTTGCAGGTCAGGTTTCCCGCGATCACCGGTACGGCCTCCTCCAGCGCGTCCTCCCAGCGCCCGAGGCCGACGTAGAAGCCGGCCCGCAGGTCCCGCTCGCAGGCCTCGCAGTCGCTGAGCCCGGTCCGCGGCTCGGCCGTCCAGGCGTCGAACTCCGGCAGTGCGGCGCGGGCGCCCCGTACGTGGTGGGCCAGCCGGAACGCGCAGGCGTAGGCGGGCTGCAGACCCTCCCCGACCTGCCGGTACAGGTCGAGCATGCCCTGCAGGCTCTGCTCCAGCTGCGCCAGCGGCACCTCGGGGAACTCCAGCAGGTCACAGACCACCCACTTGTAGTGCCACAGCAGCCGGAACAGCATCGCGTCATCGAAGGGCACACCGCTCTGGTAGTGCTGCAGCACCCGGCTGAACGGCACGAAGACCTGGCTGGCCTCCCCGGTCATCGCGTACGCAGCGGTCAGCTCCTGGCGGGCCTTCACCCCCAGCTCGGGCGAGCCCAGCTCGTCGGCCAGCCGGACCGCCTCGGTGAGCAGGGGCGCACGCTGCTCGTACGGGACCTGCCGGGCCTCGTGCAGCAGCTCATAGACGCGGTCGGCGCTGTCAGCCATGGGTTCCTCCGTCGATGGCTCGGTCCAGCAGGGCCGAGAAGGACCGGTCCAGGGCGGCGGTGTCGGCCGGGCGCATCGGGTGGTGCCCGGTCAGCAGCGCCCGCGTGTACAGGGACTCGACGACGATCGTGGCCAGGCCCGGGTCGGCCAGCTCCAGCAGCCTCCGTACGGTCGGGTTGTCGTCGTTGAGGAGCAGCCGGGGCCGGTCCGAGCCGCCGTCGTCGAGGCTGGTGAGGATCGCCGCCCAGGTGTCGTCGGCGGTGCTGGCGACCTCGCGGCGCTCCCGTCGCTCCTGGGCGCTCGGCGAGCTCAGGTACAGCGCGGGCAGCGAGGCGGGGGCGAAGCCGCGCAGCTCCAGGTCGACGTCGAGCCGGTCCAGGACCTCGCGCATCTGCCCCAGGGCGGCGCCGACCTGGCTGAGCCGGGACGGCGCGACATCACGGACGTGCTGGTCGAGCTCGTCAGGTGAGAGCTCCACCACGCGGATCCCGTCGAGCACCGCCGGCGCCCGCAGCACCAGCTGCCGCTCGTACACGTAGCCGCCGTTGACGATCGCCATCCCCTGCGCGGCGCCGACCTGGGCGACCTGGCGAAAGTCGTCGAGAGTACGGGTGACGTAGATCAGGTCGGTACGCCGGGCGAGCTCGGGCAGGGTCGTCTCACCGGTGTTCGACTCGAACCCCAGCAGCGGCAGCACGGTCTGCAGCAGGCCGTCGTCGGACAGCGCCATCGCCTTGACGGCGACCGAGTGGAGCCGCAGAAACTCCAGCATCCGGTCCTGCTCGCTGCCGGCCATCCGGACCAGCCAGCGCCGCACCTGGTCGCCGAGCTCCTGGCGGGTCTGCTCCAGCAGCTCGTCCTCGTACAGGGTCTCGCGGCTGGCGGTCGGGCGCAGCGAGGAGGTGCTGACCACCAGCCGGACGAAGAACGCCCACGGCGGCAGCAGCCCCGGCATGTCCTCGCCGAGCAGCATCCCCTTGAGGTAGACCCGCGAGCTGGGCGGACGGGCCGAGGGGTTCGGCTGCCCCAGGACCAGCGCCACCCCGGACAGGCCGGCCGCGGTGACCGAGACCGGCACCGTGGCGAACGGCTCCGTCCCCAGCTCGTCGACGCCCAGCGCCCGGACCGCCAGGCGACGCTGGTGCGGGTCCTCAATCAGCCAGGGCGGGGTGGTCGGGGCGATCTCGGCCACCTCGTCCGCCAGCACCGACTCCACCCGGTGCGGCAGCAGCCGGCCGAAGTGGCGGGCCAGCGTGGTCACGGTGGCGCTGGTCAGCCAGTGCTCGGCGTCGCGGCGCGGCGTCAGCGCGACGCAGGTGCCCGGCCCGTCAGCCAGCCAGGCGGCCCGCGGGTCGCTGGGGCCGAGGGTCACGGTGTCGGTCGTGTACGAGCCGTCGGAGCGGGCTCGCCAGCGGACCAGCGGGCCGTCGCCCTTGCGGGAGACGACCTCGATCTCGTCGGTGACCAGGAAGGCCGACAGCAGCCCGATCCCGAACTGGCCGAGCAGGTCAGACCGGGCCTCGTCGAGGTCCCGCTTCGAGGAGCGCCCGATGGTGGCGAGGAAGGTGTTGACGTCGGCAGCGTCGAGCCCGGTCCCGGAGTCGTAGCAGTGCATCCGCCCGTCTGCGGACGCGTCGCTGCCGGTCAGCCGGATCGCCGGCCGCGGGTCCAGCCCGTCACGTACGGTGACGGCGTCCACCCCGTTCTGCATCAGCTCGCGTACGTACACGCGGGGGCTGGAGTAGAGGTGGTGGGAGAGCAGGTCGACCAGCCCACGCAGGTCGACCTGGAAGGTGTGCTGCGAAGCTGGCAGGTCGCTCATCGGAACCAGGGTAGAGGTTGAGCCCGGGCAGCCGCCCACTGCTGCCGTGCTGTACGCGGGTCTCGGGCCCAGACCGTGCCGCCGGGGCGCCCGGCCCGCGCGTGGGGCGCTGAGCGCCCAGGCCGAGCCCGTGGCCCGAGCCCGTGACCAGAGCCCGTGGCCCGAGCCCGTGGTCAGAGCCCGGACGGCCAGACCCGCGCGGGGTGCCCCCGCAGGCGGCGGCAGTCCAGCACCGCCGGGCACGAGCCGGCCCGCCTCCGCGCCGGCGGTTCAGCACAGTGCAGGTTCAGCGCAGTGCACACTCGACGTGTGCTGAGAGCCATCGGCGTGATCTACGTCACTGTCCTGCCTGCGATCCTGGGGGCGGTGCTCAACATGGTCTGGGTGCGGACGCCGGTGCTGACCTGCTGGGCCCGCCCGATCGACAAGGGCCGCACTCTGCGCGACGGCCGGCGCCTGCTCGGGGACAACAAGACCTGGAAGGGCCTCGTCGGGGTGACGGTGCTCAGCGGGCTGTCGGGGCTGGCCTGGGGCGCTGTGCTGCGGGGCAGCAGCCTGGAGCCGTACAACCTGCTCTTCGTCGAGCACCCGAGCACCCCTGGCTGGGCGGCGCTGACCGGGACCCTGCTGGGGCTGGCGTACGGGCTCTTCGAGCTGCCGAACAGCTGGCTGAAGCGGCGGGTGGGGATCCGGCCCGGGAGGACCCGGCAGGGGCGGTGGGCCTGGGTGTTTGTGCTTCTGGACCAGGTTGACTCGGTGCTTGGCTGCGCGGTCGTGCTGGCGCTGCTGGCACCGGTCTCGGCCGGCACCTTTCTCGGCGTGGTCCTGGTCGGCGCCGTCACCCACTTTCTGCTGAACCTGGTGCTGTACCAGCTGCGTCTGCGCTCCAGCCCGCTATGAGGCACCCTGGAGCGGGAGGACGGAAGATGCTGGTGCTGCGAGCCGCGCTGGGCCGTACCGATGTCGGAGGCAAGGCGCGCTCGCTGGCCCGGCTGCACTCCGCCGGCTTCGACGTACCGGATGCGGTCGTGCTGCCCGGGGCTGCCCTGGCCGAGGCCTGGCCGCAGCTGAGCGAGGTCTCCCAGGCCCTCGCCGCCGAGCCGCCGGACCTGGCGCGGGCCTGGTCAGCCCTCGACTCCCTGGCCCCGCCTCCCGGGCTCACCGACGAGCTCAGTCACTGGCTTCAGCCCGGCTCTCACTACGCCGTACGGTCGAGCTCAGAGCATGAGGACGGCGCGGCCCTCAGCGGCGCCGGCGTCCTGGAGAGCTACCTCAACGTGCCGACGGACGAGGTCGCAGCCCGGGTCGTCGACTGCTTCCGCTCCTGCCTGGCACCAGGGGCGCTGGCCTACCTGCTCGACCACGGCCTGCCGTGGCGCCCGGACAGCACCGCCGTGATCGTGCAGGAGATGGTGCACCCAGACCTGGCCGGGGTCGCGTTCACGGTGAACCCGGTCACCGGTGCCGACACCGAGATCGTGATCGAGGCGACCTCGGGGCTGGCCGACGAGCTGGTCGCGGGCCGGGCCGAGGCCCGTACGACGGTGGTCGACTGGTACGCCGGGGAGGTCCGCCACGACGCCGGCCTGCTCAGCCCGGCCGAGCAAGACCTCCTGGTGGACACGCTGCTGCGGGTCCAGCTCCACCACGGCTACCCGTGCGACGTGGAGTGGGCGATCGCCGGCGGGCGGCTCTGGCTGCTGCAGGCCCGGCCCGTCACCCAGATTCACTGGGCCGGGGCCGACGCCCAGTGGACGACGGCGAACTTCAAGGACGGCGGGGTCGCGGCCGGGGTCTGCACCCCGCTGATGTGGAGCCTGTACGGCGACGTCTGGCAGCGGTGGCTGCCGAGGTTCCTGGTGGAGTCGCACCTGATTACCCCGGCCCAGGGGAGCGCCGACGCCGGTCGGCTGCTCTTCGCCCGCCCGTACTGGAACCTGTCGATGGTGAAGACCGCCATGGCCAAGGCCCCGGGCTATGTGGAGCGCGAGTTCGAATCCGAGCTGGGGGTGCGGATCGCGTACGAGGGGCCGGGGACCACGACCCGCCTCAGCCCTCGCAGCCTGCTCGGGATCACCCGGGCCGCCCTCACCCAGCGCCGCCTCCTGCGGCAGATGGAGCGCGACGTGGCGCAGATCAGCGCCCGGTGCCGCGCGACCGCCGACGAGCACCTGGCCGCCCTCGGTGAGCCGGTGCCGGGCAGCCCGGCCCCGGGCACACCCGCGGGCCCCGGAGCGGCCCTGACGGACGCCGAGCTGGAGGCCCGCTGGCGCCGGCTGGTCACCGAGGATCTCGACCAGTCCCAGGGCTGGTACTTCTGGCAGATCTTTCTCAACACGATCCACCTTCAGCTGGCCCGCGAGGCCATCACCGCGGTCGTCGGCCCGGACGGGTACATGGACCTGATCGCCGGGCTCGACGACCTGTCGCACCTGCGGCCGTTCCACGACGCCTGGACCCTGGCCCAGCAGCTGCGGCACGACCCGTACTGGCTGACCACCCCCGAGCCCCAGGTCCTGGCCGACCTGCGCTGCGGGTGCCCGGGCCACGGCCTGGACCAGGTCCGTGACCTCATCGCCCGCCACGGCCACCACTCCGCCAAGGAGCTGGACATCAGCCACCCGGACTTCTCCGAGGACCCAGCGCCCCTGGTGGCGGTGCTCAAGCAGGCCCTCGAGCTCGACGACCGGTACGGTCCCGGCGCCGACCGCGACCGCACCCAGGCCCGCCTGGCCGCCGCCCTGGAGCGCGCCCGCCAGCGTCTGTCACCACGCGCCTACCGCCGCTTCGCCCGGCGCGTCGACCGTACCCGGCGGCTGCTCTGGTGGCGTGAGGAGATGCGCGACACCTCGACCCGGGTGCTCCATGCGGTCCGGGTCGCCACCCTGGAGCTGGCCCGCCGACTCACCGCCCGGGGCGTCCTCGACGACCCCGGCGACATCTGGTTCGCCACCCGTGACGACCTGCTGGAGCACCTGACCGGCGGGCTGGGCGCGGACACCCTCCGCGAGCGGGTCCGACGAGGTCGGACCTACTACTCCTCCTTTCGTGAGTTCCATCCTGACGACGAGCTCGGACTGCTGTCGCCCAGCGCCGGCGGTCCCGCCCCCACCAGCGGTGGTGCCACGGTCACGGGGACTGGCGCGAGTACTGGTGTGGTGACCGGCACCGCCCGTACGGTCACCGGGCTGGACCAGGTCGGCCGGCTGCAGGCGGGCGAGATCCTGGTCACCCGGTTCACCGACCCCGGCTGGGCCGGCCGCTTCGCCAGCCTCGGCGGGCTGGTCACCGAGACCGGCGGGGTACTGTGCCACGCAGCCGTAGTCGCCCGGGAGTACGCGATCCCGTGCGTGGTCGCCGCCGCCGGGGCGCTGCGGCTGATCCCGGACGGCGCCCGGGTCCAGGTCGACGGGGGCACCGGCCAGGTGATCGTGCTGAGCGACGGCGAGGAGCCCACCGCCGGGCCGGAGCAGGAGGTCGGACATGCCTGAGACTCCCAGCCGGACTGACCCCACCGGCCAGGCGCTGCCGTACGACGGCTCGGTGAGCGTGGTCTCGACCACCAGGCCCGCCACGGTGCCGGGCCGCATCTGGCTCTACCTGCGGGAGATGTACCCGATCGGGTCCCGGCTGCTGGTCTCGGCGATCATCTTCTTCGAGATCTACTTCGTGCTGCTGCTCAACTACGGAGTCACTGACTTCCACATCGGGGCTCCCGAGGCTGTCGGCACCTGGACCGTGTTCTGCTTCCTGCTGGCGCTGCGGATCGCCGACGACCTCAAGGACGCCGAGACCGATGCCCGGCTGTTTCCCCACCGCGTCCTTCCGTCGGGTCGGGTCGACCGGCGCGACCTGTGGGTGCTGCTGGGGATCGTGGTCGCCCCGACCACGGTGCTCAACGCCGTGTACCTGAACAACCTGCCGTTCTTCATCGTCTTGTTCCTGTACGGGACGGTGATGTCGATGTGGTTCTTCGCGAAGGCGAGGATCCAGCCCAACCTGTTCCTGGCGCTGCTCACCCACAACCCGGTGATGATGGTGCTCAACCTGTACGTGATCAGCTATGGCGTCATCGCGTACGGCCTTGACCCGTGGACCTGGACGACGTTCCTGCTGGCCTGGACGATGTACTTCCCGAGCCTGATCTGGGAGGTGGTCCGCAAGGTCCGGGCGCCGCGCGAGGAGACCGCGTACGTGACCTACTCGTCGCTGTGGGGGTACCGCCCGGCGGCCCGGTTCGTGCTGCTGCTGATCTGGCTCGACATTCTCACCAACCTGTCGCTGGTGTTCGCGGTCAGCCGGCTGGCGATGATTCCGCTCACCGTCAACGTGCTCTGGGTGACCTGGACCATTCTGCGCTGGGTCCGCCAGCCGGAGTCGTTCCGGCTGCGGGAGCGGGTCGACCGGTACACGTACATTGTTGAGGGGCTGATGGTGGTCGCCGTGGTGGTCTTCCTCACCCTGGGGTACTACTGATGAGTAAGGCCGACGGGCTGCGCCGGCTGGGGCTGGTCGGCGCCCGGGTACCGCCGTGGACGGTGGTCCAGGCCGGTGCCGGCGAGGCCGAGGTCCTGGCCGCCTTCGACGCGGTCGCCGGCGACGGTCTGGTCGCGGTCCGCTCCTGCGCGGCCGCCGAGGACGGCTCGCTGGCCTCGTACGCGGGCCAGTTCGCCTCGTACCTTGATGTCCGGCGCGACCAGGTCGTGGACCGGGTACGGGCGGTCGCCGACTCGTACCGGGCCGACGCGCCCGGCGTGTACGGGGAGCAGCTCGGGGTCGCGGCTGACCTGGCCGGGGAGCCGGTGGTGCTGGTGCAGCGGATGGTCCCCGCGGTGCTGTCGGGGGTGGCGTTCAGCGTCAACCCGGCCGGGATCCGCAGCGAGGCCGTGGTCAGCGTCGGGCCGGGCGCCGGCGCGGTGGTGCAGGGCGAGGACGCCACCACGTACCACGTCTCGACCGTCGACCAGCAGGGGTACCGCAGCGGGCCGGACGTGCTGGCGCCGGGGCAGCTGGGCGAGGTCCTGGACCTGCTGCGGCGGGCTCACGACCGGTACGGGCCGGTCGACCTTGAGGTCGCAGTCGACGCCGACGGGCTGCTCTGGGCGCTCCAGGCCCGCCCGGTCACCTCGCTGGCAGTTCGGGAGCCGGCCCGGCACAGCGCCCCGGCCGGCACAGCAGCGGGCATGCCTGCCGGCAGCGGCCCCGCAAGCGGCCGTGGACGCGGTTGTGCCCGCCCGGGTGCGGGCCACCGGTCGTGGACCGCCGCCACGAAGCGCAGCCCGGCCGGGCCCAGCGACCAGTCGGTCACCCTGGACTCGTCAAACATCGTCGAGTCGTACCCCGGGCTGTCGCTGCCCCTGACAACGTCGTTCGTCCCACGCGCCTACCAGGGGGTCTTCAGCTCGCTGGCCCTGCGGCTGACCGGCGACCCGGCCCTGGTGCGGCGCCTCGCCCCGGTGCTGGGCCGGATGGTGGAGCCCTGCTCGGGGCGGCTGTACTACCGGATCGACCACTGGTACCAGGTGCTGGCGCTGATGCCGCTGAGCCGGCAGTACACCCGGGTCTGGCAGCGGGCGCTGGGCGTCGAGGACCGCGACCATGAGGTTCGTCCGCTGCTGGGTCGGCTGCGCCGGCTCGCGGTGGCGGTGAGGCTGCTGGCCGCGCTGCGGGCCACCCCGCGGCTGGTCGACGAGCTTCACGAGCAGGTTCAGCAGACCAGGCTCGACCTGTCCGGCGGGCTGGACGACCTGCGCCGGGCCTTCGAGCAGCTGGAGCACCGAGTGCTGCAGCACTGGGACGTGACCTTGCTCAACGATGTCCGGGCCTTCGTCTTCCCGGCCCTGCTGTCGGGCTGGCTAGGGATGACAGGCCGCCGAAGCCGGGCTCGGGAGCTGATCTCGCAGATTGCGGGGATCGAGAGCCTGCGCCCCGTACGGGCGCTGCAGCGGCTCGCCGCCACCGCACCCGACGCGCTGGACGGGATCGACGACGACCAGGCGGTGGCCGCCTTCCTGGCCGGCGACGACCCGTACGCGGCACAGCTGCGGGCGTACCTGGACGAGTTCGGCGACCGGTACCTGGAGGAGCTGAAGCTGGAGTCGCCGACCTTCCGGACCCACCCGCTGCTGCTCGTCGAGGCCCTGCGCCGGCTGCCCCGGGCCGCGGCCCCCGGTCTGGGCCGGCCGGCCGAGCCGGTACGCGGCCTGGTCGGGTACCTGGCGCGCCAGGCGACCGCGGCCATCGCCGCCCGGGAGCTGTCCCGGCTGGACCGGGCCCGGGTCTACGGCCTGGTCAGGGCGGTCGCGCTCCGCGCCGGTGAGCTGCACGCCGCCGCCGGCCACCTGGAGACGGCGACCGACGTCTGGTGGCTGACGCTGGAGGAGCTCTTCACTGCCGCGGACCACCGGGAGCAGGTCCGGGCCCGGCAGGCCGACTACGCCGGTTTCGCCCGGCTGCCGGGGTACCGGCGGCTGGTCTTCACCGGTGAGCCGTTCGACATCCACCCGGCGCCCGACGCCGTACCGTTCCGCCTGCCCACCGAGCCGCACAGCAGCGGACCGGCCCGCACCCAGCCGGCCGCCACCGGCCGCACCAGCCCCGGTCTGCCCGCAGCCCTGCACGAGGAGCCGGGCGGAGTCCCGGCCCCGGGGGCGGCCGCGGACCGGCCCACCAGCCGCCGCGGTACGGGGGTGTCGGGCGGGGTCGCGACCGGTCCGGTCCAGGTCGTGCACGACCCGCGCCAGCCGTTCCAGCCGGGCAGCGTCCTGGTCGCCCGGACCACTGACCCAGGCTGGGTGTTTCTCCTGGTCAGCGCCTCTGCGGTGGTGGTCGAGCGGGGCTCGCTGCTCTCCCACACCGCGATCATCGCCCGCGAGCTGGGGGTGCCGGTTGTGGTCGGGGTCCCCGACGCCACCGGCTGGCTGCGCGACGGGGTCGAGGTCGAGGTCGACGGCCGTCGTGGTCTGGTGCGGATCCGGTGACCGAGATCCGTCCGGTCGGGCCGGCGACCCTGGAGGACTTCGTCCGGCTGCCGCAGCGGCTGCACCGGCGCGGCACGTACAACCACACGCCCGCCTCTGACCGGGCCCTCCTCACCGGCCACCACGTCCTGTCCGGCAGCCTGAGCACCCGCGGCTGGGTCGCGTACCAGCACGGGCAGCCGGTCGGACGGATCGGGCTCACCACCTACCCCGGCACGCCCACCGGGTACGTCGGCTTCCTAGAGGCCCCCGACGGCACCCGGGTCGCGCCGGCCCTGTTCGACGCGGTCCGGGAGGCCGTGCCCGGCCAGCCGCTGGTCGGGCCGATGGACGCCTCGTTCTGGGTCCGGTACCGGCTCAAGGTCGCCGGCTTCGACGAGCAGCCGTACCTCACCGAGCCGCTCAACCCGCCGCACCACGTACGGCTCTGGGAGCGGGCCGGGTTTGCCGAGACCGACCGCTACCGCTCGGCGATCTACCACCCGGCGCCGCCGGACCTGAACCTCGCCCGGCACGAGGCCCGGCTGCGGCGCTTCCAGGCCCAGGGCTACCGGGTCGGCCCGCCCCGGCCCGGCTGGCAGCGGCTGCTGCGGGACATGTACGGCCTGATCAGCGAGCTGTACGCGGACTTCCCCGGGTTCCAGCCGGTCCCGTACGCGGCCTTCGAGACCCTCTTCGACCCGCTGCGGCTGGTCACCAACCTGGACCTGGTGACGATGGCGTACCGGGGTGAGCAGGCGGAGGGCTTCCTGGTCTGCCTGCCGGACTACGGCACCGGGCTGGCCGACCCGGGGTGGCTTCGCCGGGCCGCGGCCCTGGTCCGGACCCGGCTGCGGCCGCAGCGGTACGTGCTGGCCTACCTCGGCGTACGGCAGCCGGGGCTGGGTGCCGCCGTCAGCTACCGGTTCATGCGGCAGATGTCGCAGCGCCAGGCGGTCGTGGTGGGGGCGCTGACCCATGTCGGCAAGGCCAGCGAGGGGTACGCGAACCAGCACCTGCGGACCCGCAACGAGTACCTGCTGCTGCAGGGCTGACCACCTCAGGCACCAGACCTGGCCCGCCGTCCCCCGCCCAGGCCACCGCCCGTCGTGGCGGCGGCACACCAGCGGACCCCGCCAGCCGCACCGGCCACCACCCCGCCCGGCAGCGCCCGGTCTGCCCGCAGCTGTGCTCGTCTCGCGGTCGCGTCGGCTCGGTTCCGTGCCGGTGTACGCACGAGCGGCGCCGGTCCAGGGTCAGCAGGGCTCCGTCGGTACGGGTCGGCGGCGGACCGAGCTCGTCAGGTACAGCGCCAGCCCGGTCCAGACCAGGGCCAGGCCGAGCCAGTACCCGAGCGGGACCCGCTGCCCGACCACGGTGACGCCGAGGACCAGGCTGGTCGTGGGGGCGATGAACTGCAGCATCCCCAGCAGGCTCATCGGCAGCCGCGGCGCGGCGGCAGCGAACAGCCCGAGCGGCAGGGCAGTCAGCGGCCCGGCCAGGACCAGCAGCAGGCTGAGCGGCAGGTCGGTGCCGAAGGTGCCGCCCGGGCCCAGCCAGGCCAGGTAGGCGAGGGCGAGCGGCGCCAGCACCGTCGACTCGAAGGCCAGCCCCTCCAGCGCCCCGACCGGGGCCCGCTTCTTGACCACCCCGTACACCGCGAACGTCGTCGCCAGGCTGAGAGCGACCCAGACCGTGCTGCTCATGACGACGCTGATCACCGCCACCCCGGCCGCGGCGCAGCCGACCCCCGCCAGCGCCGCCCGGGTCGGTCGCTCACGGAACACGAGCATCCCGAGGAGCACGTTGAGCAGCGGGTTGAGGAAGTAGCCGAGGGCGGTCTCGGCGACGAAGCCGTGGATCAGGGCCCAGATGAAGGTGACCCAGTTCAGCCCGATCAGCACCGCAGCCGCGGCCAGGCGCCAGCCGTAGTGGCGCAGCCGCCGCAGCCAGCCCCACGGCCGGCGCAGCACCACCAGGCAGAGCACGACGAACAGCGAGGACCAGATCACCCGGTGGGCCAGGATCTCCCAGGCCCCGACCCGCCCCAGCAGCGGCCAGAACAGCACCATGACGCCCCACACCATGTAGGCGAGGGTCACCTTCGTTGCTGCTCCCCGGTCGTACCCGCCCACCCCGTCACCCTGGCACGCCGGGTGGGCGCAGCCCGTCACCGTCTCGCCCGTCGAGGCGCGCCTCCGCACCCGGCTGGACGACGCGGGCCGCCCCGGGCAGCGCCCGGCTGCTCCCAGACCGGCCCACACCTGGCATAACACCTTGTCAGCGCCTACTTGAGGAGGGTGCCCGGCTCACGACCGGCGGCTGCGAAGAAGCCTGCGCGTGCTAGCGTTTCGGCTGACGACGTGGTCATCTCCGCGGACGGAGGTTCGAGACAGTGACAGCAGCACTCACCGAGCGGCCGGAGGACGTCCCTCCCGTCGCACTGCCAGAAGACGTCATCGAGAAGGAGAAGAAGCTCAGCCCCGCCAAGGTGGCGGTCTGGGCCCTGGTGGCCGTCCTGGGCGGCGTCTCGTGGGTGGTGATCGCCCTGGTCCGGGGCGAGACGATCAACGGCATCTGGTTCGTCTTCGCCGCGGTCTGCTCGTACTTCATCGCGAGCCGCTTCTACGCCAACGTCATCGAGCGCTACCTCACCAGGCCCGACGACCGGCGCGCCACCCCGGGTGAGTACCAGCTCGACGGGCACGACTTCGTGCCCACCGACCGGCGCATTCTGTACGGCCACCACTTCGCCGCCATTGCCGGTGCCGGGCCGCTGGTGGGGCCGGTGCTGGCGGCCCAGATGGGCTATCTTCCGGGCACGATCTGGATCATCGTCGGCGTGGTGTTCGCCGGCGCTGTCCAGGACTATGTGGTCCTGTTCTGCTCGATGCGCCGCGGTGGCCGCTCGGTGGGGCAGATGGCCAAGGACGAGCTGGGCCGCTTCGGCGGCATCGCCGCCCTGATCGCGACCCTGGTCATCATGCTCATCATCATCGCGATCCTGGCGCTGGTCGTGGTGAATGCGCTGGGCGAGAGCCCGTGGGGCGTGTTCAGCGTCGGCATGACCATTCCGATCGCCCTGTTCATGGGGGTCTACCTGCGCTACATCCGGCCCGGAAAGGTCACCGAGGTCTCGGTCATCGGCTGCGGGCTGCTGCTGGCCGCGATCGTCGGCGGCGGGTACGTGGCGGACACCGCCTGGGGCAAGGCCTGGTTCACCCTGCCGCCGATCGTGATCGCCTGGGCGATCATCATCTACGGGTTCGTGGCGGCGGTTCTGCCGGTGTGGCTGCTGCTCGCCCCGCGCGACTACCTGTCGACGTTCATGAAGGTCGGCACTATCGCGATGCTTGCGGTGGCGATCGTCGTGGTGCGGCCCACCATTGAGGTGCCGCCGGTGACGATCTGGGCGTCCCGCTCCGACGGTCCGGTGTTCAGTGGCTCGCTGTTCCCGTTCCTGTTCGTGACCATTGCCTGCGGTGCCCTGTCCGGGTTCCACGCCATGATCTCGTCGGGCACCACCCCGAAGCTAATCGAGAAGGAGCGCCAGACCCGCTTCATCGGGTACGGCGGCATGCTGATGGAGTCGTTCGTCGCGATCATGGCCCTGGTCGCGGCCCTGTCGGTCGACCACGGCATCTACTACGCGATGAACTCGTCGGTGGCCGGCACCCGCGGCACGGTCGAGGGTGCGGTCGCGTACGTGAACTCGCTCGGCATGTCCGGGGTGAACCTCACCCCGGACCAGCTGACCGAGACCGCCCGCCTGGTCGGTGAGCACAGCATCGTGTCGCGTACCGGAGGCGCCCCGACGCTGGCCGTCGGGCTGGCGGGCATCATGCACCAGTGGTTCGGCGGCGCGTCGATGATGAGCTTCTGGTACCACTTCGCGATCATGTTCGAGGCCCTGTTCATTCTGACCTCGGTCGACGCCGGGACCCGGGTCGCGCGGTTCATGCTGGCCGACGCCCTGGGCAATGTGTACCCGAGGTTCCGGGACGCGACCTGGAAGGTCGGCAGCTACCTGACGACCGGCTTGATGGTGCTGGGGTGGGGCTCGATCCTGCTGCTCGGCGTCACCGATCCCCTGGGCGGGATCAACACCTTCTTCCCGCTGTTCGGGGTCGCCAACCAGCTGCTCGCTGCGACTGCCCTGGCGGTGTGCCTGCTGATCTTCGCCCGGAAGGGCCGAACGTGGTCGCTGCTGATTGTCGCCGTACCGCTGGCGTTCGCGGCGGTGGTGACGATCACCGGGTCGTTCCTCAAGATCTTCAGCACTGACCCGAAGGTCGGGTACTGGGCGAACCACAACCGGTTCGCGCAGGCTGTCGCCGACGGCCAGACCGAGCTCGCCGGGGTGAAGGGCGTGCCGGCAATGGAGGCGGTCATCCGGAACACCGCGGTCCAGACGACGCTGTCAGCGGTCTTCCTGGCGTGCGCGCTGGTGGTGATCGCGATGTGCGTGTGGAAGGCGGTGGAGGCAGTCCGGGCCGGCGGCGGAAAGGACACCGAGGACCCGCCCGTCCAGTCGCGGATCTACGCCCCGTCCGGAATGGTCGCCATGGCGAGCGAGAAGGCTCTCGCGAAGCAGTGGGCCGGGTACTACGCGGAGCACCCCGGCGCCGACATCCGGGGCAAGGGTCACTGATGTCGCTGCGGGCCCGGGCGACGACCACCTGGCGCGAGCTGGCCTGGTTCGTCAACGGGGTGCTGGGAGCCAACAAGTACCAGCAGTACCTGGCCCACCACCGCGTCCACGGCCACGGGGCGCCGATGAGCGAGCGCGAGTTCTGGCGCGCGGAGTCTGACCGCCCCGTGGTCGAAGGACGCTGCTGCTAGGCCCGGCACCTCCGGGCGCCAGCACGAGGCGCCCGGTCGGTCCGTACGGGTGCGGCCGCGAAGACCGCTGTGCTGGCCAGTCCACGCCAGCTGGAACGGGGCGTCCACCAGGGCGGCTCTCGCTAGCCTGGGGCTGACACGAGAGGACCGCCCGATGCCCGCACTGCGTTCCCGCACCAGCACTCACGGCCGCCAGATGGCAGGGGCCCGCGCCCTGTGGCGGGCGACCGGCATGACCGATGCCGACTTCGGCAAGCCGATCATCGCGATCGCGAACTCGTTCACCCAGTTCGTGCCCGGGCACGTCCACCTGCGCGACATGGGCCGGCTGGTCGCGTCCGCGGTCGACGAGGCCGGCGGGGTCGGGCGCGAGTTCAACACCATCGCCGTCGACGACGGCATCGCCATGGGCCACGGCGGGATGCTGTACTCGCTGCCCAGCCGGGAGATGGTCGCCGACAGCGTCGAGTACATGGTGAACGCGCACTGCGCCGACGCCCTGGTCTGCATCTCCAACTGCGACAAGATCACCCCAGGGATGCTGATCGCCGCGCTGCGGCTCAACATCCCGACGGTCTTCGTCTCCGGCGGCCCGATGGAGGCCGGCAAGGCGGTTCTCGACGGCGAGACCGAGACCTCGCTGGACCTGATCGACGCGATGGTCCGCGCGGTCGACCCCGGCACCACCGACCAGCAGCTCGACCAGATCGAGGCCAGCGCCTGCCCGACCTGCGGCTCCTGCTCCGGGATGTTCACCGCGAACTCGATGAACTGCCTGGTTGAGGCGCTCGGGCTGGCGCTGCCCGGCAACGGCACCACCCTGGCCACTGCCGCCGCCCGGGAAGACCTCTTCCTGCAGGCCGGTCGGCTCGTCGTCGAGCTGGCGAACCGCTACTACGGCGACGACGACACCTCCGTGCTGCCGCTGTCGATCGCCACCAAGGACGCCTTCGAGAACGCGATGCGGCTCGACATCGCCATGGGCGGCTCCACCAACACCGTGCTGCACCTGCTGGCCGCTGCCCAGGAGGCCCGGGTCGACTTCACCCAGGCCGACATCGACCGGCTCAGCCGGACCACCCCGTGCCTGGCGAAGATCGCCCCGAACTCTCACGACTGGTACGTCGAGGACGTGCACCGGGCCGGCGGGATCCCCGCGATCCTCGGCGAGCTGCACCGCGGCGGGCTGCTCCACCCGGGTGTCCACGCCATCCACACCGGCTCGCTCGACGAGTGGCTGACGGCCTGGGACATCCGCGGTGGCGGCGAGCCGGCCGAGATCTGGTACGCGGCCCCGGGCGGGCTGCGCACCACCGAGCCGTTCTCCTCGCGCCAGCGCTGGACCAGCCTCGACACCGACAGCGAGTCCGGCTGCATCCGGTCGGTGCGGACCCCGTACACCACCGACGGCGGCCTGGCCGTGCTGACCGGCAACCTGGCCCCGGACGGGTGCATCGTCAAGACCGCCGGGGTCCCCGCCGAGCAGTGGACCTTCCGCGGGACGGCCCGGGTCTCCGAGTCGCAGGAGGAGGCGGTCGAGCAGATCCTCGGCGGGCAGGTCCAGGCCGGTGACGTGGTGGTCGTCCGGTACGAGGGCCCGCAGGGCGGCCCCGGGATGCAGGAGATGCTGTACCCCACCTCGTACCTGAAGGGCATCGGGCTCGGCCCGGTCTGCGCGCTGATCACCGACGGCCGGTTCTCCGGCGGCTCATCAGGGCTGTCGATCGGGCACATCTCGCCTGAGGCCGCTGCCGGCGGGCCGATCGGGCTGGTCGAGGACGGCGACCAGATCGAGATCTCGATCCCCGAGCGCCGGATCACCCTGCTGGTCAGCGACGACGAGCTCACCCAGCGCCGTACCCGCCGTGACCAGCAGGGATGGGCCCCGGCCCACCGTGACCGGCAGGTCTCCCAGGCGCTGCGGGTGTACGGGTCGCTGGCCCAGTCGGCCGACAAGGGAGCCGCCCGGCGGCGGATCTGACCGCGGCTGTCCGTGGCGGACGCTGGGCGCTGAGTACGGCGGGGTTCTGGGACCGGCTCCTGGGGCGAGCAGGTCGTTGACCGCCGGCTCGGCCCCGTCGGGGTGCCCAGCGGCTTCTGCCCGCTCTGCGGCATGCCCAGACCAAGCAGACAGCCGCGCACACCAGCGGACCGGACCGGGGCACCCGCCCACCCAGACCGCAGCACCCGGCGGCTCCGCCCGCTGCTGTGCGCCCGGGCGGGGGCTTTCCGACGGGCCAGGGAGCTCGCGTCCGTACCGCCTCTGCTAGGGTTATGACCGTTAACCGCTGATCGGTCACAACGGGGGTCTGGCATGGCCGCAGAACGGAAGGTCGTACGGCTGCCCTGGGGAGAGGTGTCCTACCTGGAGTGGTCCCCCGACGGTGCGGCGAGGGCGCCGACCCTGCTCCTTCTTCACGGTGGCGGACTCGACAGCGCCGAGCTGTCGTGGGCAGACGTGGGGCCCGCCGTGGCCCAGGTCGGGTACCGGGTGCTCGCACCCGACCACCCGGGATACGGGGAGAGTCCGCCCGCCAGGTGGGACGCAACGCAGCAGCGGCTGGTCACCTATGTCGCAGAGCTCGTCGATGCTCTCGGCGTGGAGCGCTACGCGGTCGGCGGAGTCTCGCTGGGCGGCGGCATGACGATCGGGCACGTCCTCGAGCGGCCACAGCGAGTGACCGGGGCGATCCTGCTCGGCAGCTACGGGCTGATGGACTACCAGGTCGACGGCTGGTACGCGAAGCCGGTCCACGTCATCACCTGGATGATGCTGCGTACCGGCCTGCTGAGTGCGGTGATGAGTGCGTACGGCAAGAACCGCACGTGGATGGAGAGCAGTGTTCGCAGCCTCATCCGCAACCCCGAGCAGCGTACGCCTCAGCTGCTCGACGCGATCATGCACGCGGCCGCCCGAGACAATGCACTCGCCGCCTTCGTGCAGTGGCAGCGCGACCAGTTCCTCTGGAACCGGCTCAAGACCAGCTACACCGAGCGCCTAGGCTCTTTCCCGTGCCCGGTGCTCATGATCCACGCAGACCACGACGCTGGCGTGCCGCTGGCGTACGCCCAGCGGGCCGCCGCCCGGTTCCCCGACGCCCAGCTGCTTGTCATTCCAGACGCGGGGCACTGGGTGCACCGTGACCGACCCGACCTGGTGCTCCCCGCGATGACCGGTTTTCTCAGCAGCCTGGGACCGAGGTACTGATGCCCCGGCCCCTCATTCCGGACCGGCGAAACCGCATTCTGGAGGCCGCCGAGGCTCTCATCCTGGAGCGCGGCTTCGACGCGGCGAGCGTCCAGGCGATCGCCGAGCGCGCCGGGATCGCGAAAGGCGCGGTCTACCGGGAGTTCGCTAGCAAGAACGACATTCTTGACACCCTGCTCCGGCGGGCCATGAGCCGCGTGGTCGAGACCAGCCAGAAGCTGGTGGGTGATGGTCTGCCACGGCTCAGCACCGCGTACCGGGTCGGGGCTCGTGCCCTGCTCGACGACCCGCTGATGACGGCCGCGCTCCTGGACGACGAGGGCGTTCTTGGCACCTATACCGCAACCGTGACCGACGGCCGGTACCGAGCCCGTCACCTCGCCGTGGTCGAGTGGATCCAGCAGGTGCAAAAGAGCGGCGCGCTCGACCCCCACGTCGACGCCGCTGCCCTCGGGCTTGCCCTGTCGAGCACCACTCTCGGCCTGCTGACCGCGGCCAAGCTGCTGGGGCCGTTGACCCGAGCCCAGCTCGAAGCCGCGCTCGGCGCCATGGAGTACCTGGTGTCGAGGCTCGAGCCCCCAGCGAACGACGGGCCGAGCTCCCGAACCGGGGAGGGCCGATGATCGGCGGTGCACAGCGGCGGGCAGACCGGCCGGTTCGGCGCCTGGTGCGGTCGGCAGGAGCCGGGTGGGTCCGCTGCTGTGCGGCGCCCGCGGACCGGCTTGACTCTCCAGCCGCTGGATGGCTCATGGTGGGGTGCAGCCCAACCGAAAGGAGCTTCACCAGTGCTTACCATCGGCGAGTTCGCGAACAGCACCGGGATCAGCATCAAGACGCTGCGCTACTACCACGACATCGGCCTGCTCCCGGCCGCCGAGGTCGACTCGTACACCGGCTACCGCTCGTACCAGACCGCTCAGATCAAGGACGCTGTGATGCTGCGGGTCCTGCGGGCGGCAGGGATCGGGATCGAGCAGCTGCGGCGAGTGCTGGCTCACCCGCACGAGCTCGACGACGTGCTGCAGCGGCGGCGCGAGGAGCTGGCCGTGCAGCGCCGCCTGGAGGACTGGGCGCTGGATCAGGCCCCGACCTGGGTGCCGGAGATCAGCCTGAACGAGGTCCAGACCCGCGACTGCGAGCCCACCCCCTGGGTCGGGGTGGAGGCTGAGGTCGACCTTGACCAGGTGGACGATGACGACTTCGGGTCCGGCCTGGAGGACGGCAGTGAGCGGCTCGGTGAGGCCCTGACTGCGCAGCGGGTGGCGGTGACCGGGGACTTCTGGGTGAGCACCGAGGCCGACCGGGCCCGGCCCAGCACGCTCCGGGTCGCCCAGTGCTGCGGGCTCGCCCGGCCGCTGCCGGCCGGCTTCGCTGTCCCCGGTCTGGCCGTGGTGTCGGGAACTCTTCCCGCCCGGACCGAGGCGTACGTGACGGCCGAGCTGTCCGGCCTGGACGCCGAGCCGGGGCCCGACGCTCTGCTGCCCGGGGGACCGCTGCCGGCCCGGGAGATGATCGCGCTGGCCATGTGGCAGGAGCAGACCGTCCCGTCCTCCTTCGCAGCGGTCCGGCAGCGTACGACCATGGGTGAGCAGGGGCAGGTGCGGCTGGAGCTGAGCGTAAGCCTCGACTAGCTGTACCGGCTACGGAGGCTAGGAGCGGTGGGGACCTCCCGGCACACAACCGCACCCCGAGCAGCCCACCAGGGGCTGGGTGAGGGTCAGCGGCTAGCTGGGCTGGGGGTGGGGGTGCGGTTGGGGACGATGACGGACTGGAGCTCGCCAACCGGCATGTGACGCGACCCGGTCGTGGTCAGAGGGACCGTGCCGGTCTGACCCAGTGCGTACCAGGTGACGGTCCACTCCACGGTCACGTTCATCATGAACCCGGCACCCTTCTGCTTCGGGAGCTTGCGGTACCGGTACCCGCAGTTCGGCGACGGCCTGTTGAGCTCCGCGTCGCTGAGCGGCTTGCGCCAGCGGCTCATCCGGGTGCACTTCACCTTGTCAC
>ERZ772827.53-NODE-53-length-63386-cov-4.239219_pt1 | contig 63386 bp, 65 predicted proteins | sample MGYA00580850_ERZ772827 | MGnify/ENA primary metagenome ERZ772827 (study PRJEB29015, sample SAMEA2737950) | human oral metagenome | biome: human oral; feature: human-associated habitat; material: dental | place: China | collected 2145 ... | reverse complement strand
TTCAGAGGAGTGTGTTGTGCATCCGAATGTCAAGGCAAAGCTGATCGAGGCTGTAGATACGGATACGATCGTGACGGGATCCACTATTGGCGGTTCTGTCCGTGGCGTCAAGAACAAGTTCTCTGAGGAGTTCGTTGCCCTAGAGTTCTCTGGCAAGGCTACGCGCCAAGAGCTGCTTGATCGTGCTACTGGCACGAACAAACTTGCAGCAGTGGATGGCGATGTTGTCAACGGCATGGTACAGGCGGGTGAAACATTGACGCTGCTGCGTGAGGTCGAGCCGGTGAAGGTGATCCTTGACCGCATCGTACGCGAGGCTCGTGAGACGCTTGCAAATGCAAAGGCAATTGAGCTGTAAGAGGTAAACAAGCGAATGGGTACGGATGAACTGACACGGATTCATGAACTCGCGAAGCGGGTCACGCTTCTCGAAAAGATGGCGCTGCGTCAGCAGAGCCGTATCGACGAACTAATTGAGCGCTTGGAGCAAGTGGAACGCGGCGCGGGGCGGACGGGTGAGCGAAAAGAGCATCCGAAAGTAGAGCATGCTGCCGCTGAGGAAAATGCAGCCGCACACCACACTATTCCCTCTGTGAGTGATCTTCTCGATGAAGAGCTGAAGCGCGATTTATCACGCGCCTATACTGGTGCATCGGCTCCGCCACCCCCTTCGGAACAACAGCTGCAGACCAAAGCAACGAATGCAATGGAGCGCGCTGCAGGAACCTATGCACGTGCGACGGGCGGCAAGGAAGCAGCACCGAGCGACCGTGCCAAGCAAAATGAAGCTGCACGAAAAAAAGCTGCCGAGGCTGCTTTGGAGCAGATCCCCGTGCATGAACTGCGTGAGCGCACTCCTGCCGAACGGACTGCAGACTATGTGCGGGACTATAATGCGCTCTATGAAGTGCAGGGGACCATGTTTCAGAAGAAAAAAGCGCAGGATGATTTCATCAAGCTTTATGAGGTTCAGGGAATGCGCTGCACGAATATGCAGCTCCGCCTCAGTCGTCCTGAGCTTGAACCGCGCTTTGTCGCCGTTACGCCCCCCCGTGATGCGGATTTTTGGGGAATGCCCCTTGGAAATGCTCTTTTCGCCGTTGTGCCGAATCCCTTTCTAGTCTATGGTGAGGAGATGCATATGGCTGGCGGCATGCGTGAGGCATTTAACTCAAACTATCGTGCGGGAAACACCTATGGGAGGTTCACGGTCAAAGATGCTGCGACGTTCCAGTTTGGAACGATTGGCAAGGTGTTCAAACGAGGACTTCTCGAGGCAGAGCTGTAGCAAAAAAATAAGGCAGAATGCTTCTGCCTTATTTTTTTGTTATTCACGAACCTGACGTCCTGCACCGACACCGTCGATTGCAACGGCAACACTTGCCTCGGTAAAGGTCTTCATGTCATTCAGGGCATGGAGGGCGGCGCGCACGTTCTCCATGCCGAGAAGTCCCGCTGCGCCGACAGCGAGTGGTGCATCAATTGTGAGCATTGCCGGGAGGACGTGGAGGATATGCGCGCGTATTACGGCATCCTCCTCCACACGGCACGCGGCGCGTTCTGCCTCTGCATCACCGGGAAGGATGAGACTGCTGCCCGCCGCTGCTCCGCGCAGTGCGTCAGCAAGAATTGCCTGTGCTGTTCTGTTGCCATCAAACTCACCTGTGCCGAGAATGAGAAGGGGGTGTGTGCGGGCAAGATCATATGCTGCTCGATATGCGTCGCCCTCCGTTTCGGTCGTGCAGAGGATATGGACGGAAATGTCTGTCCCTGTGGTGAGCGCCGTGAGCAGCTGCTCGTGCTGCTTGGACAGATCTCTCTGTGTGACAAGGAGGAGGGCGGCACGTGCGTCAATGGGAGGACGCTCGTTCGCCATCGTTCCAGCAAGCTGGACAGCAATGCGCTCGAGGTGGCCGAGGCTGTGAATGGGCTTTGCGAGATTGTCGAGGCGATATTGGCATGCATCCATTGCGGCTTGGTCGGGGAGAGAGGGAGCCGCTTTCTCCGCTTGCGGACAAAGTGGAACGCACCGCGAGCCAATAGGGGAATGATGGGATGCATCCTTTGCAGATATATCTACTGTTTCCCACACGTTCAACATGTGTCCTAACATCCGCAGGGCAATCGATGATCCTGCCGCCTCGCTCAGGCGGATGTCGAGGCGCAGCATGGGGGTGAGCCCAAGGTGACGGAGTGCATGCGGATGCGAGTGCTCTGTCAGTGAAGCATGAGAGGCAAGAAGGTAGTGGGTGCATGACGGAGCAAGAGCATGTGCAACGAGTGCTGCGGAGGTCGTATTTGCGCCGTCGAGAATGACAAGCATGCCACGTGCGGCACTGCCAAGGATCAGCCCTGCAATGCAGCCAAGCTCAAAACCGCCAACCTTGCTGAGGACATCCAGACCGTCGTGCGGGTCAGGAAGGTTGATCTCGAGTGCGCGACGGACAATCTCAACCTTGTGTGCGAGACGTTCATCGGAGATGTTAGCACCACGCCCTGTGACCTCCTCGGGTATCAGTCCAAGAAACGATGCAACAATGGCTGCACTCGAGGTCGTATTGGAGATCCCCATCTCTCCAGGCAGAATACAGCGATCGCCTGCATCTGCGCATTCATTTGCAAGGGCAATGCCCGTTTCTATGGATGCAATTGCCTGAGCACGGGTCATAGCAGGGCCCTTTGTCATATTCATTGTACCGCGGGCAATACTGTGATGACGCAGGCCTGGAATATCTGTGCTTTCTGTATTGACACCGAGATCAGCGACAATCAGATCTGCGCCCGCATAGTTTGCTGCAGCATTTGCCGCACCCCCGCGTGCGATGAGATAGTTGCACATCATATTCAGCGTCGTCTCAGGTGGATATGCACTAACACTTTCAGCGGCGACACCATGGTCGGCACAGGAGATCACAACCCTTGTCTGTGGAGGTGCGGGGTGACGCTCGCCTGTTATGCGGATATACCGAAGGAGGGCGGCTTTCAATCGCCCAAAGTCTACACTCATTTTTTTTGTAAATGCTGCGTCAACACTTTCGGCAGGTGTCGGATCTGGGATACGTATGGCGCTAATCGTGTGTTCAAGAAGATTCATGCCCGTGATTTTTCCTTTTTTATGCGTTTGAGAGAGAGGCCAATGCGGCCCCGTTCCTCGTCAATGTTGATAATCATAACATCAAGTGCCTCGCCGACGGCAACGACATCAAGAGGGTGACGCACACGGCGATGACTCATCTCCGAAATGTGAAGGAGACCTGCCTGCTTCAGACCAATATCGATGAAAGCGCCAAAATCTGTAATGTTGCGTACGGTACCGGGGAGGATAGTTCCAACAGAGAGGTCGGAGAGCTTTACAATATTCTGTCGCATAAGAGGAGGAGGAAGTTCTTCCCTCGGATCACGGCCAGGGCGCGCGATTGCCTTTAGAATATCCGTGACGGTTGGAACTCCGGCTCCAAGCTGATTTGCGAGCACCTCAGGCGGTATTTGTGAGGTCTTAAGGGCGAGTGATGGGAGTTTTGTACGCTCACGCAGATCGTCCTCTGTCGCACCGAGCTCTTTCAATATTGAGCGTGCGAGTCCGTAGGATTCCGGATGAACCGCAGTGCTGTCAAGCGGTGTTTCTCCCTCATAAATACGCAGAAAGCCCGCACATTGGGTGAAGGCAGCTTCGCCGAGACGAGATACCTTGAGAAGCGTCTTGCGGTTTGTAAAGCGTCCGTTCTTGTTGCGATAGGCGACAATGTTTTTTGCAATGGAGGAGTTTATGCCCGCGATACGGTTTAGCAGAGAGGGGGATGCGGTGTTAAGATCAACACCGACATGGTTTACGGCGTCTTCCACCGTGGCGTCCAATGTCTCCTTGAGCTGCTTTTGGCTGACATCGTGTTGATACTGTCCAACGCCGATTGCCTGGGGGTCAATCTTTACAAGCTCGGCGAGCGGGTCCTGTACACGGCGCGCGATGGAGACTGCACCGCGGATCGTAACATCGTAGTCAAGCAACTCCTCTTTTGCGAGCTGCGAGGCAGAGTAGACGGAGGCTCCTGCCTCATTTGTGATAAGATAATGCACGTTTTTGAGATCGTAATCCCGAATAAGCGCAGCAACGAACTGCTCCGTTTCATAGGATGCCGTACCATTGCCAATGGAGATGAGTGTCACGTTGTGTGTACGGATGAGTTTTAGGAGCACCTGAGCCGCAGATTGACGTTCTCTGTCACTCTTTGTGACCTGAATGACCTCGCTTGCGAGTACATTGCCTGTCGCGTCGACAAGAGCGACCTTGCATCCGGTGCGATAGCCTGGGTCTAGCCCGAGTACAGTGTGTCCCACCAGCGGAGGCTGAAGGAGAAGCTGGCGAAGGTTGTGACCAAATATCGTGATGGCTTTTTCCTCAGCTGCTTCAGTTAGCTGTGTGCGCAGCTCACGTTCAAGAGCAGGCACGAGCAGGCGCTTGTATCCATCCTCGACCGCTGCGTACAGTTCATCTGAGAAAATCGAGGGATGTGCATAAATCCGTTTGTATATCCACGTGATATTTGCTTCATGATCAATGGCAATGCGCACGGAGAGGCAGTTTTTCTTTTCACCGCGGTTGATGGCAAGAATGCGATGAGAGGGGAGTGTACGGACAGGTTCCGTGTAACCGTCGTACATTTGAAAGACCTGCGCATCCTCAGCATCCGTATTCAGGGTCGTCTCTAGGGCAGCACCCTTCCAAAACCGTTCACGTGCAAGGCGGCGCAGCTCAGCGTCGTCCATTATGGTTTCGGCAAGAATGTCACGTGCTCCTGCAAGAGCGGCAGCAGTGTCTGGAACTTCCTTTTCGGTGTCTACATATGGAATGGCATAATCCTCTGGCGTTCCCTTTGTCTCCTGCTGGAGCAGTATGGCATTTGCCAACGCATCGAGTCCTCGTGCACGTGCAATGGATGCGCGGGTGCGTTTTTTTTGCTTATAGGGACGGTAGAGATCCTCAAGATGTTGGAGTTTCTCCGCTGCCTCAATCTCCGCACGCAGTTCGTCGGTCAGCTTTCCCTGTTCCTCAATGCGTGCGAGTATTTCCTCCTGACGGGTGACGAGGCTGCGCAAATAGTTCAAACGTGTTTCCAGTTGACGCAGCGTTTCGTCCTCGAGTGAGCCGGTCGCCTCCTTGCGATAACGTGCAATGAACGGGATGGTATTCCCCTCATCAAGAAGAGTGATGGCGGACTCGACCTGCTGTCGGCGGATGGAGAGTTCCTCTGCGATCGCAGCGGGAATCTCGGAGATACGCATGAGATCAGACCTTTCTTTCACTTGATTTTATGTTTCCCTATTATAGCATGATTATTGAAGGGCGTAAAAGGAGGGGATTCTGTATAAAGAAGATGATGGGACTATTGACAGGAGTTTTCGAATAGAGTATTATGATACATAAATAATAATAATTTTAGTTTTGAGAACATGAAAAGTAGGAACAATTATGAGTGAACACATGATGTTGACCCTGGGTGAAGTGACGGATATTTTGCGTCAAAATAAGAAAAAAGTGACGCCGCAGCGGCTTGCTGTTTATTCGGTGTTGGCTTCGTCGAAGGAACATCCTACGGCAGAAGCGCTGTATAAGGAGCTCCGCCCCAACTACCCGACGATGAGTCTTGCGACCGTTTATAAGTCGCTTGACGCATTCTGTGAGATTGGCATTGTGCGGGAGTTGAACGTGGGGGAGGAAGCCTTCCGTTATGATGCGGATATCTCAGCACATCCTCATGTTCGCTGCATTGCCTGTGACAAAGTCTCAGATGTTCCCATCGCTTCGCTTCCCTCGCTTGACAAGAATGTCTCAGCGGTGACAGGATATCGCATTGTTTCGCAGCAGATGTATTTCTTCGGCTATTGCCCGGAGTGTCAGCAGGTGAATGCGTCAGATAACTGATCAGATACTGCTCGATGGTCTGTAAACCTTACGCTCTTCGATCGAATCATTTGATAAGGTTTGATGAAGTATTTGAAAATACAAAGTGACATGGCCTCCTTCTTAGAGAGGACATGTCACTTTGTATTTGTACTGTTATCCGCGATTGCGGCGAGCGAGGATACGGATGACCTTTGCTCCCGTACTTTTAATTTTACGGATGGGGGCTACACGTGTTGTGGTCTTTGGGCGAATCTCGGCGGGGGAACGGAAATCGCCGCGCCGCAGATGGGTACTCTTTGTTTTCTCTGGCTGCAGAGCTTTGCGCATGACATGGGCAATGGGGTCAAGTGCGGCATCTTCTGCACAAAGATAGATGTCCAGTGAGACATGACGCAGCTCTGGGTGTGTGTGGAGTGCCAGGTGTCCGTCTGGCAGAAGTGCCATCAGGGAGATGTGGCCGCTTTCCTGTACATCGCTGATGATTTGCAGGGGGATAAGATCAAGTTCTCTGAGAGACTGGGAGACTTTTGTGCGCAATGCATCTTCATCGCTGCATTTTTCTGCTTTGCAATTATAAAAATCCACTGTCAACAACCTTGACTGAATATCCATTCGCATCCGTCTCCTTATGCAGTTTATATAATTATTTTTATTATAGAGGAAAGGCGCACATCCGTCAAGGAATATGGTCAGATCGTCCTAAATGACATAAATGGAAGAAGAATTGCATATCAATCCATCCGTTCCCCCTAAAAATCTCATGGAAAAATAAACTTGCTTATGCTATACTGATTCTGCACGTCTGATAGGCAGTGCATATGGAATTATAGAGCAGATACATCTCATCTGGTGGAAGGAGACTCCATTTACAATGTTTGGTCTTTTTGGTGGACACGATATGGGGATTGACCTCGGTACGGCAAATACGTTGGTGCATGTCAAGGGGCGCGGAATCGTTCTGAGAGAGCCGTCCGTTGTTGCGATAAAGAGTGATTCGGGGGATGTGCTTGCGGTAGGCGAAGAAGCAAAGCAGATGATTGGCCGCACGCCTGGCAATATCGTTGCAATCCGTCCAATGAAGGATGGTGTCATTGCAGACTTCGATGTGACGCAGGCGATGCTGAAATATTTTATTCGCAAGGCGATGCGAGCGAAATCATTTGTACGCCCTCGTGTTGTGGTTGGGGTTCCCTCAGGTGTTACAGAGGTGGAGAAACGTGCCGTGATTGATGCCGCACAGCAGGCCGGAGCACGTGAGGCCTATCTGATCGAAGAGCCAATGGCTGCCGCAATCGGTGCGGGACTTCCTGTGGAGGAAGCAACGGGAAGTATGGTTGTTGATATCGGCGGAGGCACGACAGAGATTGCTGTGATCTCGCTTGGCGGCATTGTGACGAGTCGCTCCATTCGTATCGGCGGTGATGAAATGGATTCGTCCATCGTGCAGTATATCAAACGAATGTATAATCTCATGATTGGTGAGCGTACAGCAGAGGAAATCAAGATCACCGTTGGGACGGCTATCGTGACTCCAGATACTGACCGGACGATGGATATTCGCGGGCGCGATCTGGTGAGCGGCCTGCCAAAGACGCTGACCATCCATGCGAAGGAGATTCGTGAGGCGCTGAATGAGCCAATCTACAAAATCATCGATGCAGTGAAAGGAACTCTTGAAAAGACTCCGCCGGAGCTCGCTGCCGATGTCATGGATCACGGTATCATGATGACAGGCGGCGGTGCTCTCCTCATGAATCTGGATAAACTGCTCTCCCATGAGACCGGCATGCCGGTATTGGTATCCGAGGATGCACTTTCCTGTGTCGGCGAAGGAACGGGACGGACGCTTGAAAACATTGGTCTGCTCAAGAATGTTGTCATGTCCTCGAAGAAATTGAAGCAATGATTGACCGAATTGGACGGGCAAGGCAGGCGGGACGCAAGATCTGGGCATTGCTTTTCGTCCTGCTGGCGCTTTTCTGTGTTATTTTCTTTGCTGCGCGCGGTCGCTTTCAGGCGACTGCGTCGACCAATACCGTGGGTACTGTGTTGGCGCCCTTTGAGATGGCCTTTTCCTATCTGGGGCAGCAAGTTCATCGTGTGACAGCGAATCTCTGGGAAATCGCTACGGTGCACGAGCAGAATAAGATGCTCAAGAATGAGATCGAACAGCTGCGGCAGCAGAACACGATGGCAGAGGAATATGCGGCGGAAAATGCACGTCTGCGTGAACTTCTTGCGTATAAGCAGTCAGCACAGCAGTTTGATCTCCTTGCCGCGCGTGTGATCGGGAGGGATGCAGCACTCTGGACGAGTACGATCGTTGTAGATCGTGGTTCGAAGGACGGCGTGCGTGAGAACATGCCTGTGGTGACAGGCAAGGGGCTTGTGGGACGTGTGACGGAGGTTGCTCCGATCTCGTCTAAAGTTCAGTTGATCCTAGATGTGCGCTCCTCTGTTGGGACTCTCGTTCAGCGTACAGAATCTCGTGTGACAGGAATTGTCACGGGGACGATGGACAATCCCTATATGCCACAGATGGTAAACATTCCGCGCAATGCGGATGTCAAGGATGGTGATGTTGTCATTACCTCCGGATTCGGCGGGATCTATCCCAAGGGGATTCCTATAGGGCAGATTGTTTCCCAGCACAGTGATGACACTGGCCTCTTAAAGGTCGCTTTGCTCGAGACAGCGGTGGATTTCCAGCGGCTCGAAGATGTTGCGATCATTACAGCATCACGAGAGGCACCGCCGGAGCCGATTCAGCCCATGCCGCTAAGTCCAGGTGCAGCAGCGGCGGCGCAGATCTCTGCAACACAGACAAAGGCGGCGGCGCAGTGAAGAGATATAAATTCTTTATCTTGTTTTTTGTGGTGCTCTTTGTTCTCCAATTGTCTTTTTTGCCGCTCATCGCTGTGTATGGCGTGGTGCCTGACCTACTCCTTTTGGCGACTGTTTCCTATGCGTTTCTGCGCGGCAGTGTCTGGGGCGGATTCGTTGGCTTCCTTTTGGGAATAATGGAAGATCTCAGTGTAGGTTCGTTTTTTGGTCTGCATGCCTTTACATTGACTCTCATTGGTCTTTTCTTCGGACGATTTTCCGACCGCGTGTTCAAGGAGCAGTTCTTCTTACCAATTACAGCATCCTTGGCGGCAACTTTTGCAAAATATGTGATTTCAGCGTTTATCGTGTATTTGCTTGGCTATCATTTCAATCCGTTTTTGCATATGGGGCGTGTACTCCTGATCCTGCTTCTATTTCAGCTGATCTTTGCGTATCCGATTCATTGGGCAACATTCCATCTCGATAAGCGCATACGCGATCCGAAGCGTTAAAAAATTCTCGGAGTGTAATTGTGAACGAACATGAAGATTTTAGTGGGCGCCTCCAATTTCTTAGCGTGGTAATTGTGCTTATTATTCTTGTACTGATTGGCCGTGCGGGGTACTTACAGGTTTATGACGGAGAACTCTATGCACGACTTGCTGAGGGCAATCGCATCCGCATCATACCGGCAGAAGCCGCTCGTGGGACATTTTACGATCGGAACGGAGAGCTCCTCGTTACGAATCGTCCGGGATTTGCAGTATCCCTGCTCCCTCTGACGGAGCCTATTTCTCCTGAGGTAATGGCGCGCGTATCAAAGCTCATCAATGTTCCTGTGACTGAGATTCAGCAGAAGATTGATGCGCATGTTGGCTTCGATCCAATACGTATCAAGACTGATGTATTGCCCGATATCGTCACGATCATCGAGGAGCAGAAGGATGACTACCCCGGTGTTGTGATCGAGGTACTGCCGATCCGCGATTATATCTATGGAGAATATGCAGCGCACGTATTCGGCTATGTGAGTGAGATCAATGAGGAGGAGCTAGAGCGTCGCAAGGACGAGGGGTATAAATCCGGCTATATTATTGGTAAGTTTGGTCTTGAGCGCATATATGACAAGGATGTCCGCGGAATCAACGGCGGCGATCAAGTTGAAGTGGATGTATCGGGACGTCCCATACAGCTGCTTGGACGTCAGTCACCTGTACCGGGAAACGATCTCGTTTTGACTATTGATAAGCATATCCAGGAGGCGTCAGAGCGGGCGGTTGATGAACAGCTTGCTATTGTGCATGCACATGCAGCAGCAGTCGTCGTCATGAATCCACAGACGGGTGAGGTATTGGCAATGGTCAGCCGCCCAGCCTTTAACCCAAATCTTTTTGCGGGTGGTATCTCCACGCAGAACTGGAATGTACTGAATAACAATCCCTATCATCCGATGGACAACAAGGCGATTACAGGTGAGTATCCGCCAGGTTCGACATTTAAGATTGTAACAGGTACAGCGGCGCTCGCTGAGCATAAGGTGACGCCGCAGGAGAAAATCTTCGACGCGGGACACCATTGGATCATCCCAAAGACAAACGCTGGTGGTGAGGCTCTAGGATGGATCAATTTTCAAGAGGCGATGGCTCATTCCGATAATGTCTATTTTTATGAGATGGGCAATCGTCTCGGTGTCGATGCTCTTGAGCGATATGCGCGTATGTTTGGACTCGGTGAACGCACGGGAATTGATCTGCCGTACGAGGCGGAGGGGCTGGCGCCAAACCGCAAATACAAGCAGGACAACTATGAGGATGGCGAATGGTATCTCTCAGAGACGTTCGACGCGGCGATTGGGCAGGGATTCAATCTCGTAACACCGCTGCAGGCAGCGATGGTGATGGCAGAGATTGCAGCGAATGGAAAGCGGTATCAACCACATCTCGTTCAGCGCATCGTAGATGTCAATGGCAATACCGTGCGGGAGTTCCAGCCTAAGCTCCTATCGGAGCTGGATGTGAGTCCGACGGTGATCCGAAATGTGCAGGAAGGTCTGCACGATGTTACGAAGATCGGTACGGCAGCGGGCATATTTGCCGGTTTTCCGATCGATATTGCGGGAAAGACGGGAACCGCAGAGAACTCTCAGGGCCGTGACCATGGATGGTTTGTGGCCTATGGGCCGTATGTAAATCCGAATATCGTCGTTGCGGTTATTGTGGAGCAGGGTGGTTTTGGCTCTATGTCGGCTGTGCCGATTGGACGCAAAATCATGGAGGCGGCTTTCCGACTGGATCGTACTCCACAAAATGTAGGGAACAAGTGAGGGACGGAAATGAGCGAGGATAGGATCAAGATCAAAGGAGAAAATGACGGGCTTATGCTCGGCTTCCCCGCCGATATATCCTTTTCAGAAATCATGGAGGAACTCGAGAAAAAGTTGGAGTCTGGATCCGGGTTCTTCTTGCGCGGCACACTGGTACGTGTCCCGCGAGATTTTTTTACAAAAGAAGAGCTGGCTCAGATGCAGGAGCTTTTTCGGTCGCATGGACTCATTTGCCGTTTGGCAAAGCCAGAGCCGGCCGCTCCCCTCATTCCGCCCGCTGACGAGCATCGGGTACAGATCTCTGAAACACCTAAGCTGACAGCGCAGGACACGCAGGAGCTGCAGCGTATGCTCATCATTGACAAGACGCTGCGCGGCGGCCAAGCGGTGGAGACAGAGGGCTCTGTCATTGTATTCGGTAATGTCAACCCGGGAGCTCAGATCACGGCAGGCGGCAGTGTGGACATTCGCGGAACATGTCGCGGTGTCGTGCATGCTGGGGCAGCGGGGGATTCGACTGCGTTTATCATTGCAGATCATCTCATGCCGACACAGATTCGGATTGCAAACTATGTGGCGCGCTCGCCGGATGAACCAGAGGACTCCGGAAAGGCAGAACGTGCCTATGTCAGAGATGGTCAGATAGTCATTGAGCCAATAGAGAGGTAGGTTCGAAATATGAGTGTGATCTATGTGGTGACATCGGGAAAGGGTGGCGTCGGCAAGACGACAACGACCGCGAATCTAGGGGTAGGCTTTGCCATGCGTGGCAAGAGTGTTGTCCTCATTGACACGGACACGGGGCTCAGGAATCTCGACCTCCTGCTCGGCCTCGAGAACCGCATCATGTACGATTTGGTCGATGTGACTTCGGGACGGGTGCCCTACAAGAAGGCACTCGTAAGACATAAGAAATATGATTCTCTTTTCCTCTTGCCAACATCACAGGTTAAAGATAAAAGTGCGGTGAATCCCGAGGAGCTTGCGGCTCTCTGTGAGGAGCTTCGTCGCTCCTATGATGTCATTATTATTGACTGCCCTGCGGGGATTGAGCAGGGGTTTCAAACGGCCATTGCGGCTGCCGATACGGCAATTGTGGTGACGATGCCCGAAATCTCAGCCGTACGCGATGCAGACAAGATTATTGGTGAACTTGGTCGTGCTGACAAAGATGATATCCGCCTTGTTGTGAATCGTATTCGCCCGAAGATGATTGAAAAAGGCGATATGCTTGATATGGAAGATATCGATGAGATCCTCTCGGTCGGGTGCATTGGCCAGATTCCAGATGATGAGATGGTCGTGACGAGTACCAACCGCGGTGAACCGTGTGTAACCATGCCGGATTCTCCTGCGGGACAGGCGTATCTGGATGTGGTGGGACGTCTCTCGGGTGAGGAGATACCGTTCCGCGAGTTTGCGAAGGAAAGTCTCTGGGAGACGATCAAGGGCAAGCTCTTTGGGAAAAAGTAAGGAGGTTCCGGTGTGATTGAGGCACTCAAAAGGCTTCTTGGGAAAAAGGAAAGTTCCGGCGATGTTGCGCGCCGCCGCCTCCAGCTCGTTATCATCAACGATCGGGCGAACGTCTCCCCAGAAATCATGGACAATATGCGCGCAGAAATCATCCAGGTGATCTCGAAATACATGTATATCGATACACGGGAGATGGAGTTCGCGCTCGAAAACGAGAATGATACAATGGCGCTCGTCGTCAATATTCCTGTTGTCAGTGTACAGCATGGTGGCAGCGATCTCTCAAGGCGTCGGCGATGATAATCTCGAAAAGGCTCCTGCGGCGCACGGACCTGACGCTCATTGCAGCAACGGCTGCAATCGTCATCATGAGTCTTATCATCATTGGCAGCGCAACACATGTCAATACGCCGAGTGAGGAGCGTTACTGGTTTGTCCAGCGCCAGGGGATTTCGATCATCGTAGATATTGCCCTTGCTGCATTTCTGATGAACTTTGACTATAAGATCTTGCAGCGCTATGGCAACCACTTCTATGTGTTTAACCTGATTTTACTGATCTTGGTCATGCTGGTCGGGCAGACAGCACTTGGTGCACAGCGGTGGATCGCACTCGGTCCCATCAGCATACAGCCATCAGAGTTCTCAAAGCTCATCATGATTATTGCGCTTGCCGCTATGATGGAAAAGCGTGGTAAGATACAAAGCCTTACCGATCTTGCTCCGATTGCCGGGTATGTTGCGGTTCCGTTTTTACTCGTTCTGAAGCAGCCTGACCTTGGCACATCACTTGTTTTTCTCGCAATCTTCCTGGGCATGGTCTTTGTTGCTGGAATTCGTCTGCGAATCCTCTTTGGCATTTTTGGACTTGGACTTGCAGCAATGCCTGTGCTCTGGCATTTTCTCAAGGACTATCAAAAAATGCGCATCATGGTTTTCTTGGATCCAAATGTCGATCCTCTTGGTGCGGGCTATCATATCATCCAGTCAAAGATTGCAATTGGATCGGGACTTCTGTTCGGAAAAGGGCTTTTTGGCGGAACGCAGAGTCAGCTGAACTTCCTGCCCGAAAACCATACTGACTTCATCTTTTCGGTTGTGGGAGAGGAGCTGGGGTTCATTGGATGTGCCATTCTCCTGCTGCTTTATCTCATCGTTCTCTGGCGCGGTGTTAAGATTGCGCGGGATGCGAGTGATACGTTCGGACGTCTGCTTGCCGTCGGAATCACCTCGATGATTGCATTCCATGTTCTTATCAATGTCGGGATGACGATGGGCATCATGCCTGTTACGGGGATTCCGCTGCCGCTCATGAGTTATGGAGTAAGTTCACTCACAACGAACATCATGGCAATCGCGATTCTGCTGAATATTCAGCTGCGGCGGCAAAAGTTGTTGTTTTAGAGAAACTTGTGAGGCTGTTCGCCTTCGCGCGGCAGCCTCTTTTCTTTGTATATGGGGGAGTACAAAACAATGGTGCAGCTTGATCACAGTATCCTACAGTCGGTACTGAAACCTGCGCGCTATACGGGCGGCGAATGGAATGCCGTCCGAAAAGACTGGGACGGTGTGCGATGCAAATTTGCATTGGCACTGCCAGATGTCTATGAAGTCGGCATGAGCAATCTTGGGCTGGCCATTCTCTATGAGATCTTGAATCGTCGTATGGATACGATGGCAGAGCGTGTCTATGCACCATGGGTTGACATGGAGGAGAAAATGCGTGAACGGGAGATTCCTCTATTTTCACTCGAGAGCCGCCGTCCCATCGCTGAGTTTGATTTTCTTGGATTCTCGCTCCAATATGAGATGATCTACTCGAACGTTCTCAATATGCTTGACCTCGCAGGAATTCCTCTCTATGCTCGGGAGCGCAGCGAGGAAATGACGTTCGTCGTGGGCGGAGGCCCCTGTGTTTATAATGTCGAGCCCGTTGCAGACTTCTTTGACTTTTTCGTAATTGGGGAGGGGGAGGAGGTCGTTCCAGAGATTTGTGATGTATTTATCACCTGGGATACAGAGGGACGGGCGGAGGGGCGAAAGGGCTTTCTCAAACGACTTCTCTCTGTCGAAGGCATCTATGTGCCAGCGTTCTATGAGCCTGTCTATGATGCTGGAGGAAATTTCCGAGAGCTGCGTCCTCTGCATCCAGAGGCGCGTCCCGTAATCTATAAGCGTGTTGTTCGCGATATGGATGCAGTGATCTCCGTGGAGCATCCAGTCGTACCCTATATGGACATTGTGCATAACCGTATTATGATGGAGCTTTTCCGCGGCTGCTCGCGCGGCTGCCGGTTCTGTCAGGCAGGGATTGCCTATCGTCCAGCACGTGAGCGAACGGAGGAGCGTCTCCGTCGCATGGCAAATGGTTTGATCGAAACGACTGGGTACGATGAGATGAGCCTCACATCACTCTCCTCAGCAGATTACTCCTGCCTTGGTCGTCTGGTGGACGACCTAATGAAGGACAACGAAGGGGATAAGATCAGCTTCTCACTGCCGTCCCTGCGCATCGACAGCTTTTCGATTGACCTCGCACATAAAATGCAGCAGGTCCGCAAGTCTGGACTTACCTTTGCACCGGAAGCGGGGACTCAGCGTCTGCGCGATGTTATCAACAAAGGGGTAACGGAGGAGAACCTCATAGAAGCATGCGGTGCAGCATTTCGTCACGGGTGGAAGCAGGTGAAGCTCTACTTCATGATGGGACTGCCGACGGAGACGGACGAGGACATTATTGGGATTGCGCGACTTGCCAAAAAGGTGGTCGACCTCTATACAGAGATTCGCGGACGACGTGGATGTAAGGTAACGGTCTCGGTTTCCTGCTTTGTACCAAAACCATACACGCCATTCCAGTGGTTCGGGCAGCTGTCGCTGGAGGAGTTCCAGCGCAGGCAGCGGCTGCTTAAAGAGCACATCACGGATCGGTCGATTACGTTCCACTACCACGACGCACGCCTCTCCGTAATTGAGGGAGTATTTGCGCGCGGTGACCGCCGGCTTGCTGCTGCGCTTTATGAGGCGTGGAAGAGCGGTGCAAAATTTGACGGTTGGTCGGATCTCTTCGACGACAGCCGCTATTTTGCCGCTTTTGAGAAATGCAACATCGACTGGGAATATTTTAGCCGACGTACGCGTACAATTGGCGAACCTCTGCCGTGGGCACATACCTCGCCCGGCGTGCTAGAGCGCTTCTTGAAATCGGAATGGCAGAAAGCTCTTGCTGCTTCTCTCACGGAGGACTGCCGTCGCACGCATTGTACGGGCTGTGGTATCTGCCCAACTCTCGGGGTCGATGTGATCGACTATGCGGGCATGGAGGAAAAGCGCATCTCTGAACAGACAAAACAATTTGCGCAGTCTGTGGAAAATGATACAGCGATGCCCCCCGCAGAGCGCAAACTCTTCGTTTATCGTGGACTAATTACGAAGGGGGAAGAGCTGCGTTATGTTTCGCATCTGGACTATGCAAACCTCTTCGTTCGTGCATGCAAACGAGCAGAACTCCCGATGGCGTACTCGGAGGGCTTCAACCCGCATATGAAGGTCGCATTCGCCTCTGCGCTGTCCCTTGGTGCGGCGAGTGATGCCGAATATGTGGACTTTGAGATGACGGAGGAACTCGCTGCCCCTATTGTAATGGAACGACTTTCAAAACATCTGCCGCGCGGTGCCCAGATTGTGCGCCTCAAAATTCTGAAAGGGAAGCATAAGGCGCTGATGGCGGATGTGGACGAGGCCCGATATCGGATCGTCCTCGCCTATACGGGTGCGCTGGAGGCAGTACGTGAGAGTGTGCATCGCTACAACGAGGCAGATACGGCCGTATGGGAGAGGGTGACCCCAAAGAAGAGCCGGACTATTGAGACGAAAGCGTATATAAAAACGCCCGTCTCCTTCCAACTGGAGAACGGGCGTCTGATCTTCTGGATGAATCTGGTGGTGACACCACAGGGCAGTGTGAAGCCAATCGAGATCCTCAGCCTCATGGTACGGGACTTTGACCTTCCTGTCGATCCCAATGAGGCATATGTCACTCGCATTGGACTCTTTGCCGACGGCATAGCGTTGATTGACCGCTAACGATTCTCTGGGCGGAAGATGAGCGGCTGTATCTTCGCATCCTCGGCAGTGCGCGCATCAATGAGTCCCTGCGCCTCCATTGCATCAAGTACGATCGCCTGCCGTTTCTTTGCAGCAATAAAGTTGGTAAATGGGGAAAGCTCTGAGGGGGCATTCGGAATGCCGGCGAGCATAGATGCCTCAGGCAGATCGAGCGCAGCGGGCTTTTTTGCGTAGTATCCTGCGGAGGCGTCATTTACTCCATAGAATCCTGCACCGTAGTAGACGACATTCAGATACATCTCCAGGATCTCGTCTTTGGAATAGACAATCTCAATGTCCAGAGCAAGCAGCAGCTCCTCCGCCTTGCGTGTGAAGGTCTGCTCATTTGCGAGGAAGAGATTCTTTACAAGCTGTTGGGTGATCGTGCTTGCCCCCTCCTCAATGCGTCCGTGCTGGATGTTGACGAGAGCTGCGCGTGCTACTCCAGTCACATCAAATCCCCAATGGTCATAAAAGCGCCGGTCCTCAATGGCAACAATGGCGTTTCTCAAGTCTGGAGAAATGTGCTGGATGGGGACATAGTTTGAGCGGTTGAGACGTGCTTCAATCGAACGCCGAATGAAGAGAACACGTGCAGCCTGTTCACCAATATCGGGGGCGTGGAGCTCATGGAGCTGATTGGCAGGGAGCTGCCGTTCTGCGGCAGGCAAGAGATCACCAATCTCCTGCCAGACCCTTGGAACAAAGAGGAATGTTCCAAGGGAGACAAGGAGAAGACACAGTGCCGCGCTCAAGAAAAACCGCCCAAATTTACGGGGCGTTTTTTTCTTGCTTGTCCGCTTCCGCGTGGATGTCCTGCGCCTTTGTTTTCGCTTTGGTGGCGACTCCTTTAAGGTATCGGTCATTATGCACTCCGTTTGTTTCAAAAATATTTTGCGCGGATCCGATCCCGCATCTCTGAAAGGTTGGAGGGCAGGAGACGGATGTTGTAGCCGATGAAGATGGGTGACGTAGCAAAGCGCGGCATGATCTTGATGAAGATGTCCGTTCCTTCGTTGTAGAAGAAGATATTATAACTTGTGAGCGGTCGGCGGAAAGCATTCATCAGAAAATCTACGCAGATCTGGATATAGTCTGCAATTGTCTCTGTTGCGTGCGTGTCGGCGGGTACAATATTGAGTTCCCAAAAGCCAACACGCGGCTGGGTTGACAGGCTGAGCACAACGCCGTTTCGCTCGTCTACGACGAGGCCGTCGAACTCGCTGCGGCGGAACGCAAGCTCCTGTCGAAACGAGGGGAATCCGACCAGCTGCATGTGAGGGTGGCGGATTGTCCCCCCCGAATATGGTCCGTAATTCTTGAAGAAGAGCACCGTTTCATATTTTCCGCTGGTACGCATGCGCTCCCAATGATCCATGCCAAAGGCAATGAGGCGATGCATATGTGCATGGCTGTAGCTTGGAATATCTATGTCACAGTTTTTTCCCTCAATGAGGACAAACTGATCTGCCTCCTCGATGACGTTGTATTTATTCTTGAGTAGAATGATGTCGCCATCTGTCGCAATGATATCCGTGAGTTCATCCGTTGCACAGAAGGGGCATGCATTGTCTTTGTGAATGATGTTCTCGGGCTTCTGTCGTCCGATTTCTGTATTGAAATGGGCAAGATTGATGTCCATAAAAAGCTCCTGATGTCGTTTTTCTGACCTTATTATATATCTTCTGTGCACATTCGTAAAATATTTTATGAGGACGTCCTTATTCGTATCTTCGTTCATGGTATAATGAGAGGGATTCAAGAACAGGAAGGGAGCAGCTATGAGGATTGATTTGGTGACGCTTTTTCCCGAGATGTTTACAGGTGTATTCGGTACAAGTATCATCGGGCGGGCCGTGGAACGAGGTATATTGGAGATTGCATATACGAACTTCCGTGACTACTCAACGGACAAGCATCGCCATGTGGACGATACGCCATGCGGTGGCGGGGCGGGCATGGTGTTGAAGCCCGAGCCCATTTACAGCGCTGTGCGCGATATCTGGGCGAAAACAGTCGCATATACAGGGAAGCGCTGTACGATCATTTTCGATCCTGCGGGCCCCGTGTTCACACAGCAGACGGCAAAGGAACTTTCCGACTATGAGCAGATCGTTCTCATCTGTGGACACTATGAAGGGGTTGACGCACGTGTCTACGATCTCGCTGATCGACGTATCTCTGTGGGAGATTTTGTTCTGACGGGCGGAGAGATTCCTGCCATGCTTGTGGTCGACGCGACCGCACGAATGCTGCCAGGAGTGCTCGGCGATGAGACATCCGCGCCGACGGATTCCTTCTTTGATGTTTTGCTGGGATACCCGCAATATACGCGACCACGTGAATTTGAGGGGAAGACGGTTCCTGAGGTGCTTCTTTCTGGAAATCATGCGGAGATTGCACGTTGGAGGAGAGAGCAATCCCTCCTTGCTACGCTTCAGTATCGACCAGAGATTCTCCCTATGGCAAAGCTGATGCCGGAGGATTTGAAATTTCTTGCGCTGCAGAGCAAATAAACGACCTTTGCGTGAATACGCAGGAACTGATATAATAACCAATTATATCGTTTCGTCGGTTTTTGAAATTACGAATGAAGTCACGAGGATTTCAGTGAAGGAGGTCAGTATTTGTGACACAGTTTGATAAGAGAAATTTATCCATGATGATGGATTTTTACGAGATGACGATGTCGTATGGATATTTTGATGGACATCATGGAGATGTACGTGTTGCCTTTGATCTCTTCTTTCGTTCGGTTCCAGATAAAGGCGGTTATGCGGTGTTCGCCGGACTTGAGCACGTGATTGAGTTCGTTGAAAACCTATCCTTTTCGGAGGAAGATATTGAGTATTTCCGTCAGCAAAAACTATTCTCTGAAGATTTTCTGACATTCTTAAAAACTTTTCGCTTTCGCGGAGATATCTATTCGCTTCCAGAGGGGACGATCATCTATCCCGATGAACCTCTGATGACTATTGTTGCGCCTGCCATTGATGCGCAGCTTCTTGAGACGGCGATCCTTTCGCAAATCAACCATCAGTCTCTGATTGCAACGAAAGCATCACGTATCGTACGTGCCGCAGAAGGGCGAAGCGTGTCCGATTTCGGTGCACGCCGTGCACATAATATGGATGCTGCAACATATGGTGCTCGTGCAGCTTATATTGGCGGTGTGGACATGACAGCAACTGTTTCGGCAGGACAGCAGTTCGGCATCCCCATATCGGGGACGATGGCGCACAGTTGGGTCATGTTCTTTGAGGATGAGTATACGGCATTTAAGAGCTATGCCAAACTCTATCCGCAGGCGACGGTGCTCCTCATTGATACGTATGATGTTATTCACTCCGGTCTCCCGAATGCAATACGTACGGCACATGAGGTCTTGGAACCGCAGGGACATCGTCTCGCAGGGGTTCGCATTGATTCTGGGGATCTTGCCTATCTATCAAAGCGCATCCGCAAAATACTCGATGAGGAGGGGCTCTATGACTGTAAAATCATCCTGTCAAACAGTCTCGATGAGTTCACAATTGCCTCGCTTCTCCTTCAGGGCGCGCAGGTGGATGCCTTTGGTGTTGGGGAACGCCTGATTACAGCGAAGTCCGACCCCGTCTTTGGCGCGGTCTATAAATTAGTTGCTGTGGAAAAAGGGAATGTCTTCATTCCCCGGATTAAGATGTCGGAAAATGTGGAAAAACTCACGAATCCAGGCCTCAAGGATCTCTATCGTATCTATGATGATCACGGAAATGCGGTCGCAGATATGCTTGCTATATGCGGGGAAAAGATCGATCTCTCGACTCCTTTTCGCTATGTCGATCCCAGTAAGCCGTGGAAGAATCGATTCTTTGAAGGATTCTCCGCAGTGAATCTGCGCCGTCTTTACGTGAGTCAAGGGAAGCGTGTGGAGCGGCTCCCTCATTTGAATGAGATACGCGCCTACGTCCGAAAGCAGCTCTCGGATGAGATCTGGCAAGAGGAGCAGCGGTTTGAAAATCCGCATCGGCACTATCTCGATATGACCCCTGCATACTACGAACTCAAAATGAGTCTGCTCGATGATATGCGCGGCAAGCACAGCTGAGAGGGAAAAAGCAATGATCACAGGAACGACAAGGCTGTTGGGCGTCATTGGTGCGCCCATCGAACATAGCCTCTCGCCGATCATTCAGAATGCTGCTCTGCGTGCCGCGAATCTGGACTATGTCTATACAGCGTTTCCCGTCTCTCGATGCGCACTTGATTCAGCGGTGCGCGGACTTCGTGATGCCGGTGTTGTCGGATTCAATGTAACGATTCCGTTCAAGACGGAGGTCATGCGGTTGATGGATGAGCTGAGCGAGGATGCACGGCGCATTCAGGCGGTCAACACGGTTGTCGTCCAGAGCGACGGAAGACTCCGTGGCTGCAATACGGATGCCATCGGCTTTTGCGCGGGTCTAGAGGAGAGAGGGATTGACCTCCATGGGAAAAGGGCCGTTTTGATCGGGGCGGGCGGCGCCGCGCGCGCAGCACTTTGGGGGCTTCTGCGCAGTGGGATTTCCTCGGTGGATATTGGAGTTCGTACCATAGAGAAAGGACAAATGCTCTGCCGTGACTTTACGATGGATGCAGATGTTCATGCATATCGATTTGATGATTCTGCGTTTTCGACGGCGCTTAGTTGTGCAGACATTGTTGTGCAGACGACGCCGATGGGGATGACACCGGACATAGAGAAGATGCCTCCGGTAGATATTGCAGCGATTCATCCAGCCGCTGTTCTTTATGACCTCATCTACACACCCGACAACACCTGCTTTCTTCGGGAGGGGGCTGCACGCGGACATGAGACCATCAATGGGGAGAGGATGCTTGTCGCGCAAGGCGCGGAAGCATTTTTCCTATGGACGGGGGTGCGCCCAGATACAAGCCTCATGAAGCGGGTGCTGCGCGAAGAGCTGGTGCGCAGGGGATAATTCCTGTTTTGAAAACTTTTTCTATTTGTGATATAGTATAGCTTGTTTTGAGAATGGTGGTGTATGATTGGCAGCGATTACCTATGAACTGATTCGTAAAGATGCGGCGACAGGCGCACGTGCTGGCGTGATTCACACACCGCACGGGAGCTTTCCAACCCCCATCTTCATGCCGGTAGGAACACAGGCGACGGTTAAGGGAGTATCGCCCGACGAGTTGGAAGACCTCGGTGCAGGAATTATCCTCAGCAACACCTACCATCTCTTTCTTCGCCCCGGGATGGAACTTGTTCGTGAGGCAGGCGGGCTGCATCGCTTCATGCACTGGAATGGAGCAATCCTTACGGATAGTGGTGGCTTTCAGGTATTCAGCCTCGGTGATCTCAGGAAAATCACAGAAGAGGGAGCCACGTTTCGCTCACATATCGACGGCTCCAAAAAGTTTCTCTCACCAGAGGTGTCGATGGAGGTTCAGAAAGCCCTAGGCTCTGACATTGTCATGGCATTCGATGAGTGTATCCCGTACCCTGCTGATCATGCCTATGCAAAAGCATCAACAGAGCGAACACAACGCTGGCTTATACGCTGTCGTGATGCAATGGTCGATGCAAAGCAACAGGGACTCTTTGGTATCGTGCAGGGCGGCATGTATCAGGATCTGAGAGCATGGCACGCGGCCGAAGTGACTGCACTCGATCTGCCGGGCTATGCGATTGGCGGGCTGAGTGTCGGTGAGCCGCATGAACTGATGGAGGAGATCCTCTCCTATACAGTTGAGCTTTTGCCGGAGAACAAGCCCAGGTATCTCATGGGCGTCGGTACGCCAGACTATCTTCTTACGGGGGTACGCCATGGAATTGACATGTTTGACTGCGTATTCCCCACACGTGTGGCACGCAATGGTATGGCAATGACGTGGACAGGGCGGCTTGTCATGAAGAATGCCATCCATACACATGACCATACGGTGCTTGAGGAAGCCTGCGGCTGCTATGCCTGCCGCAATGGTTACACACGGGCATATATCCGCCATCTTGTGCGCACGGAGGAGATCTTTGGCCTTCGTCTCCTGACCCTGCACAATCTTTATTTCCTGCAGGAATTTATGCGTCGTATGCGCGCAGCAATCATTGAGGGTACGTTTTCAGCGTTTTATCAGGATTTTATGAGCCATTATCATAAAAGATAATTTTTTTGAAGGAGTTGTATTTATGGATGCAGAAATGATGGCACAGCTGAGTTCGTGGGGGCCTATTATCATATTGGTCCTTTTCTTTTATTTTCTCCTCTATCGTCCGCAGAAGCAGGCGCAGAAGAAGCGTGAGGATATGCTCAGCCGCCTCAAGGTCGGGGATGAGATCATAACGCTCGGTGGTATGCACGGAACGATTACCGCACTGGATGACAAAACTGTGACCCTGGCTGCGGCAGATGCGGTCCACATCGTCTTTGAGCGCTCCGCAATTAGTGCCGTGAATACGTCGCAGCAGGAGTAATTGCGACGACGATGACGGATGCACTTTGTGCTGTACAAAAGAGTGCGCTGCGGGGGGATATGACTGTCAAGCGGCGTGCTCTGTCACTTGAGGAGCGTGTGCACATAAGTCAGATGATATGTGGACGCGCTATGGAAGAGTTGGTCTTGCAAAATGCCCAGACGATCATGCTGTATGCGTCGATGCCGGAGGAGATCAATCTGTTTCCTCTTATGGAAAAGCTGCTGTCTGACGGGCGGCGCATTGCGCTTCCACGGATCGTTGAGAGAGGCCTGATGGAGGCCTGGGAGCTTCGTTCGATGGAGAATCTGGTCCCAGGGAAATTCGGCATCCCCACACCGGATCCTTCGTACTCCACGCGTATTCCACCCACAGAGCTCGAGCTTGTAGTCGTTCCTGGAGCAGCATTTTCTCCAAATGGGGGACGTTTGGGGCTGGGCGGCGGCTATTATGATCGGTTTTTACCACAGGCGGAAAATGCTGTGCGCTTTGCGTTAGCCTTTGATTTCCAACTTGTTTCATTCGTTCCGATGGGGAGACAGGATGCTCGTGTAGACTATGTTTTGACGGAGCATCGACGCGTTTCTTGTCGGGATGTATTGAGAAAGAGGTGTGAGGACTGTTGAGACAACATAGTCTGTTAAAGCTTGTAATTTCGATTGCGGTCATTGTCGGTGCGTTTTTTTTCCTGGCCGAACCTCTCGCTGGTTCCATTCGTCAGGGACTTGATCTGCAGGGTGGAACGCATGTTGTGCTGGAAGCGGTCGATACGGAGCAGGCACAGGTCAATGACGATTCCATGAATCGTGTTGTCGCCATCATGGAGAAGCGCGTCAATTCACTCGGTCTGACGGAACCGATTATTCAGCGCGAGGGTGACCGTCGTGTCATCATTGAGTTGCCTGGCATTAAGGACCCCGATGCAGCAATTCAGACCATCGGTAAAACGGCGATGCTCGAGTTCCGTGACGAGGAGGGGCATACGGTGCTGACCGGCACGGATCTAAAGGATGCGCAGGCATCCACAAACCCGCAGTCTGGGCAGAATGTCGTCAATCTAGAGTTCTCAGATGAGGGCGCACAGAAATTTGCCGATCTCACGATGCGAAATGTCGGCCGTACGATTGCGATTCTTTTGGACGGCGAGGTTCTCACAGCGCCGAATGTGCGTGAGCCAATTCTTGGCGGGCGTGCTGAGATTACAGGTCAAAAGACCCTCGAAGAGGCTCAGAATCTCGCTGTCGTCCTTCGTAGCGGTGCACTCCCTGTAAAGGTGGAGATCATCGAAACGCGCACGGTTGGTCCGACACTGGGGCAGGACTCGAAGGATAAGTCCCAGTTTGCGTTTGTCGTTGGCCTCGGCGCTGTTGTCGCCTTCATGATTTTCTTCTATCATCTCTCAGGAATCATTGCAGATGTGGCTCTGATGGCCTATACGGTCATGCTTCTTGGGATTCTCTATCTGATGGATGCGACATTGACCCTTCCGGGCGTTGCGGGCATTATTCTCTCGATCGGCATGGCTGTTGATGCAAACGTCCTCATCTTTGAACACTTCAAGGAAGAGTATCAGGTGAACCGTAAATCGCTGCGGCTCGCGATGGATGCGGGCTTCAAGCGTGCGTTTACGACGATCTTCGACTCAAATGTTACGACGCTGATCGCGGCAGGTGTCCTCTTCTTCCTCGGAACGGGAACGATTCGCGGCTTTGCCATTACGCTCGGCGTTGGAACGATCCTATCGATGTTCACGGCGATCACTCTGACGCAGTTCATGCTCAAGCTCATGATCAATTCCAAGATATCGGAGAATCCATGGCTCTATGGTGCGAATGGCTTCATGCTTGGGATAAAAAAGACGGGGGATGAGAAGAATGCCTAAGTTCAATATAGCGGGACACCGCAGAATCTTTTTTGCTATTGCGCTCCTTCTCATCATTCCAGGGATTATATGCATGGGCATGCGTGGATTTAATTTCGGTATCGACTTCACCGGCGGAACCATTATGGATCTTCATTTTGAAAAGCCTGTGACACTTCCCGAGGTGCGAACGAGTCTCGCTAAGTACGGGTTAGACGGAAGTACAATCCAGCTTTCAGGAGCGGCGTCCGGGGTGGAGTCCTCCGAGAATGTCATGATTCGTACTGTTGATCTCGAGGAAAACCAACGTAAAGAGGTTATGGCCTCGCTTACACAGGATGTTGGTTCCTACACCGTTCTTCGTGAGGAGAAGGTTGGTGCGACCATTGGAGGCGAACTCATTACGAATGCGGTGCTTGCGCTTGTCATTTCGTGGGGGCTTATCATCGTCTATGTTGCCTATCGCTTTGAGTGGCGATTTGGCGTGTCAGCAGTTCTTGCACTGATTCACAACATTCTTATTGTGCTCGCAGTGTTCTCGTTTACGCAGCGGCAGATTGACTCATCCTTTATTGCAGCGCTCTTAACAATTGTCGGGTATTCCATCAATGATACGATTGTTATTTTCGACCGTATTCGTGAGAATTTGAAACTTCATTTCCGTCGTGACGGCGATATCGAGGAACTGGTCAACCGTTCGATCTATCAGACATTGACACGTTCGCTCTATACGGTCTTTACCGTTTTGTTCACGACATTTGCGCTTTACTGGTTCGGTGGAGAGACCACGAAAGATTTTGCCTTTGCGCTCCTCGTCGGATTTGCCGTTGGATGCTATTCATCCATTTTTATTGCAAGTCAGTTCTGGATTGAGCTGCGCAATCGTACGGATCAACGTCCTGCTGCAAAACCAGCGGCGGTGGAGGGATAATATCGTAATTTCAATAAGCCTCCTTTGTCGATACGGGGGCTTGAATTGGTATATCCAATATAAAGTTAAGGCTGTTGCACGCAACAAATGAATGTGCATCAGCCTCTCTTTTATTATTGTGAAAGGGGGATACTATGCTGAAAGAATGGATTGTGAACGAGGCAACTGCAGAAGGCGCTGCCCTTGCCCGCGAACTTGCGATCGCACCGATTATCGGACAGATCCTTTGGAACCGTGGCATACAGACGGCAGATGCTGCGCGTACCTTTCTGCATCCTGCTGAGGCCCCTTTTCATGAACCATTTCTTATGATGGATATGGAGAAGGCATCAGAACGTATTTTGGAAGCGATTCGTAGGGATCAGCAGATTGTCGTCTATGGGGATTACGATGTGGATGGTATGACCTCTACCACACTGCTCATGAAGAACATTCGAAGTCTTGGCGGCAAGGTCTCCTATTATATTCCAAATCGATTTACCGAGGGCTATGGCATCAATCTTTCTGCGCTTCATCAAATAGCAGCGGAAGGATGCGAGCTGCTTGTCACTGTAGACTGCGGCATTTTGTCTGCAGATGTCATTGCAGAGGCGAACTGTGGGATGGATATCATCATTACGGATCACCATCTTCCAGGCAGGATACTGCCAAATGCATATGCTGTCATAAATCCGCATCGTACGGACTGCTCTTATCCATTCAAGGATCTTGCAGGCGTTGGCGTTACGCTTAAACTTGCACAGGCACTCTGGAAGATGGAGAAGGGACAGCCGTACGCGGACGATTTGGACATCGCCGCACTTGGGACGATCGCTGACCTCGTTCCACTCACTGGGGAGAATCGAAAGATTGTTCAGATGGGACTTACGCAGATGTTACAGTCTCCCTGCGCTGGAATCGCTGCACTCATTCAAGCAGCAGGTTTCGAAGGAAAGACAGTCAATACTGGCGTGGTTGGCTTCCAGCTGGCACCGCGTCTGAACGCAGCGGGACGCCTTGAGACAGCACATCGCGGTGTGGAACTGCTTACCTCCATCGATCCAAGAGAGGCAGAACATATTGCTGGAGAGCTCAATGAACTCAATACAGAACGTCGTGATCTGGAACAGAGTATCCTAAGTGAGGCAGAAAATATGCTTGCGGGAATTACACCGGATACACCTGCTATTGTGGTTGCAGGGGAGCATTGGAACTCCGGTGTTATCGGTATTGTAGCCTCTCGTCTCGTTGATAAATACTACCGACCGAGTATTGTTCTCACACGTCAGGGAGATATCTGTAAGGGATCCTGCCGCAGTATAGCGGGACTAAATATGTATGACGCACTGACTGCATGCAGACATACGCTTATCCAATTTGGCGGACATGAGATGGCTGCAGGTCTTACACTCGCATGGGAGAGCGTGGAGGATTTTCGATGTGCATTCTCGAACTATGTACATACACATTTGAGAAGCAGCGACTTTCTGCCCAAAATACGTATCGAATGTCTTGTTGCACCAGCGGACTGGACACTTGAAATAGTAGAGGAACTTGCTTGTCTCGAACCCTATGGCATGGGAAATCCACGCCCTGTTTTTGGAACGCGTGATTTTCGTCCACGGTCGGCATCATCGATTGGCGCAGAGGGAAAACATCTGCGCATGGAGGTTGGCAGCCGAGAAAAACGCGTGTCAGCGCTCTATTGGAACGCAGGAGATCTTGCAGAGATTGTGACCGAGGAAGCAAGTGATCTCGCCTATACACCGAGCATCAATGAGTGGCATGGGATACGCTCTGTACAGTGTATGGTTGATACTATCATGCCGGCTGAGCAAGAGTGTATCTTTCCAGACCGTGCCTTGCTTAGATCCGTGTATTCATTTCTCAGAAGACTGCGAAGAGACGATGGCCGGATTGCAGGTAATACGATAGTGCTTAGCCGGCAGTTCTCGCGGGATATAGGACATATCTCGCGTTATACCATGGAGAATGCTCTTTGTATTTTCCAGGAACTTGGTATACTCCGTCCTCTCCCAGAGGGCGTCTGGGAGTTCATTCAACCCGCGGGGAAAATAGAATTGATGGATGCGCCGACATTTCGACGGTATGAGGAGAGCAAGGGGGACAAGCAAGATGCCAGATGACATGCAGAGGGATATCACACTCGATATGATCTTGGATAAGGTGCGTTCCTATCAGGCGGATGCAGACATCGAGAAGATCAAAAAGGCATATGCCTATGCGGAGAAAGCACATCGTGGACAGGTACGCATCTCTGGTGATCCCTATATCATGCACCCGCTCAATGTTGCCTATATTCTTACGGGACTTCATCTTGATGACGAAACCATCTGTGCTGCACTGCTGCATGATGTGGTGGAGGATACGCATGCTACGCTCGAAGAGATGGAGGCTGAGTTCGGAAAAAACATCATGGAGCTCATCGATGGTGTGACAAAACTCGGTCGTATCGAATATATGTCCAAAGAAGATGTCAAGCTTGAGAATTACCGCAAAATGTTTCTCGCGATGGCCAAGGATATCCGTGTCATCATGATCAAGCTTGCTGATCGTCTGCACAATATGCGGACACTCAAGTATATGCGTGAGGACAAGCGTCATCGTATTGCGAAGGAGACCATCGAGGTCTATGCCCCCCTGGCCAACCGTCTTGGTATCTCCAACATCAAAGTGGAACTTGAGGACCTTTGCCTGCGTTATCTTGAACCGGAGGCATACTATGCGCTCGTAGAGGAAGTCAAGCACAAACGAAAGGAGCGCCAGGAATTCATACGGGAGTCCATTCAGCAGATTCGCGAGAAGCTGGAGGCTGCTGGAATCGAGGCTGATATCAAGGGGCGCGCGAAACATTTTTACAGCATCTATCGGAAGATGAAGAGGGATAATAAGAGTGTCAGTGAGATCTACGATCTCTCCGCTGTACGTGTACTTGTACCATCTGTCAAGGACTGCTATGGTGTGCTCGGTGTCATCCATGCGATGTGGAAGCCTATTCCGGGAAGGTTTAAGGACTACATTGCCATGCCAAAATCCAACGGCTATCAGTCCCTGCATACAACCGTCATGACACATGGTTACCCGCTTGAGATTCAGATCCGCACGCACTCCATGCATCAAGTCTCAGAGTTTGGTGTTGCGGCTCACTGGAAATATAAAGAAGCAGGGCGGAGCATCAATGCGGCCGATGAAAATGATCAAAAGATGTCCTGGCTGCGTCAGATGGTCAGCCTGCAAAAGGAATATGATGACCCAAAGGAATTCTTTGAGGCACTCAAGTTGGATGTGTTCTCCGATGAGGTTTTTGTCTTTACGCCGCGTGGAGATGTCATCGATCTGCCCAAGGGATCGAATCCAATTGATTTTGCCTATCACATTCATACGGAGATCGGTCATCACTGCGTTGGGGCAAAGGTCAACGGGAAGATTGTACCGCTCGAGTATAAACTCAAGAATGGCGACATCGTATCCATTGTCACGAACAAGGCGAGCAATGGGCCAAGTCCTGATTGGCTGAATACGGTCGCATCTTCTGCAACGCGGAGCAAGATCCGTGGATGGTTCAAGAAGGAGAACCGCGAGGAGAACGTTGAACGCGGTATGAACCTCATTCGCGACGAAGCGAAGCGGCTTGGCTATGCGCCAAAGGAACTAATGGCAGGGGGCCGCCTTGGTAAGGTTGCGGAGAAGCTCAACGTACAAAGTGAAGATGACCTGCTTGCAGCGCTCGGATACGGCGGTGTAACCCTGCGTGGTGTTATGACGAAGCTTATTGAACTGCACCAGCAGTCCATCAAGGACAGCACGCCGCCCGAGGTTTCGCAGATGCTTTCCGAACTCAAGGTACCGCGCAGAGGAAAGCGAAAAAAGGCGAGCCATGGCGTCCTCGTCGAAGGGGAGGGCGGCTATCTTGTGCGCCTTGCACGCTGCTGCAGTCCGATCCCAGGTGACCCTATCACGGGATATATCACACGCGGGCGCGGCGTTTCGGTTCATCGCTCCGACTGCCCCAATGTCCTCAACGATACGGAGTTCACTCGTGTGATCGAGGTGAGCTGGGATATCGGGCTGGACAAGGAGTATACCGTCGGCATCGAGATCATTTGTAATGACCGTAACGGCATGCTCTCTGAGATCCTCGCAGTGCCTGCTGAGATGAAGGTGAACATTCACACCGTCAATGCCACACCCAATCGCCGTAATAAAACCTCAACGGTCCTTCTTGGGCTCAATGTGAGCAATATCGACCAGATCACACAGGTTATGACGCGTGTCCGCCTGCTAAAGGATGTCTACCGTGTCACGCGCACACTTGGAAGTTCAGGTCTTTCTGGCAGCGAGGCATGATGCGGTCAGATTGTTTTTTCGTCCATTTTGTGGTAATATCTACCATGTGATTTTAGTATGCATATCTGCGATGAATGCAGTCCGGGAAGATTCATTATAGATATTCCACGGTGAGGTGAATCAAATGGATGAACAGAAAACAATGATGTTCTCCTTCGGTGAGGATAAACCGAAGGCGGATGTCATCATACGAGCAGCCGCAGCGGCCATGCGGGAGAAGGGGTATAACCCCATCAATCAGCTGGTCGGCTATCTGCTCTCCGGTGATCCTGCATATGTGACGAGTTATCAGGATGCTCGGGGTAAGATCCGCAGCCTTGAGCGTGATGAACTGCTCGATGAACTTGTGCGCTTCTATCTGGAGAACGAAAAATGAAGCGATATCTGTCGCTTGATATTGGTGATGCGACCATTGGGGTTGCTGTGAGCGACCTTCTTGGACTCACGGCGCAGGGAGTAGAGACCATTCGCCGTAAGGAACTCTCCTCAGATCTCGACCGTCTCGCTGCACTCGTTCAGGAGTATGAGCCTGCGGCATTCGTTGCAGGACTGCCAAAGCATATGAACGGAGATGAAGGAGAGCGATGCCAAATTGTCCGCGCTTTTATGGCGGATGTCGCAGGGCGGTTTCCAACGATTGAGATACACTATTGGGACGAGCGTCTTTCGACGGTAGCTGCCTCACGTGCACTCCTTGAGGGGGATGTCTCTCGCAAGAAGCGACGTAAGGTCATTGACAAGATGGCAGCGGTCTATATACTGCAGGGGTTTTTGGATCGACAACAGCATTTGAAGTAAAGTCTGAGCAGTGAAATAAAGGAGTACAAAATGACAGAACATGAAGAACTTCACGATGAGGATGTTATCGTCGTCATGACAAATGAGGATGGTGATGAGAGATACTACCGTGAGGAAATGATCATCCCCATCGGTGATGATCGCTTTGCTGTCCTGATCGCTCTCACGGCTTCCTCGGAGGAAGATCTCGAAAACGCCGAGGAGGGGGATGAGGCGACGATTGCGAAGATTGTCACGGACGAGGATGGTGAGGATATCTATACTGATCCGACGGACGAGGAGTTTGATGCAGTGCGTCAAGCATACGAACTTCTGGAAGACGAGGATGAGTGACGAGAGAGAAGGGAGCTGTCATCAGAGGGAGATGACAGCTTTTTCATAGGGAACTGTATGAAAAGAGGGAGGATTCGTCTTGAAGGAGTCGTTGAAGGAAATTTTGGACTTCTTGAATAACGACGGATTGCGGCAGGCATTTAACGCTGTCTATTGCGGGAAGGGAACGCCGCTCCAGAAAAAAATTGTGTTCGGGATTCCGGTGCTTGGAATTTTATTCTTTTTGATCGTGGCACTCGTGATCGTTCCGCTGTCTGGCTCTTCTTCCTATACGGGGGAACGTGGGGTGCCCATTTTCTTCACAGTTCGCCCTGGTATGAGTGTCAGTGAGATCGGGAAGGAGCTGTATGAGCGTGGTGTCATTGACAGTGAGACGAAGTTCTGGTGGACAGCAAAGCTAAACGGCTTTGAGAACAAGGTCAAGAGTGGTACCTTTGCGCTCGAGACCGGTATGACACCGCGCGATGTGTTCGAGACGCTCGTCTATGGCAATACAGTTGTGATCCGCTTTGTGATACCAGAGGGGTTCAGCGTGTACGATATTGCAAAGCGCCTTGAGGCAGCGGGTCTCTGCAAGGCTGATGACTTCATGGAGCTTGCGAAGACATATCGCCCATATCCTTACGTCGAGAAGCATGAGCATGTGCGCTATGCGGCAGAGGGCTTTCTCTTTCCAGATACCTATGAGATCAATGGAGAATTTGATGCAGCGCGTATCATGGAGATCATGGCGGAAAACTTTGATCGCCGTCTGACAAAAGAGATGCGTGAACGTGCAAAGGAAATGGATCTCTCAATCTATGAGCTTGTGACCCTCGCTTCGCTTGTGGAGAAGGAAGCGTATCATGAGGAAGATCGTCCGATCATTGCACAGATTTTCCTGAAGCGGCTGCGGATCGGCATGCCGCTTCAGGCGGATCCTACGGTACAGTACCTGTTGGATGCTCCGAAGGAGGATCTGCTTTACCGTGATACGGAGATTGAGTCGCCCTACAATACCTATCAGAATGTCGGGCTGCCTCCGGGACCCATTGCAAGTCCCGGTACGGCTTCTCTGATGGCGGTACTTCATCCGGCAGATACGAACTATCTGTATTTTGTAGCTGATCGAAACGGCAATAATTACTATGCAACGAATTATGCAGACCATCTCGATCTCGTGGATCGGGTGCGTTAAGGTATGCGGAGGCTGATGAATGGGAAAGAAACCTGAACTGCTGGCACCTGCAGGAACGATGGAGAAGCTGCAGATGGCACTCGTCTATGGCGCAGATGCGGCGTATCTTGGCGGCGAGCAGTTTGGGCTGCGTGCGTTCGGCGGCAATTTTACGAATGACGAGATACGGTCGGCAGTGCAGTTGGCGCATGGTGCAGGGAAGAAGATCTATGTGACGGTCAATGTCTTCCCGCATAATGAGGATCTCGTATCCCTGCCGGACTATTTGCGCTTTCTTGCGGACGCGGACGTGGATGCTGTACTCGTTGCCGATCTCGGCGTCTTTTCTCTTGCACACGAAGTGGTGCCCAATTTGCCCATGCACATCAGCACACAGGCAAATAATGTGAACTGGCGTACGGTGCGTGCGTGGCAGGAACTCGGTGCGGAGCGCGTGGTGCTCGCACGTGAACTCTCGCGCGAAGAGATCCGCGAGATTCGCAAGCATACGGATGTGGAACTCGAACTCTTTGTGCACGGAGCAATGTGTATTTCCTACTCGGGGCGCTGCCTTCTGAGCAGTTATTTCACGGGACGCGATGCGAATCGCGGCGGATGCGCTCAGTCCTGTCGCTGGAAATATGCGCTCGTGGAGGCATCGCGTCCGGGGGAATACTACCCTGTTGAGGAAGATGAGCGCGGTACCTATATCATGAATTCAAAGGATCTCTGTCTCCTGCCGTATCTGGATGAGGTTGTGGACTCCGGCGTCGACAGTCTCAAGATCGAGGGGCGCATGAAGAGTGTCCACTATGTTGCGAGTGTGGTCAAGGCATATCGTATGGCGCTGGATGCCTGTCTCGCGGAGACTCCCTATGCTGCACAGGAGGCGTGGTTGTCTGAGCTGGGAAAGGTCTCACACCGTTCCTATACGACGGGATTTTTCTTCGGAAAGACGACCGCGGCGGATCAGATCTATGCCTCGTCCTCCTATGAGCAGAGTTCGGACTTTGTGGGGCTTGTACGCTCCTATGACAGTGAAACGCGGCTTGCTGCGGTGGAGCAGCGAAACCATATAAAGCTGGGACAGGAAATCGAGGTGTTTCAGCCCGCAGGTGCTCTGTTCCGTCAGGAGCTTGCGGAAATGTGGGATGCGGGGGGGCAGGAAATCACGGCGGCGCCGCATCCGCAGCAGCTCATCTATATACGAATGGAGCAGCCGGTCGAGCCAAACAGTATTTTGCGCCGTGATATCCCTATGAAGAAGGAGATGCGATGATGGAAGATGTGATTCGCCGCTATGCGTGCGCCGCAGGACGCGTGCAGGGTGTGGGCTTCCGTATGTTCGTCCGTCAGCAGGCGGAGATGAACGATGTCACGGGTTGGGTGATGAACATGTCCGATGGAACTGTGACGATGGAGCTGCAGGGGGCTGCATCTGCGGTTGAGGCGGCTTTTGAAGCCATGCGTGCGGGCAATTACTTCATCCGTGTGGAGCGTTTGGATATTGAGGAGCGCGATCCTGTATCCGGCGAGCGTGACTTTTCCATCAAATATTAGGAGCACTTATGGGCAAGATACTCGTACTGAACGGACCCAATCTCAACTTGCTTGGTACGCGGGAGCCTGAGATATATGGTTCCCTGACCCTGGAGGATATCAATGAACGTCTGCGCCGCCGCGCCGAGGCGGCAGGTTTGGACATGGAATGCTTACAGTCGAACCATGAGGGGGTGCTCGTGGATGCGATCCAGGCGGCGCGCGGGAGGGTGGACTACATCATCCTAAACGCTGCCGCATTCACACATTACAGCATTGCAATTCGCGATGCGATTGCGGCGGTCGATGTGCCCGTCATTGAAGTGCATTTATCAAACATCCATCAGCGCGAGGATTTTCGCCACAAGTCCGTTATCGCCCCCGTTGTGCTCGGACAGATTGCCGGACTCGGTGCGGAGAGCTATATGGCGGCACTCGAGGCGATTATCTGCCGGATTGGAGGAACGCGATGAATATGGATGGGCGTATTGAGCGTTTGCGGGCGCTTCTCACGGAGAAGATAGTGGATGCTGTTCTCGTCACAAAGGAGGAGAACGTCCGCTATTTCAGTGGCTTTCGTGGGGATTCGACAGCTCTTCTTGTAACGCATGAGCGGCTTGTACTGGTGACGGACAGCCGCTATACGGAGCAGGCGGGCACCGAGGCTCCTCTTTATGAAATCGTGGAGCAGCGGGACGGGCTGTATAAGAAAGTCGCGGAGCTTGCGGCGGAGGCGGGCGTCGTTGCGCTTGGATACGAGGGAACTGCACTTGTCTGTGACCAGTATGAGAAGCTAAAGGAGATGCTTGGAGAGATTTCCTTTGATACTTCGCTCGCGCTTGATGCACTCCGTCAGGTAAAAGATGCAGACGAGATCGCGCTCATTCGTCGTGCGTGTGCCATTGCAGACGAAGGATTTGACCATATCATTGCTTATATTCAGCCGGGCATGACGGAGGTGGAGGTTGCAGCGGAACTTGAGCATTATATGCGCACGCTCGGCTCGGAGCGCCCCGCGTTTCAGACGATTATTGCCTCGGGTGTGCGCGGCAGTCTGCCGCATGGAGTGGCGAGCGATAAGGTGATCGCGCGTGGGGAACTCGTGACGATGGACTTCGGCGCAGTCTGTGCGGGGTATCACTCGGATATCACGCGTACGATCTGTGTGGGGCGTGCCGATGACCGTCAGCGTGCCCTTTACGATGCTGTCCTTACGGCGCAGCAGCGTGCGCTTGCGGCACTGCGTCCTGGCGTAACGGGCATCGAAGTCGACCGCATTGCACGGGATTCGCTCGCGGAGAAAGATCTCGAGCAGTATTTCGGACACGGACTCGGGCACAGCCTTGGACTCGAGATTCATGAGGAGCCGCGTCTCTCGAAGGCGGGCAAGCATACCATGCAGCCCGATATGCTCATCACAGATGAGCCTGGCGTATACATCCCCGGATGGGGCGGCATTCGCATCGAGGATACGGTGCTCATCACTGCGGATGGAGCAGAGCCGTTGACGCACGCACCAAAAGAATTTATTGAAATCTGCACATAAAACCGTTATAATACCTAAAGATAATGGATTGTATGGAGGAACGAATAATATGATTAACAGCACCGATTTCCGCACAGGCCTCACCATTGAATACGATGGGGGCGTCTGGCAGATTGTTGATTTCCAGCACGTAAAGCCGGGGAAGGGTGCCGCGTTCGTCCGTACGAAGATCAAGAATGTGGAGACCGGCGCCGTAATCGAGCGCACGTTCAATCCGAACGAGAAGATGCCGGCAGCGCATCTCGAGACGCATACGATGCAGTTCCTCTATGAGGCGGATGGCGTCTATACGTTCATGAATACGGAGACCTATGAGCAGTCCGAGCTCTCGCGTGAGCAGCTGGGGGATGCGCTGAACTACCTCATGGAGAACATGGAGGTGGCGATGCAGCAGTTCAAGGGGCGAATCATCGGCATACAGCTGCCGAACTCCGTCAGTCTTAAGGTCATTGAGTGCGAGCCGAGTGTCAAGGGCAATACAGCGACGGGCGCAACCAAGATGGCAAAGGTGGAGACCGGCTATGAGGTTCGCGTTCCTCTCTTTATCAATGAGGGCGATGTGCTTCGCATTGATACGCGCACGGGGAACTACATCGAGCGCGGATAAACACCGTTTATGATTTTTCTTTGAGAATGGAGGATATGGACATGGACAATGAGAAGAACGCAGTGAAGAAGGAAACTGGTCTTGGCATGATCCGCGTGGCGGATGAGGTCGTCAGCATCATTGCAGGGCTTGCGACGACGGAGGTCGAGGGGGTTGCGGGCATGAGCGGCGGTATTGCCGGCGGCATCGCAGAGATCCTCGGACGCAAGAATTTCTCCAAGGGTGTCAAGGTTGAGGTGGGCGAGAAGGAGGCCGCTGTCGATCTTTACATCATCGTGAAGTACGGCATCCGTATTCCGGAGGTTGCACTCGCGGCACAGGAGAATGTCAAGCGTGCGATCGAGACGATGACGGGACTCTCGGTGGTCGAGGTCAATGTGCATGTGCAGGGCGTCGGTTTCCCCGAGGAGGAGCCGAAGGTCGAGGAAACTCGTGTACGTTGATTGCGACTGAGGGGGCAAGCGATGGGAATCATAAATCGTCTGCTGCTCCTGCCCTATGCGCTGTGCACGATGGCACTGTCCGTTGCAGTCGTTGCTGTGGCGCTGCGCATTGTGCCGGAGAGTGTCTGGTTGAATGAATTGCGCTATGCACTGTCCCGTCAGGAACTCTTGGCGGCGTGCGGTGTTTTCTTTCTGGTCAGCCTCAAGTTCTTTTTTGCGGTCTTTTCCGGAACGTCGAGTTCTGCGCGGACGCATGGCGAGTTCATGGTGGTCGATACGCCGGCGGGGGCTGTTCAGGTGGCTTTGTCCGCCGTGCGTGGCATTGTGGAACGTGTGGCGCTCTCCATGCAGGGTGTGCGTACGGGAACAGCCATCATTTCGGTGCATGATGCACCGAAGGGCGCTGCGGCGACACCGATGCAGGTGGAGTTGAAGATCACGCTTGCAGATCATACGAGTCTGAATGCGGTGTCTGAGGAGCTGACGGCGAAGGTGCGTCAGGAACTTCACGATGTGCTCGGCATCCCGGATGTTCCTGTGACGCTTCGTGTGACGGAGATCTCGAATGCTGCCGGTGCGTCAAAGCGCTCTGTGACTTAGTGGGGAAATGGCATGAAAGAAAATATATTGCTCTTCCTCCAAGATCAATGGCAGAATCATCGTGGGCGAACGGCGGGGCTTCTACTCGGGCTGTTCTTCGGGATCACGGTTCTGCTCTTCGGCTTTTGGCACGTTGTCTTTGTACTTCTCTGCGCAGGCATCGGTATGTATATTGGTCTGCGGGCAGAGCGTGCCGGCGGTTGGGCAGAGCTGATTGATACGAGTGCTTTGAATCGCCTGTTTCGGAGGATGTCATGAGCCGCAGGCACGCGCGGGAAGCCGCGCTGCTGACGCTGTTTCAGTCGGAGTTCGCTGCAGATGATGCCTCGACGGAACGTGCAAGTGAGCTTGCCATCAACGAGGTTGAGGGAATCACAGAGGATGATCTTCCCTATGCACATAACCTTGTGCAGGGGACGTGCGCACATCTGACCGACATTGATGCGGAAATTTCCCGCCTCGCGAAGGAGTGGAAGCTCCATCGTATGGCTGCGGTGGATCGCAATCTCATTCGTATGGCGTATTACGAAATGCGCTATCAGGAGGAGCATATCGATCCTCCTGTTGCGATCAATGAAGCGGTTGAACTCGCAAAAAAATATGGCTCGGCCGAAGCGAGCCGCTACGTAAACGGGATCCTTGCTGCAATGCAAAAATCTGTTCAAATTTAAGGATGCTCTGATGAAGAAAGAATCCGTTGCGCGAGAGTTTCGTGCAATGGTTCTTTTTTTATCAATGCGGAAAGGTGTGCTATGACCGTTCACTCTGTCAGTGATGTTACGCGATACATCAAGGGGATGTTTGAGGGGGAGGCAATCCTATCGGATATTCTGATTCGCGGTGAAGTTTCCAATTTCAAACGCTATCCATCCGGTCACTGTTATTTCACGCTGAAGGACACCGGAGCAAGCATGAAATGCGTCATGTTCAATAGTTCCGCACGAAATTTGCGTTTTACACCGGAGAACGGGATGCAGGTCATTGCAGGAGGCAGTGTGTCCATCTACGAGCGGGATGGTGTGTATCAACTCTATGTGAATGCTCTGACGCCGGAGGGGGCGGGGGTGCTTGCACTTGCCTTTGAACAGCTGAAGGAGAAACTATACGCCGAGGGGCTTTTTGACGAGTCGCATAAGCAGCCCCTGCCGCGCTTTCCTCGTCGGATTGGGATTGTCACATCGTCTGCCGGTGCCGTTCTGCGCGACATTCACAAGGTTGCCAAGCGCCGCTGGCCGGGAATTCAGCTTATTCTTCATCCCGTTCTCGTGCAGGGAACGGAGGCGGCGGGGCAGATCGCGGGAGCCATTCAATTCTTCAACGCGAAATATCCTGTGGATGTACTAATTGTGGGGCGTGGCGGCGGTTCTGCCGAGGATCTCTGGGCGTTCAATGAGGAGCCGGTCGTACGTGCGATCTATGCGTCACGGATTCCCGTTATCTCCGCAGTCGGACATGAGACGGATACAACGCTCGCGGATTTCGTTAGTGATCGACGTGCGGCAACCCCGTCACAGGCGGCGGAACTCGCCGTTCCTGACGCGGCGGAACTGCGCCAGTATGTGGGAGGACTCTTCACGCGCCTCCATGCAGCTCGTATGCGTCAGATGGAGCAGCGCAGGGGGTGTCTCAAGACGCTGATCGACCGTCCATGGTATCGGAATCCGAAACTATTGCTTGCGTCTGACATGCAGCGCACGGATCGTGTGACGGAGCGGCTGCACCGTGCGGCAAAGGATGGACGCATGTGTGCGCGTCACCGTTTGGAACTCGTGCTGAAGCGTCTGGAACTCCTGAACCCCGTGCACATTCTGTATCGTGGATTCAGTGTTGTCGAGAAGAATGGGAAAGCGGTGACGCGATCAAAAGCTCTTGCCGTTGGTGATCATCTGAATATTACATTTGCGGACGGAAAAATATCTGCTGTGGTTGAGGCAAAGGAGAAGCAGCATGGCGCGTAAAAAAGAGTTGGCGTTCGAGGAGGCACTTGGCGCATTGGAACAAATTGTTTCTGAGATCGAGACGGGGGAACTATCGCTTGCCGATCTCATGGCAAAGTATTCGGAAGGGATTAAGCTGTCCGATGTTTGTATGACATCCCTCAAACGTGCCGAGGAGACAATGGATCTTCTTGTGAAGGAAACGGCGAATGGCGTTTCGGAAGAGAAGCTGCAGATCGGAGGCTGATGATGAAGGAACTCTGGAAGAAACGTCAGGAGCTCGTTGAACGTGCTCTGCAGGAGGAGTTGGCAAAGACAGCCATACTGGATGAAAAACTGCGTGAGTCGATGGCATACAGCCTTATGGCGGGTGGGAAGCGCCTGCGTCCCATTCTCCTGATGGCGGCGGCAGATGCTGTCGGTGTGGATGGGACGAGGTTTCTGCCCGTGGCATGCGCGCTCGAGATGATCCATACCTACTCGCTCATCCACGATGACCTTCCTGCGATGGATAACGATGAGCTGCGGCGTGGCAAGCCCACGAATCATGTGGTGTATGGCGAGGGAACTGCGATTCTCGCGGGAGATGCACTCCTCACGCTTGCGTTCACGGTGATCCTGCGGCAGAAGGATGTGCCTGCGGAGGCGCTTCTGCGCGTGGTGGACGAGATCAGTCGTGCTGCCGGTGCCGAGGGGATGGTCGGCGGCCAGATGCTCGATCTTGAGGCGGAGAACCGCCAGATCTCGATCGATGAACTCCGCCGCGTCCACATGGGCAAGACGGGGGCGCTCTTCCGTGCGGCTCTGCGCAGCGGTGCGATTCTCGCAGGCGCGGCGGAGGATCAGTTGGAGGCCTTGACGGCGTATGCCAACCACTTTGGTCTTGCCTTCCAGATCACGGACGACATTCTCGATGTTATCGGGACGGCGGAAGAGATCGGCAAACCTGTTGGCAGCGATGAAAAGAATCACAAGTCGACCTATGTGTCGCTGACATCGCTTGAGGACGCGCAGGATCTCGCACGTCGTACGGCACAGGAGGCAGAGTCGGATCTCTATATCTTTGGAGAGCGGGCTGCGTTTTTGCGTGAGCTTGTTGCCTATCTTGTGAATCGGAAGCAGTAGGGGATATCTTGAAAAAAGAGCGGTTGGATGTCCTGCTCGTGGAGCAGGGGCTTGCCCCCAGTCGGGAGCGCGCGAAGCGCCTTATCATGGCGGGGCAGGTACTCGCAGACGAGCAGCGCATTGATAAGGCGGGGACGACGGTACCAATGGACGCAGTGCTGCGCGTTGTGGGCGAGGATCTGCCCTATGTCAGCCGCGGCGGGCTGAAGCTGGAAAAGGGAATGGCGGTCTTTGGCACCGTGCTCGCGGGAAAGACGGCGGCAGATATCGGTGCCTCGACAGGCGGCTTTACGGACTGTATGCTCCAAAACGGTGCAGCAAAGGTCTATGCGATCGATGTTGGCTACGGACAGCTGGACTGGAAGCTGCGAACGGATGCGCGCGTTGTCAATATGGAACGTACGAATATACGCAACGTGACGGCGAAAATGTTGGGACAAATGATTGACTTCGCCTCGATCGATGTCGCGTTTATCTCATTGGACAAGGTTCTTCCTGTTGTACGGACACTGCTTGTGGAGAGCGGAGAAGTGATCGCGCTGATTAAGCCTCAATTCGAGGCGGGGAAGGAGCGCGTAGGGAAGAATGGTGTTGTACGTGATCCGGCGGTACACGAAGATGTCATTCAGCAGGTCCTCGCTGTGGCAGAGGAGCAGGGATTTTTTGTTGCGGGGCTGACATTTTCACCGGTCAAGGGACCCAAGGGGAATATTGAATACCTTCTGTATCTCAAGCTGCAAGGGGATGGGGAACAGCGGATCGATGAGGTTTCTGTGCACGATATTGTCACAGAGGCACATCATACGTTGGATGGGTGAGGTGCTGACATTTCTATGAAGACGGTAGCGATTTTTCCAAATCTGATCAAGCCGGAGACGCGCGACATTCTCACGCGAATCCGTGCGTTCTTTGCTACGCGTGAGGCGCGCATTATCCTTCCGCGTGTACGTGCTGCTGAGTTTGGGATGGAGGACTGCGGTGTCGACGATATTGAACGTCAGCCCGCAGATTTTGCCCTCAGTCTTGGCGGGGACGGTACGCTGCTCGGTATCTGTCGTCGTTATGCCTCAAATCCAGTTCCTGTCTGCGGGATTAATATGGGAACACTTGGATTTATGGCAGATATTGAGCAGAATGAACTTGAGGAGCGCCTGGAAAAACTATGTCAGGGCGATTATCACGTCGAGTGGAGACGCTTTCTCGCAGGGTATGTGACCCAGTCGGATGGTATGGAGCGTTTTCTTGGCTATGCAATCAATGATATCGTTGTAATGAAGGGGGATGCTGCACGCATCATCTCCCTCGGACTTGCTGTCAATGATACGCCGCTTGTTGAATGTAAAGCAGACGGTTTTATTGTTGCCTCTCCGACAGGATCTACAGCGTACTCCCTCTCGGCAGGTGGCCCGATCATGAACCCCATGGTAAGAGGACTTCTTCTTACGCCAATCTGTGCGCATACACTCAACATCAGACCTCTTATTATTCGTGAAGAGGACATCGTGCACATCAACCTCATCGATACACGGCAGAGTATCATCGTAACACTTGATGGACAGGAGACGACACCGATTCATCCAGATAATATTGTTACGGTCAGGTGTTCGGATGTGCGTGCGGGGATTATCAAATTCGAGGATAAGGACTACTATCAGATCCTGCGTACGAAACTTTGGAGAAACTGCTAGGAGAGAGCGGAATGAAAAGTCGACGCCATGACCTCATCAAGAAGATTATAGACGAGGAGATTATCGAAACTCAGGAAGCCCTTGCTGAGGCTCTGCGTTCACGTCATATGCGTGTTACACAGGCGACAATATCACGTGATATTAAGGAACTTTTTCTGATTAAGGTTCCGGCAGGCGGCGGACGCTATCGCTACGCGATATCTCCGCATGAAGCTGTTCGGTTTTCTGAGAGTCGTATGAAGCGTATTTTCAAAGATAATGTGATCGGCTGCGATTTTAGTGAAAATATTGTTCTCGTTAAGACGATGCCCGGGGCCGCTGCGACGGTTGCTTCTGTATTGGACTCCTCCGACTGGAAGGCGATCATTGGGACTGTTGCCGGCGATGATAGTATTTTTGTCTTGGTTAAACCAAAGGAAGCCGCGGAGCAAATTGTTGCCCGTATTCAGGAGATTATTCACTGAGAGGGAGGTAACATTATGCTGCTAAGCCTTCGTGTATGGAATTTTGCACTACTTGAGGAAGTTGCCGTCGAGTTTGGCGCAGGACTCAACATTCTCACGGGTGAGACCGGTGCGGGGAAATCCATCCTGATCGATGCGCTCGGTGCGATCCTTGGTCATCGTATATCCACCGATGCAATTCGCAGCGGTGCCGATGCCCTGCGCGTCGAGGCGATGTTCTCGCTCGAAGAGAACGATGCGGAACTGCGTGCACTGCTTGCGGAACAGGAAATTGAAGAGGATGGCGAGCTGATTATTCTCCGCAAGGTTGCACGGGCGGGCAAGGGTGCAATCCTCGTCAATGGCAGCCATGTCACACTGACCTTTCTCAAAAAAATCGCCCCGTATCTCGTGGACATTCACGGGCAGAATGAGAACCTTGCCCTCTTGCGTGAGGATGCACAAAGAAACTTGCTCGAAGGCGGGGACAATGACTTGCATGCGCAATTGACGGCGTATACGGAGATCTATCGTGCTTGGAAGGAAAAGACGCGATTCAAAGAGGAACGTGCGGAGGAGATTTCCGACATTGGTGAGCGTCTGGATATGCTGCGCTGGCAGGAGCGGGAGATTGCCGAAGCAGAGTTAAATGTGGGGGAAGACGAGGAACTCGAGGCGGAGATTCGCCGCCTCTCCCACGCGGAGCGCCTTGTCGAGAATGCCGCTGAAGCGGGCAATCTTCTCAGTGAGGATGGTGACGAAGGAATCTCTGTGCTCTCTGCGCTTGCGCGGGTCACACATGCACTTGATGAAATTGCGCGCTATGATGATGGACTCTCAAATGCGCAGACGATGATCGAGGAGGCATACATCTCGCTCCAGGAGGCGTCCTACGAGGTGCGGGACTATCTCGACGGCATCGATGCAGATCCTGCGCGTCTGGATAAGATACAGACACGTATGGATGGGATTGACCGCCTCAAAAAGAAATACGGCGGAAGCATCACCGCAGTACTCGAACGTCTTGCTGCGATTCGCAGAGAGTTGGAAGCCATCGATAACTATGATGTCGATATGGAGCAGCTTGACAAGGATATCGCTGCGCTCTATGCGCGCCTCAAGGAGACAGCGCACGAGCTGACTGCACGGCGGCAGGAGGTTGGAGCACTGCTCTCGGTCGACATCGAGCGTGAGCTGCAGGGACTCGGTATGCCAAAGGCGCGATTCCGTATTGTTGTCAGCCCCGAGGAGAAGTACACAAGTCATGGCGCGGACAGTCTTACCATGCTCTTTTCGGCAAATGTGGGGGAGGAGGGAAAGCCCCTCGAAAAGATTGCCTCGGGCGGCGAACTCTCGCGCATTGCACTCGCCATCAAAGCCATTGTCGCTGCGCGTGATACGGGCGGAACGAGCATGGTGTTCGACGAGATCGATACGGGCATTGGCGGACGTACTGCCCAGATGGTCGCCGAGCGGATTGCCTTTGTTGCACACTACAAGCAGGTGCTCTGCATTACGCATCTTCCGCAGATTGCCTGCATGGCGGACGAACATCTCTATATTGCCAAATCCGTGAAGGGGGATGCGACTGTGACTCGGGTCGATCTGCTCTCTGATGATGAGCGTGTGTGTGAGATTGCGCGCATGGCGTCCGGTGACGATGTCACCGAGGCGGCGCTTGCGAACGCGCGTGAAATGCTTGCGGGTGCACAGAAAAAGAAGGCAGCATTTCAGAAAAAGGCGACAAAGAAATGAAAGGTTTGTTATGAAAATATATGGCATGAAACGCATCCTGACGGCGGGGATTACGGCATTCGCGCTCCTCATGGGCAGCAGCGCACAGGCAATGCCGTCGCCGCTCGTCGAATACACGAGCATACGTGACGCATGGGCGGTCGTCGGACTTCCCGTCTACACACCGACACTTTTGCCCGTTGGTTACGTGCAAAAGGACATCATTGTGATCGACAAGAGCCTTGCAGAGATCTTCTACCGCAATGATTCTGGGAAGGAGATTTTGTTCCGTATGGCGAAAGGGGATGCGGACATCAGCGGCGACAGCAAAGTATACGAGGTCAATCAGGTGGTTCAGGTCGGACGTCAGTATATTCGTGTCAAGGGAACGGAAAAACTTGTCAGTCTTGCCCTCTGGTCACGTGGTGGATACACGTTTTCACTTTCGTTTGAAGAACCTGTTTCCATTGAGGCGGTACAGGCTATTGTCAGTACGATTGCTTGGAATTAGGGAATCGCTGATCAGTAGTACTGAATTTGTCGGCGATTTCTTAGCCATTTATCTCACTCGTTACAGCAGAAGTCAGAATCGGCTTCTAGTATTTTTGTCCATGAGCTCAAATTCTTTTGATATTTTTATGGATTTATGGTATAAATAATCAGACAAATAGAGATAATATAGGCGCGCAGCTCTTACGAAGATATGATTGGGGGAAACGGTATGAGCGTGGCGATTAACATTGAGAACGCTGTGAAGAAATATGGCGATCTCACGATCATTCCGGGGATTACAGAGCACATTCGCAACGGAGAGTTCTTTACCCTGCTTGGACCGTCCGGCTGCGGCAAGACGACGCTCCTGCGTATGATTGCGGGCTTCAACAGCATTGAGGGCGGGGATATCCTCTTCAATGAGCAGCGCATCAACGATATTCCGGCGCACAAGCGGAACATCGGCATGGTATTCCAGAGCTATGCGATCTTCCCGCATCTGACGGTGCGGCAGAATGTGGAGTATGGACTCAAGTTGCGCGATGTGCCGAAGGCGAAGATGAAGGAGAGGGTCGACCGGATTCTCGATGTTGTGCAGATCGCGGACTATCAGGATCGTCTGCCCGAACGCCTCTCGGGTGGTCAGCAGCAGCGCGTGGCACTTGCGCGTGCAATTGTCATCCATCCGAGTGTTTTGCTCATGGATGAGCCGCTCTCGAATCTCGACGCCAAGCTGCGCATTGAGATGCGCTCTGCGATTCGTGAAGTGCAGAAGAAGGTCGGCATCACAACGGTCTACGTCACGCACGATCAGGAGGAGGCTCTCTCCATCTCTGACCGCATCGCGGTTATGAACAAGGGCGAGATTCAGCAGACGGCGCAGCCGCAGACGATTTATGAACGCCCATGGAACATCTTCGTCTCGACCTTTATCGGACACTCCAACCTGTTCTATGGACGTGTGCAAAGGGCGGGCGATACGATGTGTGTCGTCTTCCGCAACGGCTATGAGATGCCGATGGAGAATCTTGGTGCGGAGGCGGAGGACGGTATGGAGGCCGTCATATCTGTACGCCCCGAGGAACTCTCGATCCAAGACGACGGTCTTCCGTGCAAGGTGCGGACGAAGGTATTTCTCGGTAAATACATCAACTACAGTCTGGACTTTGCGGATGAGATGATCCTGCCGGATCAGGCGTCGCTCGAGTTCTCACAGGATCTTGGCCATGCGACGCAGCAGCTCGAGGTCGGGGATACGGTGTACCTGCGGCCAAATGCCCGCAAGGTCAATGTATTCACCGCAGATGGTTCGCGCAATATCCTAAAGGGTGTGGTGCGCTATGAGTAAGGCGAATCTGCGCTGGGATTTTTGGACGGGCATCACGGTGCTGTCTATCGCTGTTTTCGGACTCTTCCTCATTTATCCGCTCTTTTCCCTCTTTGCCTCTGCTTTTCAGGACGCCATGACGGGGGAATTCACACTCGAACATTTCAAGCATTTCTTCGAGCGAAAATACTACTACCAGTCGATGATCAATAGCTTCAGCGTGACGGCGTGCGTGACTGTACTCGCCATTATGATCGGTACGGCGCTCGCGTACTTTATGACGCTCTACCGTGTGCGCGGGAAGAGCGTACTCGAGATCTGCATCATCATCTCGCTGCTTTCGCCGCCGTTCATCGGTGCGTACTCGTGGATCCTCATTGGCGGGCGCAGCGGCATTCTGACACAGTGGCTGCAGGAGACGTTCCAGTACGAGTTCCCGTCAATCTATGGATTCTCTGGCATCCTGCTCGTCCTGACACTCAAGCTCTATCCGTTCATCTACCTCTATGCGGCGGGCGCGATGAAGAACATCGACGCAGCTCTGATCGAGGCGGCAGAGAGTCTCGGGTGCAGCGGCATTCGCAAGGTGGTGACGGTCATCGTACCGCTCATCACGCCGACGATCCTCGCGGGTGCGCTCATGGTCTTTATGAACGCGATGGCGGACTTTGGTACGCCGATGCTGATCGGTGAAGGGTTCAATGTTATGCCGGTCATGATCTACTCGGAGTTCATCAACGAGGTAGGTGATCAGGCAAATTTTGCAGCGGCGATGGCGGCAATCATGGTCGTTATCACCTCGACGATCTTCCTTCTGCAAAAATACGTTGTGAGCCGCAAATCCTTTACGATGAGTTCTCTGCGCCCCATCGAGGTGAAGGAGATGAAGGGAGCGGGGAACATCATTGTGCATATTCTGATCTATCTGCTCGTTGCCCTGTCGATGATTCCTCAGCTTGTCGTCATCTACACGTCCTTTCTTGAGACGCGCGGCGCAGTCTTTACAGGCGGCTACTCGCTCGACAGCTATACGACGATCTTCAGCAGCCTTGGTACGGCGATCTCGAATACCTATCTTTACAGTACAGCAGCGATTCTTGCGATTGTCTTCCTCGGCATGACGGTCGCATATCTGACGACACGGCGCAAGAGTGTCCTCACGGATATCATCGATACGCTTACGATGTTTCCGTACATCATCCCCGGCTCTGTTCTGGGCATCACGCTGCTGCTCGCGTTCAACGAGGAGCCGATCCTCCTCTCGGGTACGGCGCTCATCATCATCATCTCGCTCGTCATTCGGCGCCTGCCCTATACGCTGCGTTCGAGTTCGGCGATCCTCTACCAGATCAGCCCGAGTATTGAGGAGGCATCCATCAGTCTCGGCGCCTCGCCGCTGAAAACCTTCTTCAAGGTGACGGCGATCATGATGCTTCCCGGTGTCATGAGCGGAGCGATTCTCTCGTGGATCACGGCGATCAACGAACTCAGTTCCTCGGTCATTCTCTTCACAGGAGCGACCAAGACGATGTCGGTCGCCATCTACACGGAGGTCATACGCGCGAGCTACGGAACGGCTGCGGCACTCTCGACGATCCTCACACTCACGACGATAGCCGCCATGGTGACGTTCTTCAAGGTTTCGGGCAGCAAGGACGTAACCCTATAGGTTTCTCAGGCAAAAGCCTTTTCAATCAATGATTTTTCTGTCGAAGGAGGTTTTTTCATGAAACTCAAGAAACTATTTGCCGTTCTGGCAGCATCGCTGATGCTCGGCGGCACCCTCACTGGCTGTGGCGGGGGAGAAAAGCAGACGGCATCAGCGGATGACAATTCACTCGTTATCTATTGTCCGCACCCGCTGGCGTTCATCAATCCTCTCGTTGAGGAGTTTGAGAAGCAGAGCGGCGTGAAGGTTGAGGTCATCGCGGCTGGTACGGGCGAACTTCTCAAGCGTGTCGAGTCTGAGAAGGCAAATCCACTTGGAGATATCTTCTGGGGCGGCTCGCTGAATACGATGAAGCCGAAGGCAAATCTCTTTGAGAACTACACCTCGGTAAATGAGAATCACATCCAGGCAGCATTCAAGAATACTGAGGGATCGATGACACGCTTTACGGATATCCCGAGTGTCATCATGATCAATGCGAATTTGCTTGGTGATGTGAAGGTCGAGGGGTATGAGGATCTCTTGAACCCCGCACTCAAGGGTAAGATTGCGTTTGCCGATCCGTCGAAGTCTTCCTCTTCCTACGAGCACCTCATCAATATGCTCTACGCGATGGGCAGCGGCGACCCTGACAAGGGCTGGGACTATGTGGAAAAGTTCTCACGCAATCTCGATGGCAAGCTGCTCTCCGGCTCATCTGCGGTCTATAAGGGCGTTGCGGACGGTGAGTACGCGGTGGGACTTACGTTTGAAGAGGGCGGCGCGAAGTATGTTGCGGACGGCGCACCTGTGAAGCTTGTCTACATGAAGGAGGGTGTCATCTCCAAGCCAGACGGCATCTACATCATCAAGAATGCGAAGCACATGGAAAACGCGAAGAAGTTCATCGACTTCATCACGAGCAAGGAAGCGCAGAGCATCATCGCCGCACAGCTACATCGCCGCTCTGTGCGTGACGATGTGGATCCGCCTGTCGGACTCCTGCCGAAGGATCAGATCAAGATCATTGACGATGAGGAGCAGGTGGTCGAGAAGAACAAGAAGGCATGGCTTGACAAGTTCAAGGATATCTTCACGAGTGTGCAGTAATCTGTAAAACAGCATACAAAAAGGACGCCGCACGAACATAAATTCACGCAGCGTCTTTTTTTATTTTGGAAAATTATACTGCAGGAAACGCAACGACGAGAAGCATTTTGAAGGGAGCTTCCTTTGCCGCATAGACTGAATGCGGATGATTGGCGGGCATGACGATGCTTTCACCTGCCTTGAGGGTGTACGTCTCATCGTCAATCGTGATGATGCCCTCGCCGTCGAGAGCCGTGACGAGTGCATCACCCTTTGACTCGTGCGTGCTGATGCCCTCGCCCTTTGCAAAGGCAAAGAGGGTGACGCCAAGCCCCTTGTTCTGGACGAGCGTCTTGCTTACGACCTGTCCCTCTGCGTATGCGATTTGATCTTTGAGCAGAAGTGCCTGCTGATGCTGGATATTGTTCAGGATTGCCATATTGTTTCCTCCTTATGTGTTTTGGAATTTATGTGCATAGTATACATGGAATGCACACAAAAGAATGTGACCGAAGCCACAATTCCGAGAGAAATACTCGGAATTTGAGAAAATCAAAAATTTTTTCAGTTGTCAAACGTGAACCTTTGTCCTATAATAGTGAACAGGTTATTTTAGGGATTCGAGTATTGGACAAAGGAGGATGGCGTTGGATCGCAGTGCAGTGATAGATACGGTGCAGAAGCTTGTCGATGCGCCGTCGGTCTACGAAGGACTGAAGGCGAAAGCAGAGGTGTTCCTGAGAGCGGTGGACACGCCGCAGGAAAAATCTGCGTTTTTGGCACTCATTGATGAAATAAAGAGCGATGTACTGACGATTGATCAGCTCATCAGCTTCACAGAGTCGCCGGATGGTGTCGCGCTGTTTGGCGCGCAGAGAGCAGGAGAGTATAATGCTGCGGCAAAGCAGGCGAAGGAGCAGGGGGAAGATACCTGTATATGCCCTGCGTGTCAGGCCGCTAAAGAGATCCTTGCGAATCAGGCGGCAATCGCCTAACAGATAATGTATGGAAAGGAGCTGTTGCACGAATGCTTTCGTGTAACAGCTTTTTTGTGAGAAGTGAATATATGATCGTTGCGGATGTCTATATCAACATTCCGATCAAGAGCATACAGCAGGAGTTCACCTATGTTTTGCCGGAGACGTTGGCACAGGTTGATGTAGGATGGCGGGTATTCGTTCCCTTCGGAAATGTGCGCAAGGAGGGGGTCGTCACTCGTGTGCGCCCTTATGATCCTGTGCGGGACGGGAACCATGCGCTGAAGGAGATCATTGAGGCGGTGGACGAGGAGGCGTGGTTTTCGCCCGAACTCCTTGCCGCTGCACAGGAACTCGCAGATTTTTACCTCTGCTCGGCAGCGGAGATCATGCGCCTTTTCATGCCGGGTAAGAGTGGGCTGCGTATTTTCCCGGTCTATTCGGTGGCGGAGAATGCAGACGCATCACATCCTGTCCTCTCTGATGTGAATGCGTGTGCTGTTTACAAGTGTTTATGCGAGAAGGGCAATAAGCGCATGGCGGAGCTGCGCCGTGCCCTGCCGGAGATGGTTGTAGAGGAGGGAGTGAAAAAACTCCTGCGCTGCCATCTTGTGCACAAGGAGTATCACGCCGATAAACGCGATCGCGCGCGCTATGAGAAATACTATACGGCGGGAGCGATTACAGATGAACTGCTCGCGGGTCTTTCCCGCAAGCCTGCACAGGTACGGGCACTCGTTCTCTTTCGGGAGAAGCATGAATATGCACGCGCAGAGCTTGATGAAAAGGGCGTCTCCTTGGCGACGATCAAGCATCTTGTCGCAGCAGGGTATCTGACGGAGCACCTGCGGCGCAAACTTCGTTCCAGCTATGGAGCAGGGACGGAGACCATGCGTGCGGAGGAGCTGACTGCGGCGCAGCAGACGGCTGCTGATGCGCTGCACGCAGGAATTGCGGCGGGCGGCTTTCGGGGCTTTCTGCTGCACGGTGTGACGGGCAGCGGTAAGACACGCGTCTACATTGAGACGGCGCGCGCCGTGCGCGCGGCAGGACGACAGGTTATCGTGCTTGTTCCTGAGATCGCGCTCACAGGTCAGCTCATCACGGCATTTCAGGAGGTATTCACGGACGACATCGTCGTCCTGCATAGCCAGCTCTCGCACGCGGAGCGCAATGATTCGATCTTTCGCGTGCGGCGCGGGGAAGCGGGCATCATCATCGGTGCACGCTCCGCACTCTTCACACCTGCGCATGATGTCGGTGCGATCATCCTCGATGAGGAACAGGATATGTCCTACAAGCAGGATGAGTCGCCGCGCTATCATGCACGGGTGGTCGCGGAGATCCTTGCGCGGCGGCATGGGGCGATTCTCGTGCTCGGCAGTGCGACGCCATCGATCGAGTCATACACGCGTGCCCAGACGGGGGAGCTGACGCTCCTTACGATGCCCGAACGCATCGGCAGTCAGCTGCTGCCGCAGGTGCGCGCCGTTGATATGCGCGAGGAGCTGCGGCGGGGACGGCGTACGATTATCTCGCTTGCTCTGCGCGAACTCCTGACGGAGACCCTTGCACGTCATGAGCAGGCAATCATCATGCTGAACCGGCGCGGTTATTCCACCTTCATCATGTGCCGCTCCTGCGGTGCAGTGATTACGTGCAAGGAGTGCTCACTGCCGCTCGTCTATCATGCCAATGGCGCACTCCTTTGCCATCACTGTGATCTGCGCGCTCCTGTCCCGGAGGTCTGCCCCAAATGTGGGAGCCGTTACATCAAATACTTCGGCTCGGGTACGGAAAAACTCGAGGAGGAGCTGTCTCAGCTCCTCCCTGAGGCGCGTCTTGTGCGCATGGATCGCGATACGACGGGGCGAAAACTTGCGCATACGGAGATTTTGACGCAGTTCCGCAGACGTGATTTCGACATCCTCCTCGGCACGCAGATGGTAGCGAAGGGGCATGACCTGCCCGGTGTCCAGTCCGTCGGCATCATCAGTGCAGACGCGAGCCTGAACCTGCCGGATTTCCGTGCGGCGGAGCGCTGCTTTATGCTGATCACACAGACGGCGGGACGCGCGGGACGGCATGGGGCACGCGGCGAGGTCATCGTGCAGACGTACAATCCGGAGCACTATGCTGTTCGTACCGCTATGCGGCAGGACTATGACGCATTTTATGCACAGGAGATCGAACTGCGTCAGGAGCTCTTCTATCCACCTTTCAGTCGTCTTGTAAAGCTGCTCTTTCACGCAGTGAACCGCGATCGTATATGGGGGGAAGCACAGGATTTTGTGGATGACTTTCAAAAGACCTATGCAGGGCAGTCAGGCTATGTTGCGATTGGTCCATCGCCTGCTCTGATAGAGAAGGAGCGAGATGAATATCGATTTGTCGTTCTTCTCAAGACGAATGCTCTTTCCAATGTGCAGAAGTATCTGCGAACACGAGAACTTCATTTGCGCAATGATATTGCAATTGATATTGACCCAATTGCTATTTTTTAAGAAATAATAGAAAAATCTATTGAATATAGTTACAAATCCTGTTAATCTGGAGATCTAAGGAAACATGGATGATGTGCGGTACAGTATACACCTTTTTCCAAGACAATGGAGGAATGATATCCTATGGTGACGATTCTCGGACGGGCAAAGATCAATCTTATGCTCGATATTCTGGGGCTTCGGGATGATGGGTATCATGAAATTGCAACAGTAATGCAGTCACTCTCTCTTGCGGATACGATTACACTCACGCGGAAGGAGGAGGGGATTACCCTGACTGTGGATCGGCCGGGGTTAGAGTCGGACGAACGAAACCTTGCGTATCGTGCTGCTGCACTTATCGCAAAGGAGTGTGGAATTCGTGGTGGGGTTCATATCGACATTGTAAAGCGAATTCCCATTGCTGCGGGGCTTGCTGGTGGAAGTGCTGATGCTGCAGCAACGCTCCGCGGTATGAATGATCTTTATGAACTTGGACTCTCTGATGCAGAGCTATGTGTGCTCGGCGCTCAGATCGGCTCAGATATCCCTTTTTCTCTTGTAGGAGGGACGGTGCTTGCAACAGGGCGCGGCGAAATCATGCAGCGCTTGTCCGATTTTCCAGAGACTGTCGTATTGCTGGCGAAACCGCCCGTTGCAGTATCTACGCCGTGGGCATATCGAAGCTACGATGAGCATCCGCCGGAATTTCATCCCGATAATGCGGAGTTTATAGATGCCTTGGCGCGCGGGGACAGAGCGCGTTGCATACAGCACATGTTCAATGTCCTTGAGCCAGTGACAGAAGCTGCGCATCCAGTGGTTGGCGAATATCGTGAGCGCATGCGCAATGGGGGAGCCGTCTGTACCATGATGTCAGGCAGCGGACCCACGGTGTTTGGGCTTTTTGAGGATGTGCCCACTGCGGCACATGCAGCAGAAATGTTCTGTCGGGAAACAGAGGCTGAAGTACATTTGACACAAACGTCAAGGAAATACGAAGAGTAAGTAGGAGAGCCAGAGGGATTTATATGCAAGGAAAACTATCGCCGGTCGTCGTGAACAGTTATCAGCCGCTTCGGGAAATTGTCTGTGAAGTATTGCGTGACGCCATTCGCGGCGGAACCTTAAAGCCAGGGGAATGGCTCAAGGAGAATGACCTCGCTGATGAGCTGCTCGTCAGCCGTACGCCCGTACGTGAAGCAATTCGAAAGCTTGAGCAGGAGGGATATGTTGTCACGGTGCCGCGCCGTGGTGCCTATGTCGCAAGTGTATCCATTCGTGATATCAATGAGATCTTTGAAATACGTGCAGCACTTGAAGCACTTGCCTGTGAACTTGCTGCAGAACGCATTACCGATGAGGAACAGGAACGTCTGGAACGCCTCCTCGTTGCCATTGGTCGTGCCATTGAGGAGCATGATATGGAACGTATTGTGCGGACGGATATCGAGTTCCATGAACTGCTGTATCAGGCGGCCCGCAATGAGCGTCTGCTGACAATCATCGGTAATCTGCGTGAACAGCTTACGCGGTTCCGCACCATCTCCATGTCTCATCCTGGACGCCTCAAAGCTACTCTTGAGGAACATCGTGCAATTGTGGATGCAATCGGAGCTGGAGATGCACGCTACGCACGCAAGGTTGGTGCAAAACATATGGAGAACTCGGAACAGACATTGCTGTATGCCATTGAAGAACAAGAAAAAAAGACAGGAACAAGCCTTGTAAAACGAAAAGGAAAAAAGAACAAGGAAGACGTCGAGTAGATATTTCCAGAGAACGGAGGAATATCATGTTAGATTTTGTTACGGTCATATTGGCGGCTGGCAAGGGAACACGTATGAAGTCAAAACTGCCAAAGGTTCTGCATCGTGCTGCGGGAAAATCCATGCTGCAGCACGTTATCGATGCAGCTTATGCCGCGGGCGCACGACGCAATATTGTTGTAACGGGCTTTGGTGGAGATGTAGTGCGCAGCGCGATTGGAGACAGTGTTGAATATGTCGAGCAGTGTGAACAGCTGGGCACGGGGCATGCAGTTCTCCAAGCGAAGGACTTGCTCTCGGGTGAGCACGGAACGATCATGGTGCTGTGTGGAGATACCCCCCTCTTGACAGCAGAGCTTCTGGCACGTTTCCATGAGGAGCATGTAAACGCAGGAGCAAAGGCAACGGTTCTTACGGCAATTATGCCCAATGCAAAAGGGTATGGGCGTATCGTCCGTCGTGAGAGCGGAGAAGTTCTAAAAATTGTTGAACACAAGGATGCGACGCCAGAAGAGCGCGAGATTCACGAAGTCAATGCGGGAATTTACTGCTTTGATGCAGAGGCTCTTTTTTCGGCACTCACAAAGGTGACGAATGACAACGCACAGGGGGAATACTATCTTCCTGATGTTCTCAGCATTCTGCGCGATGCGGGTGAGAAAATCTGGGCTGTCGTCGCAGATAACTATGAGAGTACGCTGGGGATTAACTCACGCAGCCAACTTGCCGTAGCGGAACGTATTCTCCGTAAGCGTAAGGTCGAGGAACTGATGGCAGATGGCGTGACAATTATGGATCCGCACACGACCTTTATTGATGCTGAGGTTCGTGTAGGGATGGATACGATCATATATCCATTTACTATTTTGGAGGGAGTCACAGTTATTGGCGAGGACTGTATAATTGGCCCGCATGTTCGCTTTCAAGACATGGTGATTGGTGATGGAGTGAAGGCACATTATGTCTATGCTCATGATGCTGAGGTTGAAAGCGGATCAGATCTCGGGCAGTTTAATCATATCCGTCCAGACAGCCATATTGGAACTGGTGTTAAGATCGGCAACTTTGTTGAGATTAAGAACTCCAATATTGGTGAGTGCTCCAAAGTGCCTCATCTTTCCTACATCGGTGACTGTGACATGGGGGCGCATGTCAACATGGGGTGCGGCACCATCACGGTTAATTATGACGGAAAGAATAAATATCGTACTTCCATAGGGAACGATGCCTTTGTTGGTTGCAATTCTAACCTTGTTGCGCCTGTTGTGGTAGGAGAGAATGCCTATGTTGCAGCAGGTTCCACCATCACACGAGATGTTCCCTCAGGTACACTTGCTGTTGCACGTGCGCGCCAGAAAGCGATCGAGGGATGGCACGACAAACGAAAATGAGACTCTTACATAGTTCTGAACACTGTGCAAAAGGGAAGAGGACGCTCTTTCCAAAATAAACAGCGCGTGTTATACTAGACATAGATTTGTGTATTGTATTTATAGTTGACGCAGCTGGTCTTTAGGAGGAACAGAGCAATGAGCTTTCCCACCGACAATGTATGCATCCTAACGGGCAATGCGAATCCGAAATTAGCACAGGATATTGCGGATCGCATTGGTATACCGCTTTGTGAGGCTTTCGTCGGACAATTCAACAACGGCGAAATTCAGGTGATGATTGAAGAGAGTATTCGTGGGAAGGATATCTTCATCATTCAGTCGACAAGTTTCCCCGTGAACGACAATCTTATGGAACTGTTGATTCTCACGGATGCCTGTAAGCGAGCCTCGGCACATAGTATTACGGCGGTTGTTCCATACTATGCTTACGCGCGGCAGGATCGCAAGACGCGTGGGCGTGAGCCGATCTCTGCAAAACTTGTTGCGAATCTTATGACGACATCGGGGGTAACCAGGGTTGTTACGGTCGACCTTCATGCAGGTCAGATTCAGGGGTTCTTTGATATCCCTGTCGATCATCTCGCCGCTGCTCCCGTGCTTGCGAGTTATTTTCGTGAGCAGGAGATTGAGGACCTCGTTGTGGTGTCTCCAGATCTTGGCGGTGTCACACGTGCACGCATTATGGCAGACTTCCTTCATGCTCCGATCGCGATCATTGAGAAACGGCGCCCATGCCCAGGCTGTGCTGAGGTCATGAATCTTATTGGAGAGGTTGAAGGAAAAACAGCTCTTCTTATCGATGATATTGTCGATACAGCGGGGTCTCTCTGTGAAGGGGCAAAGGCACTCAAGGAACGCGGTTCAAAGCGAATTCTTGCTGCATGTTCACATGCTATTTTGAGTGATCCTGCTATTGAACGTCTCAATTCTTCCGTTATTGATCAGCTTGTCATTACGGACTCTATCCCGCTTCCACCAGAGAAGCAGTCTGATAAACTTGTCACACTTTCTCTTGCGCAATCACTTGCAGATGTCATTGTGCGGATTCAAAGCCATCGTTCGGTGAGCCTGCTTTTTAACCATCATTAATCTAGCAAGTTCCCCGCAGACAAGGAAAGAGGCGTCTATGGGGCGCCTCTTTTTTATCTATTTATGGTAGGAGCAACTATGCACGTTATTGTCATTGGTTCCGGTCCCGCAGGCATCTCTGCAGCACTCTATGCGCGCAGAGGTGGTGCTGCGGTAACAGTCATAACAAAAGGTGAAGGCGCGCTTGCTTCTGCTGAAGAGATCGAAAACTACTATGGTTTTGCGGAGCCTATTTCTGGAGCAGAACTTGAGCAGCGTGGTATTGCTGGTGCGAAACGTATCGGTATTGTATTCGAGACAGATGTAGTCCTGTCAATCTGCCCGTTGGATACAGAAGCAGGGTTTTTGGTCGAAGGTGTCCAGAGAAATTATAAAGGAGGAGCTGTTGTTCTTGCGGCAGGCACACAACGCAAGACGATCACCGTGCCGGGTGTCAGAGAGTTTGAGGGACGGGGAATCAGCTACTGTGCCATCTGTGACGCTTTCTTTTACCGTAACAAGCGAGTTGCCGTTATTGGGGCGGGGGACTATGCACTGCATGAGGCACAGTATTTACTGCCGCATGTTCTGCAGCTGTCGCTTCTGACCAATGGTGAGATGCCCTTGGTGGATGTTCCAGAAGATATTGTGCTGGATACGCGGAAAATTTCGCGTATTCTGGGGGAGCGTCGTGTTCGCCAGGTTCTCTTTACAGACGGTACAAGCATCAATGTTGATGGCATTTTTATGGCCGTCGGTACAGCAGGGAGTATGGACCTTGCACGCAAGCTTGGCGTCTTGTTGGATGATGGCAAAATTATTGTCGGTAAGCATATGGAAACCAATGTCTCAGGTATTTATGCTGCAGGAGATTGTACGGGAGGGCTCCTGCAAATCGTTAAGGCATGCTATGATGGGGCTGAGGCTGGTCTTGCTGCCGTTCGCTATCTGCGTGGACAATAAGAGAGAGGCTGAAAAAAGGGGGAGATTATATGCGGTGGAGTCCTTCGGAAAGCCGTCATTTTGGGGATTATATCGATCAATTTGATATGTGGGACGCACTCAGCAGTGAGGAGAGAGAGGTGCTAGTCTCCCATACACGCTTCAGTCACTCGAAAAAAGGGGATATTTTTTTTCGTGGGCCATTGGAAATGGTGGGTATTTTGCACGTTATATTTGGGGCTCTGCGCGTGTATACTCTTTCTGAAGAAGGCCGTGATTTTACACTGTATTTTTTACGCGATGGAGATATTACGCCGTTCGCAAGTACAGCCTTTCTTAGTACGGTTTCTTCCAATATTTTAATTGAGGCAACAAAGGATACAAAGCTCTTCATTTCAGATACTGCAGTTGTGCGAGATCTTCTTGCGTCAAATATCTCTGTACGTGCACGTGTCTATGAGTATGCGGTTATGCGCCTTTGTGAAATGTTGTTGAAACTTCAGCAGATGCTTTTAACCTCTGCAGATCGCAGGCTTGCACGTTTTTTGCTCACAGAGTCAGAACGCACGACAGGTGATGAAATTTATCTGACGCATGAGGAGACGGCACAATATCTTGGGACGGCCCGTGAGGTGGTCAGTCGCCTTATTCGTGAGCTCAGTCAAGAGGGCTTGGTCGAGACCTCTCGGGGGCGTATTCGTATTCTAGATCGTATTGCCCTCCAGGAACGTGCTGGGGACTAATTTCTGCTTCCATTGGAGGATTTTATGCTTCTTTATCTCCTGGTATTCCTCGTTATATTACTGATTTTTATTCTCTTTCGTTATTTACCAACACGTATTTTTTTTATCTTTGTCACATTGCTTGCTGTGCTTGGCGGCATCGTTTTTCAGATGCGTTCTGCAGAACGCACGCCAGAGCCTTTGTCGGCGGAGGAACGCGCTGTCATTGCTCATGACCAGGAACTCTTTACATTGTGGTGGGGAACCTATCAAAAACAGATTGCTGAACTTGATCGGAACTGGACGCGGTATCACCAGATTCTTGCCGATGCAAAAGAAGGTGAGAGTGAACTTGAGATTACATATGCACGTCTTATTGATCTTGAGCGGGATACACAGGATCTATATATGCGTATTCAACAAAATGCTCCCTCAACTGAACTTTCCAATCCGATCTATGATCCAGTCACACTCATTATGACTAAGACGAATGCGTATGTGGCGGCTGAGCAGAAAACAATTACTCTGACGCGCGCTGCTGCAGATCCAGCATTGATTCAGGAGCAAAATCCAGCCGAGCAGGCACGGCTCTTAGAACTTGTCATGCTGCGTGAGTCACCGGTCGCACTTTTCATTGGCGATGAAGTCAGTACCATTCGAAACTATTTTGCACCTGTTTCTTCGGTGCGAGAGGGAGGCTTAGAGGAGGCGGATGAAGCTAGGGAAAAACAACTCGACAAATAGTATATTTTGCACTATAATACGTATTGTTTCTTGTGCATGCGCTCGTAGTCCAGTGGATAGGACGTTAGCCTCCGGAGCTGAAAGCGTGGGTTCGACTCCCGCCGAGCGCACCATCTTGTATCGTTGCCCCGTGGATATTTTCTACGGGGCTTTTTCTTTGCGAAAATATGAAAAAGGATTTTGATTGATGGTGAAGAATATTTACACTAAGTGAATTATTGCTTTTTCGTTAGGAGATGAATGAATGGCGCGAAAAGAGGTGCAGGCGGCGGCACGACCGGTGCTTATGCGCAGCTTACATTTAAAAAAAGATGCATTTCGGCAATTTTTTTTTGAGAGCTCTCTCCGTTTTGGTCGGCAAATAGGAAGGGATATTGCTGCACTCAAGGATGAAACAGCATCCATTGTCAATAAGAAGTATATGTTTTCGCTTGCTACGGAGAAAAGTGGTGCTCAGAGCTTTCTGAAGTGGATTGCTGATGAGTTCAATGCGGAGGACGTATCTCATGAGCAAGAAGAGCGTCTGCGTCGTTTGGTTGCCGAGTATCCGAAAATCCGCTCCTACATCCGAATTGAGGAGGATCAGCTTCTATTCGATCATGATCGATTCGCAGAAGATGTTGTGGCAGGACGCTTTAAGGAAACCATCTTCGGCATGACATTTGACATACAAAATGTAATCGAAACCGCAATTAACACAGGTTCTGTAGCTTTAGATTTTTCGATTGAGCCATTTAAGAAACAGCTTCTTTATACTGATCATGTGCGTGCAAACATCCAGCCGTATGCGGATCGTCTTTTGACGGATATGAGTCTTGGGCACTGGGATCTCTATGAGGAACTGACAGAGGACGGGCGCGAAGATAGTGTCTGTCTTCGTTTGCCGCCGACAGACTTCCTCGTAGCGCGACCGCCGCAGCTGGATGTAATCATGAATGGCACCTGTGCAATCGACTTTGGTACGCGCAGTACCGTCGTTGTATGTCGTGACCGTGAAGCACGTCTCCTGCGTATCGGCAAGGGGGACTATGAGAATGAGCCGACAATTCAGGATTATGAGAATCCAACGGCGATTGAGCTGATCGATATTGAGAAGTTCAAGCAGCTTTATCGAGCGCGTGAGGGACGTCCCTATACCGAATGGGCACAGGTGACGGCATCGCATCAGGCGGCAGATGCAATTTTTGCACGTCAATCTACAGAGGGAATCGCTGTCTACTATTCTGTATTTAGTGAGCTGAAACGATGGACCCGTGACACGGCGAACTCACCAATCCTCAAAGATCGCCGCGGCTACATTCAGGAGGTCAAACCGTATGCGGAGACGCAACCTCTCGATGCGGGCGGTTTTGACCCGATCGAGATCTATGCGTACTATCTTGGTCTCTACATCAACAATATGCACCGTAATATCTACCTCGACTATATTCTTTCTTTTCCTGTTGGATATGAAAAGAGTGTACGTGAACATATCCGAATGAGCTTTGAACGAGGGCTGCGTAAGACCCTCCCCAAGGCCCTGCTCGACGATGCGGAGATGATGCGTCGCTTTCGTGTATACGACGGTGCAAACGAGCCGGCAGCGTATGCAATCAGTGCACTTGAGGCATATGGACTCGAGCCGAAGCGCGTGGGTGATGAAGTTGCCTATGGAGTGTTTGACTTTGGCGGCGGTACAACAGATTTTGACTTCGGCGTAGAATATATTCCAGAAAATGGGCGGAGAAAATTTGTCATAGAACAATTTGGCTTCGGCAGTGATATGTATCTTGGCGGTGAGAACATCCTGGAACTGCTCGCCTACGAGGTGTTTAAGGACAATCTCGCAGAGATGCGCCTGCACAAGATCACGTTTGCACTGCCGCCCGAGAGCGAAACCTTTGCGGGGGCGGAGGCACTCGTACGTGAGACGCGAGACGCCGCGTCCCATCTGAACAACAAGATCCTTGCTGAGCGTCTACGACCTTTCTGGGAGCGTCGCGAGGGTTACGAGGAGTTTGCGGCTGGAGACAGCTTCGATACGAAGATCACGCTCTTCTCGTCTGAGAAGACTGGCAATGCGGGCAACCGTGCAGAGATTCGATTACACATTGATGTGAAAAAGCTTGAGCGCACATTAGAGAATCGTATTCGCCGCGGGGTTGAGAATTTCTTCCAAGCGATGGCGACGGCCTTTAAGGGACGTGATGTGCGTCAGATACATATCTTTCTTGCTGGTAATTCATGCAAAGCTCCCATGGTGCGCAAACTCTTTGATGAGTATATTGAACGTCAGATCAAGGCGATGCATATGACACAGGGAACCTCTGCAGATCGAAAGGATAAGGCAGAGGCAGGAAAATCAGAAATATCCGTAAAGGGGGACTCCGGCCAGCGAAAGGATGCTCCGTTTTTACTTTATCTCCCGCTTGGCATGGGAGATGGGGACAAGGATAAAAACATCCTCAACGATGGCTTTGATCGCCTGCGTACGGGAAAAACCGGAGTTGCATTTGGTCTTCTGCGATGCAGAAAAGGAGGTAAGGATGTTAAGATTATCAATAAAAATGTAGACGAACGTGATGAACTTCTCTTTCCTTACTTTCTTGGCAGCCTAAATGAGCGCGGCTGCTTCAAAGTTGATATCGATGCACGCGTTGACTATGGTGTGTGGACGTATTTCACCTATGCAGATGAGGATGAGTTCGAACTGTACTATACACAGGAACCACGGGCACTAAAGGGGCATATGAAGGCTGCAGAGGTACGCATGGTTCGCTGTATGATCGACGATGATGAAGTCAGTGATGATGATACGATTGGGGTTTACATTCGAAAGAAATCGCCTAATACGATCGAGTATACGGTCGCCTCGGAGAAGAGCCTTGCTGCAAAGAATTACAAAGGAACCATCTATACTGTTCGGTTAGGATAACCTATATCATATAGGAGAGGAGTGCCGGGATGTCACACTTGCCTTTTAAGAACTACATGGAGGATGCTGTTGAGCAAATGTTGAACCGCCTCGCGCCAGAGTATCCAGAGGCATGTATGTGCGACCGTTGCCGTACAGATATGATGATGATCGCGCTGAATAACTTACCTCCACGATACGTCTCTACACACAAAGGAGATGTCCTTCAACGAGCAATGGGGATGGAACTTCAATATGAAGTTGAAATACTGACGGAGGTGATGCGTGCAATACGGATTGTTAGTGGTCAGCCGCATCACGGACGAAATGAAGAGGGGCTCTAATTGTTTTTGGCAAATTCCTCAGCTAAAATGAAATTCGATTGATTTTTCTCAGTGCAAATGTTATAATGATTTCATAGTTGAGAACTATTGATGTGCCCTGTTTTGAATTGTGTCACTTATTGCTAGGGACGGGTGACGGGAGATTTTTAAGGAGGAGATACTATGAAGGTAACTGTTATTGGCGCAGGTAACGTAGGTGCTACCGTAGCGAATGTCATTGCGCTCAAGAAGTTTGCAAGCGAAGTCGTCCTTATTGACATTAAAGAAGGTGTCTCTGAGGGGAAGGCGATGGACATTATGCAGTGTGCACACGCTCTGAACTTCGACACGACGGTTAAGGGCGTTACGAATGACTATGCTGTCACGGCAAACTCTGATGTTGTTGTCGTCACCTCTGGTCTGCCGCGCAAGCCTGGCATGACACGTGAGGAGCTTGTCGGTGTCAACGCAAAGATCGTCAAGAGTGTGGTAGATCAGGCGCTCAAGTATTCTCCGAATGCGATCTTTATCATCATCTCCAACCCAATGGATGCAATGACCTATCTTGCGCTGAAGTCCACAGGGCTGCCGCGCAACCGCGTCATCGGTATGGGGGGGATGCTCGACAGCAGCCGTTTCCGTTATTATCTCTCTGAAGCGCTCAATGCGGCAGGACATCCCGCAACCCCGTCCGATGTGGATGGCATGGTTCTCGGTGGTCACAATGACAAGACAATGGTTCCTCTCGTCAGCATTGCGACGCTTCGCGGCATCCCTGTCACCCAGCTCCTCTCGAAGGAAGTGCTCGCAGATGTTGTTCAGAAGACGAAGGTCGGCGGCGCAACCTTGACGGGGCTTCTCGGTACGTCTGCATGGTATGCGCCGGGCGCGTCTGCAGCAACGCTCGTTGAGGCAATCGCACTCGATTCGAAGAAGGTCATTCCTTGCTGCGTCTATCTTGAGGGGGAGTATGGCGAGAAGGATCTCTGCGTTGGTGTTCCCATCGTACTCGGCAAGGGCGGCTTTGAGAAGGTCGTCGATGTGGTGCTCGAGGGCGAGGAGAAGGCGAAGTTCGACGAGAGCGTCCAGGCGGCACGCGAGGTCAATGAACAGCTCGGTGATGCACTGAAGTAAATTCTTTGCCAGCGTCTGAAAGGTCTTTGCAGCAGGTCTGTAAAGACCTTTTTCTATGGCATAGAGAGATAATTTCTGCGTGAGAGAAACATTGCCCCCTTGACATTTTCTCCATACTTCTACTATAATAGCTATGCGCTCAGGGAGCGTATATGACTCACTAGCTCAACTGGCAGAGCAACTGACTCTTAATCAGTAGGTTCACG